>Ga0182015_10000782_pt1 | contig 44307 bp, 43 predicted proteins | sample 712P3MmetaG_FD_120478 | JGI IMG/M metagenome (GOLD analysis project Ga0182015, IMG submission 120478) | Permafrost microbial communities from Stordalen Mire, Sweden - 712P3M metaG | ecosystem: Environmental > Terrestrial > Soil > Wetlands > Permafrost | place: Sweden: Stordalen | collected...
GCTACACGATATCGGACAGGTGTCCGATTCCGCGTGGGTCCAACAACACGGCGGCGATTCAAGCACGCTCCATTTTGTCGAGTTCCCGATGTCCGGAGCGTCCGCCGCGCTCGATCAGCACCGCATCGATGCGACGACGATCGTCGGCCCGGCGATGGACGCCGCGATGGCCACCGGAAAATTTCGCTCGCTCGGCGCGTCGTTCGGTGCGATCGCGCCCCATTATCTGTTTTCGGGCTGGTTCACGACGAAGGCGTGGGCGGCCGCGCATCCCGATCTGGTAAAGCGGTTCCAGCGCGTCTGGGCGGAAGCCGCGGCCTATGCGAACGGGCACCATGACGAAACCGAGCCGCTGCTCGCCCAATTCTCCTTGATCCCGATCGAAGTGCTCCACAAGATGACGCGCGGCGTCTACGGCACCGCGCTGTCGCCGGCCGATATCCAACCGGTGATCGACGTGGCGGCAAAGTATCAAATGATCGACAAGCCGTTCCCGGCGCAAGAACTGATCGACGCGGCAAGCGCGAAGTGAACGCATCGCGGCATCGATTTCTGGCGCGCGCGTTCGCGCTGGGTGCCGCCGCATCGTGCGCCGTTCCGCGGCCCTCGACGGCGCAATCGGAAGCGACCGTGCGCGTCGGCATCATTCCCTCCGATCCGTTCGGCGAGGCGATCTATACGCAGGCCGGCGGCTTCTTCAAGCGGGCCGGGATCGACGTGGAGCTGGTCTCGCTGCAGAACTCCGCCGCAATCGCGGCCGCGGTAACGGGCGGTGCGGTCGACATCGGCCTCGCCAATCCGATCGTCATCGCGAGCGCGCGCGAACATGGCATACCGCACTACGCCTTTGCGCCAAGCGCGCTGTTCGATGCGAGCGCACCGACCACGCTGCTCATGGTCGCAAACGGGTCGCCGCTCCATTCGGCCAAGGAACTCGAGGGCAAGGTCATCGGCTCGGTCGAGCTCGCGGGCATCACGCAAGCCGCGCTGCGCGCGTGGATGACGAAGAACGGCGCGGATCCGGGCACGACCCGTTTCACCGAGATTCCGTTCACCGCGATGGCCGCGGCCCTGACGCAGGGCCGCGTCGATGCCGGCTTCATCGCCGAGCCTTCCCTCGCCAGTGCCCGAGCGACGACGCGCGAGATCGGCGACCCCTATGCGGCGATTGCCGACATGTGGTGCCTCGCCATGTGGTTCAGCACCAAAGACTGGCTCACCCAAAACACCGCACTCGCCCACCGCTACGCTGACTCGTTGCTAAAAGGCGCCGCCTGGGCCAACACGCACCACCTCGAAACGGGCCTCGCACTCAAGCCCTACACGCCGTTGACCGACGAGACGATTGCAAAGATGACGCGCATTCGCTTCGCGACGAGCTATACGCCCGCGTATCTCCAACCCGTGCTCGACACCGGCTTCAAATACAACATCCTCAAGAGTCCGATGAGCGCGAGCGATCTCATGTTTCCCGGTTTCTGATGTGGAAGGCGCTGGACTACGCCGACGTCGCGCGCTTCTGCAACAGTTACGGCGCCCACGCAACAACCATCGATGCGTGCCGGATCGGTCTCTCGCTCGATCCGGACAACGCCATGCTCTACGTCTACCGCGCCTGCGCGTACGATGAGTTCGGGCGTCTGCCGGAAGCGGTCGCCGATTGCGAAGCCGCCATCCGCCTCGATCCGCGCGGACCGGGGGCGGTCCTCGCGCTCATCACGCTCGCGCTCGTGCGCGAACGCCAGGGCGATTCCCCGGCAGCGTTAGAAGCCGCGCACGCGGCCATCGCGATCGAGCCGGCAGACCGCGAAGCGCACGCCGTGCTCGGGACGCTGCGCGCCTGGCACGGCGACTATCCGGCGGCGTGGCCGGAACTCGAGTGTCACTGGATCGACGAGCGGATGCAATTTCGGCAACGCTTTCCGGATCTCGCGGAATGGAATGGCGAAGCGATCGACGGCCGGCGGCTGCTCCTCGTGCACGGTCAGGGACTCGGCGACCTGCTGCAGATGCTTCGCTACGTGCCGCGCCTGCGCGAGCGCGCGGCAGGGCTGCTGGTCGAGTGTCCGCAGTCGATGCTCGGCCTCGTGCGTGCGGTCCCCGGTATCGATGCGGTCTTCGTCACCGGAACGACACCGCGCGACCGCTTCGATGCGTTCGGGCGCATGATGACGCTGGCGCGGCTCTGCGGTGAAGATGGAACGCGCGGACATTCGGGCGTACCGTACATCGTCGCGGACGACGCGCGCAAACACGCATGGGCGCCGCGCCTGGCGCCGCGCGACGGGCGCTTGCGCGTCGGCATCGCGTGGGCCGGAAATCCGACGCACCCGAACGACCGCCGGCGCTCGATCCCACTCGCTGCGTTCGCGCCGTTTGCGGAACTCTCAGGCGTGCGGTGGTTCTCACTGCAATACGGTCCGCGCGCAAACGATCCGGCGCCGGCCGGGCTTGGGCTGACGCGCTTCGTCGATGCAATCGGCGACATGTCCGACACCGCCGCCATCATCGCGCAACTCGACCTCGTGATCTCGATCGACACCGGCGTCGCGCATCTTGCCGGCGCCATGGGAATTCCGGTCTGGATCTTGCTCCCGTGGCGTCCGGACTGGCGCTGGTCGCCGGCGGCGGACGATACGCCGTGGTACCCGTCCATGCGGCTCTTCCACGCCTCGGAGCCATCCTGGCCGGCGCGGCTACCCGACGTCGCGAATGCACTCACCGCATTGATCGCGAGCAAGGGCTGCCACTAGGCGCAGGCGCGATAATAGCTCCGGGCGCGCGAGAGCACTTCGTTCGCGTAGTCCGGCTGATGCTGGCGCAACCACAGGATCGTCGCTTCAACGCCCGGGACCGCGCCCCACGCGGGGTTCGCCGCAACCTCGACGCTACGGCGAACCACCTCGGCTTCGCCGCCAAGCACATCGCGCATCGCGCGATCGAGCGCGGCTTCCATCGACGACGCGGTTCCGCCCGGCAACACGTGCGTGTGCGCGCACAGCAACTCGTGGACGTGCTCGACGTGAAACTCATCCGCGAACACGTCGATCGGGTAACCGCAGAACAGCGAGAACGCATCGCCGCCGAGCAACACGTTCCAGTACTTCTCCAACTGCACCGCAGCATCGACCTTGCCCGCCGCCCACAGGATCCCAACCATCTCGCCGTAGGCGCGCAGATGGGCGGCCGGGCGCGCGCGGCGAAGGCCGCGGATCGTCTCGCCGATGACGCGTTCGAACCGTCGCCAATCCGGTTGTCCGTCCGTCATGAACAACTCGAGCGTCGTCTCCGCATCGAGGAATACGAGTTGGCGCGTCCGCTTGTCGCGCTGCCCGCGGCTGGCACCCAACGCTGCCAAAAAAGCGTCGCTGTGTTCCGGGGTCGCGATAACCACAACCGAATCGCCGTGCCGTAAGCCGTCGTCGATAAAATCGGCGACGTTCGTGACCAGCGCGCCCGGCTCGGCGTCGTAAAACTGCACGAGGTGATTCCCGGGCTGCTCCGAGAGCCCGCGGTCGACGAACTCAGTCATACCAACCTTCTTTCGGCGATTTGGCGTCCCATACCCAGAAAGCGGCCGGTTTATCGACCGCGGTCCACGAAAGTCGTCGGCGAGTGACGCCTCCCTCTGTTGTGCGGTCGCGTTGATCGTCGCCCTTACCGTGCTTGCGGTGCTGGCCTTGGCCGGCGCCGTTTCGGCGTGGCTCATTCGCGCCATGCGCCGAAGGAACGACGCCGGAGAGCAGACCCGCTTCTTGATCGGTACGGTGCCGCACATGGCGTGGACGGCAACTCCGAACGGCGCGCCGGACTACTGCAACCTGCGCTTTACTGAATATACGGGGATCTCGGCGGCTGCGCTCGCGGCCGGAGGTTGGGATTGCGTCCTCGCTCCACTCGAGCGTGACAGCACGCTCGCGGCGTGGCACGCCGCCGTCGGAGCGGGGACGACGTTTCGTTCCGAGACGCGGTTGCGCCGCGCCGATGGAACCCAGCGCTGGCATCTCTTGCTGGCCGAGCCGGCGCGGAACGGTGACGGCACGATCGTGCGCTGGTTCGGTTCGTGCACCGACATCCAGGATCAAAAGGATGCCGAGCGCGTCCTGACCGTTTTAGCGGAGATCACACAGGTGCTCTCCGCGTCGCTCGATCCGCGTGCGATCGCTCAAACGCTCACCGATCACGTCGCACCGCGCGAGGTGGCGTATTGCGAAGTGCAACTGTACGACGCCGATCTTCAGCTGGTCTGTTTCGGTCGCGCGGGCGATCCGTCGGCGCTCGACGCCGCGAAAGCCGAGCGCGCGAAAAGGGTACAAGCCGCCGGTGCGACGTTACTCACCCGCGCGCTCAGCGTCGTGCCGATCGGCATGAGCGAAGAGGTGCTCGGCTGGCTCGTTTGCTGCGAAGTACTCGACGAAGTGCGCGCGCTCGTGCCCGAACTCGCATCGCGTTTGGGCGCTGCCATCTCCAACGCGAATGCCTACGCACGCGAACATCGCGTCGCGACGACGTTTCAGCGCGCGGCTTTGAGTGCAGACGTGCCCGACGTTCCCGGCCTGCGGTTTTCGGTCTTGTATCACGCCGCGCAGGCGGAGTCCAGCGTCGGCGGCGATTGGTACGACGCGTTCCGTCTCCCCGATGGCCGCGTCGTGCTCTCGGTCGGCGACGTCGCCGGCAGCGGCCTCGAAGCTGCCGTCACGATGGCCAGCGTTCGGCAGAGCATTCGCACGGCCGTCCTGATCAATCCCGATCCGGAGGCCGTGCTCGACGCGGTCGATCGGATCGTGCGCGCGATGGGACACGTGCGCTTCGTGACCGCGTTCGTGGCCGTCTTCGATCCGGTCGTCAGCGAGTTGGTGTTCGCCAACGCCGGTCATCCGCCGCCGCTCTTGCGACACGCCGGCGGGGGCACCGTTGAATTGACGCGCGGCGATCTTCCGCTGGGCTTGCGGCAACCAAGCGAGACCGAGCTGACCGTCGCGCACATCGAACCGGGGTCGTTGCTCGTCGCATATACCGACGGCTTGACCGAATTCGAGCGCGATCCGGAGACCGCGTACGCGCGCTTACTCGAATCGGTCGAACATATCACCGGCGACGACGACGACGTCGCGGGGCATGTCTTCAACGACGTCTCGCAAGGCCGGCCGACGCACGACGACGTCGCGATTTTGGCCGTCTGTTTCGGACCCGCGCTAACCGAAATCGGCGGCGAGCGCGGTGCGAGCCGTTGGAGTTTCGAGGTGGGTGATGCCGGCCGTGCGACCGCCGCGCGCCGCGACTACACGGCGCGCCTGCGCGACGCCGGGTTGAGCCGCGACCAACTGCACGCGGCGGAACTCGTCTTCGGGGAACTGGTCGGAAACGCATACCGTCACGCCTACGGACCGATCGACGTCATCCTCGACGTGTCGGGCACCGTCGCCGTGCTCCACGTCCTCGACTCCGGCAAGGGCTTCGAATTTCGTCCGCGGCTTCCGCTGGATCCGATGGCCGAGCGCGGGCGCGGTCTGTTCTTGGTGAAGGCGTTCGCCGACGAATTTTCCATGCAGCGCCGGCGCACCGGCGGCAGCCACGCGCGCGCGGTGCTCCTCGGGCGCACCCGCGTGCAAGCAACATCCACGATGACTCGCACCTCGCTGTAGCGAACATCTCCTCGTGCGGATCGACCGGACATCGAAATCCCCGGCTGCGCTGGTTGCAGCTCCCGGTGCACGGGCTCCCGCTGCTCCGGCCTCCGGTGCGCAGTCGTTCACCAGCAGCGCGAACGAGGCGGCCCTCGCCCTTCAAGTCGAGGAAGAGAAGACCACGGGTGGCCGCGGCCGGAAACCCGACGACGAGAAAGCCGCACTCGCATCGATCGACGATATCGCCGCGCGCAACTCGCTGAACATCGTCGAGCGCAAACGCAAGGACCAGCAACCCTAGCGATCGTGTGAGGCCAAAAGCGGAATCGTACCGAAGACGGTCTCCACCATGTCACCGGTGGACGCCTCGCCCGAACAACCCGCAATTGACGCAGCAGCACAGATCAAAGCGGAACGCGCACGCCGGCGTAAGGCGGCCGACGCGCTGGGTTGGAAGATCATCGGCCATACGACCGCCGAAGTGCGCTGCGAACGCACGCTTGCGTTCGGTGCGCGTACGCTCGTTATCCGCGGCCGCGTGCCGGTACCGTTGCCGGACGAAATGACGGCGCCGGCGGGCGAACGCGCCGTTGCGGAGATCGTCGATCCGACGGTGGAAGGGTTCCGGCTCGCAATGGAGCGCGCGGCCGTCAAGATCCTCAGCGAGCCCGACGACGTCACGCAACGGCACGTCTTCGAACGTTCGTCCTTCTTCACCGCACTCGAAGATGCGCGGCGCGGACTCGTGCAGGCCTATCAGCTGCTCGAAAATCAACGCGTCGACCGGCGGGTCGATGCCGCGCTCGGGCTGCGCTTCTACCTCGAAGGGTTTACGACCGAAACGCGCACGTTCGAGTATTTCGTCGGCCCGACGAATTCCGGCAAAACACACGCCGCGATCGAAATCTTGCGCGCATCCGAGAGCGGCATCTATCTCGCACCGCTGCGGTTGCTCGCGCTCGAAGTGTACGAGCGCCTCAACGACCTCGGCGCGCCGGCGTCGCTCGTGACGGGTGAAGAGCGCGTCATCAATCCGGCCGCGCGTTTCGTGAGTTCGACCGTCGAGATGGTCGAACTCCGGCGCCGGCTCGACGTAGCAGTCGTCGACGAAGCGCAGATGCTCGAAGACGCGCAGCGCGGCTGGGCCTGGACGCTGGCCATCGCCGGGGTGCGCGCGAAGCGCGTCGTGCTGTGCGGTTCCGTCGAAGGCTTGCATGCCGCGCGCCGCCTCGCCGATCGCTTGGGCGTTCCGATGACGGTTCGCTCGTTCGAGCGCAAGAATCCGTTGCGCGTGGTTCCGGCGATCGCGCTGCCGCAGTTGCGGCCCGGCGACGCGGTGGTCGGCTTCTCGCGCAAGGCCGTCGTCGAACTGCAAGGCGCGGTCGCAAAGCTCGGCTTCACGTCGGCCGCGATCTACGGTTCGCTCTCACCGGCCGTGCGACGGCGCGAGGCGGAACGCTTTCGCGACGGCAGCGCCGACGTGCTCGTCGCGACGGACGCGATCGGTCTCGGCCTCAACTTGCCGATTCGCCGCCTCATTTTCTCCGCGATCGAGAAATTCGACGGCGTCGCGGATCGCTTGCTCACACCCTATGAGATCCGGCAGATTGCCGGACGCGCCGGCCGCTATGGTATCCACGAAGAGGGCCAGGTCAGCGCGCTCAACGCGCGCCACATTCCGCTCCTGCGCCGCAGCCTCGAGGGCCACGCGCCGGCGGCTCCGAACGGGCCGATTTGGATTTCACCGACCGACGACCATCTCGAACGGCTCGCCGCAATCATCGGCACGACGCGCATCAGCCGGCTCTTGCAGTTCTTTCAGACGCGCGTGCTGCGCGACGGTGACGAGGATCTGCGCATCGCCGATCTCAGCGACCCGATCGAGGTCGCGGTCGCGCTCGAACTCTCGGACGGCTTTCTATCGCTCCCGTTCAAGGTACGTTGCACGTATAGCCGCGCACCCGTGACCACGCGCGGCAACGGGCTGCTCGTGTTGGGCGATTGGGGCGCGCAGCACGCAGCACACGGAACCGTTTCGGGACGCGAGCTGATGAACGGCGGACGCGCGCGCGACCGCCTGCTCCTCTACGAAGATCGCTCGCGACTGGCGATGCTGTATTTGTGGCTCTCGCAGCGCTTTCCCGAGGTGTATACGAACCGCGACGAGGTCGCGCTGATCCGCGAAAGCCTCGACGACGACATCCACTCCGCGTTGCTCGAACGCGGCACCGGCCCGCAAAAGCGGCGCAGCCTGCCGAAGCCCGTGCGCCGCGCGCCGCGGCCACGCGATTTCGGGCCGCGCCGGCGACGCTAAGGGCAAGGGGATCGCCCTGCGAGCACTCGAACGCTGTTAGCTTTCGAGGAGGCTTCCCGTTGATCGACCGCCGTCAGGCTCTAGCCGGAATTGCCGCACTCACCGGTGCGCTGACCGCGCGTCCGGTGCGCGCGCAAACGCTCGATACCGTCAACATGGGGAAGCTGATCGGCATTTCCGATTGTCCCTTTTACATCGCCGATAAGAAGGGCTATTTCCGCGACGCCGGCGTGAACGTCCAATGGACGACGTTTTCGCAGTCGCAAGCGATGGTCGTGCCGGTCGCGCAAGGGCAGCTCGACGGGATGGGCGCCTCGGTCAGCGCCGGCATCTACAACGCGATCGGCACGGGTATCCCGCTCAAGATCGTCGGCGACCGCGGCATCGACTACGCACCCTACGGCGCGCTACCGCTTATCGTGCGCACCGAACTCGTCAAGAGCGGCCGCTTCAAAACGCTCGCCGATCTGAAGGGGCTGCGTTTCGCCGAGCCCGGCAAGGGCTCCGCAAACTTGCCGATCGTCTATCGCTTTCTGAAGAAGGCCGGGCTCAAGTACGACGACGTCGAGCACGTCTTCTTGCCGTTTCCCGATCAAGTCGCCGGGATGCACAACGGCAACATCGATTGTTCGACGATGATCGAGCCGTTCGCCACGGCCATCGTGAAAGACGGCGCGGGAACCTACATTGCCGCCGATTACACGGCCTACCCGAATCACCAGATTTCCGCCTTGATGTTCAGTCCCCAGTTCGTCACGAAGCGCACGGAAGTAGCGCGGCGTTTCTTCGTCGGCTATCTGCGCGGCTTACGGTACTACCACGACGCGTTGCGCAACGGAAAGTTCGCCGGCCCGACGGCCGAGGATGTCATCAGCATCTTACAGTCGGAGATCAAGTTGCCCGACCCGTCGATCTGGCGTGCGCTCACGCCTTCCGCCGTGCAGACGAACGGCCGCGTCGATGCGGCGAGCCTGCAGTTCGACTACGATGTGTTCAAGGAACTGGGTTTGATCCAGACGCCGGTGAACGTAGCCAATGCGATCGACATGAGCTTCGCCGATTATGCCAACGCGCAATTGGGACCCTACAAGCCGCGCACATGAGCGACGCCGCGGTCTGGCCCGAACTCGACGTGCAGTCGTGGGCGCCCACGAAAAAGAGCCTGCACCTCTACACGCAAATGCTCGGGAAACTGCGCGTCACGCTGTCTCCGCCGCAGCCAAACTGGATGTTCACCGCGTTGCTCATGACCGCGCGCGGCATCACGACGGGTCCGATGCCGTGGCACGAGCGCAGCGTGCAGGCTTCGCTCGACGTCTTCTCCTCCGAGCTGTCGATCGAGTTGAGTGACGGCCGCGCGCGGCGCATCGCGCTGGTTCCGGCGCGTACGGTCGCCGCAATCTACGCCGACCTGCTCGCCGCGCTGACGGCGCTGGGCATCGACGTCACGCTCTCGCCGATTCCGCAAGAAGTCGCCGACGTCACGCCGTTCGATACGGACCGGCGACCCGCCGCCTTCGACCCGGCCGCCGTCCAACGCTGGTTTCACGCCGTCACCGCAACGGCGGGGATATTTGAAGGCTGGCGCGCGCACTTCTTCGGCCGCACCGGCATCCAACTCTGGTGGGGCGCCCTCGACCTTGCGCTGTTGCTTTTCAATGGAAAGCACGTGGCGCCGCCGACCGACCGCGGCTACATCATGCGCTACGATCTCGACGCCGAGCTGATGAACGTCGGGCTCTATCCGGGTGACGACGCGACGGCGCCCTTCTTCTACGGCTATATCTTTCCGCAACCGGAAAACGCCGCGCACCTCCCCATCGCCCCGCGCAACGCTTCTTGGTCGGATGCGATTAAGGAGTGGGTACTGCCCTACGACGCGGTCCGCACGGCTGCGGATCCCGGCGCAGCCCTGTGCGAGTTTCTCGACGCGATCTACGCGGCGTGCGGTTCGGCCGCAGGTTGGGATCGTGCCGGCCTCTCCTACACCGCTCCGAAACGCACCACTAAAAAATAATCATGTCCGCCAAACCCCGCCTCCATTACGCCTACATCGTTGCGGCGCTCGCCTTCCTATTGCTGATTGCTGCGGCCGGCGTGCGTTCCTCGCCGACCATGCTGATCGAGCCGCTGCAACGCGAGTTTCATTGGACCACGGCTACGATTTCGGCGGCGATCGCGGTCAATCTGTTGTTGTTCGGTCTCATCGGACCGTTCGCGGCCGGAGTGTTCGAGCGCTTCGGCCTGCGCCGCACGATTGCGGGCGCACTCGCGCTGATGGCGGTTGCGGCCGCCGCGTCGGTCTTCATGACGCAGTCGTGGCAGTTTCTGCTGCTGTGGGGCGGTATGGTGGGCGTCGGTGCCGGCAGCATCAGCCTGGTGGCCGGCGCAACGATCGTCAACCGCTGGTTCGAAACGAATCGCGGCACGGTGATGGGCATTCTGACTGCGAGCAACGCCACGGGCCAGCTCGTGTTTCTCCCGCTTTTCGGAATCCTAATCACGCGCGCAGGCTGGCGCGCCGAGGTCCTCTTCATAGCCGCCGTGTGCGCGCTACTAGCGCCGCTCGCACTGCTGGTCTTGCGCGAGTACCCCTCCGACATGAAGCTGGCGATGCTCGGTGCCTCGGCAGTCGTCACGCCCGAGCGGTCGACCGGCAATCCGTTCCTCAACACGTTACGCGCGCTGCGCGACGGGTTGCGCACGCGCGATTTCTGGCTGCTCGGCGGCAGCTTCTTCATTTGCGGCGCCAGCACGAACGGCTTGATCGGCACGCATCTCGTCCCCGCCTGCGGCGACCACGGCATCCCCGAAGTTCAGGCCGCCGGTCTCCTGGCGGCCATGGGTGTATTCGATCTGATCGGCACCACGGCATCGGGTTGGCTCTCGGATCGCTACAGCGCACGCTGGCTGCTCTTCTGGTACTACGGCTTGCGCGGGCTCTCGCTGATGTATCTCCCGTCGGCCTTCGGCATCGCGAGCATCGGTTTGCCGATCTTTGCCGTCTTCTACGGCTTGGATTGGATCGCGACCGTTCCACCGACGCTCAAACTCACGACGAACGCATTCGGCCGCCTGCGCGCACCGATGATGTTCGGCTGGATCTTCACGGGGCACCAACTCGGCGCGAGCCTGATCGCGTTCGGCGCCGGCCTGATTCGCACCGAAAGCGGCAGCTACGATTCGGCTTTCATCATCTCCGGCGTGCTGTGCATGATTGCAGCGGTGATGGTCCTCTTCGTCGGCCGCACGTCGGCAGCACCGGCCGTCGCGGTGCCGGCTTAAACTACGTCCAGATCAGTTCCCTGGCTGGAAACGACGCCGGGATCTCCTTGAAGTGTGCGATCAGATCGATCACCGGTTGAATCGTGGCGGGATCGAGGCTCGTCGCCGCTTCGGTGCGCTTCATGCCCCGCACGATCGCCGCATCGATGCCCGTGAACGTGGCGATCGTGTCGACCGTCGCGCTCGAGTGGGTGTTGGCGAACGCCGACGTTTCGCGCACCACCTTGGCAAAGCGCTCGCACACCGAACGATTCGCATCCGCCCACGAACGCATCGTGCACCACGCCGTCGACAAGAAGCGCGGGGCGATTGCGTCCTCCATGTGACTGACCAGACGTACTTTTCCGGTCGCCAGCGCACCACTGAGGATGGGCTCGTTGGCCGCACCCGCATCAACACGCCCCGAAGCGATCGCCTCACCCAGGGCGCTGATCGGAATCTCGACCATCTTCAGCGTCGTATAGTCGACGCCGTGGCGGTCCATCCACGCCCGCATCGTGAGCGAGAACATATCCGTGAGCGAGCCCACGCCGACCGTTTTCCCGACGAGGTCGGCGGGGGTCTTGATCGGCGAGTCGGGCCGCGCCATCAAGCCCGCGAGCGGGTTCGCCGGCGTCGCTAGGCCGCCGCCCGCGATGATCACGAACGGAATTCCCTTCGCGTGCGCTTCGATCAGCGGATACATGCTGATCTTGCCGATCTGATAGGAACCCCCGGCGACACCGCTCGCCACCGCGGATCCACTGCGCTGTCCTTGAATCGTCACGTCGAGTCCGACGCGTTTGAACGCCCCGCTGTCGATCGCGTAGAGAACCGGCGTTGCCGAGTCTTCCGGCAGACCGGCCAGCGTGAGCGAGGTGCGTTCTTGTGCGCGGGCCACGCGTGGGATGAGCAACGCCGCGGCGCCGCCGCCGAGGACCGTGCGGCGTGAAAGCGGTTGGGACATGACGACCTCCTGTGCGATTAGGTCACGGGGTTAGCAAGTTCTCCGAGTCCATCGATCGTGATGCGGACGCGATCGCCCGCGTGCAGATATTTCGGCGGCGTGAAACCGATGCCGACGCCGGCCGGCGTACCGGTGGCGATGATATCTCCGGGCAGGAGCGTCGTCGTCGCGGACATCGTCGCGATCAAGAACGGAATATCGAAGATCAAGTCGGCGACGACGGCGTCTTGGCGCAGCTCGTCGTTCACGAACGTCTTCAAGCGCAGCCGGGTCACGTCCGGTATCTCATCGGCGGTCACGAGATAGGGCCCCATCGGACAGAACGTATCGACGCTCTTGCCGACGAACCATTGCTTGTGTTTGCTTTGCAGTTCGCGCGACGTTACGTCGTTGACGATCGTGTAGCCGTAGACGTAGCGCAGCGCTTCGGATTCCGGCACGCGAAAGGCGGCCGCGCCGACGATCACGCCGAGTTCGCCTTCGTAGTCGACGGTCGCCGTTGGATCGTTGGCCGAAACGATCGGCGCGCCCGGCCCGATGACCGACGAGGGATGTTTCACAAAAATGATCGGGGCATCCGGAATCGCCGTTGCGCCGGCGGTCGAATCGAAGCCGCTACCGTGAAATTCCGCCGCGTGATCGCGATAGTTCTTGCCGACGCAGAGAATCGTGCGGGTAGGGCGCGGGAACGGCGCCGATAGCGTCACATCGCGCAACGCGACCGGCGTTCGCGAGCCTGCTTTCATATATTCGCGCACGCGATCCAGGCCGGCGCGACCGCTCGTGACGAGGGCTTCGAGATCCGGTGCGAGGCTGCTGAGGTCGACGATCGAGGCACCGTCGTCTGAGAGCACGCCGAACGCCGGCTTACCGCTGCGGGTATAGGAAGCAAAACGCACGACCGTCCGTTCTTCGCAGCCTCCGAATCGCCTGGCCGGAGGAGCACTCCCGGGAGCGGGAAATAGCGAAACGCGATGATCGACGAGAAAGACATCCTCATCCCGATGCGCGACGGCGTAAAGATCGCCGTTCGGGTCTACCGGCCCGAGGGCGACGCACCCGTTCCCGCGCTGTTCGCGGCTTCGCCGTATCGCTACGACAACGACGGTCTGCCCGCAATTCCGCTCTTTCTGTGGCGCGAGACCGGACCGATCGACTGGTACGTGCAGCAGGGCTACGCCTACATTCACGCGGACGTGCGTGGAACGGGTTACTCCGAGGGCGAGTACGGCTTTCTCGGCGAGGTCGAACAACGCGATCTCTACGAGCTGATCGAGTGGGTCGGTACGCAACCCTGGTGCACGGGAAAAGTGGGCACCATCGGACAGTCGTATTACGCCAAAACGCAGTGGTTCATCGGCATTCAGAAGCCGCCGCATCTGACGTGTCTGGGCCTCTACGATGGGCAAACCGACCCGTATCGCGCGATCGGCTACCCGGGCGGCATTGAAAGTAACTTTCTGCCGTACTGGTTTGCGCAGAGTTGCCGGCTCGTCAACCGCTTTCCGGCGAACGGCGATCACCCGCGCGAAGTCGAGCACGACATCTTGCTCGACTGGCAGCGTCATCCGCTCTACGATGCCTACTGGAAAGAACGCTCGCCCTCGGAACGCTTGCACGAGATCACGACGCCGCTGCTCTCGATCGGCGTGTGGGCGAAACTCGATCTGCACCTCTTCGGGAACATCATCGGGTATCAGCGCGCGAGCGGCTTCAAGAAGCTTTCGATCACGGGCACGGCAACGCCGATGACGTCGATGATCGACTTCGGCGATCCCGCGTTCCACGAGAAGTATCTGCTGCCGTTCTACGAACACTTTCTCAAGGGCGTCGAGAACGGGTTCGAGGACCGGCCGAATGTCGAGTACGTGGTCAAGAACACCGGCGTCACGCGCACGTTCGAGTCCTGGCCGCCGCCCGTGCAACGGCAATCGTACTACCTCGATCGCGGACCGAGCGTGTCGGTCACGTCACTCAACGATGGCGCGCTGACGGCCACGGCACCGAGCGCGGCGGGCGGCGTCACGACCTATTCCTACCCGCAACCGAACTGGACGCTCGGCGTCGTCACGGTCGGACCCGAGGGCCCCGATCCCGTGCGCGCCGTGGTTACGTATACCACGCCGCCGCTCGAACGCGACGTCGAAATCGCCGGCAGCGGCGCCCTGTTCCTGCACCTCTCGACGATAAACACCGACACCGACGTCTTGGTGAAGCTCTCCGAAGTGTTCCCGCAGCCCGAAACGGACCGCGCGAGCGGGAAGAACCCGCGCTACACGATCGTCACCAAGGGCTGGTTGCGCGCGTCGCACAGCTTCGAGCGCCACGCGCTGCTCGACAGCCCGGAGATGGCCTACTACGCGCACGAGCACCCGACGCCGCTCATCCCCGGCGAAATCTACGAACTCGAAGTGCCGCTGCAACCGATGGCGTACCGCTTCCGCACGGGCAACCGGATTCGCCTCGAGATCGCCAACGGCGACTCGGCGTTTACCGACGGGCTCTTCGCGCATGCGTATCGACCCGACAAGGTCGGCCGCGACACGTTTTACCACAATGCCGCGCACCCCTCACGTCTCGTGCTCCCGGTGCTCGACGTCGATTAGGGTCAGGTCTCGTAGCGCTGCACGATCTTTTCACGAAGAAACGCAGCCAGCTCCCCGATGTCGCGGTCGCCCCAGTCGCCGGCGACCGCGGCGGAGAGCGCCGCCAGTACGCCCGTGGAGAGCGGCATCGTGACGCCGGCGCGTGCGCCCGTCGCGACGACCGACATCATGTCTTTGCGCAGCGTGCGGATATCGAGGCTCACTTCGGTTTTCTCACCGGTGAGCACGCCCTTGCGAGCGTTCAGCCATCCGTTGGCCGTCGGTCCCGCGGCGAACACACCGAGCATCGCATCGAGACTCAGACCTTCGCGTTCGCCGAGTGCGATCGACTCGGCCAAGCCTTGCACGTATGCCGCGAGGCCCAGATTCGCCGCGAGCTTCATCGCGTGTCCGCTCCCAAGCGGGCCCATGTGCACGACCTTCTGCGCGAGGATGTCGAGCACCGGGCGCGCACGCGCCACGTCCTCAACCGTACCGCCGAGCAGCGCGACGAGCTTGCCCTCGCGCACGCTCGGGATCGTGCCCAGCACCGGCGCATCGACGATGCGCGCGCCGTGCGCCTCGATGGCGCCTGCCAGTTCGCGCACCGTCAGCGGCTGCAACGTGCTCATCTCGATGAACAACGTCCCCGCGATGCCGGCTTGCAGCATTCCCTCGGGGGCGCCGAACAAGCCGCGCACGCCCGAGTCCTCGGTGATCGTCGTGATGACGAACGGCGCCGCCGACGCAACGGCACGCGCGTGCGCCGCCGTTGTGCCGCCGGCATCGGCCAGCGCGCGGACGGCGGCGGGGTTCCGGTCCCAACCGATCACCTCACACCCGTTTTGCGAGAGACGCTGCGCCATCGCGCTGCCCATGCGCCCGAGGCCGACGATACCGACGATCATGCGGCTAGCGTGCCGGAACGTAGATCAATTCATCGGCCTTGAACGGCGCGAATTTCGCATACTTCGCCGTGATGTCGATAAACGGCTGAACCTGCGCTGCGACGATGCGGTCCGGAAAATACGGCCGCGTGGCTTGCGCGACGATCGCCGGGTCGGCGTGGAGGTCTTTGGCGAGAATCGGCACGACCTTGGTTGGATTCGCATTGGCCCACGCCGCGGCTTCGGCCATGGCGCGCTGGAAGCGCACGACGAGATCGGGATGCGCACGTGCCCATTGCAAGGTCGTGTACCAACCGGTCGAGAGGTATCCGCCCGACGAGATCGCGTCATCGCCCGCGGTGAGGAGCTTCGCGAGATGTTTCTGCTCCGCGATGGTCACGAACGGCTCGGCCAGATACGCGCCGTCGACGCGGCCGGAACCGATCGCATCGGGCGTGACTGGGAACGGCATCTCGATGAACTTCACCGTCGATGAATCGCCGCCGGTCTTATCGATCCACGCTCGCGGCAAATACTCCGCGATCGTGTTCAAGCCGGCCGTGCCGAGCGTCTTCCCGTTGAAATCTTTGCCGGTCTTCATCGTCGAATTGACGCCGATCATAATGCCGCCGCCGAAGTGGACCGCCGAATCCTCGATGCCGGGCGCGATCAACACGAACGGCAAACCTTTCGCGTGCGCCTGCGCCAGCGTCGGAACCGTCCCGTAGGCGATGTCGTAGTTGCCGGCCAGCAGGGCCGATGCAATTGCCGGCGTCGACGGATTCTGGTCGATGTCGACGTCGAGACCGGCCTTCGCAAAAAAGCCGTTTTCCTTGGCGTAATAGACGGGGGCGGCCGGCTCGATCGGAATCATCGCCACCTTGAGCGGCGCCAAGGTCTGCGCCGCACCCGGCACGGCGACCGAGAGCGAGGACAGCGCCAAGAGGGCTGCGATCGTGACCGGGGCGGTCACTCGGGCAAAGCGTATCATCCGGATCCTCCAGCGTTCGTAGTCAGCAGTTACATTTCACGGCGAAGGCGCGTTCCTTGCCGACCAGCGACTCACCGACCGCCGCATGCGCCGCCATGTGCGCCGCCGTGATGGCGAGGCCGCCGTTGCGGTAGAGATCGTCGGTGATGCCCTCCCAACCCCGGTCACCGTCGGCCGACCAGGCAAAGGGCAGCGTTTTCATCTCCCACGCGTTCGCATCGAACGACGGCGCGAGCGCGAACACCCGTCGCAGAATGTCGCGCTGCTGCTCGGCGGCAAACGGCCTCCCGGCCGGACAGCCGAGCGGAAAATCGAGAAAGCACGTGCGCGGCGGCTTGACCGCTGCGCTCATCTCCCACAACACGCTCGTGCTCACGGTGGGCAGCCCCCGCGCCTCGAGCGCCCGCGCGATGATGCCGGTGGCCCGATGACACGCCGGGCAAAACGGCAGCAGCAGCACGAGATCGACGCCTTGCGCATCGTAGATCGCTTTGATCGCCGGGACCGTTTGTTCGATGAGTTCCGTATAGCGCTCGATCGATCCGACCATCGACACGCTGGTATGCGCGAGACGCCGGAAGGCGCCTTCGCGTTCGAGTTCTTTTAGGCGGTCGATCGGATAGGCGACGTTGAGATCTTCGAGCGCCCATTTCCGCACCAGCGTCTGGTGCGACACGATCAGCTGCTCGAGCGGCGTATCGCGGTGCAGCAGCCGGAACGAGATGTCCTCGGTTTCGCGTAACGGCGGATCGTCGGGCAACTGCGCGCCGCAACTGACGAACAGGCCGATCGTCGATTCGGCCACCGGTTTGCGCAACGGCGTCAAGGCCGGCGGGTCGAAGACCGGTTTCGCGATCGACTTCCCCGTTTCGGCGAGCAACCGCGAGAAGCTATAGGGCATACGTTTCAAGTCGGCAGAAGTCGCGCCAAACCATTTCACGCGTAACCGGCGCCACTCTTGGGAATACGGCCTCCATGACGGACGATAAACGCGACCAGCCCCGCGATGCGGAGCGCACCGCAACCGACGAAATGGCCGACCGCTACCGCGCTGGCGGAAAGGTCGTCCCGGTAACCCGTGACGCCGAGGAGAGCGAGCCGACCGGCCTGCCGGCCGGCATGAAGGACAGCCGCAAGAGTCCGGCTGACGTCTTCTAACCCAGTTCCGGCCCGGCGATCGCGAACGTTTTCTCGAGCCGGCCGTAGGGCTTGGCCACGCCGTGCTGCATGCGCGTGAACGGACGCTCGACGGCAAATCCGTGCGCTTCGAGCCACGCGTTCACCCTGACGTGCTCGAGCGGCACATCGATCATCAGCGGACCCGTCGTGCTGCGAACGGCGTGCGCAACGAGCGCCAGCGCGGTAGCAGCATCATCGGCCACCACCGGGCCGATTTGCGTTGCCGTCCGGCCCGCGCGTTCGAACGTCAGCCCGGCTAGCGTTCCGTCCGCGCGTTCCGCGACGAGCGCCGCCTGGGGCTTGCGCTCGAAGAGGGCGCGCAGCAATGCCGAACGATCCGCACCGAACGTTTCCGTATCCGCGCCGCACAAGCCGTCGAGATCGCGCAGCGTCATGCCTCGAACGCGCACCGCAGCGCCGGCCTCTTCGGCAACCGGCGAACCCGCGCCGGCATAGCGCTGCAATTCCCAGGTGTCGATGAAACCGAGCTTGCGGTACACCTCGCGCCCGGCCGGCGTCGCATCGAGGATCGCAACGGCACCCGTCTGCGCGATGCTCGTAACACAGCGCTCGAGCAGCCGCGTCGCTAGGCCCCGCCGCCGGAATACCGCCGTTACGATCACCATTCCAATCCACGCGAAACGCCGTTCGTATGGAAGGACGACGGCGGTCGCTACGATCGCCCCGTCCTCGCCGAGCACGGCGAAACCGCGGCCCAATTCGAGCAGCATCCTCCAGTCGGCGACGCTCTGATTCCAGTGCACTTCGGTCGACAGCGCGCAGGCCGCCGGCACGTCGGCGAGCGTGAGCGCACGTTCTTCGAGCACGCTCAGTAGTTGCCGTCGCGCGTTTCGAAGTGCGTTTCTTTGTTCCAGCTCGTGCCGTCGCGCGAGACCCAGTCGGCGACCCAGTCGATCATGCGCGGGAGCGGCACGTTCGGATAGCCGAAGAGCCGCGCGCACTCGCCTGTATCCGCTAGCCACGCCGTCGGCGCTTCGGTCCCGGCCAACTGCGGCGTGCGGCCCAGGCGGGCGCCGAACGCGTTCGCAAGCGCACGAATGCTCACGGTTTCCGGGCCGCTGACGTTGAGCGGGCTCGTCGGGGTCGTGCACTGCGTGAGCGCGCGCAGCGCGATGCTATTCGCGTCGCCTTGCCAGATCACGTTGACGTGACCCATCGTCACGTCGATCGGCACGCCGGTCAGCACCTTGCGCGCGACATCGTGCAACACGCCGTAACGCATGTCGATAGCGTAGCTCAAGCGGATCAACCGCCCGGACGTGCCGTGCACGTTGGAAAAATATTCGAACATCCGCTCGCGTGCGACGCACGAGTTGGCATAGTCACCCGGCGGCGGCGTGGGCGGCGTCGACTCGGGCGCGCCGCCGGAGAACACGTCGACGTACGGATACACGCAGATCGTCGAAAACGCAACGATGCGCGACGCGGCGAACCGTTCGGCCACGAGTGCCGGCACGAGCGCGTTCATCGCCCACGTCAAGTCTTCGCGCCCGGACGACCCGAACTTCCGCCCGGCCATGAACACCACGTTGGCCGCGTCCGGTAACCGCGCGATCGCGTCGCGGTCGAGCAGATCGGCGCGCACACACTCGACGCCGGCCGCCGTCAGCCGTTCGAGCACGCCCGCTTCGGTGAAGCGCGCGACCCCGATCACGCGTTTTCCGGGTGCCGCGCGCTTCGCCAAGCGCGCCAGCGTCGGTCCCATCTTCCCGCCGGCACCGAGCACCAGGACGTCGCCCGGCACCGTCTCCAGATCGCGAACGAGTTCCGGAGACGGTGTCGTCAGAACGTCATCGACGTGTTCGTCGTCCCGAAAGCTACTGTTCATCCTTGACGACCGGAGCCTTGATCGTTTTGCTCAGGAAGTCGTTGGTGTAGGCGGAGGTCGGCGCAAACGGCGTATCGATGCCCATGTAGTCCTTGACGAGCTGATAGCTGTCGGCCATGCGTTTGGGATCCATCCAGCCGAGAGCGACGGTTTGCGAGATGGGATCGCTCATCAGTTCGGCGACTTCGTGCCAGTTCTGCATCTCGTTCGGCGCGCTCAAACCGCTGTTGGCTTCCACCAGCGCTTGGACGCACGGATCGGGCGTGTGCGAACAAAATCCGAACGCGCGCTGCGTCACCTTCGTGAAGGCGGCGACCGTATCGCGATGCGCGCGCAAGTAATCGCCGTTGACGATGACCGAGTTGCCGTACGGATTCACGCCGTCGTCTTTCCAGGCCAGGTAACCCATGTTGGCGCCGAGTTCTTTCGCGTACACGTGATGCAGGTTGAAGAACTCCGTCACCGCGTCGACGGCGCCCGTCTTGAGCGCGGTCAGTTTGGCGGCCGGCTCGATGTTGACCCAGGTGATGGAGTTCGGGTCGATGTGATTCGCCTTGGCGAGCGCCGGCCAGATCACTCGACCCGCGTCACCCGGCGGGTTACCGATCTTTTTCCCGACGAGGTCCTTGAGCGTCTTGATGCCCGAACTCTTCAGCCAATAGAAGCCCTCGGGGAAATTGGCATACACGTTCAAAATCGCCACTTCGTCGGCGCCCTTGCCGCGCGCTTGCAGCACGCTGCTCATGTCGGAGAGGCCGAACTGGTCGACGCCTGCGCCGACCTTTTGCGCCGCGAGTACCGAGCCTTTGCCCTGTTCGAGCGTGAGGTCGACGCCCGCATCCTTGTACCAGCCCATCTTCTGAGCGTAGTAATACGGCGCGTGATCGCCGCCCGCGACCCAGTTCAGGATCATGCTGACTTTTTCGGGCGCGGCCGCGGTGACCGGCGCGAGGTTGAACGTGAGCAGCGCACCGGCGAGTGCGAGCGGGATCAGCGAGCGAGGGTTCATAGCGTTACTCCATACCGAGCAGGTGGTAGATTTCCCGGGTATACGCGCCGAACGCTTCGTGGGTTCGCATGTCGAGCGTTCGCGGACGGGGCAGGTCGATCGAAATGTTGCCGGCCATCCGGGCCGGCCCCGAGGTGAGGACGATGACACGCGTCGCCACGAACACCGCCTCGGCGATGCCGTGCGTGACGAACACGATCGTCTTCCCGCTCTGCTCCCAAATACGGAGCAGTTCGAGGTTCATCTTCTCTCGGGTCAATGCATCCAACGCCCCGAACGGCTCGTCCATCAGCACGAGTTTCGGATCGTGGATCAGCGCGCGCGCGATCGCGGCCCGCTGCTGCATCCCGCCGGAGAGTTCGTAGGGGTAGGCGTTCGCGAAGCCGGTCAGCCCGACGAGGTCGAGCAGTTCCAGCGCGCGCCGGCGGCTGGCGTCGCGCGGCAGGCCCAGGATCTCGGCCGGCAACAGCACGTTATCGACGATCCGGCGCCATTTGAGCAAGAGCGGCGCTTGGAACACCATCCCGACGTCGCGGGCCGGATCGAACGGCACCGCGGCGTTGCCGATGCGCACGTCGCCTTCGTCGGCGCGATGCAGGCCGGCAAGAATTTTCAACAGGGTCGTCTTGCCACAGCCCGACGGGCCGACGAGCGCGATCAACTCGCCCGCGGCGACGTCGAACGTCGCGTTCGAGACGGCGAGAAACGCGCGCTCGCGGTCGCGGTATTCCTTGCGAATGCCCGCCAGATGAATGAACGGGTCGGTTGCGGTTGCGGTCACTGGAGGCGCGCATCCCGCACGACGAAGAGGTGCTCGAGGACGACGACGAGCGCGTAGAGGATCAATCCGATCACCGTGATCAGGATGACCGCCATGAACATGCCGGCGGTATCGAGCGTCGTCTGCACCTGCAGCATGATGTAACCCAAGCCCTTGGCCGAGCCGAGAAATTCTCCGACGACCGCACCCGCGACGGCTAGCACCGCGCCGACTTTCATGCCGGAGAAAATGTACGGCAACGATCCGGGTAACTGGATCTTGGTAAATAATTGCCAGCGCGAACCGTGCAGCGAACGCACGAGGTCGAGGAGCTCCGGTTCCACTTCGTGCAAGCCACGCGCGGCGGTCAACAGGATCGGGAAAAAACAAATCGTGAACGCGATGATGCCGTTCGGCACGACGCCGTACTTGAACCACACGATGAACAGCGGCCCGAGCGCGACCTTCGGGATCATGTTGAGGCTGACGAGCAACGGCATGAACATCGTCGAGAGCAGGCGCGACCAGGTGCACACGACCGCCAGCGCCACGCCGAAGATCACGGCGAGGATGTAGCCGAGGAAGATCTCCTCACCGGTAACGATCGAATTCCCCAGCCAGTCGTAGTGCGGCATGAAGAGCGTCTGCGCCGTTTCCAGCGGCGTCGGCATGATGAACTTCGGAACCTTGCCGACGACGACGAACAGCCACCACGCGGCGATGAACGCCAGATGAACGAGCACGATCCACGCGTAGCGGCGCACGCCGGTTACCGTCGCCTTCATCGCTCCGCCATCCAGCGGCTCACGTTGGCCGCGACGAAATCGTCATCGCTCAAGTCGGCATGCTCCCGCAACACCCGGTCGATCGAGTCGGCTTGACCGGGACTGAGCGTTTCGTGAGGGTCCAGGCACCAAATTCCTTCGAAGAGTCCCTGCCGCCGTAAGACTTCGTGACATCCGGCGATGCAGCCGCGGAAGTCGTTGGCGACGTCGAAGAAGGCCGCGTTGCAATCGGTCACGCGCGCGTCGAGCGCGAGCAGCGCGGCATCGACGGCGGGCTGCGCGGACGCGAGGTGGGCGCGTGCGAGCAATTGCACCGCCGTGCGCGTCCAAACGCTCCAATGGCCGAGCAGACCGCCGCGAATGCGGACGCGCACCTCAGCGGAACCGCGCTTCACCGCGAACGGCGTGACCAGATCGAGGACGATGTGATCGTCGTTGCCCGTGTAGAGCGTCACGCGTTCCTCGGCTCCGGCGGCTACGACACCGCGGATAACGTCGAGCGTGCGGTAGAGGTTGAACGGCGCGATCTTGATGCCGACGACGTTTTCGATCGTCGCGAAGCGCTGCCAGAACCCGGGCGAGAGGACGATTCCGCCGACCGCCGGCTGCAAATAAAACCCGATGAGCGGGATTTCGGCGGCGACCGCGGTGCAGTGGGCTACGAGCTCGTCTTCCGACGCCCCACGCCAAGCCGCCAAACTGAGCAACCCCGCGTGGTAGCCAAGGCCGGCGGCCGTCCGCGCCTCCGCCACGGCTGGCGCGGTGCGTCCGATGACGCCGGCAATCATCATCACGGGACGAGCGGTCCACGCCGCCGCGGTCTCGGCCGCGCAGGCTAACACCGGCTCGTACAGGCCGGCCTCGCGAATCCCGAATTGGGTTGAGTGCACGCCGACCGCTAGGCCGCCCGCGCCGGCATCGAGGTAATAGCGCGTCAGCGCGCGCTGCCGGCGCTCGTCGAAACGGCGCCGCGCATCGAGCGCGAGCAGGTGCGCGGGGATAGCCAGGCCGCGCGAAAAACCCTCGCGGATATCCGGCGACCAGGCGGTCCAGTGCATGAGCTCCATATCGCCTTCGATAACCCTAAACATCCTTCAGACATAAGGAGCGGGGCGAAGTGCCGTACTTGCAAGTCGATCTTCCCGGCCCGGCGAGCGCCGACGTAAAGCTCCGTTTCGCCCAACGTTTGGCCGAACTGTATGCGCAGGCGATGTTGACGCAACCGCACATACCGTCCATCGCCTTCCGCGAACTGGGCGCCGGCAATCTCATTCGTTTTCAAGACGGCGTCTTCGTGCCGGTCCTGGTCGTCATGTGCGATATCCGGCGCGGACGCGAACCCGCGGTGCGCGAAGCGCTCGCGCGCGCCATTGCGGCAGAGTGTTCGTCGGCGTTCGCCATCGACGAACGCCAAGTCGTCGTCGAATTCACCCAGCACAGCGCGGACGAGATGTTCCGCTACGGCAACATGGCGCCGGAATGGTCGCCGGCCGAAGCCGCCAACGGAGGACTAGCGCAATGAATCATTCTCGAGCTGCCGCGCTGCGCGCGCTAGGCACCGTTGCGGCGGGAACAGTCGCCTGGAGCGCCGCACCCGCGGCGCGCGCCGAGGGCTCCACGCTGCAGATCGGCGCGATGCCCACCGATGCGGCAGCGCAGGCGTTCTACGCGCTCGACCGGGGTTTCTTCAAAGCCGCCGGGCTCGACGTTGCGCTGACCGTGATGACGAATACGGCGACCATCGCCGCAGCGGTCAGTTCGGGCTCGATCGACATCGGCTACGGCAGCGTCGTTCCGCTGGCCGAGGCGCATAACCGCGGCCTTTCGTTCAAGGCGATCGCGCCGGCCGGGATGTATGCCGGCGCGCCCTCGACATTGATGATGATGGTGAGCAAACGATCGACCGCCAAAACCGGTGCCGATCTCAACGGTAAGACGATCGCGGTGAACGGACTGCGCGATCTCACGCAGTACACCGCCCAAGCGTGGATCGCGCAGAACGGCGGCGACATCAAAACGATCAAGCTCGTCGAGATCCCGTTTTCCGAGATGGGCAACGCGCTCGACGCCGGGCGCGTCGATGCGGCGATCGTCGGTGAGCCCTACATGGCCGCAGCCCTCGGCGTGGCGCGAACGATCGGCGACGCCGGCGGGGCGGTTGGAAAGAAGTACTACATCACGACGTGGTTTGCCACCGAAGCCTGGCTGAACGCGCATGCCGCACTCGCGCGCACGTTCGTCAACGTGATGCACCAAACCGCGGAATGGGGCAACACGCACCGCGCGGACTCGGCCGAGATTTTGCGCAAATATTCGAAGATCAGTCCGGAGGTCATGGCGACGATGGTGCGCACGACGTACGGCGACGCGCCGCGGCTCGAACCCGTGATGCTGCAACCGGTGATCGACGTCGCGGTCAAGTACGGCACGACCGCGCCGACGCCGGCCGCCGATTTGATCTGGCACTAAAACACCGGGCGGCACGCTAATTCGGCGCCCGTAGTTACCGAGCGCATACCACGATTTGGTTGAGGAGCGGCCGTCGTGGGTACGTAGCGCCCATGAACGTCGGAGCGGTGGGTGCGATTGGGAGCGGTACGGCGCCCGTGTACGCCCTGCTCAGCCCGTATCTCAACGGCGTGGTTCGTACGTCGAACGCCGCGGCCGCCGCCGCGCTCCAAGCAACGGTTGCCGCTGCTAGTGCCGAGGCGACGCAAGCTGCCATTGCAGCGCGCAGCACGGCAACGGCCGCAATCACGGCCGCGCCGCCGTTTGCCAATCCGGCCATCGCCGCAATCGCCGACCGCACCGCGCTGGGTCAATCCCTGACGCCGCCCGGTGCCGTGACGCCCAACGCCTTGCTCGGCACGCCGTCACTTACCGCACCGGTTACGCCGACCCCGCTCGCGGCCGCCACGACTGCCGACGTAACCGCCGCCACGACTACGCCTACCTCACTGCTGGCAACGGATACGACGTCGCTGAATACGCCTACCGCCCCGGCGCCGCCACAGCCGTCGCCGACGAACTCGGTATTATTCGGCGACAGCGGCACGCTGATTCAATCGTACGGCGCCGTCGCGCTCGTCGCCGGATCGCAAGCATTGCCGTCGGTGTTCGCGCAACCGGTCACGCCCTACATCACGCCGGCCGCGCCCATCCCGGCTATCCCGCGAATCTCGAAGGTCGCTTAGGTCTTCGCTTCGACCAGCACCGGCACGATCAGGCGTGACGGGTGCGCGGCTTCGTGGTAGATCGTGTCCGCGCCGACCTTGTCGGGCCGGTACGCGTGGGCAAACAGACCGTCCGTCACCGCTGAATCGCCGTTGGCGATTTCTAGCCGCAACCGGTTGCCCTGGTGGAACCGGTACGCCATCGGATGGAGCGGGATCTCCAGTTCGTAGGAGGCTCCGGGCGTGAGCGGCACTTCGCGCGCGTGCGTGTAGAACGCGATTTCGTCGCTATCGAGTGCCGGATCGCGCTCGAAACCGTGCGACGCGCGCAGGTATCCTTTGGTCACGATCGTCGAGCGCGGCTGCGCACCGGTCGCCCGCTCCGCTTCCGCCTGCGCAAACTGCTCGGAGAGTTTGACGATCACATCGGTATCCGGTCGCGTCGAGGAGAGGTGCACGATCAGTTTCGCGCTGCCGGCGATTTCGAGATCGGCGGCGAGCGGTTCGCTCGTGTAGGTCAACACGGCCCGGACAGGATCGGGGCCCGCCGGCCCGACTGCAACGACACCCAATGCCCACGCCGCTTGCGGGTAACTGTACGCCGTCCGCGATTCTGCAGCCGGCGGCGGCGCAACGGAAAGCGCCCCATCGTTGAGCGAGGTGACGCTGCGGCTCGGGCCGGCGGCAAGGTAGAACGTTTCGTTGCGCACGCCGGGCGGCGGCCAGGCCGCGAACGTCCGCGTGACGCCGGTATTCTTGACATCGTACTCAACGTCGGGCCGCGCTTCGAAGCCGTTCTCGATACCCTTCAGATAACGCTCGTAGAACGGGAGAAAGTAGCGCTCGTGAAATTGGGGCGTACTAAAATCCGTTGCCGATGAGAAGGCCGTCGGCGTCGCGGTAATCGCAAGCTTTCGCGGACCGCGCGTCTTGCGAAAGCCGTTGATGTTGCCGAGTAAGTGCAAATCCATCTTCGCAAACACGCCGACGGAGTAGATCGGCACATCGATCTCGTGGAGACGGTAGGCCGCCGAACGTTCCCGCCACCAATCGTCGTAGAGCGGATGCCGTTGAAATTCCAAGAGCAGGTCGGCCTCAACGTCGCGCGGGTTGTCGCCGTTGTTCGGATACTTGTTGGGCATGCGCACGCTCTGCGCGAACCAGTACGGGAGAAAGTTGCCCTCGATCCCGCCCGGATAACCGAAATGCCGGTAGAGATCGTTCATCCCGTCGTACACGCCCAGGCACGCGAGATGCGGCGGTTTGAGAATCCCCATCCACCACTGCGACATGCAGAAGTACGATTGCCCGATGCCGCCGATCTTGCCGCTGCACCAGGCCTGCCCGGCGAGCCATTCGATCGCGTCGTAGAGATCGGTCTGCTCGTCGCGGCCCAGCAGACCATACGTCCCCTCGGAGTAACCCGTGCCGCGCACGTCCATGCGCACGTAGGCGTAGCCGTGTTCGACATACCACGCGATCGGGCCGGTCTCGCGCCAGAGAAACATCGGATACGCCGGCAGGTCGTCGTTGTCGTAGCGATACGGCGCCGGCGCGAAGAGCACGGGGAACGGCCCCGGGCCATCGGGCCGATAGATGCGCAACGCTACATGCACGCCGTCGCGCATGCGCACGCGAATATCTTTCTCGTCGATCATTGCAGGCCGGTTCCGGTTACGGGATGACCGCCGTCGCATCGAGTTGGATGACGGTTGCGCCGGCAAAGTGATCGTACTGCGTGGTGTGGCGCGCCGGCCGGGAATGCGCGTCCGGAAAATATTTGAGCCACTGGACGTTGATCTGGTCGCGCAGCGCGAGCGACTTCACGATAACGCCGATCTTGACGACGTCGTCGAGCGACGCGCCCCCGGCTTTGAGAATCTTCTCGAGATTCACGAATGCCTGTACGACCTGCGCCGACGGATCTTCCGGGACTTTGCCGGTCGCCGGGTCGAGGCCCGAGATGGCGCCGGTCATCACGACGTTGCCGACGCGCGAGGCGGCCGGGATCGGATTCGCGCCGTGGCTGAAGCCCTCGACATCGATGCTCTTGCGGTTGCTCATGCCGCGTCGGTTCTCGCCTAGAGGGTTCGTGCCTTTTCCGTCGTGAATCGGCTCGGGCATGATCCTTCGGTTTTTTCGCGGCTCTCTCGCGCTGTTCGCGCTCGCGTCCCTGGCGACGGCGGGCACGGCGTTCGCCCAGCAAGGGCCGCTGAAGATCGGGATCGTCTTTTCGTTCTCGGGCGGCGACAACGTCGAACAAGGTAAGGAGTTCGACGCCGCCATCGCCGCGTATCAGAAGGAGCACGGCGATTCCGCCGGCGGCCGCAAGATCGTCCTCATCAAGCGTGACGACACCGGCATCGCGCCGGAAATCGCGCGCCGGTTGACGCAGGAAGAGATCGTTCAAGAAAAGGTCGACCTGCTCGTCGGCACCTCCTACACGCCCAACGCGATCGCGATGTCGCAAGTGTCGACGCAGGCCAAGGTGCCCTTCTTCATCGTCAACGCCGCGACGTCGGGCATCATGGCGAAGGCACCCTACACCGCGCGTTTCGGATTCACGCAGGCCCAGATCACCGACGCGTTCGGACGTTGGGCGGCGAAGACGCAAGGCAACACCGCCTACGCCCTCTTCCAAGATTACGGCCCCGGTATCGATGCCGGCACGACGTTTGAGAAAGCGTTCACGGCCGCAGGCGGCACGGTCCTCGGCGAAGCGCGCATTCCCGTCGACAACAAAGACTTCACGGCGTACGTGCAGCGCGCGAAGGACGCCAAGCCCAAGGTCCTCTACGCGTTCATCAACGCCACGGGCGGCGGGATCGAATTTTTGCGCGCGATTAAAGCCAGCGGGCTCGAGAGCGCGGGTACCAAGGTGCTCGTCAACGGCGCCTTAGTCAACGAAGCGATCTTACCGGCCGAAGGCGACGCCGCGCTCGGCATCATCAGCACGTCGGACTACACCTCGATGCACGACTCCGCCCTCAACCATCAGTTCGTACGGGACTTCAAAGCCGCCTACGGCGGCGATCAGAACCCGAGCTTCATCGCCGTCGCCGCGTACGATGCGATCGCAGCCGCCTACAAGGTGATCGACGCGCAGCACGGGACGATCGATCCCGACAAGACGATGGACATCGTCAAGAGCATGAAGTTCGAGAGCCCACGCGGACCGATCGCGATCGATCCGGCCACGCGCGACATCATCCTCAACGCCTATTTCATGCGCGCCGAACGCCGCAAGGGCGTGCTCGGAAACTACGAGTTCCAAACGACGCCGATGGTCAAGGATCCCTTCGAGTAACTCCTACTTCGTTTAGACTCCTACTTCGTTTAGGCTCCTACTTCGTTCGCGCGGCACCCTCGACGAAGCTGTTGTCGACGCTCGCTTTGAGGTCGGGGCGCGTTTGCACGAGGCCTTGTTTGACGTACTGATCCATCTGCCAGCGTAACGCGTACTTGCCCTCGGTGACGACCGTGAGTTTCTCCGGACCGACCGCGAGGCCGATCTTCGCGTAGAGCGCCGGATCGTCGATCGGAATATACTTCTGATAGATTTGGGCGATCTCGGCGCGCCCGGCCGGCGTTGCGAGGTGCGCGCGCAAATACAGATTTGCTTTTGAAAATGCGCGCATGAAACGGATGCCCAGCGGGCGATCGGTCTTGCCGATGCGGGGTCCGTACATCATGACCGCCTGCACGTAACCCGGCATCACGGCCGAAATGTTGACCGCTTTCACGGCCGTGCCCGCATTGGCCAACATCGTCGCATACGGATCGATCGTCGACGCCATGTCGATCGCGTGATTCGCCAGCGCCGCGTTCATGTCGGGGAGCGGCATGGCGACCACGTTCACGTCGTTGGGCGACAACCCCGCGGTCGCGAGGTACGCATACGCGAAGAGTTCGGTCATCTGACCGTGCGCGGTAACCGCCACCGTGAGGTTCTTCGCATTTTGGGGCCTGAATACACCGTAGGGCGCCAGATCCTTGCGCACCATGATGTAGGCCGAGTCACCGGAGGGAACGTCTTTCCCCGATGTCCAGTAGTCGGCCACGATCGTCGCGTTGACACCGAGCGCCATCGCGTTGAACAACGCGGCTCCGGGCGAGGTGGTGGCCACGTCGATCTGCCCGGTGGAGAGCGCGGGCACGAGTTCTGCGCCGGAGCGGAAGAACACCGGCGTGACGTTGATGCCCTCGGCCGTGAAGTAGCCTTGATCGATTCCGATGAAGAGCGCTGTCGGCAAGCGCAGCATGCCGACCTTGACCTCATCCGCAGCCGATGCCGCATGCGGCACGAGCGCGATGCCGGCGAGTGCCGGCAGTGCCACGGCGAGGGCGCGGGAACGAGTCACCGATATCATGCGTTTCTCGCTAGGGTTTGATGTACGTGTAGCCTAGCTCTTGCAACTCGCTGAGCCGGACGACGCCGGCCGGCACGACGCGGGCCTCGGGAATGATTTCGATCGGGTGACCTTCGGCCTTCTCAGCACCCATCATCGAATTGTGGCATGCCGAGTACACGACCGTCGGAAAGCGCAGCTTGAGAGCCGTAAGCCGGTCCTTTACCGGCGACGTGTCGGCACGCAGCAAGGCTAAGCCGGGCCCGTAGGCGACGATCTCGACCTGCGCCGTCTCGCCGATCCCGGCATAGTACTCCATGAGGTTGGTGAAGTTACCGAGGACCAAGTTCATGACCGCCGGATCGTTCTGATCGATGTGAAAGCCCACGCGATGCAGTTTTGCGGTAGCGGCACCGGCCGGACCGCCCGCCGCAAATAACGTGCCCGCAGCCGCGATAAATCCGGCGAAGCCGGAACGTGAGAGAGTGGCGTTCAAGGTTGCACCTTTCTGGATGCGCGGGCGGCCCGCACGAAACGATTATCTACCGCAGCGTTGAGATTAGGGGACGTCTTGACGAGACCTTGGTCGACGTACTGCGTCATCTGCCAGCGTAGGGCAAACGGCCCATCGATGTCGACGGTAAGGTCCGCCGGACCGGTGGGAAGTCCGGTCTCTTCATAGATGGACGGATCGTCGAGCGGAATGTATTTCTGGTAAATGGCGGCGATCTGAGCGCGGCCGGCCCGGCCGGCGAGACCGCGCAGCAAAAATGCATTGGCACGCTCATAGGCGCGCATGAATCGCACGCCGATGTCGCGGCGATGCGTGGTGATGCGGCCGCCGTACATCAGCACTGCCTGCACGTAGCCGGGCATCACCGCCGTGATACCGGCGACCTTGACGCTCGTACCATCGCGCGCGCCGAGAGTCGGGTACGGCTCGATGGCTGCGGCGAGATCGATCGCGTGATTGCGCATCGCGACCTCCATGGCCGGGAAGGGGAGTTCGATCAGGTGCACGTCGGCTAAACTGAGCCCGGCACTTTGCAAGTACATCGAAGCGAACAGTTCCGTCATCTGACCGTGGGCGGTGATCGCAAAGTTCAAGCCCTTCGCTTCGTGGCGCAAGAACTGACCGTTCTGCGTAAGATCCTTGCGCGCTTCGATGAAGGCATAATCGTTCGTCCCGGCCGTGCGCGACGCAACCCAGCAGTCGGCGACGATCCGCGCGTCGACGCCGATCGCGAGCGCGTTGAAAAGCGAGGCGCCGGGCGATGCGAGCGCGACGTCGATCTTCCCCGTCGCAAGCTCCGGAACGATCTCCGCCCCGTTCTGCGAGAACACCGGCGTGACGTTCAAGCCTTCGGCCGCAAAATAGCCCCGATCGATAGCGATAAATACCGCGGTCGGCAGCCGCACCATGCCGATGCTCACATCGTCGGCCGCGCCCGCCGGCTGCGCCGCCGCCAGTACGATGACGAGTGCGAGGAGCAGGACGAGCTTACGCATACTCCATGCGTCTTTTGTAGTCGTCCTCGATCGCGCCGCGGAATTGTTCCAGCAGCCCTTCGAGCGTTCCGTGGGCGATCCGTACGCCGACGACGGCATCGAAGAGCTGACCGGCGACGCCGCCCGGGACGTCATACGTCCCCGTAATCGACAAGGTGCACGAGTACTCGCCGGTCGCTTCCGCGTGCAGCATTCCCTCAAAGCTCGGAAAGATCGTGGCATCCGGTTCCCAGCAGATGCGCAACAGCGCCGGCGCGTCGTGCGGCTGCGGCATGTACTCGACCCGCACGGTCACATCGCGCTCGAGGGTCAGCCCGGCGAGTTGCGTGATCGTATAGCGCATCGGCAAGGTCGAATCGGTACCCGGGCCGTTCAGATCGCCCACGTACGTATTCAGAAACGCCAGAGCGAAGCCGCTCGGCGCCTTGACCGGGGTCGATGCCGATAACTCGCGCACAGCCCTCATTCGTTGGGCATGCACCGGGCCGCTCCTTCGCGAACGACGGGGCGTTAGCGCCTTGGCATGGAGCACGATCATGAACCGATTCTGGTCTTCCGGAGCACGCGCACTGGCGTGTGCTCTCGTGACGCTTCTCCCGGCGCAGGCGCTCGCCCAGACGGCCGCGCCGACCCCGATTCGCATCGCCAATTTGGGCTACACGGAAGCTAGCGCCTTGCCGGTGTACGCGCAGCAGGCGGGCTTCTTCAAGAAATACGGGCTCGACGCCAGCGTGACGTCGTTCAACGGCGGCGGCGCGATCATCGCGGCCATTGCCGGCGGTTCACTCGATGCCGGGTTTTCGAACATCACGTCGGCGGTGTCGGCGATTCAGCGCGGGATTCCGATCGTCGTGCTGACTCCGGCAAACCTTACCACGACGGGCAATCCCGACGCGCGGCTGATGAAAGCGCGCGGATCGAAACTGAAGACGGGCGCCGATCTCGACGGCAAGATCATCGCCACGACGACGCTGGGCGGCACGCTGCAACTTGGTGCCGAAGCATGGATCGACAAGAACGGCGGCGACTCGAGGAGCGTTCACTTCGTCGAAGTGCCGAGTTCCAACATGGCGGCGGCGCTCAAAGCGGGCCGCATCGATGCGGCGATGATGTCGGAGCCATTTCTCACCGAGGAGCATGCCGGCGTCGAAGTTCTCGCCAATGTATTCGCCGCCATCGCGCCGGAGTGGATCGCCGCCGTGTTTGTCGCCTCGAAAGCGTGGGTTGAGGCGAATCCGGATGCAGCGCGGCGGTTCGTAGCCGCGATGCACGAAACCGGTCGTTGGGCGAACGCGCACCACGCCGAGACGGCGAAGATTCTCGGCCCGCTCTCCGGCGTGCCGGAGGCCACCTTCGCGGCGATGACGCGTACGTCGTATACCGATACGTTGACGCGCGCGCTCATGCAGCCCGGCATCGATGCGGCCGTGCGGTACGGCGCGCTCAAAGCGCCGTTCGATACGGGCGAAATCGTCACGGCCGCCGCGCCCTACGTGAGGTAGTATGAAGCCATTCTTTCGCGCCGACCATATCGGCAGTCTCCTCCGGCCGCCGGAGGTCTTCGCGGCCCGCGAGGCCTTCGCGCGCGGCGAGATCGACGGCGCGCGCTTGCGTTCCGTCGAAGACGCGGCGATCCGCGGTGTGGTGGCCGGCCAAGAGCGCGCGGGCCTTCAAGTCATCACCGACGGCGAGTTTCGGCGCGAGAACTGGTACGCCGACTTCATCGGCCGTCTCGGCGGCGTCGAGATTCGTGCGGCGGAGCAAAATCCGGCGTTTGCGCACGATGCGGGCAACGCGGTGCACTACGTTCCGAAGAACGTGGTCACCAGCGCGCCGTTGCGCCGGCCCGAACCGATCCTCGTGCGCGATTTCGCGTTTCTTGCCGGCACGACGGAACGTACGGCGAAGGTCACGATCCCTTCGCCCTCGCGCCTGCACTTTCACGGCGGCCGCAACGTCGTTTCACGCGCGGTCTATCCCGACATCGAGGACTTCTTCGCCGATGTCGTGCGCGCGTACCGCGCCGAGATCGCCGATCTCGAAGCCGCGGGCTGCCGTTATATCCAAATCGACGACCCGCTCTTCTCCTATTTTATCTCCGAGCGCATGCGCGCCGAAGTCGTCGCCAACGGCGAACGTCCCGAAGACCGGTTGCTCCGTTACGTGCAACTGATCAACGACTGCATCGCCGAGCGCCGCGCCGATACGGCGATCGGCATCCACGTCTGCCGCGGGAACGCGCGCTCCGCCTGGATCGCCGAGGGCGGCTACGAGCGCATCGCCGAGCAACTCTTCGGCGCGCTTCACAACGACCACTTTCTGCTCGAGTACGACGACGATCGTTCGGGCGATTTCGCACCGCTGCGCTTCATGCCGCGGGACAAGCGCGTCGTGCTGGGACTCGTAACCTCGAAGCGCGGTGAGCTCGAAGAGCGGGATACGTTGCTGCGCCGGGTCGAGGAAGCGACGAAATACGTCGCCATCGAAAACCTCGCCATCAGTCCGCAGTGCGGGTTCGCGAGCGTCGTCGAGGGGAACATCATCACCCCCGAGGATCAGTGGGCGAAGCTGCGGCTGGTCGTCGAGACGGCGCGCGCGATTTGGCCGGTCTGAGCTCTAGCGCGCGCTCCAACCGCCGTCGTGCGCGAAAACTTGTCCCGTGACGAAGCGCGACGCATCGCTCGCAAGGTAAATCATCAGCCCTTCGAGTTCCTCGGGAGCGCCGCGCCGGCCCATCGGTGTGTCGCGCAGAATTGCGGCCTCAAAATCTGCGATATCTTGCGGGGTTGCCGTCACGCGGCGCTCGCGGCCGAGCTGCGTCCCGCCGTGCCAACCCGGCGCGATCGCGTTCACGCGGATGTTATCGCGCGCGTATTCCATCGCAACTTGCCGCGTGAAGCCGACGATGCCCGCCTTGGAGGCTCCGTAGCTCACGGCCGTCACGGCAGAGCCGGGGTAGTAGCCGTCTAAGCCGAGCACCGAGGAGAGGTTGACGATCGATCCGCCGCCGCGCGCGAGCATCAGGGGCAGCACCGCACGCGTACACAAGAACGTACCGTTGAGGTTCGCGGCGATGACGCGGTTCCAGTCCGCGACCGGCAGTTCGTGCACGCGGTACGGGCTGCCGGCGATGCCGGCATTGTTCACCAAAATGTCGATCGCGCCGGCCGGCCGTAAACGCTCCATCAGCGCGTCGACCGACGCCGGATCGCTCACGTCAACTGCGAGCGCGCTGCTCCGTCCGCCGCGCGTTTGAATCGACGCCGCCGTCTCGGCTGCACCGGCAGTGTCGCGATCGGCGCAGATGACCTCGGCGCCGAACCGCGCAAGCACTTCCGAGAAGACGCGCCCGAGCCCGCTCGCCGCGCCCGTAACCAACGCAACTTTCCCGGTGAGATCGAAGAGCCGCCCGGCGTCGTCGTGCGCCACTAGCGCAGGTTCTTCTTCATCCATTTGACGATTATATACAGCATGGCAACGCCTTTCAAGATCGGCATTTTCGATCACATGGATCGGGGTACGAGCGATACCGCCGCTTTCTACGCACAACGCCTCGCGTTGACGGAACTCTACGATCGTTTGGGCTTCTATAGCTATCACGTGGCGGAACATCACTCGACGCCGCTCGGCCTCGCGCCCTCGCCGAACGTCTATCTTTCGATGGTGGCCGGCCGGACGCAGCGCTTGCGGATCGGCGCATTGGTCTACCTCTTGCCGTTCTACCATCCGCTGCGGCTTTTGGAAGAGCTGTGCATGCTCGATCAAATGAGCGCCGGCCGTCTCGATGTCGGGATCGGCCGCGGTGTCTCGCCGGTCGAGGCCGGTTTTCACGGCGTCGATCCTAAGACCTCGCAAGCGGTTTACGAGGAAACCCTCGCGGTGCTCCTAGCCGGTTTTGCTACGCAGCAGCTCACCTTCGACGGCGACTTCTTTCACTACGACGACATCCCGCTCGAGATGTCGCCGCACCAGCGACCGCATCCGCCGTTGTGGTACGGCGTGACTTCTGCCGAGAGCGCCGAACGCTGCGCCCGGCGTGGATTCAACATTCTCACTTCAACGGGTCCCGACGAGGCGGCAGCCGTACTCAAACCCCATCGCGCAATGAGCCGAGCGCCGGAATCGCCGGATCTGCTCGCCGGCATCATCCGTTACATCGTCGTCGCCGACACGGATGCGGCCGCGCTCGAAATCGCCGCAGCGGCCTATCCGCGCTGGTATGACAGTTTCCACACGCTCTTTCGTAAATACGGCACGGGCCCCGTGTACGGAGCGCGCCCACGCACGTTTGCGGCCGCGATCGAAAACGGCTCGGGGATCGCCGGCTCTCCCGGGACGGTCTTGCGGGTGCTGGAAGCGCACGCGCGTCAAACCGACGCCAACTACCTCGTCGGCCAGTTTGTGTTCGGCGACATGCCGTACGCTGATGCCGCTCGTTCGATCGAACTCTTTGCCCGCGACGTCATGCCGCAGCTAACGCGTCCCGCTCGGGCCTAGGGCGAGAGCTCTTCGAGCGTGCGACCCCTCGTTTCCGTCGCGAACATCAGCGTGATCGCACCGCCTGCCAGCGCGAGCAGACCAAAGTAGACGAATACCGAACGCAAGCCGTAGGTGCCCAGGAGTCCGGCCACGACGTTCGGGCCGATTCCCGCGGCGACGCGCTGCCACGCGCCCCCGATACTGTTGCCGAGCGCGCGAATGCGGGTCGGGTAGAGCTCCGGCGTGTAGAGATTGATCCCGATCGCCACGGCGCTCATGAAGAACGAGCCGATCGACACGAGGATCAGAAGCGTCATGGCCGTCGCTACTCCGGTGAAGAAGAGGGAAAGCAGCGCTACCCCGCCGGCGAAGAAGCCGATGGTGAGCAGCGGCTTGCGCCCGACGCGATCGACCAGCAGCGCCAAGAGCGTCGAACCCGCAATCCCGACGAATTGGGTGATGAGCCCGAAGTTCAGCGACTGCGCCAGACTCAAGTGGAAGACCGTTTTGTAGAGCGTCGGCAGCCATGACGTAAGCCCATAGGTGGTCGAAAAACAGCAGAACCACATCGCCCACACGCACCACGTCCGGCGCCGGTAGATGCCGCGGAACAATTCCGCGACGCGGGCCTTCTCCTGCAGCGGTACCGTCACGTGCGCTTGCGGCGGCGGCAACGCGCGGCCCGACGCCGTCACGGCGTCTTCGATCTCGCGCACGACGGCATCCGCAGCGGAGATGCGGCCGCGCGACAAGAGCCAGCGCGGCGACTCCGGCAACAGCCGCAGGAGTACGAACGCGAGCAGCAACGGCAAGGAGCCGATGTAGAACATCGCCTGCCAGCCGAGGCGCGGCACGATGATTGCGCCGCCGAGAGCCGCCCCGAGAAGCCCCAGCACGAAGATCAACTCGTAGAACACGTAGAACTGCCCGCGCACTTGCGCCGGTGCGATTTCGTTGACGTACGTCGTAGCAATCGGCACTTCCGCGCCGAGGCCCAGGCCCTGAACGAACCGGAACGCGACGAGCGAGGCCGGATTCCACGCTTGCGCGCAAGCGATGCTCATCAGCGCGTAGGACGCGATCGCCGCGGTCACGACCGGCAAGCGGCCGAAGCGTTCCGCCGCCCAGCCCGCGCAGAGCGCGCCGATCAACTGGCCGAAAAAGGCCGACGAGATCACGAGGCCGATCTGGCCCGGCGTCATCCCCCACGATTGCGCGAACGCCGGCAACGCAAAGCTGATCGTCAAGACATCGAAGCCGTCGAAGAACGTCGCGATCCCGATAATCAAGCGCGCCCGCACGTGCCATGGCGAAACGGGGATACGGGCCAGGCGCGCGAGGACCGAGGTCGGGGTAAGGATTTCTCGCTCTTCGGCGCTCGGCATGGAGGAAAATTTGCCGAACGCGCTCGGAATCTCCCGCATGGACACCCTCGCGATCCTCGTCGGCGGCGGCCCGGCGCCCGGCATCAACGGTGTGATCGCCTCAGCGACGATTGAGGCGATCAACAACGGACTGCGGGTAATCGGCCTCTACGACGGCTATCGGCACATCGCGCTGGGCGACATCTCCAAGGTGCGCGAGCTGACCGTAGCCGACGTGTCGCGCATCCACTTCACCGGCGGCTCGATCCTGCGCACTTCGCGCACGAACCCGGCCAAAGATCAGGCAACGCTCGATCGTTGCCTGCGCTCGCTGCGCCAGCTCGGCGTCCGCTACCTCGTCTGCATCGGCGGCGACGACACCACCTACGGTGCGACGCGGATCGCCGAATTAGCGCATGGCGCGATCGGCGTCGCAACCGTCCCCAAAACGATCGACAACGATCTTCCGCTCCCCGACAACGCGCCGACGTTCGGCTTCGAAACCGCGCGCGCGGTCGGCACGAACATCGTCGAGAGCCTGATGGAAGACGCCCGAACGACCGCCCGCTGGTACCTGTGCGTGAGCATGGGGCGCAAATCGGGGTCGCTCGCACTCGGGATGTGCAAAGCGGCCGGCGCGACGCTGGCCGTGATCCCCGAGGAATTCCCCGACGACGTCTTCGATCTGCGACTCGTCGTCGATACGATCGTCGGTTCGATCGTCAAGCGCCGCGCCTCGGGCCACGATCATGGCGTCGCGATCGTCGCCGAAGGGATTGCCGAACGCCTCACGGCCGAGCAACTCGAACACTTCGATAGCGTCTCGCGCGACGCGTACGGTCACGTGCGCCTGGCCGACGTGCCGCTCGGTGCCGTGCTGCGCGATGCGGTGCGCAAGCGGCTCGAAGAGGTCGGCGTCGACATGACCGTCGTCAACAAGGATATCGGCTACGAGTTGCGCTGCGCAAAACCCGTGCCGTTCGATGTGGAGTATACGCGTACGCTCGGCTTCGGTGCGGTGCGGTATTTGCTGCGCGGCGGCAGCGGCGCGCTGATCGCGCTCTCCGGCGGCCGCGTCACGCCGGTGACGCTCGCCGATCTCCAGGATCCTCAGACCGGTCGGGTGCGCGTGCGCATGGTCGACGTCACGACCGAAGCCTACGAGGTCGCACGTTCGTACATGATCCGGCTCGAGCCCGGCGACCTCATCGAACCGCGGCTCTCGCAACTGGCCGCCCAGACCAATCTCTCACCGGAAGACTTCAGCGAAGCCTTCGGCGCCGTCTGCAAGCCCTAGCGCGGGTGGCCGCAGGCCTCCGCCAGTTGTGACCGCGTCGTGGACGAGGCGATGCTGCCCCCGCCTTTGGAGAGCGGAATGGAAACGATCGTCGCGGCGCGCGGTTTGCCGGTGACCGGGTCCACCGTCTGCTGGCCCGCGTTGGCCCCCCGGCCGCTGATGCAGCGCTGACCGCTCAACGCACCCGGATTGTACTTCGGGTTCGCGGGGTTGGAGAACGTCAGCGGCTGCGCTTTGTGCTGCAGGGCCGTGTGGTGGTACGCACGAGGGGTCGGGGACGGCACTTGAGCTCCGGCCGGAACGGCGGTCGCGACCGCGATGAGGGCAGTGAACAGCACGGCGAGTCGCATCATGCTTGCTTCTTTCCCTCTTTCTAGCGGAATACCACCGTCCGCGGACCGTTCGGCAGGACGCGCTGCGCAACGTGGAACTTGACTGCTCGCGCCAGCACCATACACTCGATATCGCGGCCGATGGCCACGAAGTCGGCGACCGATGAGGCATGGTCGACGCGCGCGACGTCCTGTTCGATGATCGGGCCCTCGTCGAGATCGCCGGTCACGTAGTGCGCGGTCGCGCCGATCAGCTTCACGCCGCGTGCGTAGGCCTGAGCGTAGGGGTTCGCGCCTTTGAAGCTCGGCAAGAACGAATGGTGGATGTTGATCGCGCGCCCGCTCAGCTTGCGGGTCGCGGCATCGGAGAGGATGCGCATGTAGCGCGCGAGGACGAGCAAGTCGATCCGTTCGCCCGCGACGATCTCGAGCAGGCGCGCCTCCGCTTCATCCTGCGTCGCCGGCGTCACCGGAAGGTAATGGAACGGAATATCGTAGGAGGCGGCGAGGCCCGCGAAATCGCGGTGATTCGAGACGATCGCCGGGATTTCGATCTGCAGATCGGCGGTGCGGTAACGATAGAGCAAATCGTTAAGACAGTGTCCGAAGCGCGAGACCATGATGGCGACGCGCGGCTTGACGGTCAGATCGCGAATCTCGAAGGTCATGCCGAAGCGCGCCGCGATCGGCGCGAATGCGGTGCGCAGCTCGGCAGCCGGCCGGGCCCCTCGCGTACCGGAGGGTCCGTGCGCGAACGCGACGCGCATGAAGAACCGGCAGGTGTCGGGATCCCCGAACTGCGCGCTGTCGATGATGTTGCAGCCGTGCTCGAACAAGAATCCCGACACGGCGTGCACGATGCCGATCGTGTCCTCGCACGACAGCGTGAGCGCGAAATCGGCGCCGTGAGCAACGGGCGGCGTGGTCATCGGCACATCATACACTGCTCGGAACGAGCAGCGCCAGCGCGCGATCGAGCTGCGGGTCGTGCCCCGGGACGCCCATCTCCGAACCCGCCGGTTCTTCGACCACGACGTCGGGCTCGAGCCCGATCCGGTCGATGAAGCGACCGCCGGCCGTGTAGTAGCGCGCCGTCGTGAGTTTGATCGCCGACCCGTCCGGCAATGCGAACATCGTTTGTGCGACGCCCTTGCCGAACGTGCGCGTGCCGACCAACGTTCCGGCGTGGCGATCCTGTACGGCACCGGCGACCAGCTCCGCGCCGGACGCCGAATCGTGATCGACGAGCACGGCGAGCGGCAGCGCGGGAACCGCGTTCCCGTCCGCCGGCGAGATGCGCCGCTTCCCGTCGCGACCCTCGTTTGCAACGATCGGACCACTAGCGATGAACGCGGACGCGACGTGCACGGCCGCGCTCTCGTAGCCGCCGCCATCGCCGCGCAGATCGAACACGTAGGCGCGCGCGCCGCTTTTCGCGAGGCGCAGCAAAGCATCGCGCACCTTCGTCCCGGCGTCGAGCGAGAACGAGCGCAACGCAACGTAGCCGACGCCGTCCGGTAGGAGGCGTTCGGTGACGTCCGGCGCTGTGATCGCGGCCCGCGCGATTGCCAACGGCGCGGCCAGCGGCGCACCGTTTCGCACGATCGTGAGGTGCGCGACCGTGCCGATCGTGCCGCGGATCAGCGCTTGCACGTGCGCGTTGTCGAGACCGGTGAGGTTCGTGCCGTCGACGGCGGCGATCGTATCGCCGGCTAAAACGCCGGCCTTGGCTGCCGGACTGCCGTCGAAGACGCCGTCCGCCAGCCATTGTTTGTGCGCGTCATCGAAGGCGAGCTGGATGCCGATGCCGCCGAACGCCGTGCCGTCGATCGCTGCGCTAAAGCCTTTGACCTCGGCGGCGGTAAAGAACACCGAGTACGGATCGCGCAGCGCCGCGACCTCGCCGCCGATCGCCGCATAGACGAGCGCGAGCGCGTCGACGCGCGCACCGTAGCGCTGGATCGCGAGGCCGATCTGCTGCTCGATCGCCGGGACCGCGCCGCGTCCATCCGGGCGCGCGTGGAGCATGCCGACCCGCGGGTCGGCGATCCCGCGCGAGCGCAAGTACGCCACGAGCCCGACGCGCGCACCGTCGAGCAAGCGCTGCGGCGCGACCACGTGCTGATACTGATCGAAGATCGTCGTGTAGCCGAACTCCGTTTCCACGAGATCGAGCAAACTCACATCGGTCGCGGCCGCCGCGGGCCGGCTCGCGGGACCGGCCAGCATAACGCAGGCTGCAACGACGGCAAGCGTTTGGTAGAGGCAGCGGGGAGCGGTCATTCCCTTAAGAACGGACGTCGACGACGCCGCGTTGCGGCGCGGCACGCGCGCAACGCATCGCGATACGGAAGGTCGTCCACGGCGGCGAGGCTCGATGCTTCGCGTTCCACCCACGCCGTATCGGCATCGGCCAAGGTTGCGAGCGCGGCGTTATCGTGCCGGGCCAGCGCGCAGACTTCCTCATGGCGCGCGAACGTGTAGAGCTGCCAGGCGCGATTGCCGTGCAGGTCCGCGTCGAGCATGCCGTAGGCGATGACGACGCCGGCTGCAATGAGCGCCCAGCGCGGACCGCGAGCAATCGACCCCCAAGCCGCCGCGGCGAGACCGGCAACCGCGACGTACAAAAACAGCGCCACCGCCGCGTAATGGCTGCTCAACGCCGAATCCGGCCCGAGCGAGTAGCGGCTTAGGGTGATCAGGAGCGCGTTCGCAATCGCGTAGAACGCGGCGCAGGACCACACGGTCAGCACGCGCGGTCCGGCTCGGCACCGCACGGCCAACACACCGAACGCGATGACTGCGAGCGCACCGACGGCGACGCTGCCCGAAAAACCCCACCACGCCCCGATGGGTGTCCCCAGCACGGCCAACATGTATGGGACGGCGGCGAAACCCGGCAGGCCGCCACGTTCGTGTGCCGAGACGTAGCCGCGCAAGAAGGCCGCCGTGACGGCGGCGGCGAGCGCGCTCCAAACGATCAGCCCGAGCACACGGTAACGCGCATTACATACGATGAGCGGAAGTCCGATCGCCCACAGCAGCACCCCTTGCGCGGAAGCAAACGTCGCGAGCATCGCGGCGAACGCGGCGAGCAGCACGCGCGAGGGGTCGATCTGCATTGCGAGTACGGCCAAGACGGCAAACGCGGCCGCGGTGCAGACGTTCCAGCCGACGTTATAACCGAGCGCGAAATTTTCCCACTGCGCGAGCGACCACAAGAACAGCGAGATCACGGCGAAGAGCGGCCAGCGGCGCTGCAGCGGCGTTGTGTCACACACGAGATACCACGCCGCGATCTGAGCGATCACGAGCAACGCGAACGAGACCAACTGCTCGGCGAGGATGTTCCAACCGATCGCGCGATCGATTGCGAGGAAGATCAGGTTCGCAACGACGTTGCGGTGTTCGTTGTGCTGCGCGACGATCAGATGCCATGTCAGCGTGCCCTGATGGAGCGCGACCGAGAGCGGAGCCCACGACCACTCGTCGAGAAACGGTACGTTCACCGCGCGCCAGAACATGAGAAACAATACGGCGAGCGGCACCAGCTGGGCGGCGGCGATCGAGACGCGGCGGGTCACCTCGCCGACGCCGGCCCGCGCGTCCACGCAGCGGTGGAGCCGAGCGGGATGTCGACGTAGGCTTTGCGCTGCCGCTCCATGCCGACATCGCAACCGGCGAGGTTCGCTTGCGGGTTCGTCGACGCCACGACCCACGCGCCCTGATCGGCGCACGGAAAGTCGACCGGCGCATCGACGTCGCCCCACGCGCGGGCAACGGAATAGAGCGGATCGGGCGACGAGAGGTGGCGCCCGAAGCGCAACACGGTCGGGTTGAGCGTCAAGGCTGCGAGGACGCTCAACGCCAGTGCCGCGCGCGCGAACTGCGGCGTTCGCGCAATGACGACGGCCGCGCCGATGCCGAGCAGCGTTACGAGCGGAATCGTATAGTAACTGCCGCTGCGCGCCAGCAAACCCTCGGCGTAACCGTGCGCGAGGAACAACTCGGCCAGAAACGGCAGCGCGATCAGCATCCGCCAACCGAGGCGCAGCGGCGCGAACGCGAGCGGCGCGAGCACCTCCAGCAGAAAAAGCACGTGCGCGAGCGGGTGCGGATCGTAGAACCCGTACTGCGGCGCGACCGAATGGTAGGCGTGCACGGCTTCGTAGATTTCGTAGGCGCCGAGGTTCACTGCACCCAGTGCCGCGATTGCAATGGCCATGCGCCGGTCATCGCGCCACAACACGATCGCACACGTCCAGACCGTAAACATCAGCACGTCTTCTTTGACGCCGAAGAGCAATTGCGCAAGCACGAGCGCCGCAATGCGTTGCCGGCGCACGAGCGCGAGCGCGAGCGCGAATCCGAGCAGCGGCACGAAGTGCACGGGCGTAAAATCCCCGAACGCAAAGCCCTCGATCGACGGACTAACGAGCCAGGCGAGGCTCAGCGTGGTCGCGGCGGCGGGCGTGCCGTTCAGCGCGCGCACCAGATACCACAGCACGATTGCACTTGTCGCCACGGTCACGACCTGTACGATGACGACTGTCTCCAAATGCGGCCACAGAGCGACGAACGGGCAAAGCGCGATGAGCATCCACTGATCGTGGGGGGCCGTCTCGGCGATGTGGTCGGACAAGTTGTGGGTGTTGAAATGATACAAGAACGACAGCGCGCTCTGCAAGTAGGTGCCGCTGTTCGAACCGATGCGCAAGCCTAGCAACTGTCGCATACCTAGGTAAAGAAACAGCACGATGAACGCCGCAACGCTCGCCGCTACAACCGCAGGGTATTCGCGCCGCGACGGCTCGACGCTCACCGTCCCTCGGCCGCGGTGCGCAGAACGTCGAGCGTAAGCTGCGCGCAGCGCTCCCAGGTAAAAGCGGCGGCCTGCGCCGGTCCGCGCGCGGCGAGCGCAGCCATTGCGCCGGGATCGCGCGTCAGGCGACGAAACGTGAACGCCCATTCCTCGATGTTGTCGGGGTTCGCGATCCAGGTCGTTGCCGCGCCGCCGACTTCGGGTAACGCGGCGACCTGCGAGGCAACCACCGGCGCACCGCAGGCCAACGCCTCGAGCAACGGCAGACCGAAGCCCTCGTCGAGTGACGGCACCGCAACAAACAGCGCGCCGCGATACAGCTTCGCCAGCTGATCGTCGGCCGGGGCGTCGACGACCACGGCGCCCGGCGGCAAAAGTTCCGGCGGACGCGTGAACGCGAGCGCGACGTCGGCCGTCGGAAAGGCGGCCTGCCAGGCGGCGATGAGCGTCCGGACGTTCTTGCGCACGTCGTGCGCTCCGACGTGCAGCACATACGGCCGGCCGTCGGCAAGGACGTGCCGGGCACCCTCCGCAACGAACGGCGCAGCCACGCCGAGCGGTGCGACGGCGATGCGCTCGCGCTCGACACCGAGTCGCATGGCGATTTCGCCCGCCATGTACTGCGAATCCGCGATGATGTGACGCGCGCGTTCGGCCGTCCGCTTCAGTGGAGCTTGCTCGCGCTCGCGAACGCGCAAGCCGTCGGACGGAAAGAGGAACGGGACCACGTCATGGACGGTCGTCACGCACGGCAGCGCCGTCGCA
>Ga0182015_10000783_pt1 | contig 44302 bp, 54 predicted proteins | sample 712P3MmetaG_FD_120478 | JGI IMG/M metagenome (GOLD analysis project Ga0182015, IMG submission 120478) | Permafrost microbial communities from Stordalen Mire, Sweden - 712P3M metaG | ecosystem: Environmental > Terrestrial > Soil > Wetlands > Permafrost | place: Sweden: Stordalen | collected...
CGTAGGTCGCATCGTAGGTCGCATCGTAGGTCGCATCGCGGGTCGCATCGTAGGTCGCATCGTAGGTCGCACCGCTGGTCGCACCGTAGGTCGCATCGTAGGTCGCATCGTAGGTCGCATCGCGGGTCGCACCGCGGGTCGCATCGTAGGTCGCACCTTTATTTTTCCGGCAATACAAAATCCAAGCCGCGAAGCCGGACGCGAAGCGGGCGACGAACGGCGAGGGCACGAAGATGATGTGGCGATCGAGCGGGGGTTCGAGATTAGCCGATCGATAAAGCCTCTTGACCGCACCAATGCAGATATGACGATCTTCCTCTGTCATTGGCGTAGTGCTCATTGCGTTCCGGATCCACTTCTCCGACCACGGCTTTAATTGGGCGCGATGTTCTTCTGTGAGCAAGTACAACTTTTTTGTCATCGCTTCCTTCTCCTGACCATGTACGGCGTTTCCTGACAGCAGGCCTTACACCTTTTCCTGAAGCCGTCCGATTCGTTCCGGTCTCGCCAGAAAAACTCCGACGAGGCCGGAAGGTCCTCTTTGCACCCGGAACAACGCTTTACTTCTTCAATCCGCGACATTGCGAATAGCATCAGGCGCGTATTCGCGCTGGCGCGTCACTTCGTAGTTCCCGGAGGGAAGGTTGATGGTTTTGTGTTCATCGTGAACAATTGAAACGCCCGCTTCGCCGACACTCAAAAAGAGCCCTTCACCAACTTCGAGCACTTCAGCTCGGTCGAGTTCGGCGATGCGGTGAATGTGGCCGGTCGCCTCGCCTTCGAGGATGTGACCGGTTGCGCGTTCCTTGTGGGTTCCAGGTGGAATGGAATCAATCTTCCTGAACAAAACATCTCCCTGCCTTGCAATCCATTGAGTCTTCATCTCTGTTTCTCCTTTTTTAAGTTGCTACTCAGCGGCCCGGCCCGTCGTACTGAGTGTCTTTCGCAGCCGAGTCGTCGGCTCATAATGCGCCCACACTCAAACTGCCACCCGTCCCTGGCCTGTAACTTGACGCCACTGATTTCATTTGGCAGCCGTCCCCGCTCCCTATAGCGCGTGCACCGCTGAGTTTACGCAACTTCGTCGCTAGCAGACAAAAAGCTATGTGCAATCCTCTCCACCGTGCTGAATCGCGTTCCACATCTCGGACACTTGTACTGCCGGTACACCACACGGCCAAGTTTACTCACGGCTCTCGTCAACAATTGGCATTCACTGGGACATTTAGGACACTGAATCTCCTTTGGTTTCAATGGGTTGCTAGCGACATCTTTAATTCTAGCCTAGCGGGTTCTCCGCTGTGGTTAACCACTGAGTCAGGCATGGGGATGAGACTTCCCTATGGCCTTAGCGACGGCCCATTGTGCCTTGATCAGCGGATGGTCGACCTCAAGCAGGCTCTCATCCCCACACTCTAACTCGTCCAACTTGAGCAGACCTTGCAGAGCCTCTAACAACTCCGGCGCTGCGGCAATCAGACGCTGCCTGGCCTCAGTTCGCGTAGTGATAATCTCACCGTCATCAAACTCAACACAGAATGGCCCCACTCCAGTCACAGTAGTCTTGAATAGCATGGTCATGATGCCCTCCCCTCGATCTCCCTGAATAGCTCAGCCACCTGCGGTCGCTTAACCTCAACGATGCCATGGGCAGCCTCCACTTTGCCATAGCACCCACGGATGATGAAACCGCCTCTCATGTCGCTAGCAAACCCTGTACCTCCTGAACAACCGCTATGGGTACAGGTTGCTTCTCGCGTCTCTCGGCAATGCCAATCTGGTACTCCAAGAATTGCATCTCCTCGCGAAGTTCTTCGCATTCAAGATCACAGGCCGACCTCTTCCTCCGCATCGCCTGAAAGTTCCGGAGCGCATCTCCGTAACGCTCGATTATCAAATCAAGGAGTAATTCTTTCCGTCCCTCTTCCACGCTAGACCTCCTGGGTTTGCTAGCGACATCTTTAATTCTAGCCTAGCCATCACTCGCGGCTATGGTTGCGTCGTCAGGCTCCCATGGAATTACAACCCTATGAGGACGTTCTCCGTTATAGACTCAAGCTCGTTGGCACAACTATCCCAAACCTCTGCACGAATATTGCAGTTTGCTTCAGCCTCGGTTGCGGCATAAACGGTGCGCCTTATTCGTCCTGCTTCTTCCCTGGACTCTTCAGCTTGGCTGCGCCACTGGGAAATCAGTGCTCGCACTCTCTTAGCGTCCATGTGTCTTTAATCTCCTTACCATCACTTTACGACTACGTTTCGCCTGCGAGCCTGTAGTTCGAGTTACAACTTTTATCGGGCCGAATTTCCATCTCGCAAATATCCCAATTACTAGGGTTGGTCAACGTCCCGATATGCGCTTCTGCCCCTTCTCTTGTTTCCCAAAGAGAATCAACCTCAAGAGGATAATAGTTCATAAAAACAACCGCATAGCACTTTTTCATAAAATTACTCGCCGCAACGCAACGGTCTCTCTTCCTGTTAAACCCCTCGGCAGTTATTTAGCCTAGCGGGCTCTCCGCTATGGTTGCGACGTCTCTTGAAGTTTACGGACACGCTCGAAGAAATCTTTCCTTTTAGCGAACTCTTCCCGGTTCCTTGCGGCAATATCAGCCTTCACTTGCTTCTTGGCTTCCCAGACAGTTTCAAGGGCCGCGTCAATAGCGGTTTGTTCATGGACGGTGCAGCCCAATTTGCGACGCAGCGCCCAAAGATGGTGCCCAGCACGTACCAAAATCAATTCTTGCCACGTGGGATCGCGATAATCGTATAACTGTCTACGAGTTAGCTTCATATCACCCCCTTTTTAGCCAATACTTCGCTAGGAACTCCTTCGCCCGCCCCGTATTTACCTGTCCTGTGGAGAATTCAAATACGAAATACCCTAGGGCCTGCGCCATGTTCATTTTCTCGCGATCATTCTCGAATCCCTTGCCACGAGTGTGTCTGCCGGCCGAATATACCGAGCCGTGGATTTCAATTAACGCAATCCGTGAATCCCCAGGAGTCAATGTGTAGTAATCGGCCTTCCATTTCCTGTCAGCGCAAAACAGCCATTCTGCATAGAAGCGCATCCCCAGTTCCCGCATGTGCTGCTCAAGCACGAGCGCACTTTCGCTCTTCTTCTTAGGTTTTGCAGCACTACGCATTTACTTCGTAGCCTCCGTTTCGACAGGCATGGCTAGGCTTCCTTGGATGATAATAGGTCGAGTGCAAAGGCCCAAGTGCTCCTCATAATTCTTCATTAAAAAATCCAGTATCTTCGCGAGATCTTGATTATATTCCAAGAGCCATCCCACCAATTCAAGGAAGTCTTTGGGCATTCTCCCCTTCGAATCCACGAACATTCTGGCAGATCGTTCAGCCAAGCTAGACATCTTCATTCCGCCCATTTACGCCTCCACTGTGCCATAGCACCCTACCGCTAAGTTAACGCCGTTCAGTCGCTAGCGAATCCAAATCCTTTGGCCAACAGCCGCCAGAAACCGCTGCGCCGCCGCTTGTCGCTCACTCAGCCGGTTCGGTTGCACCTGCTTAGGATTTGCATATGCCATAGATTTATGCGGCGAGGGGACTGCTCGCTTTAGCGGGCAGAGGAATCGCCTGTCTCGTGATAAAGTTTGTTGAAATCCAACTTAGTTTCTTAGCCGAGCCTCGTTTGCTGCGCGAATCATAGAAGCGAAACCCGCCTTTGTACTCACCGCAAAGTTGACCAACCTTCTTGACTATCCCGACGAGCAATCCTTTGCGAAGACCAAACACTGTGCCGCGAGAATATTTCTCTCTAATCCCGCCCTTCGCAGGTTGTGTGTCGTGCAAACGCCGTCGCTGCGGGCGATAGGAGTCGTCTACGACAAGGAAGAGTCCAGGTTCCACATACTTCCCAACAGTCGTGTGAGCGGCGATAGACAAGGAATCCGAGCAGTGTGCCGTGAACTTCTCCGCATTCTTAACCTTCGTCTTGCGATATCCAAGATTGGTGCGAATCTCCTGCGTCTCCCAGCCTTGATACTTAAAAACCCGAATGCCGAGGTGTTCAAAGAATTCTCGGAGCCTCGTCTTTCCGATTTCCACTGTTGAGAAGTGTTTCCCCCAACGATGCTTTGCGTGATTGAAACGAACATCCTCTACGGCAGAAATCTTCACAGGGAAGAGGCGGCACAACTCTTGAATGACTTTGCACTTTCGTGCCTCCTAGTCAAGACTTGCGTTGCTACCCTCGTAACAAGCCGTCGCCTTTAGGCGGCGGTTCTTGACCGAAAGCCAGTTAGGCCACGCGAAGCGGGGCGCTTCTTTTGTTTTTGGTTCTTTGACGGTTCTTGATGGTTCAAAGGACGGTTCGGGGGCAAAATCCGACACTATATTTGCACGATTTTGCCCCCCTGCTGTAGTATTTTGCCCCCCTACTGTTCTTTTTTGCCCCTGCAAAGTTTGCCCCATCATTGGAAGTGAGTACATATTACAGCCTCTCGGCCCACCTCCATGGTCGGTCAAAAGCTCCCTGGATTTCTCCAGTTCGCGGAGCGCATAACGCACCTCTCTTTCACTGAGTCTTGCTTCGTGAGAAATCGTGGAAACGGATGGCCATGCGCCAGTCCCGTCAGACTTCGCGTGGTTTGCTATGGAGATTAAAACGTGGCGAGCGCCGAGGCGAGATTCAGAATGTTCTAAAACCCAAGAGATTGCTTGAACGCTCATGTGCCCCCGTGCGATGGAGGTGAAGGCGGGAGATCGCACCCCCCGCCCCCAGATACATTTGGTACCGACCGCAATCATTTTAATGCTCCCTGCATAAATGTTCAAGAGGAAACAGTGGACCACTTAGGAGCGAGGTGCCGCGCACGGTGACATCGGCCACACAACACACGGCAATTGCTAATCTCATCGCCCCCTAGCAAACCTTTGCTCCTGATATGGTCCATCTCCAAGTCCCGCGTCGATCCGCACAGCACGCAGCGAAACTCATCTCGCTCCATAACCGCATCACGCACGACAGAGACATCCTGCCCGAATCTCTTCTCCCGTATGCCATCCAGGGCTACGTATGAGCGTTTGTCCAAGAAGTGCATCTTGGCGGTAGCCTCACGGTCTCGCTTCAGTCCCATTACAGAATGTACTCGTCAATGTCTTTCAGTTCCTCAATAGGAGGAGGCGTTGCTATCTCCCTGTTCACGTCCAGCATGGGCTTGTTGTCGTCGCTAAACTTAACGTCCCCGATGCTGATCGCTCGTTGCAAATTGTGGTAAACCTTTCCGCCCTTGCTCGTGTCAGTCACTTCAAAATCAGCGGGAACTCCTGCCTTGAGATAGGGATGCAATCCCTTGTTCCAGCAGGATAGCTCCTCCTTTTCCCACAGCACGAACATGCAACCCTCCGCCTTTCCCTTCCCTACCTTAACGCTCTCGATCTTGCTGCGAGTGTCTTGGGGCTTCATGTAGCTATCCGCAGTGACTATCGTTGTGTTGACCGTAAGCGTTGACGTAGATCCCTCGATTACACTGATCCCTTCGCTCCTACATATGTCGTGGAACTTGATGAACGCCCCTCCAGGTATGCGCCACTCGCCCTCATTCGTTGTCTTGCTCCCGTGCAAGCTCATCTGAAGCGCTAATTCTAGGTTCTTTGTCGCCCCGCCGGATATTAGAGCGTCTCCCAGCCATTCAGGCGGGTAGGAGATGTTTATCACCGCCTTCGTGTCCTGGGGCTTCTCAGGGGCACTGCCGTTGGGTTTCTTTTTCTGCTCTAGTTCTTTGATCTTGGTCTGCCCTACGGCTTGCGCTGCTTCCTTGCTACCAACTCCCGCCGCCGCGTTTCCGTCATCGTCGAATGCCGCAACTCCAAGCATCGCTTGCATCGCATAACGCCGTCCGTAAGTCTGTGAGCTGCCAACGGCTTGCGCGTCGAATCTATCTCGCATCGTTGCAGGCAAGTGAAGCTCATCGCTGATCCACTGACCGGACGTGTGAGCAAGGAGCGTTTCAATCTTCGTAGCCTGGGTATCAAGCTCGCATTGCACGCCCTGGATGATTACGAGCCCATTTGCGTTCAGTGCGGGTCGTGTTGCCTCTATAATGGTGGACAGGTCTGCATACTTCGACCGGAAGGCTGGATTGTCCGCGTCCTTGAGGATTGGTTTGAATGCCCCTTGCGCCTTCGCAAGCGCTGATACCAGTTCGTTTATTGCTTCGCTTCGATTCATAGTCTCCCTACCTTCCCGCTCGGACGATGAAACGCGATTTAGCTTCGCATCCTGGAAGATTGAATTTTTCCCGCTTAACATCGGCACAGTCGTTTAGGCGTGACTGATTTACTTCGAGGAGATAGCCAAATTCAGGATTGGCTGCGACATACCCGATCAGAAGCTTCTTGTCGAGGCAAGTCCCTTCCCACTTCTCAAAAGATGATTGCCCTGCCGCCTTCTGGAATGTGGGGGCAACCTCTTGTGGTCGAATGTCGAGGGGCTGCTGCTTAAACTCCTTTAAGGCTTCCTTCGGAGCACCCATGTACTTCATTTCCTTTAAATCCCTCTTCCGCTGTTCCTCCGCTTCCTTCTGAGCCTTAGCCGCAGCTTCGGACTGGAGTCGTCTTTCCTCAGCAGCCTTGCGGGAAATAAAGTCACCTAGGAGCCATTTTGCCTTTGTACGCTTCTCTTCCAGTGGCTTGAGAACCTCATCTCGCTTTCCACGAATCTCGTCATAAAGATCCTTGGCCTTTGAGACGGGAGATTTCCAATAGGCCGACCACGCATCACCAAAATCCTTGCATAGTCGGTCATAGGCAGACACTTCGTCGTACTGTTCCTGGGTGTCCACACGGATCGGAAGGGAGACGGATGTGATCGATTCCCTTTGGATGGCTAAGGATTCTGGAACTACCAGCGTTGTCGTCATCACATTTTCTCCAGTTCGTATTTCAATCGCACCGCTCGACGGTATTCCCCGAGCGTCATGCGGACAGTAATCGGTTGCTCATCGTCTAGGTCAGAGTGCCCAGGATCGTACTCGAATCCCTCGCACACAGCCTTAATCAGCGGGAAAACGTCTCGTTTCAGTGAGTCCATAGTGGAATCTACGTTTCCTTTAATCATTGCCCCTCCTCCTCATCCCCCATGCAATCGTTGCAGATGATCCAATCCCCGTTGAGCGCATTGCAGATTTCTGGACGCGGGCAGTCATACGTGGTTTTGCATCGCGGGCAGATATGGAGGTTCGTGTCAAAGCTCATCAATTCATCTCCCCAAGTTCGGGCCCTACGAACCGATCACAGCCGCAGAACACGGGCATATCACCTTGTAGTTCGCTAACCTCCTTGTCACAGAAAGAATCCTCCATGTGGACGTTTACGTGGAACGAGTACGAATGACCGCATGAAAGACACGGTTCTTCTGCCGGGATATCATAATTCATGGCCCTTGCTTCCATGTGGTTGTCCCAAAAGACTCCCTTCCCGGTAATAATGTTCTCCATAAGCAGCTCTAGTGGTATATTTCGGTTGTTCATCGTCGTTCCTCTTTGATCCGAGAATCATCGCTTCTGAAAGTCTCATCACAATCCTCCTTGAAAGAAAGCCACTAATCGTTGAGCCGTAACGTAGAACCACATCGCGTGCTCATGCGCCTCAAACAGCCCCACGCCCAGCCCCGCAAACAGGAGCGATCCCGCAACCGTGGACCAAAAGAACGCTAGGCGTGTCTTGCGATCCTTGACCCGTTCCCGGGCATAGAAGGCTTTCAGGCACGTTTCCACTTCTCGGTCGATTTCTTCTTGGAAGTCGATCATGCCGCCCCTTTTCCATTCTTCCACTTGAAGCTCTGGCAGCTTGGGCACTTCACGGGATCACGTCCAGACCAGGTTCGCGGATACCATTTCCATTTGCAGTGTGAGCACTTCAGTTGCTTGAGAGTTTTGACCATAACTAGAGACGGTCCGCTTTCCCACTAGGGAATAAACGGAAGAGCCGATAATCCACTTCAACCGTTACGGGATGATTCTTTTCACGGCAGAAATCAAACGCCTCTTCGAGAGTGTCGAAATGGCGGTATGGTTTGTTGTCTTTCATGGGTGAGACCTCCACTGCGAATACTACTTGAAGTAGTTAAATGTTGTCAAGAGGAAAGTGAGGGCAAACGCAAACTATTTTCGTGTCAAATCTGACACAATGCCACAGAAAACAAGGCACTTACAGACACTGTGTCAAAATTGACACGATAAGTTCATGTTACATTCCTGTTTATGAATTAATGAACGAGTACCGAAACGCTGCTGAGGCGAACATCGTGAGACGACAAGAAGGGTAGTTGATCTGGATGTAGAAGTGGACGTCGGTGGTAAACACACAGGAAGTCACGGTCGATAGCTGCAAGTGGTTGGTTAAAGAGGAGTTCCTGATGATGAGTAAATTGGGGGAGAATTTCGGGCCAGCTGAAACATCGCAAGCAGGAGTGAATCAAGCCGCAGCATCTTGGCCTCCCCACGATTGCTATGCGTGGAATCGCCAGCACTATTGGTCGAGCGCTGAGTATACGATGAGTCGATGCGGAACATGCGACCGCATCACCGGATTCCGATGGAGGAAAATATGGCGTCGAGTATTCAGTCTTTTTAGTTCTGGACAAGGGAGAAAATTAGCAGATGGTAACTGAACATCGCAGAACCAATGGAGGCCGCAAACCCTAAAAGTAACGAACATAGCAGTTTAACGCTCGCAGCAACTTGCGATCAGTTTCATCTAGTGAGGAAGTCCGGTACAGCAGAAGAATCAGCAGGAAGCGAAGGGCACGCTGGTTATCTATTACCAACTATTGAACTTATTCCATGTTTTGTTCAGTCCGAAGTTCAGCCAGTTCCTGTACCCAAAATGGAGCGCCTCGGTCATTGCCGCGTCTTTTTTCCAGCCACACATGATCACGCGGTAGGCAGCCACGATCAGGCCTGTACGATCTTCCCCATGCTCGCAATGGAGGAAGACAGGGCTTCCGGCAGAGTTAATCGAATCCAGAATCATCTGCAACGCTTCCTGTGAAATCCCTGTGAAATATATCTCCCCAAATGAAATGGGATGAGATAAAAGGTCGACTGGGACAAGTTCCTTTGCTTCCTTTTCATCCTCAGACAGCCCTTCCAAGCTGATGACCGTAGCGAATTGGGCCTTGATGCTGCTGATTTCAGATTGGCAGGGCCTTGGTCCGCGCGAGAGATGGCTATCGACTGCTACTATCATAGAGCCCTTCACGCCTGAAATGAGGCAAGTCCTGCTGCCACATAGATAGCGTCCTTACGTGAAAACTAGCGTTGCCAATCCGGTAAATCACGCACCGAGCCGGAGGACACCGGTGGAAGCGCGTGCAGAACAGGATGCGCGCTAGGATACGACTCCTTCCAAGTCAGTTTGCAATTGCGCCAAATCAATGCCCGAAGGGTCCATGTTTTTAGAATTGATCCAATCGGGCGACAGTAACGCGTGGCTTTCGTCGCAATAAGTATCCCAAAAGGCCCAAGTCATAAATTGACGCTCTCCCCAGGTGATGCACCAGAGCCCTTCAGGCGTGTAGTCGGGAACAAATACCGCATGGCCTCCCAGGATTCCGCCATCATCTGCAACCACCGTCCAGGGTTGCCCCGCGGCGTTCTGATCCATGGCGCTCTGCGGCACGTTAAACCCAATGTAGCATCCGCCAAAAAGATAAATTGCCTGCTGAACATGGAGCTGCACGTTAGGGTTAGGGTCGGCATAGGCAAGCAACTTGTCTCCGGCCATCCCTATTTTGCGCCAATCGTTCAGCACATCAATCTCGGCGCCTCCGTTATCGGTCGAGGGATCCCCATCAACATAGCCGCAGAACTCCTCATAGGTTGCAAGAATGGCCGAATCGGGAGGGGTAATCTTGGCGAGGTTCACGTTCCGTCCCAGATTAAGCTTCCATACCTGGATAGCGTGACCGATCGCGGCAATGGTGCAATCCCCGAGGATGTCATTCAGCATCATGCCGAATTTAGGTAACCCTTTCGACCAGTAGACAGAAGGCGGCGGGGGTATTAGGGACGGCGTAAGATATTCCGACATCTTGAGCGTGCGGCGATCCATTCGAGGAGGAAGCTTCCCTAATTTCCGTGTCTTTTCGTTCACAAATCGACCTCGCTGTGCCCATTTGCGTCAGCCATAGCGTTGTAAGCGGACTTGAAACTCTTAACCGTGCGTGTTTTTGGCACAATCGGGAAGGTGATGCCACCAACCGTGAATGACTTCTTGACCGCTTGGGCAGTGGCGGGGACAGGCAGCAGGCTCAAGAATCCTGCAATAGTCGATAGGATGATCTGCGCGAGCCCGCTAACAACAGCGATAAGGGGATTCCCGCTAAGGTTCAATGCGGCAAGGAAATTCGATATGTTGTCACTCACTGCTGTCAGGGCAGTCTGGATCTTGCCTATCAGTGTCGCCTTTGAAGCTGCGGGTGCTGCCATATACTCCGCAATAGCGTCCCCAACGGCTGTGAGCGAAGCATTTACCAAGGTGACGATAGCAGCCGCCCCAGGGGGCAAGAATGGCCCTACCAGGGTGACAATGCCCGCAAACGCCTTCTCGCCTACGGGAATCCACGCCTGGATATCGGCAAAGACGCTCGCAGCGTTGCAACCCGCGATGGCAAGTAGTCCATCGCCCACTGCGATTATCATCCCTCCATATACTAGATGCCCACCAAACTCTCTGCGTGTGATTGTCACGAATGCTCCTTAGACGACAATTAATGTGTGGTCCCCAGACTCCCAGATAGCTTCCCTGGCCGTTCTGGGCATGATTACGCAGCCTTCCGAGGCCGAGCCGGAAGCTTCGATGCTGTCTCCGTGAATCAGGAATCCGCTGCGCCCGAACATCTCGTTACCCTCCGCTGGGATCAAAGGCAACGCATAGGGTCCATGAGCATCAGTGTCGATAGGCCCCTCAATTTCATATTGCCCCTTGGGAATCGGTCCCACGTCGACAACTGACTCCATCATGGGATTGTTGACGCCATCAGGTTTGGCCCCTGAGTAGCCCTGAGATACGTTCCCCAAAGGACCCAAGAGCCATCCCGACGCTTGTTGATACTGCCAACTCATTACGAGATTTGGTTTATCACTGCCCCTGTTGGCACCGGAACGGCGGCTGCTTGAATAGGGACATTAACCGTAACCACCATCGGAGGAGGAGTTACCCCTCCGACTGGGGGCATTTGCACCGATGCCGTGAGATTATAGCTGGGAGGCGATCCTACGGGAGCGCTTCCTTGCGTGTCGGAAGCTGGGATAGAGATTGTTACCTGGTCGAGCGCCCCAGGTTGGTTTACATCCGGCCCAGAATCTGGCCCCACAACCGCAGCCGGATCGTCGGTGGTCCATGTGTCTACGGTTCCTGCCGGCCATCCTGCCGTGTCCTGAACGCCATTGAGGAGTGCATCTACTTCAAAGGTGCTTGTCGTTCCTGGAATAGTTCCCGTGATGCTCATGCTGTTTCCTCCACTGTCAATTTGATAGATTGCCGCTGTTAGAACCGGCGGCGGCGGTTTCAGGATTGCGAACAGGGCCTGAAATCCCTGGATGAGAGTGTCGTTTAGGAACCTGATAGCGTCCCTTATTTCCTTGACTGTTCTTAATTCTTCTCCACTAAACATGCGTAGAATCCTAGCCCTCCGTCGAGAATAATACTACGCCTTTCAAGGTTTACCGGAAGCCGCCTCGAAGTAGGTACCAAACTATAAGAATGACGACAACGAGCCCGAGGCCTCCGAATCCTCCTCCATATCCGTAGTTACTGTAGCCATACCAGCCTCCGCCTCCGCCAAGCAAGAGAATAAGTAGGATTATCCAGATAAGCACGTTAGGCCTCCTTTAGGCTTTGGCATACCAATTCTTTACTGCTTCCCACGGTGAATCATGGTGGGCCGCTTCCTTCAATCGCTTCTCGAGGTCCTCGATTTTGGTCTTGAGTTCAGCCACTTCAGCCTCAAGCTTTTTCTTATTGCTGGGTTTCTTTCCCATCGTGCCCTCCGTTTTCCTTTACGGTTTTCGTAAGTGCCGCAATGTCTGCCTTAAGGCCCGTGACAACTTCCAGGTGCGCAGCGGTTTGTTGCTGGACTTTAATCGTGTCGCTGAGACCGCTATTAATTCCGTCCATAGCATGTGCGACTCCGTCAACCTTCTGATTGAGTGTAGCCGATGCTACCGCGGCCCCTTTTGCCGCCTCGGCGGATATTCTTGCTGCCTCGAAGGATGCCGCGGAAGCAATCTGCGTAGCTCTATGAAGGGATTGCAGTTCGGTGACTACCCACCAAGTGCATGAGGGAATAATTACTCCAAGGGCTGTTATAACGATGTCCCCAAGCCTTTGAAGAAAAGAAGCGCTGGCCTGTATCACAAATTTTTCTCTCTTTCATTTTTATTTAGTTACACCCCGGAATGCCAATGAGTCCTGAATTATAGGCACCGATCACCCATGGGCCGGTTGCGGGGCGAGGAATTCCTATCGCATCCGCATCGAGCGCAGTGATCGCAAGGCTCGTGAGGTTCGCACCTGCACCGATTGCCGCTGAACCCGGTTGAGGAATATAGAATGCGTTCAGCAGAGGATTGCCGGTAATGCTGTTTGGATCGGGATGTGCTGATGCGGAGATTGTGGCAACTTGCCAACTTGCCAGAGTATTGTAGTTCGTCACCATCCCCGAGAATGAGCCGTTTGCGGCAACGGTCGAATTATAAAAATCGTTATAATCGCTGGCCGCCCAGTCTAGGTTGTTCGTCGGATTCTCCAGCAACGCGGGAGACATGTTAACGAAAATATTGTTCTTGACGATGAATCCTGGAGTTGGATCGGCGTCTATCTTGATCCCAGGGGCGGCTAGTCCAGTGAACGTGTTGTTGTAGATGCCCATATTGGTCATCTGCGCGCCCGTGTAGCTTCCCACACCCATGCGGATCAGCGATTCACCGCCGCCGTTACCGCTTCCAGCGTTCACATAACTGAGCACATTGTTGTATATCGCGATGTTCGAGAAGTCTCCCGTGAGGAATAGCGGTGCGGTGCAATTCCCACCAAGGGCACACATGTCAGACGAGAAGTTGTTATTGGAGATTGTAGAATTCGACCATACTGATCCAGAATTGAATGCTGAAAGTATGAACCCGTCGCCGTGGCAGTTCTGCGACGGGTCGCCCCAGATCGACTGATGCGGCCCAATCGTGTTGCTGCTAAGGACTACTCCTGAAGCGGTGCTGTTCCCAAGAATGTCGCCCACCGTTACGAGATGGCAGCCATAATCGACCGTGTTGCCTGTGATCGTGGCGGACGTTAGCGTGATATAGCCCACGTCGATACCGTCGCGCACCTGCTTGACTACGTTGTTCGTGATCGTCAGGAAGTCCGCACTGCCAACAGCAATTCCGGTCGCACCACCACCACTCTGACCTTCATCGCTGGCTGATGTTTTGACGTACATATTCGAGACGTTGAGTTGGGTGATCGTGACGTGGTTACATCCGGAGAAGTTTACTGCCGTAGTGCCCGCCTGGTTGGCTAAGACAGTGCCGTTGGCCGTGTTGGCTATCAAGCCGTTAACCCCGCCGTTTACCGTGATGTAATTGAAGTTGCTGCAAACAATTGCCGCGCCGGAGCCTGTAAAATTACTTGTGCCCCAGTAGGGAGCGCTCAACTGGGCGTTCGCCTCGAAGATAATCGTAACCGGATTATTGCTCGCTCCCGATCCTTGAATGGTCAGCATCGTACTGCCAGCGGTCCCGGTGAACGTGCCGCAGAGATGGACAGCCGTGCCAGGGCCGATCTGAATGCCTGTAGGCGTCGCGCTCCAGTTTCCCGAAGTGTTGAAGTAGGTGACCGGCTTCGCGTCCAGGCAATCTGCCCCCGTGTTGCCTCCAGCGGAGGTCTGCGCGATGTAGACGGAATTCGCAGCGCTCGCTGGAAGCGCGAACAGGAGAAGTAGGAACAATAATCTCATCATTTCCCACCCGTGTAAATAAAAGTGTGGGCACCGGTGCAATTCCATATCCAGCTATCAGGGACAGCACTTGCAGGCGTGCCAGTCTGCGCTCGCAACGGAGCGACGCAGAGAAGGATTAGGAGTAGAGTTCTCATTGCTTCATGAGGATAACGTCGTCAATATACCTATGGTAACTAGACGGCGCTGGAGGAAAGGGTGGCTGACATTTAACATAGGTGAACGGAACGCAGCGGTAAACATTCGTGTAATCAAATGACGTAATGTTCCCTCCGACCTGCAGAACGGTAGAGGCCGCAGCCATTACCTGCGTACCGTTCAGATTATAATTCGGCCGATTCTGAACCAATTGCCCATTTACCCATACCTTCATGTTGCCATTTCCACATCCAGATTGCGTAGGGCTGCTGCAATTCGATGGAGGATTGCCCGGGACTCCGCTCGATGCAGTCATAGTGCTAGGAGTAATCAGAAACTCATACTGCCGCCACGTCCCGGCATTCATCTGCAGTGTATTCGAATCTTGACCTTGCTGATAAAATCCTTGGCAAGCAGCGAGGGCTGTATTTCCTTGACCTCCAATTTCAAACTGTGTTTGGCTGGCAGAGGCGACGTTCGCGGGATTGTAGAGTACGCCGTTCCAAAATATGTCTTGCCCTTTCGCTCCGCAGGCGTTGGGGATGTTGTTTAGCAGATCAAACATGAAATAGTCTGAGTTAGCGTAGAGCGCGTTTGAGTCAGTGTAGTCCCAATAGGAAAGGTAGATTGAGGTGAAGGAAGAGAATACATTGGATATGAATACGCTGACCGAGGCTTGGTCGCTGTTGTACAGGGCTGTTATGGAATTGCTGCCGGTATGCGCTTGAGTGCTAGATACGCTGGCTCCCGACACTAAGACTTCATTAGAGTGTAAGGTCCCTTCAAATCCTTCTGCTTGGATCACTGTCCAGCCAGCGGGAGGAGATGCTGGGCACCCCTTTGATCCATAGTTGACGGTGTTGCTCGCGCTGACCCCGCAGCCAGTAAGTAGGCTCGTGCCGCTGACTGGCGTGGTGCAATTTAGCGGGCTAGTAGAACCACTCAAATTAGTATTCACGGTAGCAGTGACCACTGCCGACCCTGCAGCGTTGCACGTTCCTATATTACCTACCATCGATAGGGTAGATGGACTGCTCGATGACCAGACGGTCGGTGCGCCAGTGTCTATCGTGCCACTGGGATTGCCGGTTGCAGAGAATGTAAACTGTCCTCCAATTGGTTGAGACCCTGTGGGTGGAGCGACTGTTATGGTCGTGTCGGTCGGCGCGTTCACAAACACGCCACAGCTTCCACTGATTGCACCAATTGTTGCCGTGACCGTGCAACTACCCACCCCGCGGCCTTGAACGACCCCACTCCCATTCACTGAGCATGGCGCGTTGCCCGTCAACGTCGTAACTGTCCAGACAGTACCAACCCCTCCCGATGTAGGCGTGATACTGAACGCCGCTTCGATTGCCGCATAAGCTCCGGCTGGAGCCTGTGCGAAGTTGATCGCGTTCGCCCCGGTCACTGAATTAAGTAGGTATTCTGTTGCCGCCGCATCGAAGAATCCACCTGAGCCAAGGGTAAACGGAGCGCCCGCAGCCGTGATGGCGTTAACGGGAACGTCCACGGCGTAGATAAGCTCTCCCGCCCCGGCTGGTGTGATGGTTAGGCCAGTGTTGGCGGTACCCGACGCTCCGGAGGATTGCGCGGCGTCCACGTCATACGCTGGCGTTCCTCCCGAGGCCCTAAATTCGTCGCAGCCCATACCGAAGGCTGCTCCAGCAGTTGACCACGTTCCAGTGAATGTCTCGTTGCCGCCTGCCGCGCTGAGTTGGTAGTACATCCACGCTTGCCCAACGCTTGCGAGAAAAGTTGTTGGCGAATGCGTCGTAGCAGTGAAGGCTGTCGCTGCTTGGTCCTTCACGCTCGTAAGCGTTTGACCGGACCCCGCGCCGTTCACGTAGATGGGGGCGCAAATAATCGTGTCACCAGCGACGACATTGTTGAGCGGTACGACTGCGGTGATCGTCGAGGAATTAATGGCGTTATTACCTTGAATATAGGTCCACGCAACCGTGCCGCCACCTGTACCGACGGTGACATTGCTAGTTCCTCCGTCTCCGTAGCTTCCCGTCGCAGTAAGTGGGGCGCTACCATTCACCAATATGACTGGCTGTCCCGTGACCTGAATGGACACGAGCGCGGCGACCACTTGAGTGAAAGTCTTCGTTCCAGTGTGAACCGCACCAGCATCCTGCACCTGAATGGTGAACGAACTGAACGTCCCCGCCGCGGTGGGAAGCAAAGAATAAAATCCAGTCGATGATACGCAAGTCCCGCCACATCCGGTTGGCGCGGTTCCTGTGATGCTCCAGGTATAGGGTGGAGTGCCACCGTTTGCCATAAGCTGCAGCGTTGGACACTGCACGTTGATGTCGCACGGCGTCGGCAATATCGCGGCGGTAGTAATCGTGATCGCGCTTGAGTTGACTGTCACAACGACCACGTTGCTGTTTTGGGAGCCAACTGTCGCTGTGATGTTCGAGGTACCCGTTCCGGATGCTGCCGCAGTCACCAAGCCCGACGAATTGACAGTAGCGACTGATGGAGCCGACGACACCCATGTAAGCGTAGAAGGACAGCCGACCCGAGTATTTCCATCCGACCAAGAACACGCAGCGACCATCTGCTGCGTTGCGCTGTTGGTGAGAGTGAGCGATGGAGCTGGCGTGATCGCGATTGGCGAGCTGACCGTGTTGACCGTGAAGGTTAGCGGCTGCGTTGCTGTGTTCGAGCTGGAATCGGTGACCTTGACCACGACGCTCACGCTACCCGTGGATGGAGTGCCGGAGATTACACCACCAGACGACAGGCTCACGCCAGTTGGCAGTGCGGGCGATCCTGCATTCAGTGCCCAAGTATAAGGAGACACGCCCCCGCTCGCGATAAGCGTTTGCGATGGATACAACACACTCAGATAGGCGGCCGGAAGGCTCGACGTGGAAATCGTCGGAAGCATTGCTTGCGTGCCGGTCACTGTGATCGCCGCCGAGTTGCTGACCTGTCCACCAAACGATGCCATGAGCGCAGCAACTCCAGGTGCAAAGCCAATGGGAATTCCGGTAGGGCTGACAGTAGCGATTGATCCATTTGCTGGCGAGACAGACCACGCAACCGGGCAAGTTGGAGAAGTTGTCATCGAACCATCTGTAAAAGTACATGTGGCAACTTCTTGGGTTCCAGGGGCACTCACCGCAATCGATTGTGTTGTGGGAGAAATCGAGATTCCCTGTGGTGAGTTGAGGGAAAATATCATGTTCGTGAGGGGCTGCATCAGCGTTTGCTGTCTTGCTCCACCGGAATCCACGACCTTAACCGTAAAATTGGTAGTACCAATTGCGGTGGGCGTTCCGGTGATTGCGTTTCCGCTGAGCGAAAGCCCCGCGGGAAGCGCGCCGATGATTGAAACGGTGTATGGCGCGGTGCCACCGAATGTCTGGATGGCCGCGGAAAAGGGTATGTTTTGGTATCCTCGACTCAAGTTGCCAGCGTTGGAGATGTACAACGTAGCAGCGCCGCCGCACGAAATGTACTGCGCGAGCGTGGGATGCTGCTCGACACCGACTAGATAGCCTAGTGAGGTGCCAGCGATGAATAGCAAAACGGTGAGTACGAGAGGTCCGCGTTTCATAAAATCCTTATGGTTCCTGTATCCCTGCTCCCATGGGGCATCAGTTGACACAACTCCTCAATTCACCACGGAATAGCTTCCACACACCGGATTTGTGGCTATTGTCCCATTGAATGTGATCTGGAAGCTAGTCCCCGCTGTGCGTGCCGTGATTGCGTAACCGCCGACTAATGTAGCTAAGGTACTGTTGCAAGTGACGCTCAACTTTGTCCCGAGCGTGTCGTCCGGTACGAAGAATATTTGACTGTTCGCCGTGACTGCGGTGGTGTTCACGGTCAGTGTCGAGCTAACCGTGCCGGTTGGAATTGCCACGCTGCCTGCCGCTGCTGATCCGCAGACTGCCGGGGATGCTGACGAGGAACAATTTGAGAACGTTGCATAACTTCCGAATGTTGCAGGATCGTTTGAGTCGGCCCCAAGTGCCAAGCCAGTTTTAAGGTCGGCCATGTAAACGTAACTGCCGCCACCTCCAATCGTCGTGCCAGATCCGGAGAATCCAATTTGGTTCTTATGGAGGAGGTCCGTTGCCAACGTGGCAATCGCACCAGGCCAGATAGGTGTAAGTGTTGCGCCCGTTAGTCCCGAAGACGCCGAGGTAGGTAGCGTGGGAGCGCTGGTGCAGCCATATCCATGACTCGTAATGGCCGTGGCGCTAATCGCTCCACTGGCTACCGTGAACTGGAATACGGGCTCGGTAAGGCAGCCACCGCCCGTTGCCACTACTCCCGTGAAGGTTCCGTTTGTGCCACTCGCGCCTGCTGCCGTGGTCGTAATTACGCGACCGATTCCGGTTCCCTTTTTGTAGCTCCCAGTCGTGACTGCTGGAAAACCAATGTTCACCGCAGCAGGTCCAGAAGTTGCAATCGGCACCCACTCACCATTCGTGATCCCGGGTTGCTGAATTACTCCCGCTGCTGGAGCCGTGAGTGTTGTGCCTGCCGGAACTAGATTATTACTAGTTCCGTACTCAGCCAAGTCACCTAACGTGGTTGTCGTGTAGTTCCCCTCTGCTGTGAATGGAGCAATGCGTCCTTTCCATGCGCCCTGCTGCTCAAGGTCCATAAAGCCGCCTCCAGTAGACTGCACAAGAGGAAGGGTTCCGCTATCGAGAATCCAGTCGTACACGTCTCCGGCAAACTTGGTATTGCGTCCGGGGTCGTAGCTACTTTCGTTCGTCGACAGCCCATTCGCATCAATCGTCGCAACTGGATATGGACCACTAGAGGGTGGCGGAGGCGCGAATTGTCCAGCAATAAGTTCCAGATCCTGTAAATCCATGCTCATATCATTTACGTCAATTGCAGCATGTCGGCCCCTGCCGGTTCCGAACGACCCATTGAAATTAGCGACTATGCCGATCATGTTGCCACTGAGTGCGGTAACTGTGGCCGATTGTGCTCCGCTGCTACTGGCAAGCTTTGTGGCAAAACCCCAATATCCGCTGTCAGAGTACCGCAGAATAAATCCAGTAGTAGGGTTGGAAAAAGAACTCGGCCCCGTATTCGATACCGAAATAACTAGATCGGCGGCCCCGGATGCGGATGAGGTAGTGGTGGTGAGAGAGGTAGACGCTGTGTTGGTGTTGGTTCCGTATCCGTCCAATGTCGGCGTCCCCGATGCTACTTGAAATTCAGCGACATCCAGAGAACAGGGGTAATTTCCCGTAATCGTGACCGTATCGGCACCTGATGAGTTGGCTATTGCATACCACATTGCCGCGTAGTCACCGGCGTTATTTACCAGGGACCCTGAAACAAGGGTCCAAGTATTTCCCTTTGTGTCTGTCAAGCTCGGCGTAGCATAGGCCCCGCCAAAAGAAGCAACTAGTAAGTTTCCAGCAGTAATATTTGAAGGAAAGGCCGTGGCGCGTCCGCCCGTAAAGTCGCCGGTTATAGAAATCCCTTGCTTGGGGGCTGATCCTCCGCTAGACGTCCACAGGTTATTGTAATTCCACTGTGGGAACCATTTCCCAATCGTCAAACCTTGAATGTTGCGGCACTTGTTGGCGTCGGTATAGACACCATTTGAAAAACCATTGTCGTCCGCGATGTAGGAGTTCCCTGTTTCTTCGGTCATCAGACGTTCGATATAAAGGTCATTGATAACTGGTTGACCGCAACCTGGGTATCCCAAAATTTCATATGGCGCACTTAGGTAAGTCTCTCCCATCATTGTGCCATTCAGGTTTGCGGCAGGGTCCACGCCAATGGCCGCTTGGGAACAACCTTGTAGCCTAAGATCCTCCCACATCAAATCACCCGCTATACCAGGAGGCGGGGCGTTCATGTACATGCAAACTGCGCCACCGTCGGCGTGATCACGGAAAAATAGAGTATGGTCCCCGACGATATCCCAGCCATGATTGAATCCACCTACCCAAATATCTTTTGTGCGAAGACGTGGCCCCCAGTTGAATCCATTCATCGCAATGGGAGCTGACCCGACAGCCTTATAGGCGTTTCCGCTTGAGTCCCACAGCGCAAAGTCCTCGGCTATACCCGCACACGAGTTTGATGCCGCATATCTACCAAAGCCATTCGCATATGTTGCGCCTGGGTCCATGCAATTCAGCAAACCGATACCCGCTCCGAAGTCCGAACCGGCCTGGATAACCGTGTTGTTTGGGCCATCCCCTTTCATGGAGAATTCACCCTCATAAGGTGGACTAGGTCCGGGAGGATTCCCGTTCCCTTCATAGGAATCAGGAATGCACAGCGGGTGATTAACAATATAATTTCCACTGGGGATGTATGCTTTAGCCGAGAAGAGCGCAGCTTCGATTTCCAGCCACGCAATTTCCATGTTAGGGACATTGGCGTCTACCAGCGAATAAGCTCCCGAGCCTCCGGTAAAGTTGCAGTTATAAGTTCCCGCAGCCTGTGTGACATATGCAAATGGAGTGGTCCCGTTGACCGTGATCGCCGCAAGTCCCGCGAGGGTTGTGACACCGTGGAAGATGCTTCCGACAGATGCCGCGCTGACCAGATGGGCAGCCCCGTTGCTGATTGGCGTGATCGGATCGTAGTTGAGAACGTTGTTAAGTCCACTGGAGCCCGTGCATCCTGAAACACCGCTATCTTTGATCGCAAGTATCCCACCTACATGCGACAGCATTCCGCAATCGCCATCTACCCATGTTCCAGGAGTGAAAATGGAAGGGATCGTGCTATCAACGCCTAGCCACACATGAAGGTTCTCTGCGGTCGTCGCTATACCCAGAGTAGATGTTGCAGTTGCCACGAAAGCTGCTGCGGCTGGAACTTCCAAGCTCACTGCCGAGAAGTTTTGAATCCCGGTAGAATAAGTGTTGGCCTGATTGTTGTATACCGTCGTGGCTGGCAAGAGCGCGGCGGTTGCGGTTCCCGAGAGTGCTGCTTGAACATTCCCAGCCGATGGGTTACTAAACAGGATGCTCAAACCATCTACGGTTGCGCCATTCTGAAAGTTCACGGGAGAAGGAAGAGAAGACCCTCCATTCACCGTAGTGTTCCCAGAGCCTCCGCCACATGGAGTATCTCCCAATGTAATCTTTCCTGTAGCAACTTGCCATACCGGGCAATCGCCGTTAACGTATGTCGTGCTTGTCGGCCCCGTAAAGATATAGCTGTCAACTCCTCCCTGATAAGCGTGCCAATTGGCATTGGTGCTGTCGTAGCCGATGTCACCGTTCGCTGAAGTTGTGAGATTTCCTCCTACGCGAAGCTTTGCAAGCGTTACATTCGTAAAATCGTAGGTATGTGCTCCGAAAGTCGCAGACTGATCGGTAAAAACTGTCGTGGCCGGGAGATCGGCTTCAACTAGGTTGCAAGGCGTGAAAGTCGTAGAGGCTCCGCATGTTCCGATTACAAAATGGGAGCCCTGTCCCGTTGCCGCCGTTATAGCGATAGTGCCAGAAGCCACGATGGGACTTCCCGCAACCGATAGCCATGATGGAACCGTTACACCAACACTTGTTACCGTGCCGCCGCCAGAACCAGCCGTGCACGGTGAAGTTGTGGGGCAAGCGGCAATCGCGTCGAGTGCCCCTCCATTCACGCTTTCCTGTGGCCCCACATTTGACGGGCATCCTAGTTGTATCGAGTCATTTCCAGCGATGGGAGCGCAGGTGGTTGAGCCTACGAGTGATGACAGGACGAGGGGGGGCGTTCCACCGCCACCCCCGCCGCTCGTGGAATTCCTCGCTGACTGTGGAGATGCTTGAATCGTGGCATTGACTGCTCCGCTTGTGTACGATGAGATCAGAATCTGCACCTGAGTGAGTCCAGCTATGTTTACCACCCAAGTCCCGGCCGTAGTGCTTGACGTTACCGCACCAGATCCGTCAGTGGCAGATACAGACAGTGCTCGCCATGAGCCGCCATTGTTTCCTGAAGCCCAAAACTGCGCTGTTGCACCAAAGGTTCCTAAAAGAGTTAACGAAGCACCTCCGTTGTTGCCTACGTCAAGAGTTAGGCAGCTATTTATCGTGCAAGCCGCGTTAGATGCTGCCTGGGCCGTCAAGCTACCAGTCACTGGGTTCTGCGCATAGAGTTGGCCCGTGAGAATAAAGAGCATTCCCAAGGACATAAGCCATTTGATTTTCACTTGCTTAATCACCCCCTTCATGGTCATTTTCACTTAGTTATGTATCGCGGAACAGTCCAGCTCTGCGAATGTACTGATCTGTGCTTGACTGGCTGTCCCGTTTGAAATCGTGACGGTGATGGATGTAAGACTTTTACTTAGCCCGATGATGAATGGGAATTGAGTGGGGGATATTCCTGAACAATTTGCAATGTATAAAGTGTCACTTTGGTTGGGACTGATGTTCACGACCGTGCTGCACGTCGCGCCCGCTGAGTTGGTCGTGCTGCACACGCTCGAGTTGGTGCCGAGAGAAATCAGGTGAAGCGCGGGGCAACTTGCTGTCGTCGCGCCAGCATTCGCATCGAGGCAGATCGCTGTTCCCGCCGATCCGCTGACGGTGCCCGCAGTGAGGAGCTTGGTATCGGTGCCCTGCGTACCTGTCTGTACCGTGCCACCATTTAGCGCAAGGCTTGTTGCCGTGAGTGCTGAGAATGCGCCCGTCGATGGAGTTGTGCTGCCTATAGTACCGGGTGCTTCCCAAGTATCGCCTTCCAGTTGCGCCACGTTCAGGTTGGGGACAAGAGTAGTGCTCGTGATGACAAATGGAGGTGTCCCGATGGCAAGCGTACTCGTGAGTTGCCCTGAAAGGCTCAAACTCGCGAGGCCGACACCGCCGCTGAAATTTGGCGTCCCTGAAAATGTCGGAGAGCCTGAAAAGGTGCCGGCTAACGATCCACCAAGAGTGAGATTTGCTGGTCCGTTGGCGGTGAGGCCGACCGTGAATGTTGCAGCTCCATTAAAAGTGGAATTGTTATTCCAGACGTTGGCTCCGGTCCAAGTATTCGCTAGAGCGAGTAGGGAGGTAAATGAAGACGAAATGTTATCCTCGCTCCAAAGCTGAACCCCCGTGGAACAGTTAGTCCCTCCTTGGGTGTAAAGGACAAGCTTGTATGCAATTGGAGAGAGCCAAACGTCGGCCCTCCCTGCACTATCTAGCAGGACTGGATTCGTATTGGGTACTGAGCCGTTTGACGATGTGTAGGTAGCGGCCGGTGTGCTTGATCCAGCCAAATATGAGAAAAGGCAACCTGCCGAAACGGGGCGACCGTTGTTATCTAGCCATTGACTTTTCGTATACGGCATCAAAGTAACTTGGCCGTATGCCGCAGAGGAAAACAGGGCGAATGTGATACAATAGCGGCTGAACTTCAGCAGTGCACTGGGGGTGCACCGATGAAACGCCGCGTTAAACGACACACGGTTGTCCAGCCGCTTGATACATCCTACAGACTGATCCCGCTCACGCAAGGCCAAAATACCATCGTTGATGCTGGTGATTTTGACTGGCTCTCGCAGTGGAATTGGTGGGCAGATAAGAACCCTAAGACCGGTAAATTCTATGCATTGCGAGCCGATCAGATTAACAATCGCGCTCCAAAAGTAAGAATGCATCGATTGATACTGGGATGTAATGATAGCGAGGAGGGCGACCACCGCAACTGCGATGGCCTGGATAATCGAAGGGATAATCTTCGCAAATGTACTCGCCGAGAAAATACCAGAAATCGTAAACTTCCAGCCACCTCTACAACCGGATATAAAGGAGTTTTCTTCCATCGGGAATGTAAGACCAAACCATGGCAAGCAAGGATCTTTGCCAGCCCTAAAAAATTTCATCTTGGAATGTTTTATACTCGCGAGGAAGCAGCTCGCGCATACGACGCAAAGGCTAAGGAACTTTTTGGCGAATTCGCTCATCTTAATTTCCCAGGGGGTTGAAATGCACTTAATTGCCACAATAATAATTGCTTTCTTTATCGCTAAACGATGGGATAGAAATCATTTGTTGTAATTGCGCCACGCAAGAGGGCTGGCCTCACCCTCCACCATGAACCCTACGTTATCGGGTAATTTCAAACCTCGACGCTGCCACTCAAGGATCGCATTGCGATCCCCAGTCATAACTTTCGCTTTCAACTCTGCCTGCGGAACGGATTGGTAAGTCACCTTTACATTGGGCGGTGATGATCCAGGCTGTACAATGTTTGATTCTTCGGGAGTTTCAAACTTGCTAACGAACTTGATAGCGGGAACGGCCGCGTTGCCCATGCCAGGGGGAGCCAATACAGGAGGCGTTGTTCCTGCTTGGCTTATACTCGATGTTGTTCCAGAAAATATGGGAGCTGTGGTGCCTGAAAACGGTTGCGGAGGTTCAGGCGTAGGGACCGGAGCCTGTTTCGGCATCCTCGTAGGAATTTTTGCGGACCATCCTATAGGATTGGGATGCTCCGGAATAAGCAGATCAGCGATGCTGGGTCCAGCCAAAGCACCAGCCACAGCACCGGTACCACCCGCTATACTTCCTCCGGCGCCGGCCCCTACAAGCCTGGCACCTTCACGAACCGCAGGCTTGAGAGTCCCCGTGGGCTTTCGTAAAGCCTGCCCAACAGCGTCCTTGAGCGGACCCACAGCACCTTTGGCAGCGTCCGCAACGTCTCCCGCAGCACCTCCTGCCTCTCCCGAGACCATCGCTGGAATAATCTGACCCGCTGCATACTCAGGATGCCCGCTGATTACTGCATGGGCCATAAGCCCTAATCCTTGCGGTATGCTCGCGATATTCCTATGATAGAAATCTCCCAAAGAAAGAGTCGGGTCAAGCGCGTCTTTAACGAAACTTGCCATTCCCTCAGTTCCAGCGATTGCGCCAGCTCCCAGATTCCCTAGTCCTGCTCCTACGATTCTCATTGCGCTTTCGACAGGATGATCCGAATCATATTTAGGCCAAGGACGTACCTCAGTAAGCTGCTGATTTAGGCTAGGAGGTACGTCAACATCGGCCGCCGAAAATTGCCCCGACTGAACTGGAGGAGGTGCTTGGTCAACATCGGATGAGCTAAACTGGCCTTGGGGCATTATTTCGCGTCAAAACTTCCATCGGGATAAACTTTGCTGATCTTCAGTGCGTTGCCCTTGATGCTCACGGAATCACCCACGTTATGAGTTGGCGCGGCGGAAGTGCGAGGCGTTGCCGTGCTCGTTGCCGCTGGCGGTGCGTTGGGATTCCTGAGCCTTCCTTGGATATCCGATATCTGGTCCTGGTAGGACTGATGCCGGTTGCCCATGTCATTCTTGAGTTCGTTCACCGCCGCAACCATGGCCGGGAAAGGCAGGTTTCCGCTGAGAATGTCCTGCGCTTCTTTCCGTGATGAATCCGAAAGCACCCCTGTTGCGTTCGCGCTGTTCAGCACCTTGGCCGATTCGGTTTGCGCAGTGAGTAAATCGGCCTTGAATTTCGCCATCGCAGGAGTACCCAACATCTGCTCGCTAATCATCCGTACAGGGACATTGGCGAAGCGCGCGCCGAGGTCTGGAATCTGCTGGCCGTTCACCACCAAGCGGTCAAGATTCTTGATGGCCGTGTTCTCGAAGGCGTTGACGGTATCAAACTGGGTCTGGATCTTGCCAAGAGAGGCGGAATTGGCCTTTTGCACCGCTTCATTGGCCGAAATAATGCCATTCGGGTCAAGTGTGGCGGCTCGATTCATAATTGCCTTACGCGCAGCCGCTCCAGCCGAGCCCATGCCCATTGCGGGGAGTTCACCTGTCGTTAAATAGCGATTGGCCGCCTGATCGAGTGCAGGACTGCTCAATCCGCCCCCTGCACCGCCTTGCAGGTTGAAATTGAACAGCGGGATCTGCTGTGCCTTGTATTTCTGATAATCCACCAGCGACCCGCCTGTTTTGGCCATCCAGGCCGTAGCTTCCTGCTTATCGAGGGGCGTCTGGGCCGTCTGCTGCGGCGTCATCCCCATTTGCTGCACGGTTTTTACGTTATCGGGCGAGAATTGCTTGGGAAGCTGGTTCAGAACATCATCAGGAATGCGCCCCTTGAGCATCGCGAGCGCACTATCCCATTGTGGCTGGCTGCGAGCTGGCGAGAGCACCTGAGAGGCTAAACCAAGCCCTTCCTGCGCTGCCTTGGCCTGCTCCTCCGGCAAAGCAACCTTGGCTGCAGCGATCTTCTGCCCCGCCGTAATCTGGTCCGTTGCGTACTTCGACGCGGCAATGTGCTCATCGAGGTCTTGGTCGCTTTGACTCGCGGTTGGTAGTTGCGCTTGCGGGACGCCGGCGAGAACTAGTTTATTCGTCTCCTGTGCCTGGGCTGCGTCGCGATCCGGTCCCGCTGGAATCGCCCTTAACCGCATGGCTGAGGCACCTACGAGGTCCATCTGCTTGAGCGTGTTGTCTGCTTGGTCCTTGGTGAGCGTGGCAGCTTTCGTTTGCGCGTCCATATGCTGAAGCTGCATCTGGGTAATCTTCGTCGGCCCGACTCCGTACTGAGCTGCAAGACTCATTGTCTTGTCCCAATCGCCGCCCGCATCGGTGAAGGCCTTGCGCAGGTTTTGGTCGTCCTGCTGACCTTGCTGGGCTTCTTGGGTAGCAATCTGCTGCTGCTGAAGAACTTGTTGCTGTTGCGCTTGCGCCGTGACGTTGGATTGCTGTTGTTGCTGCTGAAGACGCGTCTGGTTGATGAGTTCTTGGAGCGACGTCGCGCCCTGCGCTTGCTGAAGCGGGCCTTGAGGCTGCGGAGGCGGTTGAATCGCTAAGGGAATGGCGCTCATTTAATAGGCCGGTTGCTGCTGTCCATTCGCCAACACCGAAGGATTCGTCAGCAGATTGTTATTCCCGCCGAATGCCTGATTGCTCCCATTGAGGCCAGCATTCATCTGCGCGAGCGTCACGCCCTGCCCTACCGAGTTGAGCGCCCCGCCAAGACCCTGCGTGAGAGCGTTTGTGCCGCCCACGATGCCGGAAGCCTGCGCTTGGCCTGCTTGCGTCAAGTCGTTGCCGATCTGCTGACCGCTTCCCATGTAGATATTCGCCAGATTGTTCGCACCGGACTGCAAAGAGCTGTTGAGGCTCGACCCTGCCGAGAGGCCTGTGTTCGTGAGCCCTTGCAGCCGGTTGTAAAGGTTGTTCTGTTCGGTGTTCTGCACATTGAAATTTGTGCCGTAGGTCTGCAGCGCATTGTTGTAGGTGTTTTGGTAGTCGGTCGACGCCACGCCCTGCGAATATTGGTCAAGAGTCTTCGCGGTGCCGCTTGATAGCAAGCCTCCCGAGGCTGCCGCTGAGTTCTGGATTGCATTCTGGCCTTGCTGAAGCTGAAACTGCTCTCCAGGCGTGGCTGCGGCCTGCGCTGCGGTGGGTGCGGTGAAGCCTGGATAGGAAGTGCTCGCAAGAGAACCACCGGGCGACAGCAGGTTAGAGAGAGAATTGACCGCGCCTTGCCCCGCACCGACAAAGGGCGAAAGATTGGAGGTCTGTGCGGCGGTTGTTTGTTGCTGCGCTGTGGCAGCTTGGCCTGCTTGCTGTTTCTGGTATCCCTCTGCCTGACTAAGTGCTCCTGTTTCGGCTGTCGCCGCATTACCCGCAGCATTGTTGCCGAGAATTCCCCCAATAAGGGAGCTTACACCTGACACCGCTCCACCGATCAGACCTACTGGCACAGATTCTTTTCCCAGACCGTCAGCGGAAGCTTTTTATAGCCGAACCTTTCGATATAGTTCTCCATTTGAGAATCCGCCGCATACGCAAGCACCTTGACGATTCCTTCGGCGCGCGCTTCTAGCTCGATGGCGTCAACGAGCATGTTCATCACGATGCCGTTTCTCCATGCGGGCTCGATAAAAATAGCCTCTATGTGGGCAGGCGTGAGCAACATGATTCGCCCGATGATCTTCGATTCGTTCGCTGCGATGACCACGATGCTTTTGGCAGGTTCCGGACAGTATCCATCGGCGATATTTGGCAGCACGTCGTATTGCGAAGCTTCTAGCCTGCGAATCTCAATGCTCAAAAGGTGGTTCCTGGAAACTTTAGCCAACTATTCGCGGACACGCAGACGTAAAGATTGCCTGCGTCATAGGCGATGCTTCCTGGCTGTCCTGGTGATGTGGAACTGGCGGGGACTGCCGTATTGATTTGCACCGAGGAGTTCGCGGCATTGGCAAGAGTTTGCTGGAATTTCGTATGCGCGAAGCTGATCGTGCTCGTGGGCTGATCGCCCTGTGTGCCCCCACCGCTTGCCTTCGGCTGAGTCTGAAGAAATGGCGTGCGAACCGGAAAAGGGCCGACACGAGCATTAGGAAGAACGGTGCTAGGCATATGTGCTACAATGCTCCATACAATGCCACCAATTAGAGACTTGACCGGACAAAGATTCGGAAGACTTACCGTAGTTCGTCGAGACGCAGACGTTGTTCCCGGAAATGTACGATGGACATGCCTCTGTAAATGCGGGAAATACAATTCCGTCGATCGCAGGAATCTTGTTTCTGGATCTATCCGAAGTTGCGGATGTTTGCTTGTTGAATTTGAACAATCTGGAGGAGCACGACTTACGCATGGCGCCACTCGCAATAGGCGCAGATGGCCAGAGTACTATGTCTGGGCCGGAATGATCGCAAGGTGCGAGTACAGAAAACATAAGAGTTACTTTCGCTATGGAGGACGGGGAATAAAAGTTTGCGAGCGTTGGAGAAATAGCTTCCAGGCATTTATTACGGATATGGGAAGGCGTCCTGAGCCTAAACTCACGATAGACCGAAAAGATAATGACGGAAATTATGAGCCTGGAAATTGTTATTGGGCAACGCAGAAGCAGCAAGCCGCCAATCGGAAGCCACGCGGATATCATTTACGAGCCGCTCCCAGGACTCAACGATAAATAACTGTCGATGACCCGCCAGCCAATTGCGTCTGACACCGAAATCTCAAACACTCGATCCCGCGAGCGTCCAAGCCTCTGCCATCGCACGCGCTTCTTGAACTCTCCCGACTGCCCACAGTCTCTCGTGTGATCGTTTGACCATGTGTGGCCCCCGTCGCTTGACCATCGCAGCGTCATCTGGGGCCCGCGTGGATTCCCTGCCCCGTCAAGCAATGCGGGAACTGGCCCGAGGCCCGTCTCGACGTACACTTGCAACTCTGCGAAATATTCCCACTTCTGCTCTTGGGAAATGTGCGGAGCGCGCCTCACCCTTCGGATGATTGCGCCATCGTCATCGGCAAACGTCCACGTTGCGCCGGTGAGTACCGGGATGTGCATCTGGTAGATTGTGTCGCTGCTCCAATCACCTACAAGGTGCATCCCGAATGCGAAGGTGTGGTTTTGGTAGTGCGCTGCCTGGAACTGGCCGATGCTCGTAAGCCAGAAACCACGTTCGTGCCACATGTTCGTGAGAAGGTCAAACACCCACGTCTTGCTTGGCGTCGGGAAGTAAATGACATAGAACTGGTGTCCTTGGTCCTGGTATCCAAACGCCACAGCATCGCTGATCTTTGCGTAGCTTTGCATCGCGGTTTCAATCGCGTGGTTGCTTACTCGTTGCGGCGTGTAGCCGTTTGCTTGCGCTACCCAGCCACTTCCGCGAGCATCCTGAACGAGCCACAGCACTGTATTCCCAAGCTGCACAGGACTCCATTGCGCACCGCAGCCGCCCTCGATGAATGCTCCGGGGATCACATCGAATGGGAAGAGGTTCCCTGAATCGTAGTACACGACCGACTGAGTGTCGCTAAAGAACCATATCTCCCTGTGGTCAACCAGCATGGAGACAATGTTGTCGGGGAATACTGAGACGATAGCTGCGCCGTTGGTCGTCCAGTCTGCTGCGTTCAGTGGTGCGGAAACAACGAACTCTTTGGAGTTGGCGATAAGCACCAAGAAGAAATCGTCGCAGATTCCCACTTGAGCAACTGGCCCCGAGAATGTGGCTCCCGCGATTGGTGTGAGCGTGTTGAGCGTGAGGTCAAAGATGTAAGCTGTCCCACCACTTGCAAGGAGCAACTGTTGCGGGCTTGCCGCCATACTGATCGGTAGCGAGTCATTTACAACCGTTCCCCGGGTAATGCTTGAACCGTTCGAGAAATACTCAACGAAGGCTGAATCAGCTACCGCGAAGGGCCGTCCCGCAATCGTGAACTGCCCGCGAATCGCCATCTAGCTACACACCGCCGCAGTAAATCCAAGCAAGAACACACCGAAACCAGCAGCGGGGCTCTGAGTCCACTGCCCATTCACCGTGCTGCTGGTCGAGTTGATGTAGTAAGCGCCTTGGAAGGTCGAAGTGAATGCGGGAATCGAAGTGAAACCTGTTGGAATGACCGTAATAGAAGAACCGGGACCAGGATAGGCGAATGCCAGATAGAAGTCATTATGATTGGAAGGCGTATCGACTGCGAGCGTCGTCAGATTAACTGCCGAAGTTCCTCCACCTGTTCTCACGTCGGGGAATCCTGCGCTGAGCGTGACGCCGGTACAATTCACAAACACGCAATCGTTGACCGTCGAGTTTCCAGATCCGCCAACGATGTTGATAGCAAACGTAATCGTGAATGTTCCACCTGGCATTACAGCGGTTTGCATGGGTGCTGAACACAGGTTTATATAGTCGTGCAGCCCAGTCGTGTTCAGCTTGGAGATGGTTGTACCGCCTCCCTGCCCCGGCGTAGTCCATGAGTTTCCAAGGCTGTCAGACATCGCAGCGACGGTTGGCGCGGTGTTGTTGTGCGCTTGAACCAGAAGCAATCCAAAATCACCGATCTTGATACCTTGCGGACCTGCGGTGACTGTCACGGTAAATGAGGTGTGAGACCCAAGACTCCCAAACGCATTGATGCTGGTCGCTACCGTGCCTCCTGTCCATGTCAATACTGCGGTTGAATCGGTCGCTGTCACAGTACCGACTAATCCACCTCCCTGAAGAGTCGAGGTGTTGACCAGTGGCGAACTCGCTGCGCAACTAACATTCACGGTCACGGTCAAAGTTGGATAGCTGGTACTGGCCGCGAGGGAATCGCTGCGCGAGGCAACGTTGCCTATAACCGTCCATCCGCTTCCAGCCATAGAAACAAGCGTCATGCCAGCAGGAACAGCTTCATTGACTGTTACAAGCCCAAAGGATGGGGCAGGGCCAGCGTTTGACACTATGATGCTGTAGGTTGCTCCGCGCTCGCCTTGAACAAAGCTGCCAACGTGTGTTTTGGCGATACTGAGGCCCACTGCAAGCTTGACGAAGGATTTCAGGCCGGGAGTAGGGAGTAGGATAATCGGGGAATTGCCTGCACCGCTCTCATCTATTTCGGGGTAGAAATTAATGCAGGCTTGATCGTCAGCGGAGACTGACGCGTTCGCATAACTAGGCCCTACGAAAGCCGAATCTCGGCATAGATCCGCACCTCCGTAAGTGATATAGTAGTTAGGTGATTCCAAACTGGAAAGACATCCCTGGATACGAGGGAATTTAGACGAGGCATCATCACCTACCGCCCGTCAAGTCAGCAGGAACTAGATAGTTAAAATATGGCCTTGTCCGTTCGCCCTTCGGCAGTCCAAGATCTGCTGTAGTAATCCTTAGCGCTGCCGAGTTGTTCCCCTGAATTAAGGCCCGCGCATTCCTAGCTAGCGCCACTAATGTCTGATCAATCGTCTTTGAAAATGACGGGCACAGCGTTTCCGCAAGCGTATAGGTGACAGCATCCTCATAGCCTGGAGGCAGAGTAAATGTGTCAGTAAGGCCAAGTCCTGACAGATTTGTCCAAGTCTCAATTTCCAAGGGATAGGTGACATTCGGGATGGGCCATAGGAACATCTGTCCGTTCGGGTAGCTTGGCTGATAATACAAATGTTTAGGAAGGTCCGTCTGGATCAGCGGCACTCGTTGATTGGCCCACCAGTCCGCATCCTCAATGGCAACCGGCGTTCGCACCGTTGTCGCGCCGGTTCCTTGGTTGAGGATGATGTTTGCATTGACGATCTTGATAGGCCGCGTGCTCGATATGGCAATGTCGGGAAACGCGGTCGAGGGAGAGTTGGCTACAATCGCTGTTCCGGTAACGGTCGTAGTGGAAACCGTGCCCGCGCCACAAGCAAGCGTGAAAGACGTGCCATTTGCAGCGGTTACGATGACGTTTGTTTGATCGAAGTTGACGCCGCCAATGACACCATTCCCCGTAGTGGAAATGAACTGTCCGACTTGATAGTTATTTACCGCGGTGTAGGTTGCGACAAGTCCTGCCGCGCTGACAGATGTGATGTTGACGCCTTGGCCGATTGTCAGCGGGTTGTGGCCCGCGATCATGTTGTACTGCGCGAAGTTCACCGCGTAGACAAAGATCTTGCTCGCGTTCCAGGAATCAAAGAGGCGATTTGCTTTCGATAGGCACAGGTTCGCGTCCTCTGCGGAGATTGTCTCTCCGGGAGAATACGCGTTTATTTCAAAGAGAGCGTTTTGGATTACGTTGAGAAGTGTGGTCATGAAGTGAAGGGGCGTCGGTCCTGGACGCCCCCGTGTTGGAAATTAGTAGCCGTACCACCACCACATAAAGATCACCCCCTCTAGGAAAAGCTTGCGCCGTTCGAGTAAACGACGTACCACTGAGCGTTGAAGCACATCAGCAGCAGGCTGCACCCGGCATGGGCCGCAAACGTCGCTGTATTCACCGCCGCCGCCCCTGTGTTCAATATCCCAGTGGCCGTAAAGGTGTGGGCATAAGCGCCTGTTGAAATAAACAGGAAGTATTTCCCGTCATCCTGCCCTGCAACCGGAACAGGAAGCACTATGGCTAGTGCGCCCGCATAGGTGATCAACCGGCGCCCCGGAACCGCAAGGTTCACACTCGTATCAGCGGCAGCGGAATGAAGCGAAAATGGTCCTGTCAAATCCTGGTTTTGCGCAGCTTGCGTGAATGCGCCCGTTCCAGGGTTATAAGCTTGTTGTGATCCAGGCATGAAATCTCCTTAGAAAAAGTGGGGCTGTTTGCGCACAGCCCCGGAAGCGGTTAAGCGATAACGCTCGGTATCCACTTGCTGTTTTTGGCATCCCAGGTAAACGTGATGGTTTTGTTGACCACAGCCGTACCTGCAAGCGCGATGTTGCCCGCCGATGTCCAGGTAAACGTCCCGTCTGGAATCACCGTGAACGATCCACCACCGGAAGTACTGGCATTGAATCCCACCGGGATGACAAACCCAGTGATAGCCAGTGCTCCGGTAATGTGAAATAGCGGCCCGCTTGGAGTGACTGTCCCCGCCGCTGAAGCAACCGCGGTGGTAACCGAAATCGGTACCTGAGAGTTGCCAGGATTCCCGAATCCAGGTACCCACGTCTTGGTCAGTGTCGAGCAAAGCCATTGCGTGCCCGTGATGACGCTCACATAAGGCGTTGCAAGCGTGCTAGCTGTGACGCAGGCCCCTTGCGGGTCGTGGTTGAAGAAATACGTGGGATTGCCTGCCAGTACCATTGCGTTAGCCGCGTGCCCCGCCGCAGGCGTGCCGCCCTGCCCGCGAGATACGTGGATCTGCGTGCCGCTCACTCCCAGGACAACCATTTCTTCCTTGTCCACGTACAGAATCGTGGCTGTGGTGTTGTTCGTGGTCGTGATGCCGGTACCAGAAGCAACCGTGATCTGGTTTTGGCTTGCGGTGATGAGCGCCGAAAGCGAGGTTTGGGTAAGCGTGTTCTGCTGGGCTTGCACCGATGGCGGATTGAGACCAATAACGCCAGCAAAGACGCAAAGGATGGTGAGTACTCCGACTGCTAGTGTTTTTTTCATGGTCAATTTTTCCTTGATATTGCGCTGATTCTTGGTAAAGTATCCCAATGATTAAAACCAATGGAAGGCCTGCCTATGATTTGAAAGGACAACGCTTTGGGCGTTGGACTGCCATCAAATACAATGGGGGCAAGCAGTGGCTTTGTCATTGTGATTGCGGCAAGAGAAAGCTCGTCTATGCTCCTCGCCTCAAGAATGGGAAGAGCAAATCGTGTGGATGTCTGCAAAAAGAACTTCTCGGAAATCGTCGTAGGACGCATGGATGTTCGTGGCCTATCGAGACTTGCGAATATGCAGCTTGGCATCACATGATTCAACGTTGCACATATCGGAAGAATCCCTCTTGGAAACATTACGGAGGACGAGGAATCACGGTCTGCGAACGTTGGCTTCATAGCTTTGAAAACTTCCTTGCCGATATGGGACCACGGCCCGAGCGTCTAACCTTGGAAAGGATCGATGTTAATGGAAACTATGAACCTTCCAACTGCTGTTGGGATACGTGGTCGCAGCAAAACAAGAACCAGCGAAGATATCTTCACGCGCACAAAACTCTTACGCCACACGAATCCGGATAGAGACTTCCGAAACCCATCAGCACGTCGAAACGGTTGACCATCCGAGACTGGATAGGATCGAACATGCGCACAAATCGCACGCTGATGCCCGTTTCCTTATCTCGTGTCTGGCTCGCCATTTCAACGGCCTTCGGCATCGATAGCTTGACTCCCACCATGGCGATTGCGTCACGGTGCAGAGCCAATCCTTGCCCGCTGACCTTGCCGTTCGGGCTTGTCGATCCCGGCCAGAAAGTGATGGTTGCCCCAACCACAGGCAGCGCATCGACGTTCTGATACTGGCTGTAGGCACTCGAGGCCAGAACGCCTCCAGGTCCTACGATGGCCGGCTGGAAGTTGATTACGTCGACGCCACCTCCCGCCGCGGTTAGCGGCTGAGTGATGACAAACGTCTGAGTGCCGAGTACGGAAGCTGGCCCTTGAACGCGCCTTGACATCGGGTTGACGAAATTGACGTTGGCAATCGAAAACACATCGCCGACGTTCAAAACGTCCGCCGCCGTCAGGTTTACGGTCATGGAAGTTCCCGACAAAGCGCTTCCGGTTGCTACGGTGAAAGTGGAAGCGACACTTCCTGCTGTGTGCTTGAAGAGGTTGACCGATTCGTACCAGTCGAACCCTGACAGCTTCCCCATGCTGCCCTCTTTGTACTGCTCGGAAATCTCAGAGGTGGGATTAAAGAAGCTGGCAAGTGCTGGCACAAGAGACGTGCTCACCGAAGGCGGGATAATCATTCCCCGTTCTTCAGGTGGGCAAGCCTTCTCGATCAGCTTCTCACGCGCTTGCTGAAACACGGTCATGCCGCTTGGATCAGTTCCAAGCACGCCGACAATGTTGTTGAGGTTTTGGTAGGTGAAAAGAGCTGCTCGCGTGTCGATTTCGTTTGCGATTTGCGCCATGGCAGGCTCGATATACTCGCGCTTCCAGGCTTCTGACCCACGCTCCATCTTCAACGCCTCTTCAATGGAATCCACTTGGAAGTCAACGCCGAAGATCTGATCGCAGGTGACGGTTGTGTAGTTTCGGGCAATAGCTTGCTCTTGATACTGCAAACCATCGCGGATGATGAAGCGCTGCGGATTTTTGACGCGGACCGTTTCACCGACTGCAAACTCCTTGGTGAATTCCTTGTTGTAGTCCGTGTTCATGAACTGCGCAATCTCCAATTGGTTCAATAGAATCCGCAGAGATTCCATCGTGACCCAATCGGCAAATACAAACTGGTTGGCCATCTAGGTCCTATCCTTTGCGAGCTTGTCGCTCTTTGGCGTTTTGCGCCTTCCGATAGGCCTCGAAATCTCCATCTTTCAATGCCGATAGTGCAGGGTCATAGCCCGCGGCTTGATTGTTTCCGATTTCAGGCACCGGAGGGGGCGCACCGCTTACTCGTTTTGGTTCTTGCTTCTTAGGTTCTGGGGCCTTCTCAGGCGGTGGTTCTTCGCCTGTAAGTTCCGCTTCCAAAGCGGCGAGGTGACGCGCAGCCTCAACGGGATGCATCGCGTTGAGTGACTTCAGTTCCTCGCGGTTGTTACCGAGGTGGTACAGCATCTCCGCACCGACCGGAGAGCCTTCGCGGGAAAGCTGCAAAATCCATTGCTCGACAGCGCTGCCGGGAGGGATCGGCAGATCAGTGGCAAGGGCTACCTTGTCGTAGTCGGCGTGTTTAGCTCGCACCGCGTCAACTTGGCTGCCCCAGATTTTGCTTATTTCCTGCTGTTGGGACTCGTTTTTTACCTTTTCAGCGTCAGTCTTGGCCTTTTCAGCCTGTTTTGTCTCAAAAGCCGCTAATTTCTGCTCGGCTTTCCAATCGGCTAAATCTTCCATGTAATCTTCGTAGGTGGTGTACTTCGACTCGCCCTTTTCGTTCTTGTCAGCTAGCGTCGGCTTTGCACGTTCTGCCGGCTTCGCCACTGCTGGCGCCGGTGCGGCCTCTACCTTCGGTTCAGGCTTCTTGGCCTCAATCTCGGCCTTGAGTCGCGCATTCTCGGCGCGCAGCTCGGCATAGCCCATTTGGTTCGCCTTACGAGGTGGCTTGTCAACCTTGGGCTGCGCAAACTTAGGTTCTTCCTCGACAGCAACAGGCTTGGCTTCCTCTACCTTTTCAGCAGGAGGTTTATCCCCGGGCAACTCGCCCGTCTTGAGCCATTCGGTGCGCTCATCACCTTCAAGAGTTTCTACGATCTGGCTTGGCTCTAACGTGGACTTATCGTTATCCATAGTTTATTGTGCGAGGGAACCGCCGTCTCTAGGTCGGCGGCGGAATCGCATCTCCTTCTTTGGATTTTGTGGTACACTGCGCTCGACCTCGCTAGGCGAATCGCCCTTTGGGCAACCGTAAGTCCTAGCGAACTTAGGGCCTCGGATAAGGCCTTCGTGGCGTAACGTAGAGGTTGTAAACTCATGCGTGCCACGAGAAGCTGTCCAGTTTTAACGGACATAGAAGTCACTTAAGCTCCTTGAGGCTGATTCTGGGCCTGCTCTGCCATTCCTTGTTCGTGCTGCTGATCGGAATTCTGAGATAGGGCAGCGTTCTGCGCTTGCTGTGCGGCCATGTCCTTATCGTGGGATTGCTGCTGCGCGGCCATGCCCGCTTCGTGCGCGGCGCCATGCTGCTCTTTCCAGTACTCGAGGAACATTTCGTTGCGCTCGGTTTCTGCCTGCGCCTTGGTGCCAATCTCGGCGATCAGCACCTTGACATCGTTCTGGAGAGCTTGAATTCTCAGGTCGTATTCTTTCTGAACGACTTTGCCTTCCTTCTCAGCCGTCATCTTCTGGTTCTCAGCCTGCAAGCCGGCAATGATCGTTTGGTATTGCTGGAGTTGTGACTGCGCTTGCGCAAGGGCTGCTTGCATCTGCGCTTCGGTCTGTGTCGGGTCAATGATGTCCGACATCTTCTTGCCAATTGGCCCTAGATCCTTGAGGGTGATAGCCAGAGCCAAGAGCTTTGACAGTTTTGCCGGCTCAAGAACTCCTTGCATTGCCTGGATATTCGCTATCAGCGTTTCAACGAACTCATCGGCCTTCTCACGCTCGCTCTCAAAGCTTGGTCCTGTCGAAATGGTGACGTCGTGCTCACCACTGCCGAGGTCGCTGTTAGCATCGTTCGGCGTGTTGATCTTGCTGATTGCGTGCGTTTCGTCATCCTTGCGGACAGGCACGTCCCGCGAGGTGTCCATGATCTTGCCAAGAAGGTCATCAATCACCACGCCTGTAAACTTCAGTGCGCGGTCGTAATTATCGATGAAGTGATACGTGCCTTGGTCAGCTTGAGACTCGATATGCTCGAGGGCTACTCCAGATTTCTCATTCTGCCGCTGCGCTGCGGTAGGTAGCGGATTAATGCCCATGGCAGCCTGGATCGCTCGCCTTGCACCTTCGGCGCCTATTTCCAGTGACTGAATCTGCGGCTCGTAAGGCTGGCGTACAGGAGGAGGCAGAACGCTATCGCCTGTACCATTTGTTTTCCCGAGATAATACAGAACCGCAAGAGGAACCGTGTTGGAGTTCTGCCACTCTTCCTCATGGTTACCTAGCTGTCCCTCAATGGCTAGCCATGGAGTCTTAGGAGTCATGGAAACAAGTTCAGCCTGGCAAGTGCGGTAGTAGTTGTAGAGTTGCTGGGGATCACGCGCGAGGCGGATCAGCGACATCAGCACACGTTTACTGCCCGAGCCTTCGTCTACCCATAATTCCTTGCCCATGCAAGCGATTAGTGGAATGTACCTACCCGCCCAGCCATTCGTCTCAAGGACCTCGACACCATTGGTCCATTTCTGGGTGACAATGCGCTTATGAGACTGGCGATCCTTGAGGATCAGCTTTTTATCGTAGTTTTCGGGCAGTTCGTCTTCCCACATCTCGACCGGACCAGCATCCGTCTTCATTAGGAAGAGTTTGCGAGGCTTTTTCTCGACGTGCCAATACTCAGCGACCTGGATATCATCCTCGTGAATCCACCCAGGTGCCGAGTCCATGATATCAGTCGAGAAGTCGGTAACTTTGGCATCGGGCCAGCGCTTCTCAAACTCCGACTTAGGTATCAGATCGATGCAGAAAGCGTCTTTGCCGTCTGAGTAGTCAGCTTCCTTTGCATCCGGATCGAGCCAAATCGTGTCAGGATTCGGCACGCGCTCGATAATGATTTCCTGATCGAATGATTTGTCGCTCACATACTTCGTGTTGATGCGCCAGTAGCCATAGGATCGCTGCGCGGCGTTCTCAAAGCCTGTGGTGTAGGCCGACTGAGCGTTTGAGCTGTACTCAATGCCGCGAATGATGTTGCCGCGTAGTTCTGCTGTCTGGTCGGTTGCTCCTGATCCTTTGGGATTAACCTGAATGGCCCGCTTGTTCTGACGTACGTCATTCACTAATGAATTTATATATTGCCCCAACTCATCAAGCGTGAGACATGGCCTGTTTGCAGCTTTGCGAGCCTGCTTCTCTTTCGGGTCCCACGGATCGCCCACCACGTAGCGCATATCTTCCGCGCCAGCCTCACGTATCTCGCGCCAACGGTCCTGGAAATAGCTGAAGCGGTCGTTGATTTCCTTCACCTCATCGGATAACTGATAGCCTGCGCTGCGTGAGGTGACACGCTGCCTTTTCTTCGGGGATAATCGGGCCATTTAAGAGAGAACGCGGAGTGTGGGAGCTTCGCCCATGCCTGCTGCTACACCTTGCTCAAAGCCACGCTGGAAGCCAGCCGCAAAGCCATCACGGAAGGCACTCTGACAGAGATTTTCGACGCGCTTACTAGCCTCTTCAGCGAGCGAAATTGCCTTTTTTTGGTCTTCCGAGGTGTTTGCGCCAGTCATAACTTGCGGATTCGGTTTCGGATTTCTTGAGTGCGCGACTGCCTTTCTTTTCGTGGCCCATTGAAGGATTGGTGTGCAATTCGCCCTTCATCTTGTCCTGCTGCTCAGCCGTCAATGGTGAAGCTTTGCTAAGCAGCAGTTTGACTTGCTTCCTAGTCCAAGGCATTACGCCGACGCGAGGTAGAACACAGATCCCATCACGATGTTTGCATCAGCCCACGCGGGATCAACCGTAATTGAGAGCGTTCCAATCGGGTTGGTGGAACTCAGCATCACCGAGTCACCCTTGATGGCGGGATCGTGGAAGGCGCCAAGCGTCAGCCGCGTGCCACTCTTGAACGTCTTGGTAATCTCGGTGACAACGAACTTCGCTCGTACCTGCGTCCTTGCTGCTGGGCGAGCCCCAGGAGGCACGGAGCCGCCAACTCCTGCGAGCGTAACGTTGCGCCGCTCGGGGTGGTCGTAGGGAACGTTCTTGAGACGCCGATTCAGGCCTGAATAGGGCACCGGTGGTGCGGGAGGTGCAGGAGCTGGTGTCGGTGGTGCGGGAGGTGCAACTACTGTTTCTGGTGCCATCTGTTATTCTCCTTTTGTGCCTTCTCTGATTGTGACGCTGTTCTAAACGCGTGGCCCATTTGCAGTTTTCTGGCGAGTACGGCCCATTATTGTCGATGCGCTCGGCAGGGCTGTCTCCATATTTCAATCCCGCACGTTGGGCAGGCAGCGATGACCGTATTAACTTTGCTCGGTTTATGAAGAGGCATGCTAACGATTTTACTCCCCTTATTCGGACTCCTCAGCGGGATTCGTAACTTCCGTCTCGCCAGATGAAGAATAGGGCATGCCTGTATGCGTGGCGATGTGCTTCTGAAAACCTGATCCGTCGGTCATGCCGAAGTTGTGAGTCGTTGGCTCGTGCTCTGGGCTCGTGTAATGGTGCTCCACGGACACGCCACCACCCATTTTCGGCTTGATTCGCATCTCCGCAAGAACCTTGGGAGGCATGGGCTTCTTGGATGCCATCCCGTTACTTCCGACCGCGCTTACCACGTCTCTTGCCATGGTGTAATCCTCCTGAATTTATTGGGCCATTGACCGGAGATGCCGTCTTTACCTGTCTACAGGAGTCCCCTGCGTCACTAGGCCGGTCATGACGCCCCTCTCTCCGGTCAATCCGTCCAGCGATTGCGTTGATCTTGTTAATCTTGCGGTAGTCTTCGAGAGGAATCTTCATTTACCGCCTCGATAGATCACAAGCAAAATAGTGCATACGAGAATGAACAGAAGGCCGCAACATACCAGCGCGACGTCTCCCGCAACTCTGAGCGTGTACATCATCGCCCCAGCTTCGCATTCGCCTTCGCCCGGATCTTCGCTGCCTGCGCCTTGGTTAGCTTGCCCTTGTTGAGCATCTGGGTAGCGCGTGCCTTCGCATTCTCAGCGTGGGCACGGTCAGGCATTGGATATTTGCGCTCACCAGGCAGCCCGAAGACGCGATCAGCTAACGCATTGCGGCTCTTAGCGTGCAGTTCTGCCATCTATCCCCACTGACTCACGGCGCGCGGTACATACTGCTGCTGTCTTGGCGGTGCCACGGTAATGCCAAACGTCATCGCCAGCATATCACCACAGTCAGGCGACCATAGCCCGCGCTCCTTCATGTCGTCCTTAGCCTCAAGGCACAACTGGCCCTTAGGATTGTAGTAATAGAGCGGCCCAACCAAATCATCAGCCAACTCTGGATCATCGGGAATCTCAGCGGTAGGCAGCCAGTCGCGCATCAGTCCCCAAGACTCGGAGCGCAGGTTCGAGTACTTCTTGGTGTCCTTCGGCGTAGCGTTGCCGTGAAACTCAAACAGCCGGTCGCCAAAGCCCCGATAACGGATATGGTCATACGTGCCTGCGCCCAGCCCGTCAGTATCCACGACAGTCGCATCAGGCCGTAGCTTGTTGATCCACTCAATCATGCGATCGCCGACAAACGCTGTGTCTTTGCCGCGGAGCTTCTCTAGGATTACTGCCTTGCGGCCTTGGCGATATCCAATCACGCTTTGATCGTCTCCGAATCGCGCTATGTCTCCAGATAGAATCTTAGGAAGATGGTCGATAGCCAAAGCCTTAGCATGGCGTGCGCGATCAACATCGGCAGGGGCGATGAACTGGTCGGATCCGACAAGCGGGAACTCGCCGCGTATCCAGATTCGGACATGGTAGCTATCCTCCCCGTGCGCTTCTACCTGCCGCTGCTGTTCAACGTGGTTGGTTCCTTCTACAGTCCGCGCATCGATCTGAAACGTCTTCCACACGTTGCGATTCTTGCCAAAGCAGTCTCGAAACTTGCCATATGGCCTTGTCGGATTCCCAAACGCTATCCAGATAAGTTCCGTGTTCTCATCGGTTAGCGTGCCTTCTGTGTTGTCCCAGATGGTATCGTGGATTCCGGATGCCTCATCGAAGATCACCACGATGCGCTTATGCTGATTGTGCAGCCCGGAGAACGCTTCCATGTTCTCTTTTGACCATGGAATAAAGTCGGTGCGCCATTCTCGTTCGTGTCCTGGCTGTCTTGAGGTGATGCTGGTGGCCTTCACTTCCCACCAATGCTGATTGAACGACAGTCGCGTCCACTTAGCGACTTCGGGCACCGTTTTGGTAGCAAGCTGAGTCCCTGTGTTGGCCGTGACTACGATCTTGCAATCTCCGCAAGTGCTCATCGCCCAGTCGATAATCATCGAAACCAGAGCCGACTTGCCAATTCCCTTCCCTGATGCTACGGCTATGAAACACGGCTGAAACCGGTTGGCTGACTGCAGATGATCCCTGAGATGGGCAAGGATTGAACTCTGCCATTTGCGCGGGCCGGCTGATAATGCGAGTTCTTTCTCGCCCCACGGATAGAATCGCTGCGCAAACGCGAGAGGGTCATTCGAGGTTTCCGCGACCTCTTCAATGAGCTGAGACTCTAGATCAAGTGCTCTGAGTGCCATGCTTTCGCGTCCTAATGTCGTTTAGACGGTCTGCGAGCCCTTCCAAGCCTGTTACTTTCAGATTGTCCTGCAAGAGCCCCAGATGGCGGCATAGCAGTTCTAGGTTCTTGGTTTTGTCGCTCAGCTTCAGCGTGGTGCGCAGCACGACCTTGCGCTCCCCATCGCCGGTGCCCCCTGTCGTGTCCTCGCGAATCTCTTGCACCGCGGCGAACTGATCCCGCGTGATAACGCTCAGATCGAGCACGGCCTTTCCGTCAGCGTCCACGCGGGTATAGTCCTGCATATTCGAGAATGCCAAGCGCGCTATTTCTTCGAGGACTTTCTCAGCTCTCAGCTCAAGTTTGGATGCACGCTGAGTCTGTAACTCCTGAATAATCCGCTGAACCTTCCGGTTACTTACAAGTTCTGAGCCAGTAGCTGCGGCCCTTCCTTCGCTATATCCAGCCGCGATCGCAGCCCTGCTCGCATTGAGGTCGATCACATAGTTGCGAGCAAATACCTCATAACGCTTATTCGGCGACCTCTTCACAGTGGTCTACCTATTTCCCAGATTATGTTATATTGGCGCATCGGCAGAGAGGGCCAGTCGGCGTTAGGCGCTTAGGCTGGCCCGCTGTCATACCGACTCGTATTGCCAAACTGTTATTCCGCCGCTAGGTTTCATCTTCCAAGCATCGCTGAAGTTAGGATGAAAGGGGCGCACTTCCATCATGCTATCTCGGTTCTCATTGAGATATATAGCTTTACCGGATTTGAATAGCGAGAATGCTGCCTTGCGCGTTACGTGGTAAACGGTGTTGCGGATAGTATTGACTTCGACTGTTTTAGCCAAAGATATTGCGAGGGATAAGCGCACCTGCAAGAATGGGCAGGGTCCACTTGAAACTGTGCGTTACGGTGTATAAAGTATTGAAAATGAAAAGTCCAGCTTTATTTTGCAGCACGACATTTGCGCTTTCGATCTTACTCCTCGGCAGGCATGGTTACAGAGTGATTCTCGCGCACATATTTAAGAGCATTCCTATTCCCGATGTCGCTAGAATTTCTAAATCCTGTTATACCATAGCCGATTCGACTTCTACGCCTTGATCTTTTGCTTCCTTGGTTACGCGTTCTCTGAAATTCCCTGCTTTGCCTTTCGACATGGTGTTCCTCCTCAGTTTTTACGTCTCGGCCACCGGCCTGTACTCCTTGCCCGTTTCAAAACCAAAAGTCCACGCAACCGCATCATCTGCGCGCGAAATTGCCGGAGGTACGCGCAAGAAATAAAATCTGGAAGTTGATGGGTCTTTCACGCGAACCGCGCGAAGGTATCGTTCGGGATCTTCGGGAAGGTCAATCGAGAACAGCTCACCCATCTCGTGTGAGTGAATCTTTTTCGCGCCAGCCTCGGAAATGAAGCGCTCCATGCCAATGCGCTCAATCATGACGCGGCGGATTTCGGCGTTCTGTTCAGCGAGCGCTTCTTTTGCGGTTAGTTTTTCTGGATGCTCAATGATTCGCGCAGGAACGCGGGTGCCGTGAAACGAGTAAAGCGAACTGCCATCGCGCCAGCGGCAGAATGGGCCCCTCTCGCAATGCGGCCGATTCTGGTCATCTACGAGAAGAACTTCCGGCCGATCGCTGATGATACAGAAGTCTTTGTGTACCGCTCGCGGTCCGGAATGTAGGGAGAGAGTCTCCCACGATTCCCATGCTGCATAATTGAGGTCAAGCTTTGCAACATGGCGAAAGAAGGAAATAAAAGAATCCCATGGTGACCATTGGTTGCCGCCTTGCCAAAAGTTTGCTGAATTTTGAGCGCAGATTAACCCAGCGACGCCCACTCCCAAATCTATTGCGCAGCGCACCATATCCCCGTTGACGACATACCAATTGTTCTCGCGGGTCGCACCGTAGGTCGCATCGTAGGTCGCATCGCGGGTCGCACCGCTGGTCGCATCGCGGGTCGCACCGCTGGTCGCATCGTAGGTCGCATCGCTGGTCGCATCGTAGGTCGCATCGTAGGTCGCATCGCTGGTCGCATCGTAGGTCGC
>Ga0182015_10000784_pt1 | contig 44291 bp, 33 predicted proteins | sample 712P3MmetaG_FD_120478 | JGI IMG/M metagenome (GOLD analysis project Ga0182015, IMG submission 120478) | Permafrost microbial communities from Stordalen Mire, Sweden - 712P3M metaG | ecosystem: Environmental > Terrestrial > Soil > Wetlands > Permafrost | place: Sweden: Stordalen | collected...
CGAAGAAGACTACCTGCTCTCAAAGTTTGCGCGCGTGGTGCTGAAGACCAACAATGTGGACCACCACCGCACCGCGGACTTCTCTGCCCTGGCGGCTGCGCTTCGCGGCAAGACGGATGCGACGGCGAGCATGGCGGACGTTTTCACGGCCCCGGCCATTCTGCTGATTGGCAATGATCCCACCGAGCAGCATCCGCTGCTGGCCTGGCAGATTCGCAACAACGTGCGCCTGCACCGGGCGAAGCTTCATGTAATCAACTCCCAGCCGATCAAATTACGGCGGCAGGCTGCGAGCTTCACGCAGATTCCGGCGGGTGCGGAAGGACAAGTTGCGGCATTTCTCGCCGGCAACGATTCGGCACTGGATGCGCTGGTTAGTTCGTCCACAAATAAAGAAGCCTGGACCGCGCTGCGCGACAAACTGCGCAGCGAGCAGAATCTGGTTATCGTTTTCGGTTCCGAAATTCTCGGAAACGACCTCGCCAGCGTGGTGAAGTTCGGGCGCGAAATCTCCGGAGCCAAGTTTATCTGCTTAGCGGACTACGCGAATTCCCGCGGAGCGACTGACATGGGCTTGTATCCTGATTTGCTGCCGGGATATCACCCGACTGCGGGAAACAGCGAGTTCCACAAGGAATGGGGAGGCATCCCGCAAGCTGCGGGGCTTGATCTGGCGGGCATGGTTGAGGCCGGGAAAGCTGGCGGGTTGAAGGCTCTTTATGTTGTCGGTTCGAATCCGGTTGGGCGGTTGAAGATCGATCCCTTCGCGTTCTCGAAGAGCTTCGTGGTGGTGCAGGACATGTTTCTGACGGAGACCGCCGTAGTCGCTGACGTGGTTCTGCCGGCGGCGAATGCATACGAGAAGTCGGGCACGTTCACCAATACTTGCGGTGACGTGCAGCTGGTGAAGAAGGCGGGCGAGGTCACGGGAACGAAAACCGATTTCGAGATGATGGTGCGCGTCGCCGACGCCATGGGGTTTGACGTGCGCAAGCTGGTGCCCTTCGGTGGCGGCACGCACGCCGACATGGGGCAATCTCGCGGAGCGCAGTCGGGCGAGGCCGATCGTCATGCGGTGTGGCTCGAGGCTCACGGACTGGAGCCGAAGTTGAGTCCGTTCGATCCCACGGCGATTCTGGATGAAATTCAGCGGCTGGTTCCCGGCTATGACGTGTCCCGCATGAATCTGCTGGCGGGCAACAGCCAGCGCACGTCCCTGGAGAACGCGGGACCGGGAGTGGCGCACAGGCCGGCATCGATTGCTCCGGCGAATGACGACCTTTTCAGTTCCGGAACGCTGGGACGTTATTCGCGAGCGTTAAAGTCAGTGGCGGAGAGTCACGAGGTCCAGCCAGCCGAGGTCGCGGCGGACTGATCGCGTTTTTGGAAATCGGTTTCCTGAAATCGAGCTTTGGGAGAGGAAGCAAAGGCATTGTCGGTGGGCGTTTTCATACTCGTGTCGGTGATCAAGTCGGTGATCGTCCTCGTCGTGCTGCTCACCGCGGTAGCATATACGGTGTGGCTGGAGCGCAAAGTGGTGGGGCACATGCAGAACCGGTGGGGACCCACGCGGGTGGGGCCATTTGGGCTGCTGCAGCCCGCGGCCGATGGCATCAAGTTTTTGTTCAAGGAAGATCTCACGCCGCCGCACGTTTACAAGCCGCTGTTTCTGGCGGCACCGATGATGGCGCTGATCTTCGCGCTGACTTCGATTTCGGTGATTCCCTTCGGCAACTCGATCACGATTGGCGGCGTAGACATTCCGCTGCAAATCACCGACGTAAATATTGGGCTGCTGCTGATTCTGGGCGTTACGTCGATGGGCGTATATGGCGTGGCGCTGGCGGGGTGGTCGTCGAATAACAAATACTCGCTGCTCGGCGGATTGCGCGCCAGCGCGCAGATGATCAGCTACGAAATTGCGCTTGGCCTGTCGCTGGTCGGAGTGTTGATCCAGTCAGGGAGTTTCAGCCTGCGCGAGATCGTCGACGCGCAGGGCGGACATTTCTGGGGGTTCATTCCGCGGTGGAATATTTTTCACGGACAGTTCCTCGGCTTCTTTATCTACTTGATGGCCGCGTATGCGGAAACCAATCGCATTCCGTTTGACCTGCCCGAAGCCGAAACTGAGCTGGTAGCGGGATACCACACCGAGTACAGTTCCATGAAGTTTGCCATGTTCTTCATGGCGGAATACGCCAACATGATCACGGTAGCGTGCGTGGCCACTCTGTTATTTTTCGGAGGATGGCACGGGCCGTTGTTTGGACCCCCGCTATTGCAGGCGCTGTTGCCGGTGTTCTGGTTTGGCGCGAGGATTTTCTGCTTCCTCTTTCTTTATATCTGGGTGCGCGGGACGTTGCCGCGCTTCCGCTACGACCAACTGATGGCTTTCGGCTGGAAGTTTCTGCTGCCGCTGGCAATTGCGAATCTGGTGGCAACGGCGATTGCCGTCGCCTGGTGACAAGAGCGAGTTCTCAGTTCTCGGTTCTCAGTTCTCAGTAAAGGCCTAGGGTGCCTGCTCAGGTGTGGCCTTCTAAGGCTCTTACTGAGAACTGAGAACCGAGAACTAAGAACCGAGAACTGAGAACTATATTCGATGCACCTGATCTTATTTCTGGCTTTCGGAGCGGTTTGCGTGGGCGGGGCGGTCAACCTGCTGGCGCAACGGCATCCCATTAACAGTGCGCTGTCGCTGATCGCGGTGATGGCTGCGCTGGCCGGCGAATACCTGCTGCTGGGCGCGGAGTTCGTGGCCGCGGTACAAGTCATCGTCTATGCCGGCGCCATTATGGTGCTGTTCATCTTTGTCATCATGTTGCTGAATGCGGGCGAAGAAGAACAGACCAACGGGAGCCGGGTCGCCATTCTGCTTGGGGTTCCGGGGATGCTGACCGGGAGCGTGCTGGTGGCGTGGGTGGTGCTGCGCCACTCCGGGACCGAGGCCGTGCCGATCGGCGCGTTGCCTGGCCCTCCAAAAGAAATCGCTCAGCTTCTGTTTCACGATTTTCTTTTGCCTTTTGAAGTGACTTCCGTCTTGATCCTGATCGCCATCATGGGGGCCGTGGTTCTAGCCAGCAAGCCGGAGCGGGCTGAGGGGAAGGCGGACTGATGGCGCCCTCCTATGTGCCGTTATCTTATTACTTGCTGCTGAGCGGGTTTCTGTTTGCCTGCGGCGTGGTGGGATTTCTCATCAAGCGCAACATCATCACCATTTTCATGTCGATTGAGCTGATGTTGAACGGCGTGAATCTTTCGTTTGTTGCGTTCGCGGCGCACTGGCATGCGCTGGCGGGACAGGTTTTCGTTTTCTTTGTGATGGTGGTGGCGGCGGCGGAAGCGGCAGTGGGGCTGGCGATCATCATTGCCGTCTATCGCACGCGCGAGACTCTGAACGTGGATCAGGTGAACCTGCTCAAGTTATGAATTCCTCCCTCAATCTTTGGGTGATTCCGATTCTGCCGCTGGCGGGGGCGGCGATCAACGGCTTTCTCGGCAAGAGATCTTCGCGCCAAGCCGTGAGCACGATAGCGCTGTTTTTCAGCGGGGCTGTGTTTGCGATGGCCTTGTGGGTCGCGATGCGATTTTGGTTTTCTTCGTTGACGCTTCCCTACCACGAGTATCTGGCGCACTGGATTCGCTCCGGAAGCTTCAGCGCGGATTTCGCCTTCTATCTCGATCAGCTTTCGCTGGTGATGTTGCTGGTGGTCACGGGAGTCGGATTCCTGATCCACATCTACTCTGTGGGTTACATGTGGGAGGACCCCAGCTACTACCGCTTCTTCAGCTATCTGAATCTGTTCATGTTTTTCATGCTGACGCTCGTGCTGGCGAACAACTACCTGGTGATGTTTATTGGCTGGGAGGGCGTGGGACTGGCGTCGTATCTGCTGATCGGCTTCTGGTTCACAAAAGACTCGGCAGCATCGGCGGGCAAGAAAGCGTTCATCGTTAACCGCATTGGCGACTTTGGCTTTTTGATCGCGCTCTTTCTACTGATCAAGCATTTTGGCTCGCTGAATTTTGATCAAGTGTTCCAGAGCATTGCTCCTCTTGCACCGGAAACGGCGGGTACTGGACTGCTCACCGCAATCGGTATTCTGCTGATGGTGGGCGCTTGCGGCAAGTCGGCACAGATTCCTTTATATATCTGGCTTCCGGACGCGATGGAAGGCCCAACGCCGGTTTCCGCTCTAATCCATGCTGCGACCATGGTGACGGCGGGCGTGTATATGGTTTCGCGGTCGCATGTGATCTTTGAGCGTGCGCCCACGGCGCTGACCGTGGTTGCAATCATCGGCACGCTTACTGCGTTCTTTGCGGCGACGATCGGTATTGCGCAAACCGATATCAAGAAAGTGCTTGCCTACTCGACGGTCTCACAACTCGGCTACATGTTCATGGCCTGCGGCGCGGGCGCGTTTTCGGCGGGCATCTTCCACTTGATGACACACGCGTTCTTCAAGGGCCTGCTGTTCCTGGGCGCGGGCTCGGTGATTCACGCGGTGGGCGGCGAGCAGGATATGCGCAAAATGGGCGGGCTCAAGTCGTTTATCCCGTGGACGTTTCTCACCATGGGTATTGCGACGCTGGCGATCGCCGGAATCCCGCCGCTGGCCGGTTTTTGGAGCAAGGACGAGATTCTCTGGAGGGCTTACCAGGTCAGCTGGGTCTATTGGCTGATCGGATTGATCACTGCATTTATTACATCGTTTTACATGTTTCGCTTGTTGTACATGACGTTCTTCGGCGACTACCGGGGAGCGCAAGCGGATGCACACGGCTCCCACGGCCACGATGCTCATGGACATGGCGAACCGCACGAGAGCCCGATGGTCATGCTGGTGCCGCTGATGATTCTGGCAGTGCTCTCACTGCTTGGCGGGCTGGTGGGGATCGGAAATCGATTCGAACATTTTCTGGCTCCGGTGTTCGGTTCGGTGGAGGTGGTTGAAGGCGCAAGTCATGGCACAGAGATGTTGCTCATGGGTGTATCTGTGGCGGTCGCTCTGCTGGGATGGTGGCTGGCATACCTGCTCTATTACAGCCGTCCGGAGTTGCCGCAGAGGATCGCCGACGCGCTCGGCGGGTTTTATCAGACAGTGGTTCACAAATACTACGTCGACGAAATCTATGCTGCGCTCTTCGTCAAACCGCTGATCGATGGCTCGACTCGAATCCTTTGGCAGGACGTGGACCGGAAGATCATCGATACGGCGGTGAATGACGCCGGTGATGGCGCGCGGCGCGTTTCCGACGAGGCCCGACATATGCAGTCCGGCAACATTCGATCCTACGCGGCGTGGATCGCGGCGGGTTCGGCGGTGGTGATTGCCTTCATGGTTTGGATGGGAAGCAGATGAGCACCGACAGCCTAAGCTCAATCATTCTTACGCTCGTGACTTTTGCGCCGCTGGCGGGCGGGTTGCTGCTGATGCTGCTGCCCCGGCGAGACCGCGACATCCGGATTTTTGCCCTGGTCATCTCGCTGCTTACGTTTGTTCTGTCGCTGCATCTGCCGGTTTATTTCCATCGTGCTCAGGCGGGATTCCAGTACGAGATCGACAAACCGTGGGTTTCCACCCCGAATATCCATTACCACATGGCCGTGGACGGCATCTCGCTGTGGCTGGTGGTGCTCACCACGTTTCTCACGCCGCTATGCGTGCTGATTTCCTGGAAGTCGATTCACGAAAGGGTGAAGGAGTTCTTCATCCTATTATTGATTCTGGAGACGGCTCTGATCGGCGTGTTCACCTCTCTCGACCTGTTTCTCTTCTACTTCTTCTGGGAAGCGACGCTGATACCGATGGCGTTGCTGATTGGTATTTTCGGCCACGAGCGCAAAGTGTATGCCGCAGTGAAGTTCTTCATGTACACCATGATCGGCTCGGTATTCATGCTGGCGGCAATCCTGTGGCTTTACGCGCATACCGGCAGCTTTGATTTTGTAGTGATTCGCGAGCAGATCGCGGGCGGCGCTGTGCCCGGGTTTTCGGCTGCAGCGCAATGGTTGTTCCTAGGATTTTTTCTAGCATTTGCAGTCAAGGTTCCTCTGTTTCCTTTTCATACGTGGCTGCCCGATGCGCACGTAGAAGCGCCTACGGCAGGGTCAGTGCTGCTGGCCGGAGTCTTGCTCAAGATGGGGACGTACGGCTTGCTGCGCTTTAACCTGGGCCTGTTCCCCGAGCAATCGCGGCATAACGCTTGGTGGGTCATGACGCTGGCTTTGATCGGCATCATCTACGGTGCTCTGGTAGCCATGGTTCAGCCGAACATGAAGAAGTTGATCGCGTATTCATCGGTCAGTCACTTGGGATTCGTGGTGCTGGGAATCTTCAGCTTCACGCAGGCCGGACTGAATGGCGCGATGTTCGTGATGCTGGCTCACGGGATTTCGACGGGCGGGCTGTTCATGCTGGCGGGCATTTTGCATGAACGCCGTCACACCTATGAGATCAGCGAGTTTGGCGGACTAGCTAATCCCATGCCGATATACGCGGCGTCGTATCTGGTGATCGTGCTGGCATCGGTGGGTCTACCTCTTCTAAACGGGTTTATTGGCGAATTTCTGGTGTTGAGCGGCGCATTCCAGGACAAAGCGATTTACGGGATACTCGGCGCCACCGGAATAATCTGGAGCGCGGTATACCTGCTCTGGATGTATCAGCGAGTCTTCTACGGCACGATCACACACCCGGTGAACAATACTCTGGGCGATCTTTCCGGATTCGAAAAGATGGCGGTCTGGCCCTGCGCTGCGGCGGCGCTGGTGATGGGAGTTGCGCCCATATTGTGGCTGGGGGCGATCGATCCGGCGGTTCATGCGGCACTCACTCCCTTCGTGCAAGTGGTTGGCCGGGTGGTGGGACCATGATCGTGAATTGGGTCGCGACTTTTTTCCCAGCCCTGGTGCAGACGCTCCCGCAAGGTGCGGATTACGTTCGCATCCTACCGGAGATCGTGCTCTCCGTCTTCGGCATGATCGTGATGGTGCTTGAACCCTTGCTGGACGAGGAACAAAGTCAGAAAATTCTGGGACTGATTGCGTTGGTGGGCACGCTGGCGGGACTTGGGGCGACCTGGTTCATGGCGCAATCTCCCGGGCTGGCCTTTTGGAACATGGTGCAAGTGGACGAATTCAGCGTTTTCTTCCATGTTCTGGTGATTGCGATCGCGACCGTCGTCATCCTTATTTCTTACGAATATATGGCGGTGCAGCGGATTCGCGCCGGGGAGTACTATGCCCTGATTCTTTTCGGAGTGGTGGGCATGGCGCTGATGTCGTCGGCGATCGAATTGGTTCTGATTTTCATCGCGCTCGAGATTTCCTCCATCTCTTCTTACGTGCTGGCGGGATTCCGGCGGCACGAGGCTGCGAGCGCTGAATCGTCGTTGAAATACTTTTTGCTGGGTTCATTCGCAACAGCGTTTTTCCTGTATGGAGTGGCGTTGATGTTTGGCGCGACGGGCTCGACGAATATTGACCAGATCAGCCAGACGTTGCAGTCCGGGCCAATTCCATTGCTCGCGTTTGTGGCGGTGGCGTTCATGTTCGTGGGCCTGGGCTTCAAAGTGGGAGCCGCTCCGTTCCACAGCTGGACGCCGGACGTCTACGAGGGAGCACCGGCGCCGATTGTGGGTCTGATGTCGACGGCACCCAAGGCAGCGGCGTTTGCAGTTTTGTTGCGCATTGTTTTCGTGATCGACGTGCATGCCATCTTTTATGTTATTTGGGTTGCGGCGGCGCTATCCATGACGTTGGGCAATATCAGCGCCTTCTTGCAAAATAATGTGAAGCGGCTGCTGGCTTATTCCTCGATTGCGCATGCGGGCTACTTGCTGGTGGCGTTCGCGGCCGCGCCGGGTCCGGGAATTTCCGCGGCGATGTTCTACACCGCGGCCTATGCCGCGATGAACCTGGGCGCGTTTGCAGTGGTAAGCCATTTCGCGAACGCCGGCGAGCGCTACGTGACACTCGAAGATTATGAAGGCCTGGGCCGCAGTTCTCCGCTGCTGGCGGCGACGCTCACCATCTTCCTGCTTTCGCTGATCGGTATCCCGATGACCGGCGGATTTTTTGCCAAGTTCTATGTGTTCAACGCGGCCATGAAAGCTAATCTGATCTGGCTCACGATCATCGGCGTCGTAAACGGCGGCGTGGGAGCGTATTACTATCTGCGCATCATTGTGAGGATGTACATGCGCGAATCGCGGAAGGAAGTGCCGGTGATGCCCGTGCCTTTCGCGCTCCGGCTGGCGCTGGTAGCCTGCCTGGTCGCGACCATCTATCTAGGAATATTTCCGAACAGCACGTTGCAGTATGCGCAGGACTCGGCTCAGCGACTCGTCTGGCAGAGTTCATTCGCACCGGTTTCCGCTGAGCCCGGAACGTCCGGGACGCTTGTGAAAATCGTAAAATCCGGTATTTGACAAGCAGCGCATGCTGCGGCATGATGTGTCCTTCCAATGTAGTTCTTCCCTTGCGCCGGGGAACGATGTCGATTTCGGAGGGAAAAAATGTCCAACTTCATTCGCAGAATTTGGCCGGAAGATGCGGGGCAGGATATTGCGGAATACGCCGTAATGCTGGCTGTGATCCTTGTTCTGGTGGTGGGCACGATACGCCTGATCGGATCTAACTCAAATAATGCCTTCTCCAATGTGGCAAGTTCGATACAATAGCAGGATCAGCTTGCATAGCCTTTGCCGTTCGGAATCGTAAAGCCGGAACCATTTCTTATGACGCGATTTACCTCATTTACCGGGCAGTTTCGCTACTGCTGGTTTACCGGAGTAGCGGCTGCTGCGGAGCTTGCGGGGAGATCGAGTCAGCCATGATCGACTAGATTTTAAGCAAGTTTCATTCAGAGGCCGCGATCCCGGATCGCGGCCTTTGTTTTTGCAGGAGAAGGACTCACCACAGAGACACAGAGGAAAACAGAAAGAAAACAAGAGGGATGTATCTGGAGGCTATCTCATGATGAACCGAAGAAGTAAGGTGCCGGATCCTCAGGAGCTGAAGCCCGCATACTTGTTGGCTCTGGGCGGCACGGCTGAAGCCGTGCCCTTCCCAAACGATTCATAAGATAGCTTCTAGAGATTTTCTCTGTGTCTCTGTGACTCTGTGGTGAAAAGCTTGAATCAGGAGAAAGCCAATGATTGTCAACATGTCCGAGAAAGCAAGCGAACAGGAGATTGCGCACATCATCGAGCGCATTCGCGAGGCGGGCTACCAGCCGCACGTTACGCGGGGAGTGGAACGCACCATTGTGGCTGCGGTGGGAAATGGGCGCCGTCACGAAATCGAGGCGCTGCAGGTGGCGCCCGGCGTGGAAAATGTTGTGGCCATCGCCCAACCTTTCAAGCTGGTGAGCCGGCAGGTCAAGCCTGAGCGATCGGTGGTGAATGTGGGCGGAGTTCCGATCGGCGGACCGGGGGTTGTGATCATTGCCGGACCCTGCTCGGTGGAATCCCGGGAGCAGTTGCTCAGCACCGCCCACGCCGTTAAGCGTGCCGGGGCGACGATGCTTCGCGGCGGAGCCTATAAGCCGCGGACTTCTCCTTACGACTTTCAGGGACTGGGCCTGGAGGCGCTGAAGATTCTGCGCGAAGCTCGCGAACAATCCGGTCTGCCCGTGGTCACGGAAGTGATGAGCACGGAAGATGTGGACATCATTTGCGAACATGTGGATATGTTGCAGGTGGGGGCGCGGAACATGCAGAATTTCGCGCTGCTGCGGAGACTGGCAACCGTGAGCAAGCCGGTGCTTTTGAAGAGGGGACCCTCGGCCACGGTGAAAGAGTGGCTGCTCGCGGCGGAGTATTTGCTTTCGGGAGGAAATTCGCAGGTTGTGCTTTGTGAGCGTGGTATTAAAACGTTTGAAACGGAAATGCGCAATACTTTCGATCTCGCCGCTGTAGCTCTGGCCCGCGATCTTTCTCACCTGCCCGTGATCGCCGATCCTTCGCACGGGACGGGCAAACAGAGTCTGATTGCCGCAGTTTCTCGCGCAGCCGTGGCCGTGGGAGCGGATGGCTTGATCATCGAGGTTCATCCTTGTCCGGAGCGGGCGCTATCCGATGGGGCGCAGTCGCTTGATTTCGCCGGATTTGAGAGGGTGATGAAGGCCATCGCGGAGCCGCTGCGGCCGGCGGCGATTCCGGCATGAGGGCACTCAAGGCCGGGCTGCGCCCGGCGGACAGCCGAGGGCGGCTGTCTCCACACGAACCCTAGTGCGCTGGAGTTGGAGCCGGAGGTTTGATCTGCATGGCGGGATCGCCCAGCAGATTGTAGGTTTTGCGGACACCGAGATCGGTGATGCCCGATTTTGCTTTAAGGACGGCATCTCCCAAGGCCAGCTGCGGCGAATTTATTGCGCTCTGCACAACCAGCTTGTCGAGAAGCGTCTGCGGCGCTGCCTGATTCAGGCCGCTCGAAGCCAAGACTGCGACCGCGCCTCCATTCGGGGCGAGCATGAGGGTGACTGCCAGAGGCTCATCGTAAACGTCCTGGAAGAAACCATTCAGGCAATCCATGATCAGGAACACCGGCAAGGAAGAGCCGTTGGTCAGCGAATTCGCGGCGGTGTTGTCGAAAAGATCATTTCCGGACCATTCGTCTTCGGAGCCATGTCCCGCATAGTTTACTAATAACTGCCCGGAGTTGATGGCGGAAAGGATTGCCTGCTGGGCTTGGGCTATGGTCATCGTGCTGGCGAAAGCATCGGTTACCTGCATCGTAGAAGGCAGCTGCGCCTGCACGAGCTGGCTGTCTTTCGTAAAGTTTTCGGTATCGTTTATGTCGGCGACCATAAGCGCCTGCGAGGTCCAGGGACCGTTTGTGGATTGGCCTTCGTAAGTGGCAATTTTGCCGGCCACCAGTTGGGCTTCGGCTGCGGTGCTCACGGGGAGACGCCCGGTTGCGATGGTTGGCATACCAGTGTCGTTGAAGTCCGAGAACCAGTCGTCGGAGGCCGTCATCAGCATGCTTGTGGGCACGATCTTCGTCGGAACAAAATCCAGATGGCCGAAGCCGAGGTAGTTGCGCGGGTCAAGGGATGCCCGGCCATTGAGCAACAGGTAGCGCGGCGCGGTATGCCAGACCTTTACCGCGGTTTGTAAAAAGTCACGGATCGCGGACGGGCTGTGCTGGCCAAAATTAAATTCGTCGTACAGCTCATCGACCGGTACCAGAGCAGCCGATTTGCCTTCTTTCTCATGCGCTTGAATCACCGGCGTGAGAGCCTCCGCGAATGCGCCCGGCGACACCATGACGATCTCGCTGCCGGGTTGAGGGCTGTGCCAATGCGACGGGTGATTCTGCCGAATGCCCAAGGCTGAAGCGACCTTGTCATTCGCCAAAGCGAGTAACGTGTGGCGAGCGGGGGCCGATGCCGCGGTGGTCGACCAGGGTACCTGCACTGTGAGTCCGTACTGGTTTGGATTAGAGGTAGTATCGGTGGCGATTTGAGGAGTGAGCGCCACCGGTTGATCCGGGTTCGTGATATCCAGTACCACCACTGGAGCAGAGGCAAAGCCAGTGACTTTCAGTTGATCTCCAGGACGCCCGGTGAAAAACAAGCTATCAGCATCCGCCACATAGGAGTGGGGATAAGCAATGCGGATCGACTGCACCAGGCTGAGGTCGTATTCTCCGTCCTGGGAAGTGAGCGTGACGGTATTATCGCCATCCTGTAACAGGCTAGGCGGGAGGGTCACGGTGAGTCTTCCTTTGTCCTGCCCCGTAAAGGTGACATTGCCCAAGGTCGTACCGTTCAGCGCAATGGCCACATCATGTGGAATGGCAAGGATGACCCCTTGCAGAATCACTTCCAACTGCGCCGGCTCCGCGGCGCTCTTGTCGATGTGGGACGCCTGCAGTATTTCATTGATGGGCGTGGAGGAAATGATCGATCCGAAAAAATTGTTGCCGTTCGAAGTGATCAGCGCGGAGAAGTAGGTTGTATGGGGCGTGAGTTCTACTGTGAAGGGGAAGCTCGCCGGAGGCTGGTTCGATCCGGTAGACGGCGGCAGTTGCTGAATTCGTGCGCCCTGATTTTCGCCCACGGCGAGCCAGTAGACTCGGGTACCGGAATACGGCGTGTCGATTCCGGTGCCGTAGAAATTGATTGCAGCCTGAGGCCCAAAGCCTCCGGACCCAGCGGATGTGCCGGTGATTTCCATCGGCTGTTCGACGGCCTCGGCGTAAAGGTGGAGCAAAGCCGGGTCCACATTCGGATCCAATCCAGCCTCGACCAGGTCGGGTTGCGTCACCTGGTACCAGCCTTCGTGCTTTACTAAGATCTTCACGGCGGGATGCGCCGCCAGTTCAAACTGCTTCTGGTACTGCGTAAGTGCGGGCCGCACCGTCCGTAAAACATTTTCAACCGGATGGCTTGCCTCGCTGGAAGCTGCGGCAGGTTGCGCCTGGTTCAGTTGGTTCAACATCAGTGCCGCCGCAGCTGGAACCGCTTCGCTCGCGGATGACGAACTCGCGGCAGCTTCTGCCGACACCGGCCCGTGCTGGGTACGCGTGCCGTTGGTGTCCACATCCTCCAACCAGTAGGAGCCGCGGCCAGCGCTCACGGACGAATCAATCCATGAGTACGTCTTGGCGGCGTGCTTCGGCGCTGTTCCGTGCATCAGTAGAGCCGAACCCGCGATCAGCGAAGGATTCAGCTGGACGCGCTCGCCGTTCTGTTCACGGTAAACGTTGAATCCGAGGTTATGCGCTTCCCCTCCCGTCTTCCAGAAGAGCACGACCCGGTTTGAACCGGTCTTATCTTTGCCCTGCTGAGCGGCGAAAAACTGCAGCCGGATCTTCGTCGCGGCCGTGATGGTTTCCACTTGAGTCGAGCTGCCGCCCGTAGCCGGCACAGCCGCACTCACGGTGGCCGTATTCGTCGCTGTCCCGGGTGCTCCCGCAAGGGTGAGGATGGTGACCGTGGCAGTGGCGCCGTTCGCCATTGTTCCCAGAAGGCAGGTGACAGTGCCACCTGCTTCGGAGCATGTGCCCACGGTTGTAGTTTCCTGCAGCCAGGTCACATCGGACGGCAATACATCCGTGACTGTTACGTTGTTCGCGTTCGCCGGACCATTGTTCGTCACCGCGAGGTTGTAAGTCAGGGTATCGCCGTCGGATACTGTTGGACTTGGCGTCGCTGTTTTCACAATAGCCAGGCTGGCAGCGCCGCTGTTCGCGACAACAACCATAGCGGTCGCACTGTTGCTGGTGAGGCTTGGAACGATGTTGCTTGCGGTTGCCGTGTCGGTCTCCGCAATATTTGTTCCGGAAGCCGTACCCGCATTCACCTGAAGAACCAGGGTGAAGGCTGCCGTAGCATTAAGAGCCAGAGTGGCATCGGTACAAGTGATGGTGCCCGCCGTGCCCACTGTAAGGGGAGTACACGTCCAGCCTGCCGGCGGCGTGATGGACTGGAAGTTTGTATTGGGCGGTGTAGTTTGAGAAAAACTGACCGAAGTTGCCGCCGCGGGGCCGTTGTTGGTGATGCTCTGTGTATAGGTAACGTTGCTGCCTGCCGCAACGGAAGACGGCGCGGCGGTGTTGGTGGTGATGAGATCGGATTGCGTAGCGGTCGCGACCACGTCTGCGGCGGTCGCGGTATTGTTGGCGGAGTTGGGATCGGCGGTTGTGGAACTCACAGTTGCGGTACTGTTGATTGCCGTCCCGGCCGGAGTTAACGCATTGACTTTCACGGCGACCGTGAAGCTGGCGGTTCCGGCGGCGAAGCTCGGGTTGGTGCATGTGATGGTCCCGGCATTGCCGGCAATCGGCGTGGTGCACGACCATCCAGCGGCGGCGACGATGGACGCGAACGTCGTATTCGCCGGCGTACTTTCGGTAAGACTTGCAGTAGTGGCAGTGCTCGGCCCCGCGTTCGTTACAACTTGGGTGTACGTGATATTGTTGGTCGCCTGCACCGGAACCGGGCTGGCAACGTTTGTAACCGACAGATCGGCGGAGTCCGCCACCAGCACGCCGACGGAGGCGGTGTTGTTTGCCGGATTAGGATCGCCGGTGACGCTGCTGGCGACAGAAGCTGTATCTGTGATGGTGGAACCTGAAGTTGCCGTCGCGTTTACCGTCACCACAAAAGTGAAGGTTGCGGTGGCGTTGGCTGCGAGGCTGGCAATGGTGCAGGTGTAAGGTGCGGCGGAGGTGCAAGTCCACCCGGCTCCGGAAAGGGACACGAACGCGGTGTTTGTGGGAAGCGTTTCGGTCAGGGTGACCGTGGTCGCGGCGGCTGGTCCGCCGTTGGTTACAGTTTGCGTGTAGGTGATGTTGTTGCCCGCAGTCACGGGGTTCGGGCTGGCTGAGTTGGTGATACTCAGATCAGCTTGCGTGGCTGTTGCGACACCAATGGTGACGGTGGCGGTATTGTTGGCGGTGTTGGTGTCATGGGTGGTCGTGGCAACGGTTACAGTGTCGGTGATGAGTGTGCCCCCGGTGACCTTTACGATCACAGGGAACGTGCTCGTCGTTCCCGGAGCGAAGCTGGGATCGCTGCAGCTGATGGATCCCGTAGTTGTACAAGTCCAACCCGCAGGCACAGGAGTGAGCGAAACGAATGTGGTGTTGGCTGGAAACGCTTCGGTGAAGCTGGCAGTGGAGCAATTGCCCGGACCGCTGTTGGTGACGACCTGCGTGTAGGTGATATTGTTGCCCACCGTAACTGGACTTGGAGTGCCGCTGTTCGTCACGGCGAGGTCGCAGACGGTGACGACAGGCGTAACGATGGTCGTGCTGTTGTTGGCGGAGTTGGGATCGGTGGTGGTTGAAGAGACCGTAGAAGTCGCGGTGATGGATGAAGCGATGACCGTGGACGCAAGATTGACGACCACGATAATATCAGCCGACGCACCCGAGGCCAGGCTCGGGTCAGAGCAGGTCACATTGCCGACTCCGCCCACTGCGGGCGTGGTGCAGGTCCAACCAACTGGAGCAGAGACGGAAGCAAAGGTGGTGTTGGCTGGAGTCGCCTCTACTAACTGGGCGGTCGTGGCAGCCGCGGGGCCGTTGTTTGTGACGGTCTGCGTATAGGTGATGTCATTGCCGGCATACACAGTGAGCGGCGTGGCGGCCGTGCTCAGAGCGAGATCGGATTGCGTTGCCGTGGCCACTACGTCGGCAGCCGTCGCGGAATTGGCCCCGAACGCCTGATTGGTCGCGTTTACCGTTACTGTATCGGTGATGACCGTTCCGCTGGCAGTTCCCGCGGTGACTTTCACGACGAATACTACCGTCCCACTCGTGCCGGCGGGAGCGGACGCGCCAGTGCAGGTTATTGTACCGGTAGCACCCACGGCCAACGTCGGGGTGCACGTAGTGCCGGGCGGCGTGGAGATCGATACGAACGTCGTGTTGGGCGGAGTAGTATCGCTGAGTGTTGGAGCATTGGCTGTGCCGCTGCCAACATTGGTGGCAGTCTGCGTATAGGTAATGTTGTTGCCGGCAATCACAGGATTGGGCGAGGCCGAGTTCGTGACCGTCATCTCCGCTCCGGCGGTCGTTCCAACCACGGTCGACGCGGAGGCAATATTGTTAGTCGAATTGGGATCGCTCACCGACGAACTCACCGCAGCAGTACCGGTAATCACCGTGCCGTTGGCGGTCCCGGAATTCACATTCACAATCATGGAGAAGGTGGCCGCGGTGCCTCCCGCCATGTTCAGGTCGGTGCAGACGACGTTACCTGTGGTACCGCCTGAGGGATAAGAGCAAGTCCATCCCGCAGGAGCCGATAGGGAAACGAAAGTCGTATTTGCCGGAACGGCTTCCACGAACGTGGCGTTATCGGCGGCACTGGGGCCGCTATTGGTGACGAGCTGCGTGAAAGTTAGGTTGGCGCCGGCGGCTACAGGATCGGGCGATGCGGCGTTGGTCACACTCAGGTCGGCGCTGGAGACGACGGTGGCTACGTCGGTAGCAGTGTCGTTCGCGAGGTTGAGCTCGCCGCCGCCGCTGACGGTGGCGATATTGGTCTCCGTGGAGGGTGCCGTCTGCGCTACGTTCGCGTTGATGGTGATCGATGGATAAAAGCTGTTCGCTGCCAACACGGTGGAATCGGTGCAGCTCACGGTTTGCGAGATGATCGAGCAGGCCCATCCGGTGCCGCTGGCGCTGGTAGGAGTCAGGCCGACGGGCAAGGTATCGTTGATCGTTACTGTGGCATTCGTCGATCCGTAGGGACTTAAATTTTCAACTGGAATGGTGTAGGCCGCCGTGGAGCCGCGCACAAAATTTCCTACATGGCTCTTACCGAGCGTCATGTCGGGAGTGCATTGCGCGCCGGACTGCGTGCCGGAAGTTTGCGTGATTGATTCGTTGGTCGCGCTGGTGCCGGTGGCGCCGGGCGTCGATCCGTAAGATACTCCGGGATTTTCTGTAAGGCCGTTCGTCCCGCCGGTTACGCTGATGCTGGCAGGAGTTCCAGAAACCAGAACAACGCCGCCACCACCACCGCCACCGGGCCCGTGGCGATTCCCGAGAGTATAGGGCTCCGTGGCCCAGGCGTTACCGCCGTTACCGCCGTTGGCCTGCAAGGTGAGGCCGCTTTCGCCCCCGTTGGCCGAGAGAACAACGATGGTGCCGCCGGCTCCGCCGCCGCCGCCGGCATCATTGGCCGTACCGTTGTAGGCCGAAACTCCGTTCGCCGTGAGGGTCGCGGTACCACTGAGCGCGTTGGTGCGAATGATGATGATGCCGCCACCGGTCGCGCCGCCGCTGGCTTGAGTGTCACCGTCTGAATTGTTGCGCGTGCCTGCGCCGCCTCCACCCCCCAGGGCTATGCGGTTGATGGTCGCCGGAAATGCCGCGCCGCCTTCGCCGCCATCGCTGAAGTTTGTGTTCCACGAGTCTCCGCCGAAACCTCCAGAGCCTCCGTTGCCGCCTCCACCACCGCCCGCATTCTGGTCGTTATTTGTGGGATCGCCATCCGTGCCACCGGCTCCGGCGTTGCCCGGTGCGCCGCGCGCGCTGCTGCCATCCGTTCCCGCGGTACCGCTGGGATAGCTGCTGTTGCCGAGCACATAGGTGCCACCCGATTCAACCCAGAACGGCGTGCCCGCAATTCCTTCTCCCTTGGATGCATCCACTCCGTTTTCCACGACGCCGGTATAGGTTGCGGGAGAGGCGTGAAGGTAGTCTGCGTTGCTGCCTCCCACACCGCCATCGAGTTGCATTCCTGCGCCGCCGCGGAAGCCTTGTCCGCTCACCGAAACGGTGGCGCCGTTCAAAGTAAGAGTGCTCGAAGTATCCAGGACGAGAACTCCGCCGGTGGAACCATTCCAGGCGGGCGCCGTTGGCGGCGTGGTGGCATTGAAAGTAGCCGTGGTGTACTGCGGCACCACGATCACTTGATAGGTGCTCTGTCCCGCGGTTGCTGAAGCGGCGGATGCGCGATACGCAAAGACCGTTCCCCCGCTTGCCCCTGCGCCTGAAATCGTGACCGTACCGCCGCCCGTGCCTACGGCCGATTGCGCGGTAACGAACTCGTAGTCTCCCGCACTGTTCAGCGTGGTAAAGCCCTGGCCCGTGCTGCCGTTGCCATAGGCGACGGTATTCGAATCACTGATGCTGGCATCCTGCATCTGGATTACCAGCAAGAGATTTCCGGCGGCGATGGCAGTTCCCGTCCCGGTCGCGGCACCCACGGGAATCGAAGTTACTCCCGCGGCTACGCTCGCCGTTCCGGGATAGTAGGTGTTCACCGTACCCGACACACTATTATTGGGCACTGCCTGCGCAACAGTGGCGCAAGCGGGCGACTGCACCGTGGCAACCGCGGTGTAAGTGTTGTTGCCCGTATTCGGATCGGGAGGCGTGCCGGAGTCAGAGACGGTCGCCGTATTTGAATACGCCCCTGCGGCAGTCGCGGTTTCAACCACTACGACCGTGGCCGTTCCACCGCTCGCCAGCGTGCCGATCGTGCAGGTAACCGGGTTGGCAGTAGTGACGCAACTGCCCACGCTCGGGGTCACCGAGACTAGCGTCATTCCGGAAGCCAGAGCGTCGGAGAGCGCAACGGCATTCGCCGCCGAAGTTCCACTATTGGAGATCGTGATGGTGTAGATGGTATTCGATCCCAGAAAAATCGCGCTGCCTACGCTGGTTGTTACTCCGATATCGGCCGCCGTGGGATTGATCGACACCGCGCCGAGCGACCAGTTGAACGTGGCGTTAGTGGTCGCCGTTCCCGTGTTCGTTTCCGCAACTCCCGCCGCGTTGCTGCACGTCAGGGTAGTTGCAGTGGAGGCGGTACACGTGAATGTTCCGTTGTTCCCGGCATTGGTGAAGCCCGCCACAACAAAGCTGTCACCGGCGAAGCCATTGCCGGTGCCGCCGGTGATCGTTCCTGTGTAGACGGTACTGGTACTGGTCGCGGTCGCCACCGTGGCCGTTCCAGGATCCGTTTCAGCAACCGAGGCTTTGTTGTTAAGCGTGAGCGTGGTCGCCGAAGATGCAGTGGCCGTGAACGTTCCATTATTGGTGGCGTTAGTGAACCCGGTCACGACGACGGTATCGCCGGCAAATGCATTGCCGGCACCACCGGTGATCGTTCCCGTGTAAACGGTGCTGGTGGTCGCGGTGGCCGTTCCGGCGTGCGTTTGCGCAACTCCGGCGTTGTTGTTGAGCGTGATTGTGGTGGTCGAGGATGCGGTGCACGTGAATGTCCCGTTGTCGGCAGCGGTGGTGAAACCGGTTACAACGACCGTGTCCCCGACGTAGGCATTGCCGCCTCCGCCGGTGATTGTTCCCGTATACACGGTGGTGCCGCCAAAGGCATTCGCGGCCTTGGTGAGAGCGAGCGCGACAGTGGTAGGCGTAACGGAGGTGAGATTGAATGAGACCGCCTTGGGCACAGCGGCCGTGAGGTTGAGGGTTCCGTTGAAACTTTCCGAGACGGGCACACTGGGCGCACCGCTTCTGCTGCTGGCTGTGCCCACTATATCCTGAGTTGCATTTGAGGTCGTGCCCCCTGAGGCTACGTTCCACTGCGAAACCTGGGGACCATTTACCGTGATCGCCCCCAGTCCCACCGCAAGCGTGTCGAATACCATCCCATTGACGACGCTCGGGACATCCAGTTGAGAGTTAGTCGCGGTCGCACCATTTGCGGAGACGAACGAACTAAGCGGCACGGTCTGATCGACATCGGTAAACACAGTCGCTCCGGCCGTTACGCCAACGGTCGCAGCTGTGGGAACGTCGACGGAAACAATAATTGGCAGGTTGGTTCCGGACGCGGGATTGAGCAGATACCACATTTCCACCCGGCGCGTGTTTCCGGCATCGTTGTGCGCGCCTACGAACGTCAGGGCCGTGCCGTTGTAAGTAACGCCGGTTACGGCAGTCGCGGCGCTGTTTGCGATGTTCATGGAAACGCCCACGAGCAGTGCGCGATTCGCCGTGTTCGAAGTGGTGTGATTAAAGGTGAGCGTCCGCGTGCCTGCGCCCGTCAGATCTGCGGTGGTATTCGTGCTGGAGTTAGTATCGACCGCGACCTGCGCGCGGGAAGAAGTTGCGGCGAGGAGAACGAGAATCAGGCCTAGCGCACCAAGAACGCCGCTTCGGCTAGCTGCGCCTTGTGGCGAGCGCCGCAGTCCTGATCTGCGCAAGAGCTTGCCGGCGGCCGATTGTCCTCGCGCCGCGCCGCGCAACAGTATCCCGCCGACACCTCTTAGTTTTGTCCGCACGCTTGTTCGTCCCAGCCGCACTTCTTTGGCCACGGCGACGCCTAGAATCTGTTCGCCACGCACCGGCGGATCGTCTTGCAGGCCGCAGTCGCCGCGTGTGATGAAGATATCCGCAGCTGCGTCGGCTTTCACCAGCCGATGCAGCCTGAAGCCGTAATCGCCCTTCACCAAAACAATGTCTCCCCGGCGCAGGTGCACCTCGGAGGCCGGTCTTACATAAACCATTTCGCCATCGCGAATCGCGGGAGACATGCTGGCTCCGCGCGCTTGAAACCGAACCCGCAGCCCGTCCTTCAGGCATTCAAGAACGAAAGATTCAAACTGCTTCGACTGCGGACGGTCAATGATTGGGAGATCAGTGGTCACGAGATCATTCACGGAGACTGAGAACCCTCTCCACGGCGCGTTCATCGGGCTCGAAAGAATAGCGATAGCACGGGACGGAATCGGCAACCCGCTCCAGAAAACTCAACGCGGAATCCACATACTCGTGCCGGTGAAATGGCACAAAGCTGCGCGCGAATAGTTCTGCGACCATCTGGCTGCGGGTGAGGCGCGTGAGCACGTTGCCGTGGCCGTGCTCCAGAACGAAAATGCGTTGCAGCGGCGCGCGCTGCGGTAGAGCGAAACATCCCTCGCCGTGCCACGGAGTGCCGTACATGAAGATTTGCGCGGGATCGTCGCCGGGGCGCAGTTCGCGGCCCGGGCTTTCACGAACGATGATGCGGTCGTCGCTCAGAATCTCTACTTTGTGGAGCGAGGTCCACAACCGCGCCGTCGTACTCTTGCCCGCGCCAGAATGGCCGACGAACAAGTTGCTTGCGCCATCCGGACCGACGATGCCGACGCCGTGGAGTTCGATAGCGCGCTCCTGGGTTAGGCGGTGCATGATCAGGAGTTCGTCGAGGGGATAGCTCAAGGGTGGTGCGGCAGGAGGAAAGCCCGCAAAACATTCTTCATTCATCTGGAGTGTTGCACTGCTGAAGCTTCTGTCGATGAGCAGCCGCGTAAATGGACTTGGACCCCGCACTTCAGAGCTCACGTCGAACCCAAGTCCTGCTTCAGCCTCGTGCAATCGCCATGTGGTTCCTGAGTCGAACATCTGCCGCCCCCGGGGCTGAGGAATGTTGCCAATCCACTCGATTTGGATGTCGATATCAAACGCGGCGGCGTCAATGCGGAACGGTTCAAGTGTAGGCATCAGCCTGACATCAGCATCGCTTCCACCAGAAAGCCTCACACACACTCCGCCGATGCCAACACTGCTGTGGGCTGCGGCATTCGATTCCTCCATTGGCGTGGCCAGCATCTCCTACAAATCCCCCCCGCTCAATCCTCGGTATTACCGCCCTCCCCGCTATGATCCGGCGATCCGGCATAAAACACCACATACACTGGAGCTGTTGCCGCCGCTTTGTCCGAAAATCTTGCAGGCGCCCAGCACCGCCTCCTCCGGACGCAAGCTGATCGTCGTCAATTCAGGCTTGGTGTAAGGCTTCTTGCCGTCGGATTGGCATATCTCATGATCCATCTAGCCTCCAGTCACTCCGCTCTCAGAGCGTGTAAAACGCGGGCCGCAGGGAGATGCCATCCCGGGCCATAGCAACTTAATGACTTCCACAGCCCCTACAACCGCCCGCCGACACACTCGAATTATTGAGAATCGGCAGGATCGACTGCGGCCCCACCCAACCGTCCACATCAATCTCTTTGCTTCGAATGCGCCGCGCCGATTCCAACAGCGCTTCATGCTCACTTCCGCCCGCGCAGAACTCGCACTCGCCATGCGCCGGAGCCTCAGCGCCGATCACAGCCGCCCGCAGATGAGCCACATTACAAAGAAACGCAACAGGACTTTCTTTGTCCCCGTTCTCCATCTCGCCGTTCGCGGGACACATACCACACAGAGACTGAATCCTGCAATTAACACACTTCGTGGCTCGCGTTCGCTTGCGATCTCGCACCTCACGAAGGGAATGCTCCCATGCGTACTTGAGGCCGGACTGCCGAGTATCGAACGTATCTTGCTGCGATGTGACACAAATGCTCATCTCTCCACCGGGATTAATTGAAAAAGCCTTGATCCCACCGCCGCAGAAGTAGACCGTGTCGATCTTGGATAGGCGGGAAGAGGCTGCCAGCTCTTGCTCCGCCAAGCTCCGATACTCAACCGCGGCCTTCGGTGAGCTCATATCCAGCGCCACAACCTCTTCCGGCGTAAGCCGTACGGCGAGCGGACTCTGCGAGCAATCAATCCTCGGATTGATCTGCCCATCCATCATGAACTCCACTCCCAGCTCTTCTTCCGCAAAATGGCGCATCGCTGAGATTTCATGCTTGTTAATGCTGGTCGCCACCGTCTTCAACTTCAGCGGCAATCCCCTCTCGCGCAGCAACTTGATTCCGCGCAAGCATCGATCGTACGAACCTGGGATTTGGGTTAGGGCTTCGTACGTTTCGCGGGTGCGACCGTACAACGTAATCTCGATGGCAAAGGGCGGCCACTCCATCAGATAGTCCGCGACCTTTTCCGTGATGAGGGTGCCATTGGTAAAGAGGGTGATCAGGAAACCTTTTTTCTTGGCGTAGGTGTAGATCTCGAGAAAATCTTTGCGAGCGAAGATTTCTCCGCCGGTGTAGAGGAGCCAGAAGCAGCCCATCTCGACCAGTTCGTCGAGCATGCGGAAGTGCTCTTCCGTGGTCATTTCACGGCTGCGGGCGTCCTGGTCGCCCATGGGGAGATTGTTGTAGCAGTGCTGGCATTCCAGCGGACAGCGCCGCGTCACTTCGATCGAGACCTGCATGGGCACACGTTGACCGGACTGGCGTTGGTGCAGGCCTGCGCTGAATGCTCCGTAACTCAGTTGTTCCATACTCTCCCTGATCCGTTAAAGTGCCGACTGCCTGCGATCAATTTTCGCGCTCTAAATTCGCGCTCTAAATTTTGGAAATCGAATTTTGGAAATCGAATCCCCGCAATCAGTGCGATCCCGCTTGCATTTCGCCTTGCGCCGCCGATTCCATTGCAGCCATCTCAACTTCCGGACAGGCCTCGACTAATCCCACCGAAAGCATGTCGTTCAAGAATTGCGTCACATCCCGCTCTGCCTGCTCTGGCCCGACCGCGTACTCCTGCTCGACGGCGCCGATCAACTCCGAACGTCCCTTCGGAGTTTCCAGCAACTCCCAAATCAAAGAACCGGTTTCGTTGAAGCTGTAGATCGACGCGAGATCGCCGACCTTGCCACGGACGGGAACAATTAAAGTCTCCCCGGCTATGCGGCGTGAGACCACCGCTGGTGAGCGCACGAAAACCTGCCCCGGATGCGGGTCTTCGACCGATTCCGTTTTTCGCAACAACATAGTTTCCATAGAAAAAATATGGGAAGCACACGCTCCCCCTCCAGTAATTCGATTACCGCAGAAGCCGCCCTATAAAGCAATTGCGCCTTTGGGCACAGGTATTCGGTTGGTTATCACTCTTACTGGTTCCCAACTGTCGACACGACATGGGTTTACAACATCGTCGAGATGGAGAAGCGATGAGTAAGTTAGGCGGTTTATTGGAGTGAAAAATTGCCCACAAGCGATCTGATCATGAGCCGAAATAATCCGCAGACTCACTGCGGCTGAAGCCGCGGTGGACTTGGTAGGACATCGCGGCGCGACTGAAAGTTGCGCCCTTTCAAAGCGGAGCCGGAACGTACGAGAGTTGCACGGTTACACTGGTAACGATGGGCTGGATGCGGTTTTGAACTATTATCCGAAACGGGTCCAGTCATGAAGAAGCTAAGTTTCCTGGTTTCGCTCACCAACGGCGACAACGACTATCAGCAGGAGCAGGCGGCTGCAGCGGAGAAGACTGGGCGTCGCCTGGGCGTGGATGTGCAGATTGTCCATGCCAACAACGATGCGGTAACGCAGAGCCAGCAATTGCTGCATTTCATCCAGGGTTCGGCCGCTGCGCGTCCGGATGCGATCATGCTGGAGCCCGCCGGCGGAACCGGCTTCCCCCAGGTGGCGCGTGCCGCCGCGGCCGCGGATATCGGCTGGGTCGTCCTGAACCATGACGCGGACTATCTCTCAAAGCTCCGGTTGTCGTGCCACGTGCCGGTTTTCTCCATCAGCGCCGACCATGAAGAGGTGGGCAAGATTCAGGGCATGCAGTTTGCGGCGCTGCTGCCGCAGGGCGGGTCTGTTCTGTACCTCGAAGGTCCGGCCAATAGTTCTGCCGCGCAACAGCGGGCCGCGGGAATGAACCGGGCAAAGCCCGCGAACATTCAAGTGAAGACCTTAAGAGCAAATTGGACCGAACAGAGCGCATACCACTCCGTTAGTTCGTGGTTGCGATTGCGCACTTCGCAACAAACGCGCATCGATCTGGTGGGAGCGCAGGATGACAGTATGGCGGTAGGGGCGCGAAAAGCTTTTGCGGAAATTGCAGAGGGTGAGCGCACGCGATGGCTCAAGATACCCTTCACCGGCTGCGACGGCCTGCCAAAGACCGGTCAGGCATGGGTGCGAAGCGGCGTGCTGGCGGCCACAATCTATATTCGTCCCAACACCGACCTCGCGTTGGAAATGCTTACGGAAGCCATCCGTACTGGCTCTCAACCGGTCGAGCGCAAACTCCTCGCCGCCGAATCGATCCCCTCGCTGGAGGATCTCACGAGACGAACTGCGAAAACCGATCCCGGCAGACTTCATCACTCCGCCGGCGTGTGAAATCACTGGAACAAGTTGCCCCGTCAGACCTCTCCCGCATCCTCAAAACCCCGGCCGGAGCAGGCCGCTGAAGAACTCAATTTTAACGGCCGCCTGATCCCTCGGCGGCTAACGCCGCTGTTGATTTTGAGAAGCCTTGCGCCGCGACTGGAAGTCGCGCCCTTTCAAGACAGAATCTCGGACGATCTTCCCTGAGCTAACCCTAAGCAGTGACGCCGTGAGCCGTAAAGCAGTAAAATTGCCCGTTCCGTTCGGAGGGCAATACTATGGCTGACGTTCGCGAGAGAGGCAATACCGCGGTTGAGACCAGTGACGCACAGATTGCAGTTCATTGGCGGGAAGAAGAATATTTTTATCCTTCTCCAAAATTCATCGGGCAGGCGAACCTGACTGACTCCGCGGTGATGGAGCGTTTCGGCGAGAAAAATTTCCCGGAGTGCTTTCGGGAATATGCCGACATGCTGAGCTGGGATCAGTATTGGCACACCACTCTCGATACGAACGATCCGCCTTTTTGGAAATGGTTTGTGGGAGGCAAGCTCAACGCCTGTTACAACTGCGTGGACCGGCACCTCGACAAGTACAAGAATAAAGCTGCCTTGATCTTTGTTCCCGAGCCTGAGCAGGAGGCGGTTGTATCCGTTACCTATCAGGAATTGTATGTCCGTGTGAATGAATTGGCGGCGCTGCTGCGCGACTTTGCGGGCTTAAGAGCCGGAGACCGCGTCACCATTCACATGCCGATGATCCCCGAGTTGCCGGTCACCATGCTGGCTTGTGCGCGGCTGGGAGTCATCCACTCGGTTGTGTTCGGCGGGTTCAGCGGAGAAGCTTGCGGCCGGCGAATCGCCGATTCCGGCAGCCGCATCTTGATCACCGCGGATAGTTACTATCGCAGCGGCAAGATGATCGACCACAAAGCCAACGCGCAGATTGCACTCGACGTGGCGAAACAGGAAGGCCAATCCGTCGACAAGGTGCTGATTTGGAAGCGGCATCGCGGGCAGTATGGCTCGACCGCGCCCATGGTGCCAGGGCGAGACTACTTTCTCGATGAAGAACTACTGAAATTCTCCGGGCGAATCGTCGCACCAGTTTCCATGGATGCGGAAGCTCCTCTCTTTCTCATGTATACCAGCGGCAGCACGGGAAAGCCTAAAGGATGCCAGCACCGCACCGGGGGCTATCTCTCCTACGTCACCGGCACCGCCAAATTCATTCAGGACATTCATCCTACAGATGTTTATTGGTGCATGGCCGACATCGGCTGGATCACCGGGCACTCCTATATCGTTTACGGTCCGCTGGCACTGGCCGCGACCAGCGTGCTTTATGAAGGCGTGCCGACATTCCCCGACGCGGGGAGAGTATGGAGAATCGCCGAGCGCCTCAATGTCAACATCTTTCACACTTCACCTACCGCGATTCGCATGTTGCGCAAATCCGGCCCCGATGAACCCAAGAAATACAACTATCACTTCAAACACATGACCACGGTTGGAGAACCGATCGAGCCAGAGGTTTGGCGCTGGTATCACGATACGGTGGGAAAAGGCGAGGCCGTGATTGTGGACACATGGTGGCAGACCGAAAACGGAGGATTCCTCTGCACCACCAAGCCGGCGATTGACCCCATGAAGCCGGGAAGCGCAGGGCCAGGCGCGCCCGGAATCTATCCCACGATCTTTGATGAAAATAACGCCGAAGTCACGGCGGGATCGGGCAAAGCGGGAAACATCTGCATCCGCAATCCCTGGCCCGGGATCATGCAAACCATTTGGGGCGATCGCGATCGCTTCGTCGATCAGTACTACAGAAAATACTGCAAGGATGCGAAGAGCAAAGATTGGCATGACTGGCCCTATTTTGCCGCCGATGGCGCGGTGCTGGCCGCGGACGGTTATATGCGCATTCTCGGACGCGTGGATGATGTCATCAATGTAGCCGGACACCGGCTGGGCACCAAAGAAATCGAATCCGCGTGCCTGACGCTCCCGGAAATTGCGGAAGCCGCTGTCGTACCCGTGGTGGATGAGATTAAGGGCCGCGTGCCGGAGGTCTATGTGTCCCTGGCGCCCGGGATTAAGCCCAGCCCCGAAATAGCCGAGAAAGTGACGAGGACGATTGAAACCATAATCGGCAAGATCGCCCGGCCAAAAAGAGTTCACATCGTTCCGGATATGCCGAAAACACGATCGGGCAAGCTCATGCGCCGTGTTCTGGCCGCTATTTCCAATAACCTGAGCACAGGCGACATCAGCACGTTAGCGAATCCGGATATCGTCGAAAGCGTCCGCGAAATGGTTCAGGGAAAAGGGGCGGTCGCAGTAAGAGATGGTCCGGATGACCTGAAGCAGTTCGGAAGCGTGGACTGAAAAAAATGGTCGGCCCTGTTTGGAGAAGACCGCAGCAGTCTCTTGTGCTACCATGCCGGGCAAGTTCTAAGCTGATGGGAGGCTCATCATGGCGACTGTGCTCAGGCCCCTCACTACCGGAGAATTACTCGACCGCACGTTCTCACTTTATCGAAGTCACTTCGCGTTGTTTGTGGGGATCTTCGCTCTGCCCCATCTTTGCGTTCTCGCCTTCCAGTGCCTGGCGTTGGCCTTTCAAACTCCTGGAGTCGTGTTCCAGATCTCCACGGTGCTAATGTCACTCTTTTGGAGTCTTGGAGCGCTTCTCTTGACCCTTGTGGTTTCTGCCGCCTCCCAAGCCGCCACCGTGGTCGCGGTTTCGCAGGTTCACCTCGATCGACCCGCCGGAGTGATGGATTCGTTCTCGAAGGTGAAAAATCAGGTTGCGGGCGTGATCGGACTTTCGCTTTCCGTCGGATTCCTGGTGGGTCTGGCTTGCCTTGCCTTGATCGTGCCCGGAGTACTGCTGGCAATACGGTGGTCGTTGGCCGTTCCTGTAAAGGTTCTGGAAAACAAGAGCGTTGGAGATTCGATGTCGAGGAGCAGCGACCTGACCGCGGGAAACCGCGGCCGCATTTTCGTGATCTGGTTATTGTTCGTACTGCTGAGCATCGGAATTGGTCTCCTTCTGCGTTGGCCCATCGAAGTCGCCGCAGGAGTTAGCAGCATAGTCGCGTTGCAACGCGCTGCGGTTGGATGGCGGGTAGCATCGCTGGTAGCGACGTTTGTTTCGGAATGTCTGGTGGGCCCCCTGGCAACCATCGCATTCTCGCTGGTTTATTACGACGAACGAGTACGCAAGGAAGCCTTCGACTTGCAATTAATGATGACCACGCTGGATGCGCCTACTCTCCAGGGTGCTCCAGCGTAAGGCAAATGACGGCCAGGCGCACCCACATTCTCGCCGGGCTTCTGATCGCCAGTTTGTTTTGCCGGGCGGATTCGGGAGGAGGCAGTCCACTCAGCGTCGTGGAATATCGCGCGGAACTGGATCAGTTGCTGATCGCTACTCAGCAGCTCGATAGCTCGGGACGCGCCGCGCCGCCGATTCTGAAGGAGGTGCCCTCGAGCTGGCAAGTTCACACCGATCAGCAGAATTTCGAAATCTCTACCGAAGGTCTGCGCAAGGACGTCCGAAAGTTCGAGCAAGAAAAGACCGTGACGGCAGCAAGCGCTGTGCGGTCGCGGATTCAGAGTCTGCGCAACGATCTCGATGGATTTGAGAAAGCTCCGCAAGATGTTTCGAGCAGCCGGGCTCGACTCATCGCTCTTCTGGCTCGACCAGAGTTTCGAGCCGTACGCGGACCAACCTTCATCGACCGGTTCAAGCAGTGGCTGGTTGCGCTCCTGCTCAGGGCGCTGGAATTTCTTTTCCGCTCGTCGGCTATTCCGACGATCAGCAAGTTCTTTGTATATGGCCTGATCGGGCTGGCCGTGTTGACTTTGGGGTTTATCGCATACCGGCAGATCAGATCAGCCAGCGAACAGCAAAGCGTTGTGCCCAGCGATCTTCCCGTTTCTGCGAGAAGTTGGGGGCTTTGGCTGGCTGAGGCGCGGGCGGCGGCCGCACACGATAACTGGCGGGAGGCGGTTCATCTCGCCTACTGGGCAGGCATTTCGTTTCTAGAGCAGAAGGGTACCTGGCGGCCGGATCGGGCGCGCACGCCACGCGAATACCTGCGGCTCTTATCCAGCTCAAGCGAGCATCGCGAAACTCTGGCGGCCATCACCCGTATGTTCGAACTCACCTGGTATGCAAAACAGGAGGCAGATGCGGGATCTTTCTCGCAGATGATGCAAGCGCTGGAGAGGCTAGGATGTCACTCAAGCTGAATCGGAAAGACCGCAAGCTGATGCTCGGCGCAGGAATCGTTTTCGTTCTGCTTGTGGTTGTCGCATTGGTGTTCGGCTCCGGCGGACAAGGACGGGATGAATATCCCAGCAGCTACTCGACGGCTTCGGGCGGCGCCAAAGCCGCATATCTGCTGCTCGCGGACACGGGATACAAAGTTCAACGCTGGGAAAAGCCATTAAGCTACCTTCCGGAGGCCAGGGCGAAAATTTTGATCCTGGCGGAGCCGGATGAAGCTCCAACTCGCGAAGAACGAGAGCGGCTACGAACATTTATTTATAACGGTGGCCATGTCATCGCCACAGGAATGTTCGCGGGCACATTTCTTCCGGAAAATGATTCGGTTCCTGACGTTTTTTCGGGGATGACATGGAAGACTGCATCATCGCTTTCGCCCTCCCAAATTACTCGCGCCGCCCCTCAAATTGTGCTGGTTCCGCGGGCCTATTGGCAGTCGCTCTCCGCCGCGTACCCTCTGTACGGCGATGGCACGCACACGGTAGTGGTGAAATATCCTTTCGGTCGAGGTGAGGTACTGTGGTGGGCTTCGGCTACACCTCTCACCAATGCCGGACTGAAAGAGCAGGGCAATCTGGAATTCTTCCTGGCGTGTCTGGGCGATCAAAAGAACGAGATTCTCTGGGACGAATATATTCACGGCTATCGCCAAACCCTGGCTGCTTCCATTGTTCACTCACCGGTGAAGTGGCTCGCGCTGCAGTTAGTTCTTCTGGCAGCAGCGGTGATCGCGACGTTCTCCCGCCGCAGCGGCCCGACTGCTGTTCCGACGGGCGAAGTCCGGTTGTCGCCGCTGGAATTTGTTCAGACGCTCGGTGGGCTCTACGAGCATGCGGGAACGGCTTCGGTCGCGGTCGACATTTGCTACCGGCGCTTCCGTTACTGGCTGACGCGGCGGCTCGGTGTCGCAGGCAACATTTCTTCGGAGGATCTCGCAGCTGCGATTCATGATCGCTGGGGACTCAGCAGCGATCGAGTGACCGGCGCTCGATTCATCGCAACCATGAAGCATTGTGAATCCGCCAGCTCCGATCCTTTTCTGCGGGCTCCTGTGGCGTTGCACCTGCTGCAGGAACTCGACGGGTACGCGGCTCAATTGAAATTGTTTCAAGGCATTCGGAAGGAGAGAGCTCGATGAAAGCAGTTCCAGAGCTGGCGCAGCACATCCGCAGCGAGATGGGCAAAGTGGTCGTGGGACAGGAAGAACTCCGCGACCAGTGTGTGATGGCATTACTTTGCCGGGGACATGTTCTGCTGGAAGGTGTTCCCGGCATCGCCAAGACTTTGACCGTCAAGACCATCGCGCGGTTGATGCGGTTGAGTTTTCAGCGGGTTCAGTGCACGTCCGATCTGATGCCGGCAGATATCGTCGGGACCAATATTCTGAATATGGCGACCAGCTCGTTCCAGGTGCACCAGGGACCGGTGTTTACGGATTTGCTGCTGGTCGATGAGGTGAATCGCATGCCTCCGCGGACGCAAGCAGCGCTGTTGGAGTGCATGGAGGAACACCAGGTGACAATCGATGGGACGAGCCACCAGCTTTCTGCGTTCTTCACCGTTTTCGCCACGCAGAACCCGCTGGAATTCGAAGGAACCTATCCCCTCCCGGAGGCGCAGCTCGACCGGTTCCTGCTAAAGCTTCAGGTTCCGTATCCTGCGCTGCAGGATGAAGTCCGGTTGCTCGTCAATGTACAGAACGGATTTGACTCCCGCGACTTGGACAAGATGGAACTACTCCCGATCGCCGCGGGATTGCTGGAGCAGGCGCAGCAGGAGCTCAAGGCGGTCACGGTGGAGGAAGCGCTGTTCAGCTACATCGTGCAGATCGCGCGGCGCACCAGAGATTGGCCGTCCTTATCGCTGGGAGCGAGCCCTCGCGCCGCGGTCAGCCTCATGGCGGTCGCGAAAGCAGTCGCCGCAATGGACGGACGCGATTACGTGATTCCCGACGACGTGAAGGCATGTTCGCGTCCGGTGCTTCGCCATCGCATCATCGTCAGGCCGGAGGCCGATCTCGAAGGCATCACGCCGGACCAGGTTTTGGAAGATGTGTTGCGGGCGGTCGAGGTTCCGAAGTGAGCAACCTCGGCAAGTTAGTTCCTGCCGAAGTGGAGGCGGCCGCGCATTCCTACAAACGCTTCGGCGTCGCGTTTGGTGATCGTTTCTTCATGCTGCTTTTTTTGGGGTTGGTTTGGCTGGCTCCGGCATTCGTCGATCTACGATTTGTCTATGCCCTGCTTGCCTGGGACGCGTTAGTGGTTCTTGCCTGGCTTGCCGATCTGAAACAACTTCCGAATCCGTCACAACTCACCGTGAAGCGAACTTGGCATTCGCCCGGGGCGCTGTCAATCCCGTCGAATGTCGACCTCACCTTGATCAACTCCTCTGGCAAGACTGTGTGTGCAACCATGGTTGACACCGTTCCCGCGCAGTTGAGGAATGAGCCTCCAACTCTCACAGTCAAAGCCGGAGCGCGAAATGAAGCCACGGCGACGTACCGAATTTGCCCGACGCAACGGGGAGACGCGAAACTAGGCCACTGCTATGTGCGTTATCAAAGCCTACTGCGCATCGCGGAGAGATGGGTGCGAGCTTCCGTGGGACAGACGGTGCGGATTTATCCCAACCTGGAAGAGGCAAAACGGCACTCCATTTACCTGTTGCGCAGCCGGCAGATTGCCCTGGAAAAACGCCACTCGCGCGTGCGCGGTATCGGCCGCGAGTTTGAAAGCCTGCGCGAGCACCAGCAAGGGGATGAGTATCGTGACATCTGCTGGACCGCAGCGGCGCGGCGCGGAAAGTTGGTCACCCGGGTTTATCAGATCGAACGTAGCCAGACGGTTTGGATTGTCATCGACTCCGGGCGGTTGATGCGGGCGCGCGTGGGAAGCTTCAGCAAACTGGATCATGCGGTCAATTCCGCGCTGAGTCTGGCCCAGGTGGCGTTGTACTCAGGCGACCGCGTGGGACTGGTGGCTTATGGCCGGACGATTCGTCAGCAGCTTCCGGCCGCAAAAGGCAGCGCTCACTTGCGGCAACTCATCGAGCAGCTCGCGCTGGTCCACGAGGAAACCTCCGAGGCTGACCATCTGCACATGGCCGGGCGCCTTCTGACCGATCAGAAGCGGCGCAGCCTCATCGTATGGCTCACCGATCTCGCCGAGACCGCCATGACCCCCGAAGTAATCGAAGCGGCGGCGATGATGATGCCGCGACATCTGGTTCTGTTTGTAGTGATCGGACAACCGGACTTGGGCGAACTCGCGACGAAGAGGCCAGAGAGCGAGACAGACATGTACCAGGTGGCCGCTGCGCAAGAGATGGTTCACCGCCGGGAATTGCTGTTGGCCCGCTTGCGAGAGCGGGGGGCTCTGGCGTTGGAGGTGAGCTCTGGAGCAATTTCTCCGGTGCTGGTGAATTCGTACTTGCAGATCAAGGAACGGAATCAACTCTGAGCGGACTCACACTCGCGTGAGAGTCCGAACAAGTAAGCTGCCAGCAGCACGAACAACGCGCCCGCCATGGAGAACTTTAACGCAACAGGAAGCGCCGTCGGCGAGACGAAGGCTTCGATCAAGCCCGCAATTATTAGGATGGGAACAGTTCCCAAAACCAGTTGCACGGCCTCCAATCCCGATCGCGCCAGTGAATCTCTTCGCGGCAGGAGTCCCGGAAACAACAGGCCCTGAGCGATCCGCAGGCCCGCCCCACCTGCAATAAAAATGGCCGGCAGCTCCAGCACTCCGTGCGGCGCCACAAAGCTCCACAGTTGCACGCTCATCCCCGACAGCCAGCAGGCCATCCCGATCACCCCGATCAGCAGGCCATTAAAGGCCATCATATAAATGGTTCCGAGACCGGCGGTAATTCCCAACGCAAACGTGGTGAAGCCCACGCTCATATTATTGGTCATGATGGCGCTGGAGGCGAAGGGCTTGATACCCACAATGGACTCCGTCCACATCTCATGCCGGTCAATGGTTTCCACCATCTGTGGGCCGAGAAGTTTCACTTTGAAATCGGGATTCTGATAAGTCAGGACGGCGCCGACGACCCCGGCGACCAGAAAGATCATGACGGACAATAAGCAATGGTTCAGATTCCGGCGAAAGACCGAAGGGTAGGTACGCCAGAAAAATGAAAATATAGCGGCAGGATTCGCCCTGCGACCCGAATAGATGGTATTGTGAGCGCGAACCAGCAACTGGTTGACGTAGCGGGCAAAGTGCACGGAACCGCGGTCTTCGCGAATGGCGGCAAGATCCGCCGCCGTCTGGCGATACAGGAGACTGAGTTCCTGCAATTCGGAGCGGGAAAGCGACTTCAGCCCGCCTTTCGCGCTTCGCTCCAGCAGCGTTTCCAGCTTGCTCCAGTATGGTTTGCGTTTCTCCAGCCAGCGAGTGGAAATCATCGTGGACTCGATTGAATGAACTCGTTCGACCAACTGAGAATCGACACTCCGGAACAAATCGCTCTGGAGTTGCCCTTGGCTGGGATCGGAAGCCGGTTCCTTGCCCTGGCCATCGACTCTCTAATCCAAGGTGTCTTTTATCTCATAACCGCAGTCATTTTCATATTTACATTTGCCGCCGGATCCACGGTCCTGACTTTTCTCCCGCGATTGTTGGGACCAGCCCTGGCGATCTTTATCTGGTTCACTATTTACTGGGGTTATTTTGCCTTCTTCGAGACGATCTGGAAAGGGCAAACGCCCGGCAAGCGTTATGCCGGCATTCGGGTGATTAAGGATTCGGGCCGGCCCATCACTGCGTTCGAGGCCATCGCCAGGAATCTTATGCGCGCGGTGGATTTTTTGCCAGGAATTTACGGCGTGGGCGTAGTTTGCATGATGTGCAACCAGCAGAGCCGCAGGCTGGGTGACTTTGTTGCCGGCACGGTTGTCGTGCATGAAAAAGCTGCCGACGATGTACGCCCGTCATGGAGTACCGCGGATCGTATTTCGGATCATACTTCGGCTGAAGGAACGGCGGCCACTCCGGGTCTGGCGCAGATTACGCCAGAGGAACTCGTCCTGATTGAGACCTACCTGCACCGGCGATGGGATCTCGATAAGTACGTTCGCACGAACACCGCGATTCAAATTGCAGACAGGATTACGGCCAAGACCGGATTGCAGCCGCAGCCCAACCAGCATGTTGACGAGTTTTTGGAGGAAGCGGCCAAGAAGATTCGAGATAGTAGTCAATTCCGCTAGCCGGAAGTTTTTTGAAAAACCGGTTTCTGGGAAGTTGGCAACATCCCAAGCCCGAGCAGCTTAAGTTTGCACTAATGGACAACGCCCTCGGCTGTGAGCGCTGTCACATTCGCCTTGATCTTCCATCCGCTATAATCGTGAGTCTCGGAAGCACCGCACAGGAAAACCACATGCGGGCCGGCTATCGTAGGGAACGCCGATATTGCATCTCGGCGGGCTCGGGGTGGCGGTCGGCGACGATTTCGAAACTCATACCAGGCAAAAAGGACGGAAAGACCTCATGACGAATATCTCATCCATTATCGGGCGCGAGGTGCTGGATTCGCGCGGTAATCCTACAGTAGAGGCGGAAGTGCAGTTGGCCAGCGGAGCGATTGGAAGGGCTATCGTTCCCAGCGGCGCATCGACCGGCGAGCATGAGGCGGTCGAACTGCGCGATGGGGACAACGCGCGTTTTCTCGGCAAAGGTGTGCTCAAGGCGGTGGAGAACGTCAACAGCGAAATCGCCGAAGCGCTGGCGAATATGGACGCGGCCGATCAGCGCGCCCTCGATCGGAAAATGATTGACCTGGATGGAACAGAAACCAAGGGCCGGCTGGGAGCGAATGCGATTCTCGCGGTCTCCATGGCGGCATCACGCGCGGCCGCGGCAGAATACGGCCTGCCTCTCTACCGTTACCTGGGCGGCGCGGGCGCAAACACCTTGCCCACGCCGATGATGAACATCCTCAACGGCGGAGCCCACGCCGATAACAATGTGGACTTCCAGGAATTCATGGTGATGCCGGTAGGCGCGCCTTCGTTTTCCGAGGCGTTGCGCTGGGGCGTGGAAGTTTTCCATACGCTTAAAGGAGTGCTGAAAAAGCGCGGTTACAACACGGCCGTCGGTGATGAAGGCGGATTCGCTCCTTCAGTCAAGTCGAACGTCGAGGCCATCGAAGTCGTGCTCGAAGCGATTCAGAAAGCCGGTTACAAGCCCGGAGAAGAGATTGCCATCGCTCTGGATCCTGCAGCCAGCGAGTTCTATCAGGATGGCAAGTACGTCCTCAAGAAGTCGGACAAATCGGCGAAGAGCTCCGACGACATGGTGAAATTCTGGGCCAAGTGGGTGAACGATTATCCCATTGTTTCGCTCGAAGACGGTCTCTCCGAAGACGACTGGGACGGCTGGCAAAACCTGACCAAAGAACTTGGAGGAAAGATTCAACTTGTGGGCGATGATATCTTCGTCACTAATATTACCTTCCTGCAGGAAGGAATCGATAAGGGAGTTGCCAACTCGATTTTGATCAAGGTGAACCAGATCGGTACGGTGAGCGAAACTCTGGATGCGATTGACCTGGCGCGGAGAAATGGCTATACATCGGTGATTTCGCACCGCTCCGGTGAAACTGAAGACACGTTCATTGCAGACTTGGCTGTTGCCACGGGCGCGGGACAGATCAAGACCGGTTCCGCTTCCCGCACCGACCGCATCGCCAAGTACAATCAACTGCTGCGGATCGAAGAGGAGTTGGGGAACTCGGCGCGGTTCCTGGGGTTGAAGGCGCTGAACTACAAGGGCTGAAGGAAGCCATTCTGGTTAGCGGAGCGTTCTATGAAATTGAAGTCATTGCTATTCGCTTTTCTTCTCGCGCTGTCGCTGTGCGCCGGCGCGCAGACCACGGTCTCGATCGCTCCGGACACCGCGTCTAAGGAAGACGTAAAAAAACTCTTTGATGTCATGGCAAGCCGCGAGCAGATGAGCCGGACCATGCAGCAGGTGTTCGCGCAGATGCGGAGCCTGAACCGCGACGAGCTTAAGAAAAAGCGTCCGGACATCACCCAGGAAGAACTTGCGCGCATGGACCGCGAGTCCGAGGATGTCATCAAGAATTTTCCCTTGGACGCAATGCTAAGCGACATGGTTCCCATCTATCAGCGGCACTTCACGAAGTCCGAGATCGACGCACTGATCGCTTTTTATTCTTCGCCGCCCGGACAGAAATTTCTTCACGAGATGCCTGCGGTAACGGCGGAAACCATGCGGGCGGTGTATCCGCGAATCCAGGCGGAGGTCGATGCGGCGCTAAAGCGAGCCGAGGAGAAGGCCGATTCGCCGAAATAAAATTGGATATTCGAAGCGGCATCTAGGGCTGAAGGTCCGCTGGCCCTAGACGCTCACTTCTCAAAACCCCATCGTGTCGTCGGCCGAGGGCCCGTAGGTCGCGGGCACCGGCTTACCGTTCAATCGCAGATAAATACCAAGCTGGGCTCGGTGGTGGACCATGTGATTCAGAAACATTTCCCGGTAAGCCAGAAATCGCTGCCCTTCGAAAATGGACTTACCCTGAAAACTCAGCTTCCAGTTTTCTTTCCAGGCTCCATCCGGAGTGGCTTGCAGAGCGGCGCGTACCTTCGCCACGCCCTCATCGAAGGCCTGCAACAGTTGGCCAGTTGACTCGAACGGCAACGATGCGATGCTGCCCTTGGAAAAGTCCAGCTCGGGCGTAGTGAGGATAATCAGCCCGAAGCCGGCCAACTGCGCTACGTGAGGCGCCAGCTTGCCCAGCGGCATCGACTTGGCATGGGGCGCAAATTCTTTCTTGTCGGCAGGAACGCGCTCCAGGGTCGTCCGCGTCTTCTTCATTTCTTCATCGAGTTCGGGCAACAGCAATTCGCTAATAGGCATGATTGTCTCCGGTGATTGAGTATAACCGCAATTCCTGACTCCTGGCGAAGACCTGGATGCCAGTCCGGTAGGATACTGATTTCGCGCTGATTTGAAAACTTTGATCTTTACCTTCCCGTAAGTGGCAAGGTTCTGAGGGCTGAAGGCGCCGAATTACAAGCCGAAATGATCCAGCTTCGTAGTTCGGTCAGCAATTAGATCGGAGGTTGATATCCCCACACTTTAAAAAAATCTCTTTTGCATTCCTCTAAGCATTCTCCCAACGCGGACGAAAGTGCATATTCCAGGCGCAACCCCAATACGTTTAGGATCAAAGCGTGTGATATGCGTAGCGCGAACCTGGCTTCGTGGTCCTGCGACTTAGCAGCGATCCTCATGACCCCGCCTGGTTGCACCTCCGATATATGGCGAAGAAGGAATTCTGCGCTTGGGTGTACGTACATGGACGCATAGTCGAATGCAAAAGCGTGGAAACTGCTGGGGATATTCATCCCCTCGGCCATTTGTGGAGTAGTCTCATCACTCCATTTCAAGTCTAAGCGTTTCCCGGTGGCATATTGCGGAACCTGCCCGGATATTGCTTGATGAACTTCGGGCATACCCTTATCTGCATCGGGTATATTGCGCGCCACCATTGCCCATTCAGAATAGAAGTTGGCCAAGTAGTCCGCAGTTTTTTCAGGATGAAGGCTAAGATAGCGAGCGAACACTACGCACTCGTACATTGTTCGCACCGAGCGAAACGCTAGCTGGCCAAACCCGCCGGAGACTGCAAAAATCACCTCCTCAAAAAGGTCACGACATGCCGCCCCAAGCGGAAATATTGCCCGCTCCGGTGCCGAAATCCTTGCCTCCCTTGGGAACGCCAAGTCTAGGGCTTGCCTCAGCCGCAAGAGTTCTGCGTTGTAGTTCGCGATTTGTTCCTGGATGGTGATGGCGCTATTCTCCGCGTTAGAGCTTTTCACCTCATCCTGTTGCGGTACTCAATATATTGACTTAGTCTACGACTTAGCTAGAATGAGTTCATGGAAGTCAACATCCGCGAAGCCAAGACCCACCTCTCGCGCCTGCTTGAGCGCGTGGCAGTCGGCGAGGAAGTCGTCATCGCCAAAGCAGGCAAGCGCGTGGCAAAGTTGGTGCCCGTCGAATCCTCCCGTCCGAGGTTCAAGCTGGGGTCGGCGAAAGGCGCATTCGTGGTTCCGGACGATTTCAACGATCCCCTGCCCAAAGAGATCGACGATCCCTTCTGGTGAAGGTTCTTCTTGACGCGCCCTGTTCTGGGCGCTCACGCAGAAATCCACACCGCCTGTGACATCTAGCCTTGCCACCACGGCCCCCGACAGCCGATGATAGTGATGGAGGGAGTGTGGACGCACTACGGGCAATGCCAAGTCCTTTGTTCCCAAGATCTTGCCCGTAACTTGTTGCAGCTCTTAGATTTTTCACCATTTTCACGCTACCATGATGATTCCAATAGCGCAGGACCAGGGAGGGTACCACCCATTTACGAAGAGTAAATAGCATTTGTCTCCAAACCGGAACTCGGCAACTGTAGTTCGAGCCGTTCCCTTCCCATCCTAGATTAAAGCCAAGAGCTAGAAGCCAGGAGCTAGAAGCAGATTTATGCCTCGTCCCAAACCACTCGTTCTCATCATCCTCGACGGCTGGGGTTACCGCGCCGAAACCAAGGCCAACGCGATCGCGCTGGCGCGCAAACCAACTTACGACCGTTTGCTGCGCGAGTATCCCAACACGCTAATTCACACCAGCGGACCCTTCGTCGGCCTGCCCGAAGGGCAGATGGGTAACAGCGAGGTTGGACATCTCAATATTGGCGCGGGCCGCATCGTTCACATGGACATCACCCGCATCGACCTGATGATCCAGAACGGCGAGTTCTTCTCGCATCCTGTGCTGCTTGCAGCCATGAAGCATGCGCGCGTGGGTGAACGGAGGCTGCACTTGTTCGGCTTGGTCTCCGATGGAGGTGTGCACTCGCAGCAGGCTCATCTCTTCGCGCTGCTGAAAATGGCGAAACAGAACGGCGTGGATCGTGTGTTCGTTCACGCCTTCATGGACGGTCGCGATACGCTGCCCACTAACGGCGCCGGATATCTCGAACAATTGCAGCAGAAGATGCGCGAGTATAACTCCGGCAAGATTGCCACGGTGAACGGCCGTTACTACGCGATGGATCGCGACCGGCGCTGGGAGCGCATTGCGAAAGCTTACAACGCAATGGTCTTCGCCGACGCGGAAGGCGGCAAGTGCGCCGACCCGGTTCAAGGAATGAAGGATGCTTACAACCGGGACGTCACCGATGAGTTCGTGGTGCCTTTTGTCTGCACCGACAAGGCCGGCCAGCCGCTGGCAACCATTCGCGATGACGACGCCTGCATCTGCTTTAATTTTCGCGCCGATCGTGTCCGCCAGATCACGCGCGCGCTGACGCGCAATAACGGGCTGAACACGAAAGGCGGCAGCGATCTTCCAGGCGCGGCCGATCTCGATGCCACGATTGCCCGCAACCGTGCCCCGAAAAATCTGCACTACGTGTGCATGACGCAGTATGACAAGAACTTCAGCCTGCCGGTGGTGATTCCCGCGGAATCGATGGCGAACATCCTAGCCAACGTGATGGGCGGTCTCAATATGCGCAACCTGCGCGTGGCCGAGACCGAGAAGTACGCGCACGTTACATACTTCTTCAACGGCGGAGTGGAGCAGCCGTTTCCCGGCGAAGAGCGCGTGATGGTGCAATCGCCGAAGGTCGCGACCTACGATCTGAAGCCGGAGATGAGTGCTGCGGGCATTGCCGACGCCGTCATAAAGGCCACGGAAGAAGGAGCGTTTGATGTAGTCATCGTCAACTTCGCCAATGCGGACATGGTCGGGCACTCGGGCAAGATCGAGCCGACGGTGAAGGCGGTCGAAACCGTGGATGCCTGCCTGGGCCGCATCGAAACCGTCGTTCGTGCCAAGGGCGGCGCCATGTTGATTACGGCCGATCATGGCAACGCCGAGATGATGATCGACCCCGCGACTGGCGGACCGCACACGGCGCACACCACCAATCCGGTGCCGTTCATCGTGGTCGCAGAAGATGCAAAACAGTTCACTCTGAAGCCCAACGGCTCGCTACGGGATATTTCGCCGACCATGCTGGGAATACTCGGCATCGATGAACCAAAGGAGATGACGGGAGCGGATCTGCGCATGGCTCTTAAAATCGGGTGATCTTTGATCGGCTCATCGGGTGATTTCGGAGGCTGACTGAGCACTTACGATCACCAGATGACCCGACTTCCCGATGATCCGATTGATTTGAGGACGGAGATGACTGTGGCGGATGGACAAATCAGTCGGCAGGAAGAACTTCGGAAGCGGACCAAGCAATTTGCGCTGCGAATCATCCGCTTGTCCCAGCATCTGCCCCGCTCCACCGAAGCACAAGTTCTCGGCAAACAGTTGTTGCGGTCGGGCACTTCGGTGGGTGCGAACTATCGGGCCGCCGGGCGCTCTAGATCCAAAGCCGAGTTTGTTTCGAAGATAGGGATTGTCGTCGAGGAAGCCGACGAGACCGTGTTCTGGCTCGAGTGTCTGGTCGAATCCGGAATTGTGAAAGAAGAACTGTTAAAGGACCTGCTAGTCGAAGCAAATGAACTTGTAGCTATCTTCGCCGCTTCTCATCGCACAGCACGACACTAGGAAAGATCTGGTGATCGGGTCATCGGGCGATCGGAAGTACTAGTTTCTAAGATCACCCGATGACCAGATCACCAGATCGCCCGATCTTCTCTCGTGCTACAGTTTTCTCGCTGGCAATTGTGTTCGCCTGAATTCCATGGAACCGCAGACCATTCTTATTCACCTGGCGCTGAAGCTCGGCGTAGCCGCCGCCGTCTCCAGCAGTCTGGTGCGTTCCAAGGAATTCAAATTGCTGTTGTTCCGCGAAGAGCGCTCGTTTCGGCAGAAGGTTTACCTGGTGTTGTGCATGGCTCTTCCCATCATGGTTGGCGTCTGGATTCGTCTTTCAGTCCCAAGTTTTCTGGCGGGAGATCTAAGTTTTGAGACTGCTCTGCTGCTGGGCGTGATCGGCGGACGTTGGACGGGATCTCTTGGCGGCCTGCTGATGGGTGTACCGGCTCTCCTGCATGGCGAGTGGGCGGCACTGCCGTTCGGAGTGCTTTCAGGTTTTATCGCAGGCCAGCTTCGCACCATGGCCGCGGACAAGGACGACATCTGGTCGTTCTCTCCGTTCATCGATCAAAGCATCTTTCGTCTGATTCGGCGCAACCTGCCACGGCCGCGCTTGTTCGATTGGCAGGTCATGTTCTTCACTACGATCGTGTTATTGCGGTTTGTCCAAACCGAACTGGCGCGATATTTTCCTCACTCGATCTTCAGCATGGAAAGTCCCGACAACCTGTGGGTGTGGGGTGCGATCTATGCTGCCTCGGTGACGGCCATTGGGATTGAGCTCAAGATCTTCAATAGCGTGCGCATCCAGATCAAACTGGAAGAGCAGGAACGATTGCTGCTGCACGCACGCATGGAAGCGCTGCAAAACCAGATCAATCCTCATTTCCTTTTCAACACCCTGAACTCGATTTCTTCGCTGGTGCGGTTCGATCCGGATACGGCACGCGACATGATTTCCAAGCTGGCCACCATCCTAAGGCGTTTGCTGAACAGCACGGATTCTTTCGTGCCGCTGCGGGAGGAAGTAGAGTTCATCGACAACTATCTCGACATCGAAGTTGTCCGCTTCGGAAACGACAAACTCCGGGTGGTGAAGGAACTGGCGCCGGACTCGCTGGACGTGATGGTTCCCAGCATGCTCCTGCAGCCGCTGGTGGAGAACTCGATCAAGCATGGACTCGCCGCGAAGGTGGAGGGCGGAAGCATCCATTTGCGCAGCCGCTTAGTCGACTCGGGGTTGGTGATTGAAGTGGAGGATGATGGGGTTGGAATGGCTGCCACGCAGCAGATGGAATCCGGGAGTGCGCGAGGCGCTGGAATTGGCATGGCCAATGTTTCCGAGCGGCTCCAGGTGCTGTATGGAGATACGGCGCGCATGACGATCGACAGCCACGAAGGGAAAGGAACGTTGGTACGCATCCGGTTGCCGCTGTTGCAGGCGGCGGGAGCGGTGCCAGAAGGCTTCTACGAAGAGCGCTCGACGACGCGCCGGTAAAACTCTTCGTATTGGGGGACTATCCTGCTGGAGCAAAAACGGGCCTGGGCCACAGCACGAGCCGCCTTGCCCGTGGCCCGCAGGCGGCTTTCATCGTTCAAGAGTTCGATGGCGTAGCGGGCCATCGTGTCCACGTCGCCAACCTCGGCCAGATAGCCGCTAACGCCATGTTCAATCACTTCCGGCACGCCGCCGGTACGGGTTGCGATGGGCACGACTTCACAGGCCATCCCTTCCAGCGCCGCCAGACCGAATGATTCAAGCTCACTCGGCATCAGCATAATATCGGCGACCCCCAGCTTTTCCTGGACCTGATCCTGCTTGCCCAGAAAGAGAACATCTTCGTGGATTCCCTTTTGTACTGCCAACCACTCGGCCACAGAACGGTCCGGGCCATCGCCGATCAGCATCAGTTTTGACGGCATTTCCTTTCGCACGCGATCAAATATCTCGATCACATCCGAGACGCGCTTTACCGGGCGAAAATTCGAGAGATGCACCAGCAACCGTTCCCCGTTCGGCGCGTACTCGGTGCGAAGTTCCGCCCAGTTCTTCGGCCTGCAATACACGTCGCAATTGACCGAGTTGTAGATGACTTCGATTTCTTTCTTCACGTCGAAGACCCGCATGGTGCGGTCGCGAAGGTAGTTCGAGATAGCGGTGACGCCGTCACTCTGGTCAATTGAATAACGCGTGATGGGAAGGTAGGAGCGATCCAGCCCCACCAGCGTGATGTCTGTGCCATGCAGAGTGGTGACGAAGGGCAACCGGCGGCCGCGCGGACCATCCGCAAGCATCTGGCGCGCCAGCAGTGCGCTCACGGAGTGCGGGATCGCATAGTGGACGTGCAACAAATCGAGATCGTACAACTGCGCAACTTCGGCCATGCGTGTGGCCAGCGCCAGATCGTAGGGCGGATAATCGAACAGCGGGTACCGCGACACTTCGACCTCGTGATAGTGAATGTTGGGTTCCTGCCCGCGGAGCCGGATGGGCTGGGCATAGGAGATAAAATGAATTTCGTGGCCGCGCTGCGCCAGCTCCAGGCCGAGTTCAGTCGCCACCACGCCGCTGCCGCCGTAGGTGGGATAACAGGTGATCCCAATCTTCATCTTGCCGAAGTCCGCCCTTTCCCGTGGTTCTGTGGGGTCCTGTGATTCGATGGCTGGAAACTATAGAGGATGCAGATTCTACAGTGGACGGAGGGGTGTTAACACGCTGAGAACGCGATTTGGAGCGACGAGCTACTCAGGGGTTTTTGGCCCCGGCTTGGAAATGCCAGGGTCCAGCTTGTCCAGATGGGCTTGGAAGCGCTTCTTGGAGTCCTCCGGCATACCTGTGAATTCAATGCCCATGCCGACTCCGGGGTCGCGCGTGCGAACCGTGGCGGTGGCGGTGACGCGCTCCTGGTCGATCCAGAAATCCACCTTCAGCACGGTGGTGACCTCCAACGGCATGGCGACCTCAACATAACAACCGTTTCCACTGATGTCGGTGGCGTTTACCCGCATGGGGGTGTTCACGCGTTCGTCGCGGAATTCGAGGGGGAAAGAGATTTTATGACGCTGAAACCTTCTGCGATTGTCAGCCGAGGGAACCAGCAGGTTGGACCGCATTTCGACCGGCAACTCTGAAAGCCAGGGGCACTCCTGGTCAGCCACCAATTGCACGCCGATTTGAAGTTTCTTTTGGCCTCCGGCTTCCATCACCCAGATTACTCTGCAGCGCGCTTTCCTGGTGTCGAATTGAACGCCGATGACGTCGCCCACCTTTAACCCCTGTTCGAGGCCGGAAATGCACGCTCCTGTGATGCTAGCGTTCTGGGCAGTGGCATTCTGATGGAAGGGCTGGTTATTAGCCCCCATGCCCCACACACGTATGCGCAAGTCCAAGGTCGCGCGCGGGGCTGCCCCTGAGGCAGACATGATAAAAGGCCTCCCAGCCTGAGTCTTCTGAGCTAGATCTAAGGCAATCATACCCTCCAGAGATGATTTGCCGAAGGTTACGATAGTCATCCGAGTCGAGGATGATCTGTCGGAATTGCACTCAGAGAATACTATTCAAGGGTGTTGGCGAGAATCAGATCGCGATACGAAACTAAAGCGATGCCCTGAGTCAACAGCAACTCTCGTGCCTCGGGCATCGTCAAAAGGCGCAACTCGGTCTCCCTCGATTCGCGCAGGCGAGTGTTGGCCGACTTGAGATCATCATCGTTGTAGCCTGGGTGGCAGACGAATTCCCAGGTGCCTTCGGGAATGATTGCGGCGATGCCGCGGAAAAGTTTTTCATCGAGCGCCCCGGTCACGACGATGCCAAGCGTGCCATTGGGAGTCACGAGGCCCTCGCGCGCCGCAGCCTCGCGGAACTTACCGGCGAGAGCGCGCAGAATTCCTACCTCGATGTATCGCGTCCAGAGAGTGGGCCGCGCCAGCAGTTGACCAGATATCAGCGGTTGGCGCGGGCCGAAGGGATTGCGC
>Ga0182015_10000786_pt1 | contig 44290 bp, 36 predicted proteins | sample 712P3MmetaG_FD_120478 | JGI IMG/M metagenome (GOLD analysis project Ga0182015, IMG submission 120478) | Permafrost microbial communities from Stordalen Mire, Sweden - 712P3M metaG | ecosystem: Environmental > Terrestrial > Soil > Wetlands > Permafrost | place: Sweden: Stordalen | collected...
CCGGAGGATGTCGATCTCGACAAAGTCACTCTTGACGATGCTCGCAAGTACACTCTCTTCCAGCCCCTGCCCGACACTCACCAGTGGGCTTCCTTCGGCCACCTCGGCGGCTACTCTTCCGCTTATTACACCTACCTCTGGGATAAAGTGATCGCCGAGGATTTCTTCCTGCAATTCGACCATCAAAATCTTCTCGCCGGCGACGCCCCCATGCGCTACCGCCGCGTCGTCCTCGAACCCGGCGGCTCCATGTCAGCAAACGACCTGGTGAAAAATTTCCTGGGCCGCCCGCAAAACATCACCGCCCTCCAACACTGGATGGCCGAAGAATTCGACGGCGGCGCAGGGAGCACAAAGGCAGCAGGTCAGTAATCCAGGAAAGATCTACACGACGGGTGCCCCCACTTCTCGTGTCCTGTGCGAGAAGTGGGGCTTTTTGTGTCCAGTCTCAAACTCCACTGTCATTCCGGCCGGAGCGGGAGCGCCCAGCAACACTCCACCATTTTGTCATTCCGACCGAGTCGGAGCGCCAGCGACGGCGAAGCGGAGGAACCTGCTGTTCGCCGGCGCAACCGTGGAAGAGCGGCGCTTCAGCGCCGCGTAAAGCATAAAGCAATGATGCGGGCTTTAGCCCCTGAGGGACGCTCTATTAATTTTCCGTGAAATTCGCCCCATTCAATTGACCACGCTACAGCGTGGGACTACCCTGCAAACCATGCCCCAAGCCGACCTCGATCAACTACGTCTCGCCTACAAAAAGGCCACCGACGAATGGATTGCCACCATTCGCGCCGAGGAAGCCCTCGCCACCCCGGACCACTCCATGATCGCCTGGGAGAAATGGGATGCCGCCCACTTCCTGGAACACGACGCCCACACCAAAGCCACCACAGCCCGCGAAGCCTACAAAGACAGTCTTCGCGCCGTGAATATCGGCATATAGCTTCGCTTCATTCCCAAAATTTTGCCATCCCGCCTATACCAACCACGGTGTAGGGTGCAGTTTGAATTATTCAGAGTTTGTACTCTTGGCCCCTGGGTGGTCGGCGCAAACATGTGATGCAAACTCTTTGTCTCGCTGCAACTCGAAGTTACGCATCATTTCATCGAAGGATGTGCCGGTGGGCGGACCATCAGGTCTGAACCGCCAGTCACATTCGGAGCAACCAAACCCCCGAAAACGCTGCTGCTCAATCCATGCCAGCTTTCGTCTCATGGCTGCCTATGTCGCTGCGCACGGAGTCTACATGCGTCAATTTGAACGGTCTGTCGGGCATCCGACATACATAAAGATTTTGTCCGGGCGCCTGCTCTGCACCCTGAGCGCGTTCTGCGCTACTGTCCTTTGCTTGAATGTGCGTTATTGCTCAGACTCGGCTTGAAATCCTGGGTAACCTTTGAGTTGTGAGACAGGGAGTTTCGTTATGGTTCCGCACCTTGGAGATGGAGACTGGCGATCCTTTGCAGAACAGGCCAGTAAAGAGATGGACTCGGCGAGGCTGTCGATCCTGATTGAGAAGCTTTGCTGCGCGTTAGACGGTGAGCGCAAACAGAAGTTTCGGTTGGTAGAGACGCCTAGGGAGAATGAGCCTGGCTCTTTTCTCGGCGATTAGGCACAACACACTTACGACCCAAAGGATGGCTTGTGGAAGGTAAAGATCTCAAGGTCCTGCAGTCCGGTAAGCGGACGAATACAGAGGGGAAACCAGTCAGCAGCCTCATCCTTCTATCGATCCCCGATAACGATTACAGCTCACTGCGTCCTCACCTCGAATACGTCAGCTTGCCAAACCATCTAGTCCTTCACGAGGCAGGTGGGAAGCTGAAGTTTGCGTATTTTCCGAATTGTGGTCTGATTTCTCTTGTAGTCGTAATGAAAGATGGAAAAATGGCCGAAGCTGGCATAGTTGGAAGTGAGGGATGTACAGGAACATTGGCGGCTGTTGGCCTGAGCAGGAGCACGCTGCAAGCGGTGGTGCAAATCACGGGGGATGGGTTTCGGGTCGAGGTTGGAGTTCTGCAGAACACGTTGGAATCCGCTCCACACCTGCAGTTGATGTTGAGCCGTTATGCTGCAATTCGGAGTATGCAGGTTGCACAAACAGCGGCGTGTAACCGGCTGCACGATATTGGACAGCGCCTCGCACGGTGGTTGCTGATGACTCAAGACAGAGTACATTCAGGATCGCTGCCCATTACTCATGATTTTCTCGCAACCATGCTAGGGACAGATCGACCTACGGTGAGCTCGGCAGCTGGTGTTTTGCAGAGGAGGAAGATCATCGAGTACACCCGTGGTGCAGTGGAGATCGTGAACCGCAAGAAACTTGAAAACTCCGCCTGCGAATGCTACGGGGTTATCCGGCAGTACGACGACGAGCTTGGCCTGAAATAAGTGCGCGAGTGGTTTCACAAATCGGCACCGCAGACCGGGCCGGAAATCCATCACCAACTCGAATCGCAGCAAGAATATTTGCAGCCAAAAATCCACAGGGCAAAGCGGGCAGGTTTGAAGCGATAAGCGAGGAGCCTCAAGCTAAAAGCTAAGAGCTAAAAGCCGCATAGCGTTCCGCAATGAACTCGCCAATCGAAGCGTAAGCCTTAGTCAAAGTCTTCTCATCCGGCAAGAACACAATACGAAAATGCTGCGTCCCCGGCTTCTGACCAAAGCCAGACCCATGTACCACCATCACATGCTTCTGCCGAATGAGTTCCTTGACGAAAACTTCATCGCTCTCCGGAATGTCGATGCGCGGAAAGGCGTAGAACGCGCCGCGGGGCGCAACGCAACTCACGCGCGGAGTCGCTTCGCACCACTTCTGCGTAAGATCGCGCCGCGAGCGCAGCTTGCGCTGCACTTCCACCAGATGATCCTGCGGTCCTTCAAGCGCCGGCTTGATGGCATATTGCTCGGGATGATTGGCGCACAACCGCGCCCGCAGCAGCCGGTGAATGCCTTCGCTATAAGGCTTCATCGCCGCAGCGTCGCCGGAGACAATGCCCCAACCAATACGCCATCCCGGAACCAGATAGTTCTTCGACATGCCGCCGAAAGTAATGCAAGGCACGTCGGGCGCAACCGCAGCGAACGCAATGTGCGGAGTGTCTTCCAGTATGAGCTTGTCGTAAATCTCATCCGAGAAGACAACCAGATTATTTCGTCGCGCAATCTCGGCAACCTGCTCCAGCATCTGCCGCGAGCACAGCGCGCCCGTGGGATTATTGGGATTGATCAACACAATGCCGCGCGTGCGCGGCGTGAGCTTGCGTTCAATGTCGGCCAGTTCCGGCTGCCACGCGTCGTCTTCGTTCAGATCGTAAGCGTTGAGCGCAATGCCCAGCTTGCATAACACGGCCGAGTAAAGCGGATAGTCGGGCTTCGGCGTAAGAATATCCTCGCCTGGATTCACCAGCGCGGAGATGCAGAGATCGACAGTTTCACTCACGCCCGAAGTGACGAACACATCGCGCACCGTCGTGATGCCTTTGCGCGCCGCTTCGCCGCGAATCGCATCGAGCGCCTCCGGAACCCCCGAAGAAGGCGCATAGCCGTTCTTGCCGTCGCGCATCGCCTTGTAGACGGCTTCAATAATGTGCGTCGGAGTCTGAAAATCGAAGCTGAGCGGATCGCCAATATTCAGCGGCAAAACTTTGTGCCCCTGAGCCGTAACTTCGTCAGCCACGCAAGCCAGATCGCGAATGGCATAGCGGACATTGTCGAGACGCTTGGCAGCGTTGACTTCGCGATCTTGAGTGATGGGCATCAAGGCAGCTTACCTTCGCCCAAGATTGTACAGGAGTCCGCCGATCGAAATGCCAATGACGAAGGGGAAGGAAAGAACTACCTGCCAACAAAATTAAGGACTACTTCCTCTTCGGTTTGAGAGGCGGCTGGAGCATATTTCCAGGCCTTCACGGCCTTTATGGCGTTCTCCACAAGGATGGGGTTTCCGCCTCGAACTTCAATCGCCAGCACGTTCCCATTCGGTAGCACGATCGCGGTCAGGCGGACCACACCTGCAATGTGCAGGTTCTTCAGAGTTTCGGGATAACTGGGCTTAACATCCGATAATACTTTGCGGGGCTTGCCGGCCGTCTGCGCCTGCAGAACGGGACCGAAGGCCGCCGTAAAGCAGAGCGCCAGCGTCAGCAAAGCAAGACCGCGCTTGATTTTTCCGGCGGATTGAGAGACGAAGTGACGGTTGGACAAAACAAGCCTGTAGCAAAAGCCGCGGACGGATTAGACCCCAGAGAGCGACGATAGGTCATGGGGAAGTCTCCCGGCAAGGTCACCAAAGTACTCTGCAGGACTCCCGCTTACCACCACCGAATACTTGCCGTTGTTCAAACGGAGGATAGAGGATAGTCTCCCCAGTGGAAGCTCCTGTTTGATTGCTCTAATCCGCCCGATCGATCTGCGCCTTTTGCAGCTTGTCCGAGTAATCCACATACACTGACTTCCACTCGGTGTAGAAATCAATCGCGCCGATGCCGCCTTCGCGGTGACCGTTGCCGGTGGCTTTGGTGCCCCCGAAGGGCAAGTGCACTTCGGCACCGATGGTGGGCGCGTTGATGTAAGTGATGCCGGCATAAAGGTCGCGAATGGCGGCGAACGCCTTGTTCACATCTTTGGTATAGAGCGCGGACGAGAGTCCGTACTCGATGCCGTTAGCGATCTCAATGGCGTCTTCCAGGTCGTCGCAGGGAATGATTGAGACGACGGGGCCGAAAATTTCTTCCTGCGCGATGCGCATCTTCGGGTCAACGTCAGTAAAGACGGTCGGCTCCATGAACCAGCCGTGTTGATAGTCGCCCTGATCGAGACGATTGCCGCCACACACCAGCTTCGCGCCTTCATTCTTGCCGATCTCGACGTAGCTGAGGTCGGTCTGAAGTTGTTTTTCGTTGATCGCCGGCCCCATCTCGGTGGTTTCATCGAGGCCGTTGCCGACTTTCAGTTTCTTCGCGCGCGCGACGTAACGCTCCACGAACTCGCGGTAAACACCTTTCTGCACGATGATGCGGCTGGTTGCGGTGCAGCGCTGGCCGGTGGTACCGAATCCGCCCCAGAGGCCGCCTTCGATGGCAAGGTCAAGGTTGGCGTCGTCGAGGACGATCATGGGATTCTTGCCGCCCAGTTCGAGCGAGCAGTGTTTGAAACTCTTGGCCGCGATGCCGCCGATGATGCGTCCAACTGCGGAAGATCCCGTGAGCGAGATAGCGCGAACGTCGGCGTGCTCGGCCAGCGGAGTGCCAACTTCGGGGCCGAACCCGGCGACGATGTTGATGACGCCTTTGGGCAGCCCGGCGTCGGTGAGGGCACGCACCAGATTAAACGTGGAGAGCGGAGTATCCTGCGCCGGCTTGATGACGCAGGTGTTGCCGCAGACGATGGCGGGCAGCAACTTCCACGAAGAAATCGCCATGGGAAAATTCCAGGGCGTAATCATGCCGCAAACGCCGATGGGCTGGCGGACCGCCATGGCGAACTTGTTCGGCATCTCTGAGGGCACGGTGGGGCCGAAGAGGCGGCGACCTTCGCCGGCGTTGTAGTACGCAGCGTCGATGGCTTCCTGCACGTCGCCGCGAGTCTCGGCCAGAACCTTGCCCATTTCGCGGGTCATCTCGCGCGCATAGTCTTCTTTGCGACCAATCAGAATCTCTGCGGCGCGGAAGACGATCTCGGCACGGCGTGGCGCGGGCACCAGTCGCCATTTGGCGAAGGCGCGCTTGGCGGCATCGACGGCGGCGTCAACATCGGCCTTGGCCGATTTCTGGAAGATGCCGACCACGTCGCGCGTGTCGGCGGGATTGCGGTTCTCGAAAGTCTCCCCGGTCGAGGACTCGACCCACTCGCCGTCGATGAAGTTCTTGAAAACTTTGGTCGGGTTGTAGCCCAGAATTGCGGGGGAAGCCAGCGTGTCGGTTGCCATGATTGCTCCTTATGAATGCCTGGATATTGATGCTACAGCGGGCATTGTGGGTGCGGCAAGGAATTCGGTCTGCTTCGGCCACGTTCCGGCCGTTTTGTCCGGATGGCTGGCATCCCGCCCCTTGTCATCCTGAGGACCGCGGTTTTTGCGGGCCGAAGGACCTGTGCACTTGTTGGCGGCGCTGCTGCAGCCAGCAGGGTGCAGAGGTCCTTCGTCGGAAGTCTCTCGCAAAGCGAGAGACTTCCGCTTCTTCAGGATGACAACGCTGGGGAATGCCGAACGGTTGCGACCGCTCGTTTCTGCCGGCGGAGTCAAAGCCGCTCTAACATAGTAGTAATGACGATGATCGAAAGGTCTATGTTGACGCACCAATGCGAGACCGCTTTCTCTTTCCCCCCGAATCTGCTTAAATCAATTCAAGCGCAACCTCGGTGGGTTGCTGGTGTTTCAACAATCGTGGTCGACATTCACTCCCACATTCTTCCGGAAGTAGACGACGGATCCAAGTCCTGGGAAACCTCCGTCGCCATGTGCCGCATGGCCGCGGCCGATGGCATCACTCATCAGGTGGCCACGCCTCACGCCAACGACCGCTATCACTACGATCGCCCGTATCTTCAGGGACTGGTCGAGCACCTGCAGCAACTCGTGGGCAACGCGCTCACCCTCAGCCTGGGCTGCGACTTCCATCTCTCCTACGACAACCTGCAAGATGTGCTGGCCAATCCCGCGCGCTATGCCATCGAAGGCTCGCACTACATGCTGGTCGAGCTGAGCAATTACAGCATCCCGCAGCAGATTACGGACTGTTTTATGAAGCTGGGCGACTGCGGCATCACGGCGATCATCACGCATCCCGAGCGCAACCAGATCCTGCGCGAAAATCTGCAGCGCGTGGTGGAGTGGGCTGAGCAGGGTTGCGTAATTCAGGTGACCGGCTCAGCGCTGACTGGATTTTGGGGAGAACGCGTGCGCCGCGCTGCTCAGTGGCTGCTCGAACACGACTCCGTCCATGTGCTGGCAACGGACGCGCACGACACCGCGAAACGTGTGCCAGTGCTCTCCACGGCTCGCGAGGCCGCCGCGGAAATCTGTGGCGAGGATGTAGCGGAAGCGCTGGTCGAAGCAAATCCGGCTGCCATCATCCACTCACAGCCTCTGCCTTATTTTCCCCGGCCCGTGATTGGAAGCTACCGCAAGAATCCCGGCGCGTAGCAGAGTTTTTCAGAATTGCCATCCCCCACAAGCTGTCATCCCGTCTGAGTTATGAGTTAAAGGATGGCTATTGCGGGCTTGGCGAGTCGCGGTCTCGGCTGGTCGCGGTCGGAGCCGAATCAGCGGGCGATGTGTTCGTATTCATGCGCGTCCCCGGATCGGCACTATGGGATACCGGACTCTGTGATGCCGAACTCGCAGATGCCGTATGCGATGCGTCCGGTCCGGTGGTCATCGCGCTCTCCGGATTCAGCAGGTGATCGTGGCTCGGTCCCAGCCCAAGGCTGATCAGCGCCCGGGAATCGGGAACCGTCTTTGACTGCCAGCCATGATCGGCCTGATAGCGGCGCATAGCGTCTTCACTGGCCTGGTTCCAGGTTCCAGCCGCTTCGCCACTTAAGTAGTGTTCGCGGATCAGCGCTTCCTGAATCGCCTGCGCCCGCTCGGGATCGATCTTCTGTTGTCCCCGCGCGGTTGTCTTCTTACTACTCCTTCGCGAACTCGCGCGTTTCGTTTTGCTGTTGCGAGCTACCGTGGCGGTATTCGACTTGGGATGCTTATCCGCCGCGGGATGCGAGGTCGGATGGGCTTTCGCCTTTGAGGATGTGTTGGATCGTGACGCTGTCGCGCTTGTCTTTGCGGGCTGCTTCGGGCTGGCAGCCTTCACGCTTGTCTTCTGACTGGAATCAGCACTGCTGGCATCGGTGGTCTGCGCGATTGCCTTGCCCGGCGAAATGTAGACGCACACCGCCGCCAGAACGCAGATTGCGCCCAACCAACCTCTAACGGTTTTCGCGCGACGCTTTTGTTCCAACGGCAACTCCCTCAAGTCTTTACTCTTACAAGACAACCGGGCCAGATAACCGGGCCAACTGGCGAGTGCAATAAAACAAAAGCCCAGCGGAAACTGGCATTGTAATCATCCTCTCTTGCGAGAGGCAATGCCAGTTCCCGTTGGGCTTAGACCAGGTTACGGAAGTGTCCCAGCCAGGAAGACGGTTCCATCCTGGCGTGACGAACCTCGCGGGCGCACCAGGAAAACCACGTCCTGACCGCTCTTCAGGCTCGATTCCACCTTGGCGAAATCGTCTTCGCTGTTTACCGGTTGTTTATTGATCTCCAGGACAACGTCGCCGCGGCCCAAACCGATGTCCTCGGCAAACGACCCCACTTTTACGTCCTGCACGATGACGCCCTTGCCTGCCGTGATGTCAAGCCGCTCGGCCATCTCCGGAGTCAGGCTGCGAACCGTGGCGCCGAACTTGCTCTGCTTGGGCGTGCTCTCATCGCCGTTTTCCTGGTCTTCACCCAGGCGTGCGGCAAAGAGCTTGGCGCGGTCGGCAACCGCGACCGTGGTCTCCTGCTTCTTGCCGTTGCGGACGAATCCCAGCTTGGCCTTCGATCCCGGCTTGCGGCTGGCGATCTCGCCGACCAGTTCATCCCCATTTTTTACATCTCGGCCATCCACGTTGGTGATGGTGTCGCCCACCTTCAATCCCGCCTGATCGGCGGGGCTGCCCGCTACCACGGCAGAAATGGTGACACCAGAATTCACGCCGTAAACCCGGGCAATAGCCGGCGCGGGCTGCGGACTGAACTCGATTCCGATCGAGCCCCGCGACACCCGATGCTCGGGTCCAATGAGTTGGTTGTAGACCTGCACCACGGTGTTCGAAGGCAGCGAGAAGCCCACGCCCGCGTAGGCGTTGGTCTCGCTCAAGATGGCGGTGTTGATGCCGATGACTTCGCCGTCCATATTAACCAGCGGTCCGCCCGAATTTCCCGGGTTAATCGCGGCATCGGTCTGAATAAAGGTCTGGAACTGCCGCCCCGGCACAATGTCGCGGCCCTTCGCGGAAACAATACCCGCCGTCACAGTACCAACCTGCCCGAACGGGCTGCCGATGGCCAACACCCAATCGCCCACTTGCATGCTGTCCGAGTTGCCCATCTTGGCCAAGGGCACAGCATGATCCATGTCAATCTTAATGACTGCGAGATCGGTCTCCTGGTCTTCTCCAATCACTTTGGCGTCATGCTGCACGCCTGGCGGATCGTCCTGCAGCCGCACGCGGATGCGGTCCGCTTTCTCAATCACGTGCCGGTTGGTGACAATGTAGCCCTTGGGATCGACAATCACGCCGGAACCCAGCGAACGTTCGCGAATCGCGCCGTCGCCCTGGCCGCCTTGCCCGCCAAAGAAGCGGTTAAAGAAGTCATCCATCCCGCCGTTGCCGCCGCCGCCATCCTCGTCGTCGGGATTCTGCTCACCCCGGCGCCGGTGCGGACTCTTGATGGTCGATTCCGTGTTAATGTTGACCACGCTTGGCCCCAACTGTTTCGCGATCTGCGAGAACGCATTCGAAAGCTGCTTGGGCGAAGGCACCGTCAGCGGAGTCGCATCGGCAGACTTCTGCCCTTCCTTACCCTTCACTCCGTAAGAAATCACCGTACCAATCAGGATGCCCAGCGCCAGCGTAGCCGCAATGCTGAACGAATAAACCCACCGATGGGTCTTCAATCGTAGCCAAAATGCCCGCGAATCCATATGCCTACTTCCCTCCGAGAACGATAGACCCTTTATTATACCCGTCTGCGAGCCTCAGCCCGAAAGCCGCGATTTTCCTAATACTCTCAGTTCCAGAGACGCCCGTGTGGGGACAGCCGCCTCGGCTGTCCGGTCGAGCAAAGCTCGACGGCTTCGCGACCACAAATGTGTTAGACGCACAAAATCGTAATTTCGTTCGTTAGGCTCACTTCGCCTCCCACACCGTCTTTCCTCCCACCACCGTCCGCAACACCTTGGTCGCCAGCACTTTTTCGGCCGCAGCCGCCGTCACATCGCGATCCAGCACCACAAAGTCGGCCAGCATCCCCGGTTCCAGCTTGCCTTTTTCTTTCTCCTCGAATTCGGCAAAGGCCGAGCCCGTGGTATAAGCCGCGATGGCCTGATCCATGGTGATCTTCTGCTCGGGGAAATATTCCTGCTTTCCGTTCTCGCTCTTGCGCGTAACAGCGGCATACAGCCCGCGAAACGGCGTCACCGGCTCCACCGGATAATCCGTGCCAAAGGCCACAGTCACGCCCTTGTTCAAGAACGCCGCCCACGCGTAAGAAGTTGCGGCGCGTTTCGGCCCCAGCCGGTCCTGCGCCCAGCGCATGTCGGTGAGCACATGACTGGGCTGCATGGAGGCGATCACTTTCAATTCCTTGAAGCGCGCAATCTGCGCCGGCATAGTGACCTGGGCATGTTCAACGCGCAAGCGGTAATCGTCGCCGCCATTCGCCGCCTTCACTTTCGCTTCCTTCGCCGCTTTCTCCGCCTCGGCGAATGCATCGAGTGCCATCTGCACGCCTTTGTCTCCAATGGCGTGAAACCCAAGCTGGAAGCCTGCCAGCACACGTTCCTTGGCCATGTCGTTCAGCTTCGCCGCCTCATACTGAGGCAAGCCGGAGTTCTTTGGATCGTCCGCATAAGGTTCCAGCAGCGCCGCCGTGTGCCCGCCCAGCGACCCATCCATGAACCCCTTCAGCATCCCCGTATGCAGCATCAAATCCGACTGCGGATGCGAATCGCGCTTGGTCTTCAGCTCGTCAACCGAATCGTTGAACGGAAGCCATTCGGAAATCCGCGCCGTCAGCTTCCCGTCTTTCTCAATCTCTTCGTAGATCTGAAAATTTTCCCAGTCCGGCGAATAATCCTGCGCCGAGGTCACGCCGTGCTCGGCCAGATCCGCCAGCGCAACTTCAATCCCATGCCGCCGCGTTTCGTGCGTCGGCGCGGGAATCACCGCCCGCACTGCCTGCTGCGCGGTCTCACGCAGAATTCCGGTAGGCTGGCTGTTTGCATCGCGATCAATCTTCCCGCCTTCCGGATTGCGGCTGGCAATGGTGATGCTCGCCAACTGCAGTGCCCGCGTGTTGGCCACCGCAAGGTGCCCATCCACGCGATCCAGAAACACCGGATGCCCGCCCGAAACCTCATCCAGATCCCAGCGGCTGGGCAGAGCCTGCACCGGCCAGAGAGTCTCGTCCCACCCTCCACCCAAAATCCATTCGCCGGGCTTGGCTTTTTCCACCTGGGCCAGAACGCGGTCGCGAAATTCATCCAGCGTCTTCACCCCGGTCAGATCCACACTCAACTTCTGCAACCCCGCATCGGCCAGGTGCAGATGCGCATCGTTAAATCCAGGCATGACAAAGTGCCCGCCCAAATCGATGACCTGCGTCTGCGGCCCTTTCAGCTTCTGGATGTCCAAATTCTTCCCCACCGCCTGAATGCGGTCACCCCGCACCGCAATCGCCTCCTCGCGCAAAATCGAACTAAACTGCGCGTTCGACGGCACGCCGGTATACACGTTGGCATGGATATAAATAGCATCCGCCTTAGGACTGGAAGGGGCCGACGGTTGACCGGGCGCCGGACTTTGCGCCTGCAAAGACGCGCAATAACAGAAAGCCAAGACCACAACGAAAAAAGAGGTTTTAGCCCTCGCAGAATTATCCATCATTCCCCCGCTCCCGCGAGCGCCAGCAGCGTCAGCAGAATCCGCTTCAGCCCCAGCTCGCGTCCATTGCTGTCAAACCACTCCTGCAAAGTATGCGCCCCGCCGCCCGAACCGCCGCCGCCGATGGCAATCGCCTCCAGCCCCAGCGACAGCGGAATATTCGCGTCCGTCGACGCCCGCTGCACCTGCGCCGCATTATTCAATTGCGCATCTACCGCCCGTATCACATGCAGAATCCGCGCGCCCATCGCCAGTTCTCCCGCCGGACGGCTCCCAATCGCCACCACTTCGCAATTCACTCCCGGCCGTTTCTGCGTGGATGACCGCATCTCCGCCGCCATCGTCTCGTCTTCCACAGCCCGGTTCAGCGCCAGCCGCAGCGTCTGCTCCAGCCGCTCCATCTCCGCCATGGAAGTCGAGCGAATATCCACCTTCATGCTCGCCGACTCGGGGATCGAATTCACTGACGTTCCCCCGCGAATCACTCCGATGTTGAAAGTCGTCTTCGGAGTTGCAGGCACCGGCGTCGCCGTAAACGTTTCGATCGCCTTGGCCAGAATCACAATCGGATTAGGCGCGCCAAAGTCGCTCCACGAATGTCCCCCCGGGCCGCGCACAATCACCTCAAACCGGCGGCTGCCGAGAGCCTCGGCCACAATCGTGTCCGCGCCCGCGCCGTCGAGCACCACACTGTAGGCAATCGAATCCTTCCAGCGCGGCGTGGAAAAAATGTGCCGCATGCCGCGCAGGTCGCCCTCACCCTCTTCGCCCACGTTGCCAATAAACACAAACGGCAGCGCATGCCGCAGCCGCACCGAACGCAGCAGCGCCGCAACCCCGAGCATCGCGGTCACACCCGCGCCGTTGTCGGAAACCCCCGGCCCATATAGCCGGCTTCCCTGCTGACGAATATTCAACGGCGTGTTCGCCGGAAACACAGTATCGATATGTGCGCTCAGCGCCACGTACCGCTGCCCAAATCCAGGATGCACGCCAAACACATTGCCCACATCGTCGATGCGAACGTCGTCGAGGCCGACTTCGCGAAAGCGCTCCGCCAGCCACGCCCCGCGCGCCGACTCCCCAAACGGAGGCGCCGCAATCCGCGCCATCTCCATCTGCCACTGTGCCAGTTGCGGCTCCTGCGTGCGCAACCAGTTAAACGCCGACCGCACCTCCGGCGACGCTGCCAGCCGCGCCACGTCCTGCTGCACCGTAGGCGCAACGTCCGGCATATCCGCACGTGGAGGAGTAGGGCTCATGGGAGGTTATTGCGTTCATCTTACAACGCGTGGGAAGGAAAGGGGATTGGCAAAAGCGAGAACGGGCGGCCCGCACAAAAAAAGCGGAGCCTCGAAGCAAACGAGGCTCCTTGCTACCTTCGACCGCCAACCGCTCGCGGTTACGGTTTTAGCTCGAACAAAACGCCGCATCCACCGGGGAGGTTGCTGGAATCGGCACAAAAGGTTTTGTTGAAGTCGAAGTCACCGCCTCCCAGTGCCGAGCCAAAGATGTCGCCGTTAGCGCCGAAGGCAAGCACGTCGTCTGCAGGCCCCGCTCCGTCGTGCCCACCAAGGAAGGTATACAGAATCGTCTCCGTGAAGGTGCCGTCGGAACCGGGCGTCAGCTTGTAGACAATGCCACAGCTCTCATCCGAGTCTTCCGTGCAGATGTTCTCTCCCCCAATGCCGCCGCCTTGCGAGACCACGCCGTAGAGGCTCCCCGCGGCACCCAGGGTCAGGCTGTTAGCAGGAAAAGCTCCATCCGCTTCGCCGTCAAATTGGTGGATGATGCTCTCCGTGACTTGCCCGCCACCTAAGGGGGTTATCTCGAACACCGTGCCCGACAAGGAGATTCCTCCATTCTCGGTAGTGCCGACCAAGTCACCCGCCTCGTCAAGGATCACGCCGGAAAAAGGATTCCAGCCGGTGCTGGCGTCCACGAAGCTATACAACGTGCTCTCGGTCCAGACCGTCCCGTTCGCGTTCGGCGTCAGTTCGAACACCGTGCCGCACAACCCAAGGCCGCCGTCCGGGTCGCCGCAGGTCGAGGAGTCGCCAGCGCCGCCAAACGCCGTGGTGCCCCAAAGGTTCCCCGCCTTGTCGAACGCCACCCCGCCCGAAGGACTCACGCCGTCTGGGGTGCCCTCTCCTGTGAAGTGATGGAGAATGGTCTGGGTCCACACCCCATCCGCCAAGTGCAGCTTATAAGCCGTACCGCAACCGTTGGAGCATAGGGTCTCGAAGATGCCGCTCGCGCCGCCGCCGCCGTTGAAGGTGACGCCGAAGAGATCTCCCGCTTTGTCGAAGATTAAGCGGCCACTGGGATTGCATCCATCGTCCCCATTGCTGTCGAACTTGTGCAGGAAGGTCTCCGTCCACGCTCCACCCGTGGCGGTGGGAGGCGACAGTTCATAGACGATGCCGCACCCGTTACCGCCGTTGGGGGTTATTCCATAAAGGTTGCCCTCCGCGTCGAAGACGACGGCGTTACCCGGGTTAGAACCGTCGCCCGTTGCCTGCGAAAACTGGTGGATCGTCTGGAAGGCGAGGCCGCCACCCGCTTTCCGCGTCATTTCGAAAACCGTGCCGTCGGCGAATTCTCCGACACCGCCCGTGCTGGTCGTGCCAAAAAGATCTCCGCTCGCATTGAAGGTCAGGCCCCCAGCAGGAGCTTCACTGCTGCCGCCTTCTACACCAGTGAAAGTATGAAACACGGTCTCCTGATCCTGAGCTGCGCACCAGGAACCGGCCGCAAGCCCCACCGTTACCGCCGCCACCGCGAACCCTTTGCTGATGGCGGTCCAACACTTTCCGTAATTCATTTTGTAATTTCTCTTTTTAGATTGCGCTTCATAACCCTGCTGTCCTGGGCGGGCCCGTCTGCCCCTTGGCTGAAAAAATGACCCGCGACCAGACCATGAAAACCTCGCATTTTAAGGTGGTTGTTCGGACCATGTCGCGTTTGATTGATATGCAAGCAGACTATGAGAACGTGACGCGGCTTGTGTCACGCGTTTGTAAACAATTGAACTCTCCCGCGTAAATTCCGCGGGCGGCGCACCCGGCTCGTGTGGAGCGGACACTCTTGTCCGCTGCCTTTGACCTTTTCTTCGATTCTTATGGGGACTTCCCGCTGTGGCGTCCAGAACGTTTGGAGATCGTTCGTCGGCGGGTGCTCCTCGGTTTAAAAAATTCCTTCCGAGCAGCCTATCGCCGGGATCATCCGTCCACTAACTAAGCGGTCAACTCTCGGATAGAAGGAGACATCAAGGGCAATCGCGCAATCACGGTTGTGCCTGCTGCGTTCGAGAAGACTTCCAGCGTTCCGCCAAACTGCGCCAATCTTTCTCGCATTCCTCTCAGCCCCACGCCCGCGGATTGTCGAAGTGGCATCCCTTTACCCTTGTCCTCAACTTCAACTCGCAGTTCGTCCCCGGTCCGCGAAAGCTGCACCCTGGCTGTCTTGCTGCCCGAGTGACGGTGAATGTTAGTGAGGCATTCCTGAATGACACGGAAAATGGCGGTCTCCAATTCTATAGGCAGCCGGCCAAAGTCTTTCGAGATGAGCACCTCGGTCTGGATATCGCCACGCTGGGAAAAACCTTCGAGGTACCCTCGAATCGCAGAGGGCAATCCGGTTTCGTCAAGCAGCGGAGGATGGAGCAAGTGAGAAACGATTCGGACTTCTTTGATCGCTTCACGGAGAAACTGGTCAGCCTGAGAAAGAGCCTGCGCAGCCTCGGGGTTCATATCGTTCACATGAGCGGCGGCCACAGCCAGGCTCATTGTGCTTGCCGCCAGCAATTGACCCACGCTGTCGTGCAACTCTCTCGCGATTCGCCGTTGTTCGGTGTCCCGCAAATTTAACAATGTGCCGCTGAGTTTCCTGAGATCGTTCTCGGTCTTCTGCCGTTCCGCGACCTCACGGCGGAGTGCGGCGGTCCGCTCGGCGACCCGGATTTCCAACTCTTCGCGGGCAGTACGAAGTTCTTCCTCGGCGGCCTTCCGGTCGTCGATGTCGGTGCACGTTCCAATCCACTGAATGGGTTTTCCGTTTTCGTCTCGAACCGGAACCGCACGCGTAAAGTGCCACCGCCAACTTTTGTCGCTCGCCCGCAGGAAGCGCATTTCGTTCTCGAAGACTTCGCCGGTGGCTATCGAAACTTCCCACTTGTCAATCGTGCTTTGCACATCCTGGGGATGCTGCGTCTGCTTCCATCCCCAACCTTGAGTCTCTTCCAGTGTTAATCCGGTGTAATCGAGCCACCGCTGGTTGTAGTAATCGACAAAACCGTCGGGCCGGGCTGTCCAAACCATTTGCGGCATCGCATCCGCCACTGTCCGAAACCTCTCCATGCTTTGACGCTGTTGCAACTCCGATTGTTTTCGATCGGTGACGTCTCGCGAAGAGGACAACAGCTTAACCACGCGGCCTTCGGCGTCTTTAATGGGAGTGACGATCACGTCCCACCATTTAGGTGTGCCTTTCATGGTCGGACAGAAAGCGTGAAACGTCCCTGCCCGTCCAGCTAACGCTTGGTCGATCGCAGCCATCACCAGCGGACGATCGGCTTCTTGCCAGAACGTACGCCAATCTGCGTTCTCGCAACGGCCGAAGTCATCCACTTCCATCAATTGCATGGCAACCGGACTCATATACTTGAGATGAAAGTCGAGGTCGAGCACCTTTATGCAGTCGGACGTGCTTGCCAGAACTCGCCGGCTGAACTCTTCAGTCTCACGCAGAGCCTTTTCTGAGATCTTGCGCTCAATACCCAGCGCGATCGAATTGGCGACGGCGCCCAGTGCAATGAGGGTCGTATCGGGCAATGTCTGCCGGGAAAACATCCCTAAGACACCGACCAATCGGTCTTCAACCAGAAGTGGATAACCGGCGAACGAAACCATTCGCTCCCGTTTTGCCCATTCCTGGTCGTGGACCCTGGGATCGCCGATGACTCGGTTCGTCAGATGGGGGGCACGCTCCTGTGCAATCCTTCCAATTTTGTACTGACCCATTGGAATTCTGCTATGCGAGCCGTCGAGGTGCGTGTAGAGGCCCGCACTGGCCCGCAATTCGAGCACATTTTCTTTCTCGTTCAGCGTCCAGATACGCGCAAATGCCGCATCGAGTTGTTTTACGACCACCTCAACACAACGGCGAAGCATTTCCGGCAGAGAATCGGCCCCAAGCAGAGAAATGCCGATCTCTCCCTGCAGCTTTAGCAAACGGGAGATTTCGTATCCAGTTTCTTCAACACTCGCCGTAATGGGGTCACGACTCATCATTCTTCAACGGACGGCGCTGGCTCAAGATTTTAACAGACTCAGTCCCGGCCAGATTTTCCCACAGCCCCAGTGTGACATCTGTCCTTGCCTCTGCCGGATCATTCGCGCGATCATGTTCCAAGCGGACGCAGTGCCCCGTCATAATTAGCTAGAAATTGATCTTTGACAATTGAGACCGCGCCAAGCGATTGATTGCAAAGATTTTACCAGCAAGCCATTTGCAATCAATATTTTAGAGACACCTGCAGATCGCAGGTTTCTCTAAGCGGTTGATTCGAGACATTTTATCCCGATTGATCTGTAGTTTTTTTGATCTGCGAAACCCGTAAGATGCAGTGCGCCGAGGTCTCGAAGTGGAAGAGCGGCGCTTCAGCGCCGCGTAAAGCGTCCCTAATGAGGGGCTTCAGCCCCGGTGGTCACTTCCGTAGCCTACGCCAGTCGGCTCTCCACATACCCAGCTCTTCGCTCAACCGCGGCCACCAGCTTCTTCGTCGCCGGAACCTCAATCCCGTGCCGTCGAGCGCCGCGCAGGATCGGCCCGGCGATAGCCTCCAGTTCCGGAGTCTTGTGCAGCTCGACGTCCTTCTGCATCGAGCTGCGCATGTTCGCAGGCATGGCCATCATCCCCGCAAGAATCGCCTCCGGATCAACCTTCGCCCCCTCGGCGACGGCCACCGCGCAAGCTTCTCGAACACAGCTCTCAAGCTGACTCTTCCACGATGGATCGGAGATGACCTCGCTGGTGGCCTTGTCCGCGGCGCTTGTCGTCAAGGCATAAGGCGCAAGAAAGACCAGCTTGCTCCACATCAGAGTCGGCTCATCGTCGATGAAGCGGCACGCAAAGCCGATCTGCTGAAGCTGATCGACCGTGCTCCCGAGCAGCGCACGACCGGACGACAACACATTGAGCCGGGCAAAAGGCGAGCGATGGACGATATGTCCCGGGCTGACACGCTCGGTTTCAACCGCAATCGTCGCCGGGATCACGCGCCCAGAGCCGTATCTGGAGCGCAACAGCGGAATATGGTCGATGCCATTGAGCAGTGGAACGATGGCCCGTACTGCATCAGGATTCTTGAGTGCGGCCAGCGCCGGCTCCAACTGCGTAGCCTTCACCGTAATCCAGAGCGCGTCAACCGGAGGAACTTCGGCAGCGACCGCAACATCCACCTCAAAATTGCCGAAAGCACTTTCCAAGCGAAGTCGTTTGGGATACTGCGCGAGCGCCTCACGCCTGACCACCAGTGTAACGGAAGCTCCAGCGTGCGCCAGACAAGCGCCGATCAGGCCGCCAACGCCGCCGGCCCCAAGAATCGCATGTCGCATTGGTTTTGAAATCGTATCGGACATGAAATCTTAGATTCGCGTGGCTTCAATTTTGCTTCACGGTTGCGGGCAGGCACTCGGCAACCTCGGCATCGCTCAGCGTGTGGTCGCTGGCCTTGGCGCGCTGATAGATGCGGTCGACCAAATCATCGCTCGCCGGGATGCCGCGCCGCTCCAGCCAGAACAGCACATTCGATTTCCCGCTCATGGGCCCGATGTCGATAATCTGCTCCAGACCGAACATATGCGAGGGCACGCCCGAGTAAACCGTATTAGCCAGTTCGATATCGTTTTTCTTGAACGCCTTGATCACCGCCGCTGCATGCACGCCGGTCGCAGTGCGGAAAGCATCGTCGCCTACCACTGGATAGTTCGCTGGAATGGGCACCCCCGTGGCCCGCGAAACCGCCTGGCAATACTGCTTCAGCTTGGTGAGATCTTGCGTATCCCACGGCGCAATACCCATCAGCTTCAGATTCACCAGCATCTGATCCATCTGCGTATTGCCCACGCGCTCGCCGATCCCGATGGCGCACCCATGAACACAATTCGCGCCGGCCATCAGCGCCGCCATCGAGTTGGCAATCGCCAGCCCGCGATCGCTGTGCCCGTGCCAGTCCACGCGAATCTTCTCGCCGGAGGGTTTCACCACTTCCTCAATGACAAATTTCACCAGAGCAAATGCGCCCATGGGAGTGGCGTGCCCGGCGGTATCGCAGATCACAATGGAGCGCGCGCCGCAATTGATGGCTGTTGCGTACAACCGCTTCACCGTCTCCGGATCGCAGCGGCTCGTGTCTTCAGTGACGTACATCGCATCGAGGCCGAGCGAAAGCGCATACTTCACGGCCTTCTCGGTGGTCTGCAAAAGAAAATCGTCCGACCAACCTTCCGTAAAGCGGCGAATGGGACTGGATCCGATGAACGTCGCCGCCTCGATGCGCAGGCCGGTTTTCTGCACGATCTCGGCAATCGGGCGGATATCGTTCTCATGTGTGCGCGCCGCGCAATTTGAGCGTATTTTCAACCTGTGCGCGACGATTTCCCGGGCCAGCGCCGTCACATGCTCCACTGCGCGCGGTCCCGCGCCCGGCAATCCGAGATTGAGCGAGTCGATCCCGATCTCCTCCATAAGATGGAGAATCTCAATCTTTTCGGGAATCGAAGGATCCCGCACGGAAGGCGACTGCAAGCCATCGCGCAGACTCTCATCGTTAAGCAGCACCGGCCCCGGCGGCTTCAGTCCCGGCGGATGATTCTGGTTCCAGTCGTAGATGAGTTCGGAAGTATTCATGGAGAACAGCTGCTAGCTTTTAGCTCCTGGCTTCTAGCTAAAATGGCGCACCGGCTATATCCGGATTGGCTAGAAGCTAGTAGCTAGAAGCTCACTTCTCTTTCGGCGGCAGGGTCAGCCCGAACACCGAAATCACTCCCTGGCCCGCGACATTCACTTTCGCTTCTGCCTGATTGGGCAAATACAAAGTTTGGCAGTGCTCGCAGCGGTAGACCTCAGCATCCGGTCCCCAGGCTTTTTCTGCGTCGCCGCAGGCCTGCTCGATGACATCTTCCGAGTAGAACCAACGCTTCAAATGGCCACCACAGAACTTGCCTTTTTCGTTTTTCTCGTTGCAGGCGCGCTGCCCGGTTTTCTTGATCTTGACCTTGTGATGCGGAAGCTGCGCAGGAGTTTGCGTACCGGAAGTTGCCATTTCGCCAGTCGCCAAAGGATGCACCCTCGTTCGCGCGGCGCTAGCGCCGCCGGATTCGGCCTTACGACCGTCATTGTACTCGAAGGCGAAAGGCCGGCCCAAGCAGCGATATCGTATGCTAGGTCTATTCTCGTTATCGGCAATCCAAGACCAAATGAGCATGCTTATGAAACATGAGCCGTTTCCCGCGAAGAAGACCTTCCTGACGGGCGCGGCAATTCTTCTTCCGCTTGCGCTTCTGCTCGGCCCAATCAGCGCGCAGACGCCACCTAAGAAAGCCGGCGGTCCAAGCAACGTTCAACAGGAACTGGTGCGGATTGAAACCGGTTTTTTCGAGGCGTGGAAGTCGAAAGACGAAGCCTACTTCCGCGAGCACATGCCGGAGAACGGAATCTTCTGGGGAGAAGACGGAACATTTTCCCGCGACCAGCAATTGCAGGAGCAGGAGGCTTCCGCAAAAGTCTGCGCCGTGGAAGGTTATGGACTCTCAGATTTTGGAGCGCTCCCGCTCGCCGCGGGTGCGTACCTCCTCACCTACAAAGCCGAGCAGTACGCCACTTGCAATGGAGAAAAAATGCCGGTCCACATGAATGGAAGTTCGATTTACATTTTCAAGGGCGGCCGCTGGCAGGCTATTTACGGGCGGAAGTTCCCATGAAGAATCCGAGTTAGTTCTCAGCAACCTAACTAGAACTCGCGCTTCGGTGGTATCTGCGCGGCCCCGACGCGGCCTACAGTTACCTCGGCGTCGAAGTAACTTTCGCCGCGGATCGGTTCCCCTGCAATGCGGCGAAGAATGGCAATCTGCCCAACATGCGTCAGGGCATCGGCAATTGGGCCTTGAAAAAGCTTCTCCGGCGTCGCATGAAGCGGCTCGGATGACGCCAGATAGTCGTCAAGCCGCTTTAATGCTTCAAAAAAACGTTCCGTTTCTTTGTCCCAAGGCAACGGTTTGGAGTCTTTCCAGGTCCGGTTCCCGGAGGCGATCGAGAGCGCCCAATCGAACAGATCGCCCATATGCGCCAAAATCTGTCCCGGCGTACGCACTCCCTCACCGCCGTGGAACTCGGCAAATTCTGCGGGCGTATTGCGAACCGCTTTGCCTCCGCGATACGCCACCGTGGCCAGCGTGTGACGCAGCAGTTCGCGTTTCGAGTCTGCATTAGAAACATTGCTCATGAATCATCCCTTACAGTTCTTAGTTTTTCGATACCGGTGGTTTACAACTGTTTGCGCTTCACCACGCCCGCCGCGTGCAGCGCTCCACGAACGCGCTGCCCTAAACCTCGCGCAAACTGGAAATCGATAAACCCTTCCATCTGCCGTGCGAAACTCGCACCATACCTATACCACCATACTTTCTTCATTCCGGGCATCAGGTCTGAATCCAGATACTTCAGCCGCACCATCTCTTCCAGGCCGAAGCGTCCGTTCGACCGGCCCACCCCGCTCGACTTCACGCCGCCGTGCGGCGCCTCGCTGATGCCGAAACACGAAACCACATCATTCACCATGACGGTGCCGGCCTGAATGCACCGCGCTAACCGCTCTCCACGCTCCCGGTTGCGGGTCCACACACTGGCGGCGAGTCCAAATTCCGTGTCATTGGCCAGCCGCACGGCTTCCTCGTCGCTATCGAATGCCATGACCGGAAGTACCGGGCCAAATGTTTCCTCGCGCATGATGCGCATCTCGTGCGTCACATCCGCCAAAACCGTCGGCTGATAAAAATTCTTTCCCAGCTCTGGAAACCGCGATCCTCCGGCCAGAACCCGCGCTCCGCGCGCCACCGCATCGTCCACATGCGATTCTACAATCTGCAACTGCCGCTCATGGATCATGGGCCCCACATCAGTTTCACGGTCCAGCCCATGCCCCACGCGTAACTTCTTCGTTTTCGCCACGCAGGCCTTCAGGAACGCGTCATACAGACTGCGATGCACGTAGCAGCGCTCTACCGACAAGCAAGTCTGCCCTGCATTTAGGAACGCTCCCCACACCGCCGCACTCGAAGCCACGTCCACGTCGGCGTCATCGAGCACCAGCATGGGATCTTTGCCGCCAAGCTCCAGCACCACCGGTAACAGACGCTCAGCGGCAGCCACTGCGATGCGCTTCCCCGTAGCCACACTTCCAGTGAAAACCAGCTTGTCAATCCCGGGGCCACCCCGCGAATGAAGCAGCGCCGCTCCGGTTGCGCCATCGCCGACCACAACCTGAAAAACATTCTCGGGCACACCCGCAGCGTGCAATAGCGACTCCAGTTCCAGCGCCACGAGAGAAGTAAATTCCGAGGGCTTCAGCACCACCGCATTCCCCGCGACCAGAGCTGCGAGTGCCTCGGTCGCAGGAATCGAAAACGGATAGTTCCATGGTGAAATAATTCCCACCACACCATAGGGTTCGCGCACCAGCCGCCCACTTTTTAGCTTGGTGGCAAGATTTCCATGCGGTACCGGTTCGTCGCGCAGCAAACGATATGCGTTGTCGATGAGGAACCGCGCTGCATCGAGCACCACCAGAACTTCCGTGGTCAGAGCTTCGGCCACCGGCTTGCCAGCTTCTTGCGTGATGGCCTCGGCGATCTCCGATTTTCTCGCGTGCAGCCTGTGCTGAAACTCCCGCAGCACCGCGATTCGCCTCCACACGCCGACCCCGGCCCACGCCACTTGCGCGGCATGCGCCCGTGCTACCGCCGCCTGAACCTCCGCCTCGCTCGCACCCTCCAACTCGCGCAGAACTGTGCCCGTCGCCGGATTCACCGACGAAACCTTTCTCACTGCGATCTGTAGATCCGTGGCCATCCCAGTTCAGTACTCCACATTCACCAGATACAGCCCGCTGGCCGGCGCCGTCGCTCCGGCGGCTGACCGGCTACGTGCCTTCAGTATGCGCATGACATCCTCGGGCTGCAGCGTTCCTTTACCCACCAGAATAAACGTCCCTACCAGATTTCTCACCATGTGGTGCAGAAATCCCGATCCTTTCACCGTGTAGACGAACTCGTCCCCCTGCCGCTCCCATCTGGAAGAGAAAATCCGCCGGATGTTCGAGATTTGCGCTCCTTCGCCTCCTTGGGCATTCTCCCGAGACGCAAAAGCCGGCGGGAAGCCGGCGCTACGCTCTGGATCCACAGCGGCAAACGAAGTGAAATCGTGCTCGCCCACCACCAGCGGCGCCGCTCGCACCATCGCCAGCTCATCCAAAGGAAATGGATAGTGCCATACGTACCTGGCCAGAAACGGTGGACAGATCGCCGCCCGATAAATCCGGTACCGATAAATTTTCCCGCGCGCCGACTTGCGGGCATGAAAGTCCGCCACCATCTCTTCCACTTCCAGCACCCGTACCGACGCCGGCAAGATATCGTTCAGCGCCTTCACAAAATTCGCCGCCGGGACGGAAGACTCCGTGACAAATGTCACTACTTGAGCCAGCGCATGTACTCCCGCGTCCGTCCTCCCCGAGCCCTGGGGGAATACCTTTTCGCCGGTAATTCGTCCAATGGCTGAGGCGAGTGTGCCCTGCACCGTCACGGCATCGGGCTGCACTTGCCAGCCCGAGAAATCCGATCCGTCGTAGGAGAGAATCAGTTTGAGATTGCGCATGCGATCTTTTAATTTTTGCAGCTGCGAGTCCCCCAGCCGCGCCGCTTCATCCAAATCATTTCATGCGTTGGGGCGTTCGGCGCGACCGAGTGATTCCGCTTCCCGGGAGATGCTCGGCCATGGCGAGCACTTTATCAGTTTCAACTCTCCGAAGCGTTCGAAAGAAGAGCCGCTGCGTCGGATATACTAATGCGTTTCACCAAACTTTCGTCTCGGGGCGGGATTCGACCGGGCTTTTTCGAGCCTTTTGTTCTCCAGGAGCTTTTTCAGGAACCCAGACACGGCAGATTGCGTACCACTCACAGAGTAGTACTTTCTTTTGCATCTTGCTTTTTGATCCTTATTTGATTTGGGGAAATCCGGCTGTCTCAGGTTTCAAGCAAGTCTTTTTGTTGCAAGGCCTTCATGTCTTACCGAACTGGTCTTAACGAATTGGTCCTAACGAACGGAGATGAGTAGATGCCATTCGCACGATTAGCCTCAAACGTCCGGCTGACCACGGCCGCAGTTCTATTCGCAACACTGACTGTCGCATGCTGGGCCCAGGAGCCGCCCGCCGCGCCCGTCCCGCAAAATACTCCGGAAACGCGGCCGCTTCCTGTGCTGAACTATTCCCAGCCGGTATCGCATTTTCCCAACCCGATCGGGCCGTACACGGCGCGGCACGTGGCCGAGCCTAGTCTGGCAAACACGGCGCGCATCGACCAGTTTATGCGCGACGGCAAGTTGTATCTATCGCTCAACGATGCCATCGCGCTCGCGCTGGAGAACAATCTGGATATCGCCATCGCCCGCTACAACCTGAACATTGCCGACACCGACGTGCTGCGCGCCAAAGCCGGCGCTAGCATCCTCGGCGTTAACGCTGGAGTTGTGCAGAACACGCCCGGCGGCGGCATCGGCGGCATCGGTGCTACGGCTGGCGCGTCTACCGGCGGCACCAGCCTCGGAGCAGGCGGCATTGGCGCCGGTACCAACGGCTTGGTCAGTTCCACACTTGGCCTGGGACCGAATATCACGAGTTTTGATCCGGTCGTCACCGGCACTCTGCAGGAAGATCACCTTAGTCAAACAGCTGCCAACATCTTTCAAGGCGTGACCCCGGGCAGCAGCCTGAGCCAAAACACTGGCACGGTGAACTTCGCTTACCAGCAGGGCTTTAGCTGGGGTACAAACCTATCGGTCGGCTTCAATAACACGAGGGTTACGAGCAACAGCTTCTTCGCCAGCCTGAGCCCGCAAATCAACTCCAGTTTTCAAATGAAGCTCACGCAGCATCTTTTGCAAGGCTTTGGTCTGGCGGCGAATACCCGCTTTATCCATATCGCCAAGAACAACCGTGAACTCTCGGACGTCGCTTTCCGCCTACAAATCATCGACTCGGTCGATCAGATCGAAAACATGTATTGGGATTTGGTCTACGCCTACGAAAACGCACGCGTGCAGAATGAGTCCCTGTCCTTCGCACAGAAGACACTCTCGGATACGAAAAAACAGGTGGAGATCGGCAGCTTGGCTCCCATTGAGACTGTTCGTGCCCAAAGCACTGTCGCTCAGGATCAGCAACTGGTTACTGCCGCTCAAACTAACCTTCAGCTGGAACAATTGCTGATGAAGAACGCTCTCACTCGCACCCTGAAGGACCCTGTACTGGCCACCGCCGAAGTGATTCCCACCTCCACTATGGACATCCCCGCCCAGGAACAGGTTGTGCCCACCGAGGACCTGATCAATGAGGCGCTTCGCCATCGCGCCGAACTGGTTGAATCCCGGATCGATTTGAACAGCCGCGATTATAGTAATAAAGCTGTACGAAGCGCCTTGTTGCCGACTCTCGATCTATTCGCGTACTACGGAGGAGCTGGACTGGGCGGCTCACAGAATCCGGCTAACGTTTGCGCAAACCCTCCGACGCCGGATCAACAGCTATTCGGCTGCGCCAGCAACACCATCCCGAACGACCCGGACACGATTGCCCCAACGACCAGCCTCGGAGGGACGCTGAACCAACTAGTCAACTCCACGAGCCCTGACAAAGGTGTGGGGTTGCAGCTGAACATCCCTATCCGCAACCGCGCTGCGCAGGCCGTACAGATCCGGTCTGAACTGGAATACCGCCAGGCGCAAATGCGGCTGCAGCAGATTGAGAATCAGGTCGGCATCGAAATCCGCAACGCGCAATACGCCGTGCAGCAGAACCGCGCCAGCGTGGATTCCGCCCAGGCAGCCGTGGAGTTGGGGCGCCAGTCACTGGACGCGGAGCAAAAAAAATATCAATTCGGCACTTCGACCAACACGCTGGTTCTGCAGTACCAGAGCCAGATGGCGACGTCCGAATCGACTCTGGTCAATGCTTTGGTCGCCTACGAAAAGTCACGCGTCGAACTGGACCGCGCTACCGGGGCGCTGCTCGACCACATCGGCGTTAGCATCGACGATGCGGCGAAGGGCCAGGTTACCCGCATGCCCAACGTTCCCTACATCGCACCGCGCAAGGATATGCCGTCTGTGGCCCAGCCCGCGCCGCAGGCAGCAGCTCCGCAGCAGCCTCAGTAAGAATGGGGCCCAACAGACACAGGCGCGGCCACAAGCCGCGCCTTATTTTTCTCACAATTCTTTACAATCTGCGCCCGCGTCTGCCCGGTCGCTCCCGCTAAGATGGAGTGACGCTACTATGTTCTCCGTACTTAACTTTCGAACTCTATTTTGTCCCCCTAACTCGATGCATGAGCGTTTCTATTCGGCTTCTAGTCCGTTTTCTATTCGAAGGAGACGAAATATGCTTTTGTCCCTACGCCGACTGACTGCGGCTGTCTCGCGGCCGGCAATGCTGTTGACGGCCTTTGTCATCCTGGCTTGCACGCAGTTACCGCAACTCTTGCGCGCGCAGGATGTTCCCGCGGCTCCAGCGCCGCAGACCGTGCCCGCTCCCGCTCAGCCGCAAACGGTTCATTTGCAGGATTACTCCAAGCCGCGCTCGGCGTTCCCCCATTTCCTGCGGCCCTACCAGCCGCAAGAAATAGCGCAACCGAACCTGGGCAATTCGCGGCGCATCGACTCGCTCATGCGCGACGGTAAAATCTATCTCTCCATCGACGACGCCATCGCGCTCACCCTGGAGAACAATCTCGATATCGACATCGCGCGCTACAACCTAAACATTGCCGACACCGATTACCTGCGGGCAAAATCGGGCGCCAACATTCTCGGCGTCAATGCCGGCATCGTGCAGAACACTCCCGGCGGCGGCGTGGGCGGCCTGGGAGGAACAGTCGGCTCCGGCACCGGAGGCACCACCGTCGCGCCCAGCGGTGTGGGCACCGGAACCAACGGCTTGGTCAGTTCCACGCTCGGCATCGGCTCGACCATCACCAGCTTCGATCCGATCGTCACCAGCACGCTGCAGCTCGACAAGGACGACGCGGAATCCACCAGCGTGGACAGCGTGCCCATACTTTCCCAGAACACCTACACTGCCGATTTCGCCTACACCCAGGGATTTGAGTGGGGCACAACTCTGAACGCAGGATTCAACAACACTCACTTCGCGACCAACAGTCCGCTCAGTCTATTGAGCCCAGCCATCAGTTCGAATTTCCAGCTCCGCGTCACGCAGAACCTGCTGCAGGGCTTCGGCTCGCTTCCAAATACTCGCTTCATCCGCATCGCCAAGAATAATCGCGAGATTTCCGACGTTGCCTTTCGCCTGCAGATCATCACTACCGTCGACCAGATCGAAGACATGTATTGGGATCTGGTCTACGCCTACGAAAACGTGCGCGTGCAGCAGGAAGCTCTCACCTACGCGCAGAAGGCGCTGGACGATTCCAGGCAGCAGGCAAAAGTCGGCACCGTGCCGCCCATTCAGGTGGTGAGCTCGCAGAGCACGGTCTCAACCGACCAGCAGAATCTGATCCTGGCGCAGAACAATCTGGAACTGGAAAAGTTGCTGGTGAAGAACGCCCTCAGCCGCAGCATTGAAGATCCAGTGCTGGCCGAGGCCGACGTGATTCCTACCTCTGCCATGCAGGTTCCGCAGGAGGAAGCGGTCGTTCCCACGCAAGATCTGATTAATCAGGCGCTCGACCACCGTGCCGAGCTCGTCGAGTCGCGCATCGATCTCAATTCCCGCGACCTCAGCAGCAAAGCCGTTCGCAATGCCATGCTGCCCACGCTCGATGCTTTTGCCTATTACAGCGGATCGGGGGTGGGCGGGAACGTCAATCCTTCCGTGCTGTCACCACCTTGTAACTCCGCTGTCTCGAGCTGCTTTAGCGGCCCCAACGCCCCGCCTCCTTTTGTTAACGGCGGTCCCGTCGGTTACGGCAGCACGCTGAATCAACTGTTCAACGGCACCGCTCCCGACAAGGGCGTCGGACTCTCTCTGACCATACCGCTGCGCAACCGCGAAGCGCAGGCCAACCAGGTGCGCGCGGAACTGGAATATCGCCAGGCGCAGGTTCGGCTGCACCAGTTGGAGAATCAGGTGCGCATCGAAGTGCGCAACGCGCAATTCGACGTGAAGCAGAACCGCGCCGCCGTGCAGGCAGCCCAGTATGCGATGGACTTTGCGCGTCAGACTCTCGACGCCGATCAGCAAAAGCTAAAAGTCGGACTCACCACGACGACTGCAATCCTGCAGGATGCTTCGATCCTGACTACCAACGAGTCGAATCTGGTCTCAGCCAAGGCCGCTTACGAGAAGTCGCGCGTCGAACTCGACCGTGCCACGGGCCTGCTGCTCGATCACACCGGCATCGACATCGCCGACGCAACCCGCGGCCAGGTTACGCACTTGCCGCAGGTCCCCTATGTCGCGCCGCGACAGGACTCAAGCCCTGTCGGGCAGCCTGCTCCGGGTCAGGCGCCACCCTCCCAACCGCCATCCTAGGCTATACGGAGGAGGCTTCAGAAGATAAAAACGCTCGCGTCGCGTGTCGCGAATTGATCTATCAATGGGAGATGCTCCGCCGTCAATTCTCTGTCTATGGCTCGACGTTGTATGCTTCCTCCCGTGACCCTGTCCGTCATCATCATCACGCACAACGAGGAAGCCAACCTCGGCCGCACGCTGGAAAGCGTGAAGGCGCTGGTCAGTGACGACAAAGGGGAGATCATCGTGGTCGACTCAGGCTCGACCGACCGCACCGTCGAGATTGCGAATGCGTTCGGCGCGAAAGTCTTCGTTGAGGAGTGGAAAGGCTACGCCGCCCAGAAGAACTCGGCGATCGACAAGGCCACGAATAATTGGGTACTCTCGCTCGACGCAGACGAGGAAGTCACTCCGGGACTCGCCGAAGACATCGGTGCCCTTCTCAAGACACCCTCGAAGCCAAGCGGTTTCTTCATCCCCCGCAGGAACATGTTTCTCGGCCGCTGGATTCGACACGGCGGATTCTGGCCTGATCCAAAATTGCGTCTTTTCGACAGAACTAGCGGCCGATTCGAAGATCGGGCAGTGCATGAGACGGTCAAGTTCAGAGCGCTGACCGCCAAAATTGTTTCGCCCATCCTCCACCACTCTTACCCCACACTCTCCGACTACATCGAGCACATGAACCGCTACTCGTCGCTAGGCGCGGAAATGGTCATGGCCAAAACCGATGGCAAGGTTCGGTTCAGCGTCATCAACATCGTCCTGCGTCCGTTGGCGACGTTCATCTACAACTACTTCTTCCGCCTCGGCTTCCTCGATGGCCGCGAAGGCCTGCTGCTGCACCTCTACCACGCGGTTTACGTTTCGTGGAAGTACGCCAAAGCGTGGGAACTCTCGCACAAACAGAAGTGACACCCGCCGGCCTTGGCGGAATAGGGATCCTTCGACTCCGCAAGAAGTTCGCGTTGCGAACTTCTTGCTACGCTCAGGATGACAATTTGGTCCGGAATGGCGATTTGAGGGACCGATCCAGTAAGTGCGGCCCGCATCTCTGACCGACCTCGTCTTGACGGAAGCTTAGCGCCTTGCCCACGGACGCGTGCTTCCCTATGATCACAACAGAACACTGGGGTTCATATGGAAAAGAAACCAGCCAAGCTGCAAGTTGCCGAAAGTCCCATCGCCGACGTTTTTGAAAACCGCCATCCCTCCGTCGCCGAGAAGAACTGGGCGGAGAAGACGCTTGCGCCCACGCTCGAAAAATCCCCGGAGCGGCCGATTGGCGCACCCACAGGAGTGAATCTCGACGACACCGGCCATGCCCGCTTCACCACGATTTCCGGCGTTCCGGTTCGCCGACTCTATACGCAAGCCGATCTGCCCGAAGATTGGAGCGAGGAAAAATATCTCGGCTACCCCGGTCAGGCGCCGTTCACGCGCGGCATTCACGCCACTGGATATCGCGGCAAGCTTTACACCATGCGGCAGTTCTCCGGCTTCGCATCGCCTGAAGAAACCAACCAGCGCTACAAATATTTGCTCGAGCACGGCGGCGGTGGCCTTTCGGTGGCATTCGATTTGCCTACGCTGATGGGCTATGACTCTGACCACGCTGCCAGCGAGGGCGAAGTGGGAAAGTGTGGCGTGGCGATCGATTCACTCGAAGACATGGAAATTCTTTTCGGCGGAATTGACCTGGAAAAGACCACCGTTTCGATGACCATCAATTCGCCGGCGTCGGTGTTGTGGGCAATGTATCTAGTCGTGGCAGAAAAGCAGGGCGCGGACTGGAAGAAGATTTCCGGCACGATTCAGAACGACATTCTCAAGGAGTACATCGCGCAGAAGGAATATATCTATCCGCCCGCCCCGTCGATGCGGCTGGTGATCGACACCTTCGAGTTCGGATCCAAGTTCACGCCGCGCTTCAACACAATTTCCATCAGCGGATACCACATTCGCGAGGCCGGTTCGACCGCGCTGCAGGAACTGGCGTTCACCTTGTATGACGGCGTGGAATATGTGGAGTGGGCGCGGCGGCGCGGACTCGACGTGGACGATTTCGGTGCGCGTCTCAGTTTTTTCTTCAACGCGCACAACGACTTCTTCGAGGAGATTGCCAAGTACCGCGCCGCCCGCAAGATTTGGGCTCAAGTGATGAAAAACCGCTTCGGCGCGAAGAACCAGCGGACCTGGCTGATGCGCTTTCACACCCAGACAGCGGGCGTGTCGCTTCCCGCTCAGCAACCCCGGAACAACATAGCGCGCGTCGCGTTGCAAGCTTTGGCCGCGGTGCTCGGCGGCACGCAGTCGCTGCACTGCGACTCCTACGACGAGGCACTGGCCCTCCCTACCGAAGAGGCCGCACGCATCGCATTGCGTACACAGCAGATCATTGCTTATGAATCAGGGGTAACGCAGACGGTCGATCCGCTTGGCGGGTCGTACTTTCTGGAAAGTCTGACGCTCGAAATGGAAAAAGGTGCGCTCGACTACTTTAGCAAACTGGATGCGATGGGTGGCATGGTAAAGGCTATCGAGCGCGGCTATCCGCAGAGGGATATCGCCGAGGCCTCCTACCAGTACCAGCGCGCCGCCGAGGCAAAAGAAAAAGTCATTGTGGGCGTGAACCAGTTTGTGATTGAAGAAGAATCGCCACATATTCTCTACATCGATGAGACTGTGGCGCGGCAGCAATCTGCCAAGCTGAAAACGTTGCGGGCACGGCGATCCAATGACGAAGTCCGGCGAAGACTCGACGCGCTAAAGAAAGCCGCGGCACAGGAGCCGAAGGCGGGCGCGAATGGAGAGATTTCTCCCGCCAACACGATGCCTTACATCGTGGACGCGGTGCGTGCGTACGCGACCGTCGGCGAGATTTGCGAGGCACTGCGCGAAGTGTATGGAACCTATACGGAAGTTAGCATTACGTAGTAAGCAAGTCTGGAAGAGTGGCGGACGAATCAAACCAAAACGGGAAGGTGATACAGTTTGTGCCGTCATCGACGAAAGTTACACCCCCGCTGGGACTATGATTAAGGTGCAATTTGTGGTCTCCCATGAACAAACGAAAAAACGCAAAACTGCTCAGGATGCCGAAACGCCGTGGGACGCCGGCCTTTGCCGTGGAATCGCACATCTTGTTTCTTCGTTATCACAGGGTCATTCTCGATGCCGACATTGCTAAGCTTTACGGCGTGCCGGTGAAACGCCTCAACGAGCAAGTGAAACGCAATCAGGAACGCTTCCCTTCTGATTTTATGTTCCAGCTAACCGAAAAGGAGCACGACGCTTTGAGGTCGCAATTTGCGACCTCAAAGAAAAGCCGCGGTGGGCGCAGGTATCCACCCTATGCTTTCACCGAGCACGGAGCGATCATGGCCGCAACCGTACTCAACTCCGAGCGAGCCGTGCAGATGAGCGTTTTTGTGGTGCGCGCTTTTGTGCGCTTGCGGGAGATGCTGGCCACGAACCGGCGTCTTGCTGGAAAGATCAACGAACTGGAAAATCGTTTGGACACGCACGATTCCGTGATTCAGGAACTGATCGAAGCCATCAAAGAGCTTATGACTCCCAAGGAAGCGCCGCGCGGCCGCATTGGATTCCAGCCTCCAGCGGCCGAAGCAAAGGGGTAACCTCACCAGCGCTCGCGGCATAGCCGCGAGTGGGACACGTCCAGAAGACCACGCTACAATCCTTGCTTGATCCAACCGAATCAAGTCCCTGCCTCCATAGGTATCGAAAGCCCGCTCGACGAGCGCCTGCGCGCTTTGGCCGCGCTCTTCCTCAAACTGGGAGCGATCAGCTTTGGCGGTCCGGCGGCGGCTGTCGGACTCATGCATGATGAAGTCGTGCACAAGCGGCGCTCATGGCAGGTGTGACAGTAAGGCTGGCGGGTGATGCCCTGCGCGGCTGGCCGATGTGGGTCATCGCCGCCGCGTCACTGGTCGCGCTGCGGAAGTGGAAGATCAATCCAGCATGGGCAGTATTGGGCGGGGGACTCGCGGGACTAGCGTTGGCGGCAGTGCGGTGAGATGCCTGAGAGGCCTAAACTTCGTTTTTTATTCGCCTACGAGTTGCTTTTTGTGATACGGGTATAAAGCCATGCGAAGAGCTGTCAGCCATCTCAAGAAGTCCGACCCGGTTATGCGCGCAATCATTGAGCGCATTGGACCGTGCCGCATGCGGTTTGGGCTGCCGGAATTTCACAGCCTGGCCGAAGCCATCGTCTACCAGCAATTGAACGGCAAAGCCGCGGTGACAATCTTCAAGCGTTTTACGGCGCTGGCGGGCGAGCCGCTCACGCCCGAAGGCGTTCTCAAGCTCGGCGATGAGCAGATGCGCGGCGCGGGATTGTCGAAGCAAAAATCGGCATACTTGAAAGATCTCGCGACGAAAACGGCTGCTGGAATGCTGAATTTCACCCGGCTGCCGGAGCTGCCAGATGCGGAAGTAATCGAGCATCTAATCCAGGTGAAAGGCATTGGCGTGTGGACGGCCCAGATGTTTCTGATGTTCACTTTAAAACGCGAGAACGTGCTGCCCACGGGTGATTTCGGAGTTCGTATGGCGATGTACAAACACTATCTCGATGTGCAGCGGGCGAAGGCAAGGAAGAAGCTGTCCGCAGCAAAGAAGTCTGCGACCGCAAAGAAAGGCCGCAAGCGGAAGATCAAGCTGCCCAGTCCGGAGCAGATGGAGAAGATTGCGAAAAGCTGGGAGCCTTATCGCAGCGTGGCTTGCTGGTACTTATGGCAGAGCCTGGACACGAAGACGCTCTGACCATCCAAGGCGACCCTTACCTCTGTGCTCCTCTGCGCCTCTGTGGTTAAATGAATGGGATGGCTGATCTCAAGATTCGCGTATTGGTGGCCAAGCCAGGGCTCGACGGGCATGACCGCGGGGCCAAGGTGATTGCGCGGGCATTGCGCGATGCCGGCATGGAAGTGATTTACACCGGGCTGCGGCAGACCCCGGAGATGATTGTCAGCGCTGCGCTGCAGGAAGACGTGCAGGTGATCGGGCTGTCGATTCTGTCCGGCGCGCACAATGCCATCGTGCCTCGCGTGATGGACCTGCTCAAGCAGAACAAGATGGATGATGTTCTGGTACTGGTGGGCGGAATTATTCCCGATCAGGATGTCGATGCCCTGAAGAAACGCGGCGTGGCGGCAATCTTCCAGCCCGGCACCGCAATGGACGACATCGTGAAATTTATCCGCGCGAATGTAAAGGCTGCAGGCGTGCCGGGGTGATTGAGCGATCGGGCCATCGGGTGATTTTGTGATTTAACGGCTCGAAGATTTCAATTACCAAATTACCCGATTACTCAATTACCAAATTCTTGCATGCCGATTCCGAATCTAACCCTCATCCGGCAACGACTCGAGCGCACCGTTGGTCCTGCGCCATGGTATTGGAAAACTTTTCCGGCCTTTGATTCTGCCGCGGGGCAACGGTTTGTCTGGACGCATCAAGGTAGCGAGGGCCCTGTGGGATATGTGATTTCGCTGGCTCTACGACAGGAACCGGACAGGCCACGGCTGGCATTGAATACCTACTGCCGGCCATTTATTGTGCCGCCGCATTACCTCGGGGTCTGGTGCCCAGAGGGGCGCAACATCCGTTTGGTCTGCTTCGATCCCGATCAGCTCAAGGCGTTCGACCTGGCTGAGATTGCGGGATGGTTCAAGCAATCTTCTGACCGCGTCTACGCGAAGACGCCGCCGGTCGCGGATTTTGAGGTGCCGCTCACGCTGGATCCGGGCATGCACAAGATCAATGTGCCGCCGGAACTGGCGATGGTGGATGAGTTGATCGTGCCCACCAGCTATAAGGCGATGTCGAATGACGACCCGGCATTCGCACTGTTTGTTCTCTATCTGCAGGCCGGGCTGGCGGAAGTGCTGCCGCAGAAATGGTTCACCGCCTCGCAGTATGAGGTGGGAAAGCAATGGATTTCACGCGCGGCGCGCGATCAGGAATCGCATCGCATCTTCGGGGAATGTTTTGGCGCGGGATCTTTTCTGCTGGAAGAAGACGGGTGCCGGCTGGCGGAGTGGATCGAGAAAAGGGATTAATCTTAGTTCCCGGTCTCGCAGAGCGGCACCGGGGAAGGATTCGAAGCTCCCCAGCTTAGGTTTCTCAGGCTTGACGAAGCAGTTTTGCCCTCTCCCCCGTTACCCTCTGAGATCAAAGCTGGAAAGCCGTGAATCCTCCCCCTGTGACCCTGTTTGGCCGCTCCGGCCGGAGGTTATCGGCCGCAAAATGAGCGGCAAACTCTTACGTGCGGTGCTTGCGAAGCACTTGAACCATTGAAGGATGCCTAGGAGAAAGGTGGCCCCCACCACCACGTTCGTGCCCTACCAAGCTTTCGCAAGGCTCGGCTAAACTTCTGGCCGAACGGACTCTCAGGCCCCAATTGAAGTGGCGCGGTTGGTACTGTGCCGCAGGCTATGCCTGGAAGTCCTTAGCAGAGTTCATTTTTTTGTGAAGATTTTCTCAGGGCGGCAATGAATAAGGCTGTCAGGCATTTATACGAATTCGGTCCCTTCGTGCTGGACCCGGGCGAGCGTCTGCTGCGCCACGGTGCGGCGCGCATGGAGCTTCCGCCCAGGGCGTTCGACACCTTGCTGGTGCTGGTCGAGAACAATGGCCGACTGTTGGAAAAAGATGCCCTGATGCGAACCGTATGGCGGGATACGGTGGTCGAGGAAAACAATCTCAGCCAGGTGGTCTACCTGCTGCGCAAGGCGCTGCGGGATGGCGAAAACGGCAGCCGCTATATTGAAACGGTTCCCAAGCGCGGCTACCGCTTCGTCGCCGGGGTGCGGGAAATCGAGACTGAAGAAGGAAATGGCGCGGGTGGCAACGGTGTGCCCAGCTCCAGCGCGCCGTCGTCTTCTTCGAACAATCATGGCAGATCGGTGGCAGCCTCAGCAGCGGCGATGGAAGCTCCAGTGCCTGAGAGCGATTTCCATCCAACTCCCGACGGGAACGGCAACGGCTTCAAAACTAAAACGGACTCAGCCACACGACGTGGTTGGATATGGGGCATGGCGGGTGGGCTGGCAATCATAACCGTGGTGGTTTTGCTCGAAGGGGCAAGTTGGAGGCAGAGGCTGTTCGGGGATGCGGACCTGGGTCCCATTCGCTCGGTGGCCGTGCTGCCCTTACAGAACCTCTCAAACGATCCCAGCCAGGAGTATTTCGTGGACGGGATGACGGACGAGCTGATCACCGATCTGGCGCAGATTCGCGAACTCAAGGTCGTTTCCAAGACCTCGATCATGCAATACAAAGGAACGCGCACGCCTCTGCCACAGATTGGGCGCGAGTTGGGAGTGGACGCCGTGGTCGAAGGGTCGGTGCTGCGTTCGGGCGACCGGGTAAGGATCACGGCGCAGTTGATCCGAACGGCAACCGACCGCCACATCTGGGCGGAAGCTTATGACGGCGACCTGAAGGACGTGCTTTCGCTGCAGGCGCGCGTGGCCGAAGCGATTACCAACGAAGTAAAGCTGAACTTGACCGCCGAGGAGAGCGGCCGCCTGCGACGGGGGCGCGCCGTGAATCCGGAGGCCTTCGATCTTTATTTGCGCGGGCGCTATGCCTGGAACCAGAGAAATGTGGAGGGATTTCAGAAGGCGATCGAATACTTCGATCAGGCAATCGAAAAAGATCCCAACTTTGCTCTGGCCTATTCCGGCCTGGCCGATTGCCATACGTTACTTGCGCTCTACGGAGAAGGTGCCACGGGCATGACGAAGGCCAAGGCAGCGGCCGAGAAGGCTCTGCAACTCGACGGCACGCTGGCTGAGGCGCACACTTCCCTGGCGGCGGTGCGAATCCTGCATGATTGGGACTGGGCGGGCGCAGAGCAAGAGTTCCAGCGGGCGCTTGAATTGAATCCGAATTACGCGCAGGCCCACCACTGGTACGGCAATCTACTGCTCGGGCCTGAAGGACGCCACGACGAAGCGATCTCGGAGCTGCAACGTGCCCAGGAGTTGGATCCGCTCTCTTTGATCATCAACGCCGACATTGGGTTCGCGTATTACCTGGCCGGCCGCTACGACTTGGCGCTGCAGGCGTACCAGAAGGTTCTGGCCGCGAACCCCAACTTCTTGCCTGTGCACTTTTACCTGTCGCAATACTACAAGCAGACCGGTCAATACGACCTTTGGCTCAAAGAAATCGTCGAGGATACCCGCCTTGCCGGTTCTTCGAGTCAGGCTCAATCTCTGCAGCGGCTCTACTCTCAAGGCGGGTTTCGGGCGGTAATGGAGAGCGCGGCTAGCGCCGGGGAACAGCACAAGCCTGCCAACTACCAGAACTTCCGCGCGGATTCTTGCTCCTCGGCGCAAGCAAATGTCATGCTCGGCAGAAATGCAGCGGCTTTAAATGCGCTCGAGAACTGTTATCTCGGGTCCAGAGTGGCTCTGCTCTATCTGAAGGTCGACCCAGCTTGGACGAGCCTCCGCCCGGAGCCGCAGTTTCAGGACCTGCTGCGGCGGCTTGGGTTGCAGTAATAACTGTTCAAAGAAACGCCGTCTTCTAGGATACGACCTGACGGTTTCTCTTCTTCCCTGCCTCGACGTCCGTCTGCTGCGTAGGCAAGCAGCCTCCTGCATTGCGCGTCCTCGCTACAGTGGTATACCGTAATCAGTCCGCTCTTCTTCATCCGTACCCATGGCTGATCGCAGCGAAATTTCCGCAGTTCCTTCGTCCCAGGCGTCCAACGTCCTGAGCACGAAACTCGACGCCACCTCAGCCAAGTTCGAGGCCAACATGCGCTTTCTGGCCGACCTCATGTCCCAGGTGCGCAATGAAGGCGAGAAGATTTGTGAAGGCGGCGGCGCCAAGGCCATCGAAAACCAGCACGGCAAGGGACGCCTCACTGCGCGCGAACGCATTGACCTGCTCGTGGATCCTGGAACTTTCTTCGAGCTGGGAATCTACGCAGCTCATGGAATGTATGAAGAGTGGGGCGGGGCGCCGGCCGCAGGCGTGATTACGGGCCTGGCGCGAGTTCATACCCGCATGGTGATGATCATCGCAAACGACGCCACGGTGAAGGCAGGCGCGTTTTTTCCCATGACCTCGAAGAAGGTAATTCGCGCCCAGAACATCGCCATCGAGAACCGCATCCCTACGATCTATCTGGTGGATTCGGCGGGTGTGTTCCTGCCGCTGCAGGAAGATGTTTTTCCCGACACCGACGACTTCGGCCGCGTCTTCCGCAATAACGCCGTCATGTCAGCTCTGGGCATTCCGCAGATCGCGGCCATCATGGGGATGTGCGTGGCTGGTGGCGGATACCTGCCGGTGATGTGCGATCACGTCCTGATGACCGATGGCAGCGGATTATTTCTGGCCGGGCCGGCCCTGGTGCAGGCGGCGATCGGACAGAAAGTTTCGGCGGAAGATCTAGGTGGGGCGGCCATGCACGCGGGCATCAGCGGCACGGTGGATTTCCGAGAACCGGATGATCAAGCCTGCCTGGCACGAATTCGCTCGATCGTTGAAAAGTGGGGATACCGGCGTCAATCTCCATGGGACCGGAAGAAACCTGTCGAGCCGGCGCTGGCCGTTGAGGAGATTTACGGAATCTATGATTCCTCACCGTCGCGTCCCTATGACATGAAAGAAATTCTGGCGCGAGTGCTCGATGGCAGCCGCTTCGACGAGTACAAAGCGGAATACGGCAAGACGCTGATCTGCGGCTACGGACGCATCGGCGGCTTCGCCATAGGCATTGTGGCTAACCAAAAGCTGAATGCCCAGGCTACCGACCACGAGGGCCACAAGCGCATCGAGTTCGGAGGCGTGATCTACACGGAATCTGCCGAGAAGGCCGCCCGCTTCATCATGGACTGCAACCAGAACCTGATCCCGCTGATTTTCTTCCACGATGTGAATGGCTTCATGGTGGGCCGCGACGCGGAGTGGAGCGGAATCATTAAAGCTGGCGCGAAGATGGTGAATGCGGTATCGAATTCCGTGGTGCCGAAGATCACCGTGATCGTAGGAGGATCGTTCGGCGCGGGACACTACGCCATGTGCGGCAAAGCATTTGATCCGCGCTTCGTTTTTGCCTGGCCGACGGCGCGTTACGCCGTGATGGGCGGAGATGCGGCGGCGGGAACTTTAGTTGAGATCAAGGTAAAGCAACTGGAGCGCGGCGGCACGAAGTTAAGCGAGGAAGAAAAAAAGGAACTTTACGAATCGACGAAGCGCACCTATGACGAGCAAACTGACCCCCGCTATGGCGCGGCCCGCTTGTGGATCGACAAGATCATCGACCCCATCGAGACGCGCCATGCGATCACGCAGGCTCTGGAAGCTGCGGCGCTGAACCCCGACGTGCCCGAGTTCAAGGTAGGAGTGCTGCAAACCTAGCCATCGGGTCATCGATGATCTGGCCCGATCACCCGATTCTCTGTACACCATGCCGAATGCAGTGAAACTTATCGAATGTCCGCGCGATGCCTGGCAGGGGCTGAAGGGCTTGATTCCGTCCGACATCAAGCGGGCCTACTTGCAGGCGCTGATCAGCGCGGGATTCAAGCACATTGATGCGGTCTCGTTCGTCTCGCCCAAAGCAGTGCCGCAGATGGCCGACTCGGAAGAAGTGCTGAAGGAACTCGATCCGCCCGACGACGTGGAGATCATCGGCATCGTGGTCAACGAAAAGGGCGCACAGCGGGCCATCGAGACGCACGCGGTACACACTCTCGGATTTCCGTATTCGATTTCCGAAACATTCTTACGTAAGAATCAGAATCAGTCCGCCGAAGACGCGCTCGACGAACTGGAAAAGATCCAGAAAAAGGCCGACGATGCCGCGCTCGATGTTGTGGTCTACATCTCCATGGCATTCGGCAATCCCTACGGCGATCTGTGGAACGTGGACGAAGTGATTGAAGCCATCTCGCTGATGGAAGTCGACAACCTGCGCATGATTTCCCTGGCGGATACGGTCGGCGTGGCCACTCCAGAACAGGTCAGCGAACTCGTGGGCGCGGTGATGGCGAAGTACGATTACCTGGAGATCGGGGTACACTTGCACAGCCGTCCCGAGCATGCCGCGGCGAAGATTCTTGCGGCCTACGACGCGGGCTGCCGGCGCTTTGATTCCGCCATCGGCGGCCTGGGTGGCTGTCCATTCGCGCAGGATGCCCTTGTCGGCAACATCGCCACCGAGAAAGTGATTGAAGCCTTGAATCAGCGTGGTGCAGAGTTGCCGCCTCTGAAGCCGCTGGATACCTTATTGCGGGCGGTGGCTGAGATGGGGGCGAGGTATGCGAGCTCCGTTGACGACGATTAGCAGTCTCCAGATATGAACTACAAAACCATCCAACTCGCATACGACTCCGGCGTGGCCACGATCACGCTGAACCGTCCGGACAAGCGCAATGCCATCAGCTTCGAACTGATTGACGATCTGCTGCGCGCGCTACAGGAAGTGGAAATCTCCGACGCGATTGTGCTTATCGTGACGGGCGCAGGCAAAGCTTTCTCCTCGGGCATGGACCTAGACAATTTGAAGGCGCTGATCGGCCGGTCGCCTGAAGACAACCTGAAAGATTCGGAGACGATAGTCCGCCTGTTCCGTACGCTCTACGAATTTCCCAAGGTCACGATCGCGGCGGTGAATGGGGCGGCCATCGCCGGCGGCACCGGACTTGCGTTGCTCTGCGATTTCACTCTAGCCGTGCCGGAAGCCAAGTTCGGCTATACCGAAGTACGCATCGGCTTTGTGCCCGCCATTGTTTCCACGTTCCTCTTGCGCCAGGTCGGAGAAAAACAGGCGCGCGATCTGTTGCTGACGGGGAGGATTATCGGCGCGGAAGAAGCTGCGCGGATGGGATTGGTCAACGAAATTGTCGCACCGGAAGCGTTGATGACGCGGGCCCGCGAATTAGCGGCGCTGCTGATGGAGAACAGTCCGGCATCGCTGCGCGCGACCAAGCAACTGCTCAGCAACCACGGACGCGCTGAACTGGACGCACAGATCGAAGCCGCGGTCCGGGAAAATGCCGCGATCCGCACCACCGCCGACTTCCGCGAAGGCGTGAGTTCGTTTCTTGAAAAGCGCAAGCCGGTGTGGAGCGGGAAATGAATTCGAATCACTCGCAGGCAGTCAATAAAACCCGGCTGCGCGTGCGTTATGCCGAAACCGATCAGATGGGCGTTGTCTACCATTCCAACCATTTCATCTGGTTCGAAGTCGGGCGCGTCGAGTTGCTGCGGCAGCTAGGCTTTTCTTATCGCGACATGGAGAGCCAGGATAACTGCTTCATCGCCGTGGCTGAGGCCAAATGCCGTTACCGCGCCCCGGTGCGCTATGACGAAGAAGTTCTGGTGCGCACGGAATTGTTGAACGTGCGCGACTCGGTGGTCCACTTTGGTTACGAATTGCGGCGCGCGGAAGATGGCGCATTGCTGGCGGAAGGCGAGACCACGCACATCGTTACGGATGCCGACATGAAGATTGCCGTGCTGCCGGAAAAGTATATGAAAGTATTTCGCGCAGCCGTGGGAAAACAGGACGGAAAGCACTCTTGAACGCACTTCACATTAACGGTAACGATCTCACGCTGCAAGCAGTGCGCGAAGTATCAGCCGAACGTCGTCCCGTGCTCTTATCAGCCGATGCGCGTGAAGCCGTAGATCGCGCGCGTGCCGTCGTCGACGAAATCGTCGCCAGCAACAAGTTGGCCTACGCGATCACTACCGGTGTGGGCAAACTCAGCGACGTGCGCATCGCCGGCGACCAGATTCGCGAACTGCAAATCAATCTGGTGCGCTCGCACGCGGTCGGAGTCGGCGAGCCGCTCTCGGTAGCGGAAACGCGCGCCATGATGCTGTTGCGCGCCAATTCTTTGGCTAAAGGTTATTCGGGTGTGCGTGCGATCGTCATCGATACGCTTTGCGAAATGCTGAACCGCGGCGTCACGCCCTTCGTCCCATCGCAGGGTAGTGTGGGCGCGAGCGGCGATCTGGCTCCCCTCGCACATATCGCGCTGGCGTTGATCGGCGAAGGCGAGTGCGTCGACGCAGCGGGCGCGCGCATCTCCAGCGCCGACGCGCTGAAGCGGGCGCAAATCAAACCACTGGTGTTGGAGGCGAAAGAATCCATCTCTCTCATCAACGGGACGCAGGGCATGCTCGCCGTAGGCACGCTAGCGCTGCTAGCCGCCGAAACGCTGGTGGATTCCGCCGACGTGCTGGGTGGACTCTGCTGCGATGCGCTGAAAGGCACCGACGCGGCCTTCGATGAACGTATTCACAAAGCGCGGCCGCACAGCGGACAGATGAAGACAGCGGCAAACTTGCGCAAGATGCTCGAAGGCAGCCAGATTCGCGAATCGCATCGCGAGTGCGGCCGCGTGCAGGACGCCTACTCGCTGCGCTGCATCCCGCAGGTACACGGTGCGGTGCGAGACACGCTAGCGCACTGCCGCGAAGTGTTTGAGATCGAGGCGAACTCCGCGGTGGACAATCCTCTGGTATTCATCGCCGACGTCAGGAATTCCAAGAGAGATGTGATCTCCGGAGGAAACTTTCACGGCGAGCCCCTCGCGTTTGCTTTGGATTTCATAGCCATCGCGTTGAGTGCCTTGGCCGGTATCAGCGAGCGCAGGATCGAGAGGCTGGTGAACCCCGCGCTCAGCGAAGGTTTGCCGCCGTTTCTCGCGCAGGGCGCGGGACTGAATTCCGGTTTCATGATGCCGCAGGTCACGGCGGCGGCGCTGGTTAGCGAGAACAAAGTGTTGGCGCATCCCGCGTCAGTGGATTCGATTACCACCTCGGGCAACAAGGAAGACTTTGTCTCCATGGGCATGACGGCGGCAAACAAGCTGAGGCGCATTGTCGAGAACACGCGCAACGTGCTGGCCATCGAGGCCATGGCCGTCGCCCAGGCAATCGACTTCCTGGCTCCGCTGAAAACTTCCAAGCGCGGACAGGCGGCGCACGCCGCGATCCGCTCGGTGTGTCCTACAGTGGAGAAGGACCGTGTCATGTATAAGGACTTCGCTCGGCTGGCGGAGCTGATTGCGAGTGGCAAGGTGGCGGAGGCGCTGGGATGAGAGACTGGTGGCAATCACATCCTTGTGTAGAGGCCCGTTACCCCGGTTTACGATAAACGAACTGCTGCATGGTCGCGACTTGACTCGGTCCGATTGCGTGCTATCATGCCTCGCTTGTCGGGAACCTTGGGCCCCCTCCTTCATGATTTATGAGCGCATTGCCAACTCCAGTCGAACCTTCTGCCCACCCTCCGGGCACGCCCCCGGCTAAGCACTTCCTCGGGACTAAACACAAGTGGTCTATCGAGCTTCTGGAAACCTGCCGGGCTCTGGCCGGCTTGCCCGTGCTGGTCTCGCTGATTATCGAGGCCTTCACTCCTGATACTCGGATCATTGGAATCGGCGCGATCATAGCAGTGATCATCGCGCTGGTTTTGCGTTTTATCCCCAAGCTGCGGATCATGTTGAAGCCTCGCTCCGGGCATGCGTTTTGGACAGCTTTGCCCTGGTTCATGACAGGGCTGCTGGCGATCTTCTTAATCTTTAAGATCATCCCCGACCGAGCCACCAAGCAAAACGACCTGCTGGCCAACTCATGGCTGACCTGGCAAAAGAATCTGGCCAGCGCCTCGGGTCAATGCACGAAGTGGAAAGAGAAAGAGGATAGAGCAGATAAGGCCAAAGATCATGCGGAAAAGGTTGAGGCGGAAAGAGCGCTGGCTTCGTGCATAGCGGACGCATTGGATCCAGTGCTGTACAAAGAACCGCGTCCATCCAGCGACCTGGTAGCCGGCCAGTTGATGTTGGCCGACGATAATGCACGATCAGTTCTCGGAGATCGCTTGAGCGTCGGAGACAAGTTTCTGGGTTCAGGATTTTCCCTGCCCTGGGGGCAAAACGACCCGGCGGTGGCTCGCGTGCCTGAGTATTTTGTTCCCAATCTTCGCGACGATTCAGACCACGTGTGGGTATGGAAGCTGGAACATAGCAAAGTTCAAGATCAGAAACCGATCATGGAGCGAAAACTGTTGGAGGTTTTGCAGACTTTCGATCCCTCGAATCACGCCGACTTCAAGGAAAATTGGGGTTGGTTGAAACAGCACCTTCAGCCCAACGACTCCCTGCCGGTACTGGTGCGTTTTGCCCTTATGGATCCCGGGAAGGTGCAATACTCCGAATGCTTGGGCCGCCCCGACGCTACGCGCGTTTTTATGAGCAACCTGGGAGAGCTGCAATCAAAAACCATACGCGAGGCGGCGCAGAGTACAGGTTACAACAAGCCCGAAAAGAGCGATGAACGGGGGGTGACTCTCTTCATTTGGGTTTATGCCCCGACGGAGGAAGATCAGGTCGTGAAAGCGACTTGGGGCAGCGTGCTGACGAATTTTTCTGGCTGGGCTCGATCTGGCGATTGCAAGGCGACGAATTAGCATTCACTCTCAGCGGTGGTCCTCGCCCATCAAGTCTGCAAGTCTATTCTAAGCGGTTTTCACCGCGCTCCCATCCAATCCCAACTTGCCGGCAATCCCCCGCAGCGCTTCGATGCAGAAAGCGATGTGCTCGTCCAAATCCACACCCAGGGCGGTGGCGCCGTTCACGATATCGTCGCGGTTCACTTTGCGGGCGAAAGCTTTGTCCTTCATTCTTTTTCTCACTGATTTTGCATCCACCTCGGCCAACGATTTCCCCGGCTTGATCAAGGCCACGGCGGTGATGAACCCGGCGAGCTCGTCGCAGGCGAAGAGAGCTTTCTCCATGAGCGTATCGCGCGTGACTCCGGTATATTCG
>Ga0182015_10000787_pt1 | contig 44288 bp, 32 predicted proteins | sample 712P3MmetaG_FD_120478 | JGI IMG/M metagenome (GOLD analysis project Ga0182015, IMG submission 120478) | Permafrost microbial communities from Stordalen Mire, Sweden - 712P3M metaG | ecosystem: Environmental > Terrestrial > Soil > Wetlands > Permafrost | place: Sweden: Stordalen | collected...
ACAAACGCGTGCTCCAATCCAAACCGAGGTGACGTGCACGGTGGGTGCTCGAACAATACGCGGGATAACCTGGAATCTCAGCCAAGGGGGAATTCAGGTAGAAGCGGGTGGCTTGCAGCCCAATGATCCAGTGCGAGTGTTATTCCAATTCCCGGTGTCAGGCGTGCGGCTAGAGGCAATGGGCACAGTAGTCTGGGCGAAAGAGAACCGACAGGGAATCCAGTTCACGAACGTGAGTCCGCAAAATGAGCAGTTGATCCGAAAATTCATCGCCGAAGTGAAAGAATAAGCGGTTGAGACGATCGAGAACGGCAAGCTGTACTATTTACTAGATCCTGCCAATCACCGGACCGCTCGTGAAACGGCAGGTCACTACCAAGGGATCGGCTCCCTGGGCGTCATCGAGGACTACACGATTGCGTTTCTTGACGGATATCTAATAGTAGGGGAAGAGCGAATTACTTGATGGACGACTAGACGACTGTGCTTCCTTCAGGATCGCGCTGGAAACATTCGCGCAGACATTTGTCAACCATGTACTTCGTCTAACGCTTACGTTGTTCCTGACATTGGGGAAGTCCGGCGTGCGTGATTTACGTTCAGTTCAGAGCGACGAACTCAGGCAAATCTGAATGTAGAACGGCTTATCCTTCGGTACCTGTGGCTGCCGTCCCCTGGTTGAGAGTGTCTTCCACTTTACGCAGAAGTTCCGAAGGAAGGAAGGGTTTCTCCAGGATGTTTGTGCCGTACTTGATCCGTTCGCGCAATGCGGGAAACTGGTCACCAAAGCCCGTGATAAACAAAAACTTCGTCTCAGGACGAGCCGCGCGAATTCGTTCTTCGAGCTCAAGTCCGTTGAGACGGGGCATGACAATATCACTCACGACAAGATCTATTGTGCCATCGTGTTGCTCGCACAAGCGGAGTGCCTCTGCACCATCGGCGGCGGGAAGGACGGAAAACCCATTGCCTTCGAGCGCCCTATGGAGAAGGTTTCGAAGGTTGTCGTTGTCTTCGACTATCAAGATGGTGACGGAACGCTGGTGAGGCGTTGCGAGCTGAGGCCGCCTGTGCGGCGATTGAGTTCCTCCTGTGCGGCGTAGTTCTAGTTCACGCGTCATCCGTCGAGCGAGTATGCGTAACGAATCGCGCTGCTCCTCTGTCAGGAGGTGTGCCACTCGGTCCATCACGGCCAGCGTACCTAGGGGGTGGGCGTCATCGATAACTAACGGTATCCCTGCGTAGAATTGAATCCCGATTTGCTTCACCAAGAAACTGCTCGCGAATCTTTCGTCAGAGAGCGGATCCGGGACGATCAGGACGTCGGGTTGCAAGATTGCATAGGCACAGAACGAGCCCTCTCGCGGAATCTCATGCAACTCAAGGCCGATTGACGCCTTAAACCATACCCTTTGCTCATCGATGAAAGTGATGACGGCGACTGGAGTATCGCAGATAAGAGCGGCCAGACGGGCAATGTCGTCGAACACTTGCTCGCGAGAAGTTCCAAGAATTCGAAGGTCACGAAGACTTTCGAGACGGGAACTTTCGTTTTGTGGTAGAGGTAGTTGCACTCACGCCTCAGAACAACTCATGAGAAGCGGTACCCCCTCAGGCCGCCGTAATACCGGTTGCGAACTCTAGCAGCGTTCCACGAAAGCAAGTGACTATTCGCGCAGCGAAGCTATACGAAAGTTTGGTGCGGTAGATCGCTACTCTCTGTCCACCCCACTCATGTTACTAAGATACAATGCGCAACAATGGCCACTCGACAAAACCAGCCGCGCCATTGAGAGCACGGCGAAGAGGTGCCGTCCGCTTGGCAACAGTGCCAATATTCCGACACTGCTCTGTCATTCGGATCCTCGCCTTCATGCGGCGTCGTCGTGATGTTCCCACATAGTGACTGGACCATCACGACCCAAATTGTTAGCCTGTAGTAGCACACTTAGCACTAAAACCAGATCGTTGTCAAGATCGACCAATCAGGAATCGACCAATCAGGAAGATTCTTCGGCAAGGTGTTGTGGTTTCGTCGGTCCTGAAAGGCGATACTGTGAAACATAGTCCGCTCCGAAGAGCTAAACCATAGGATGCGAGAGTGAGTATGCCGGAGCGTGGACTTGCGCTTGATTCCGTTGATTCCTCAGATCTGACAGTCGGCCAGCATCTCAATTTACTTGATCTGGTACAGCTTGGACTTAGTCAGCGCGCGATAGGGGTTCTTCTGCCCAGGCTGGCGCTCCGCCTGCATCATGCCTCGAGTTTTGACGTTGTCACATTGGGTCTTTACGACTCAAGTGCGGAAAGCATCCATCTGAGCGTTTGCAAGGCGGGGGAAGCGGAGAGGAGATGCGAATCCCTTCCGGCGGAAGCTTGTGCAAGCGTACGAGTATGGAAAAATCAACGATCCGTACTTGTCCAAGATTTGGAGGCCGAACCCAAGTTGCCCGTTTTCCTACAGTCGCTTCGCCGACTTGGTGTTCGTACTTACTATGTCTTTCCCTTGACCACAAGCCGTCGCAAGCTGGGAGCAATAGGGTTTGGCAGTTTGCTTGTCACGCCTAAGACGAATGCGACGATTGAGTTCTTGCGCCGTGCCGCTGCGATAATCGCTCAGCTTCTGGACACCACGCCTTCATCCGATGGGCTTCCAGCGCCGACGGATTACTCCCAAACCCCGACGGCCGCGGTACCAAGGCTCAAACCAGAACTCCAGGATTTTGACCTACGGGATTACCCGCATCGCGACAAAGCTCCCCAGGAAATGATAGGGAATAGCGCGCCTCTACAAGAAGTTTTACGACAGGTGAGGATGGTAGCTACAACTGACGCGACCGTGCTGCTGCTGGGCGAAACCGGTACCGGTAAGGAGTTGGTAGCACGCGCAGTTCATCGGCTCAGCCCGCGGGCCGACAGCAAGTTCATTAGCGTCAACTGTACTGCGATTCCGACAGATTTGCTGGAAAGCGAGCTATTCGGACACGAAAAGGGGGCATTCACCGGGGCAATCAATAGGAGCGTAGGTCGATTGGAACTGGCTGACAGAGGCACTTTGCTATTGGACGAGGTAGGAGATCTTCCAAGCGTAATTCAGCCGAAGTTACTACGGGTACTGCAGGACAAGGAATTCGAAAGGCTCGGCAGTAACCGGACTGTAAGAGTCGACGTTCGGTTGATCGCTGCCACAAATCAGGACTTGCATCGGAGCATCGCCGAGGGTCGCTTCCGGGAGGACTTATTTTATAGACTCAATGTCTTTCCGATTTACGTTCCCCCTCTGCGGGAGAGAAAAAGTGACATTCCTGCCCTTGTGCATTACTTCGTGTCCAGATACGCAAGTGAAGCGAAGAAGTCGATAACGACTATCCCTGCCGAAGCAATGGATGCCCTTCTGAATTGGAGCTGGCCGGGGAACATCAGAGAATTGCAAAACCTGATTCAGCGATGCGTGATTTTGACGAACTCACCAGTCCTGAGGGTTCCGCTTGGAGAACTAATAAGAAGTAATGCGAAGCCATCTTCTGGCAAGCTGTCCCCAGAGGTGGAGCGCGAGCTCATCCTTCAAGCTCTGAAGGAGGCGGGAGGAGTGATAGGCGGCGCATCGGGTGCAGCCAATAGACTGGGACTGAAACGTACGACCCTCTACTCGAAGATGAAAAAGCTAAACATTAGTCCCAATGAGTCCTAGGACTAGCAGCCACTGGGTGTACGAATGTCGGACATCTTTGGGCATTGGTAGACTTGTAGGGGCACATGGAAAAGGCACAAAAGTGTCGAAGTGTCGAGTCCGGGAACTTGGTCGACAGTCAACGCCACCCGGGGGGCGAGCCACCGATAAAGGCTAGACCGTATTTTCTAAGACTCACAAGTCGACATCAAACGGAGGACGATTTGCTGAGGTCCCCGAAGGCAGGAGTGCTGGATCAGCCTGTGGAGCCTCCATCGAGAGCCCATCCTCTAAAACGCAGATTCGAGTACTTTGTGTGGGGAATGCGCCCCGGCAATGCACTTGAATGCGAACGACGGACGGGGATCACTTGTCTGCCAATCCCCGGCTTTCTGATCCGTTTTTTGGGCTTCCTCATTGCCTTGGAGTGACGAACTCTGGCTTTAAAGCACCGAAGGTTTAGTTGGTGGGAGCTCAACTTGGCTGAGACCCGACGTGGCGAACGTCTGTCTGTCGACAGTGTCGACACTCTGCCACTGAGATTCCGAGGCCGTGTTTTCTATGACTTAACTATTACTTGGAGATGGACCGGTAAATGCAACGAGTTAAGAATGGATGCGCCGCGTTCTGAGCGATCTGAGCGACGCTGTGATTGCGGATTGGACAACTTGCAAGTAAACTTTGGTCTCCCGGCGTTCGTGGCAGGATTTAAGGAACGCCGCAAATTCGATCTTCAGACATTCCTTTGGACTGTTAACGTTGGCCGGACAATCGCAGTTTTTTCCAAGAAACAGACGATCTTTTCTCAGGGCAAGTCCTCCGATGCTGTTTTTTACATACAGAAAGGAAGAATAAAACTGAGTGTCGTGTCGAAGGGCGGGAAGGAAGCCACGGTAGGGATTCTAAACGAGGGCGACTTCTTTGGAGAAGGCTGCCTTACGGGACAGCCCCTCCGGATGTGCTCCGCAACCGCAATGACCGATTGCACCGCGATGCGCATCGATAAGAAATCCATGATCGAAGTGATCCACCGGGAACGTGCATTTTCCGACATGTTCGTGGCATATTTGCTGAAACGGAACATCCGCCACGAAGCGGATTTGGTTGACCAGCTTTTCAATTCCAGTGAGCAACGGCTGGCTCGTATACTCCTCCTGCTGGCTCACTTCGGCAATGACGGAAAACCCGAAGTTGAGATTCCCAATATCAGTCAAGAAACGCTCGCCGAGATGGTGGGTACAACTCGCGGACGAGTCAATTTGTTCATGAATAGGTTTAGGAAATTAGGGCTTATTGATTATCGCGTTGGCGATGCATTGCAGATTCATAGTTCCCTTCTCAACATCGTTCTCCCCGACTAGTTGGCTAATTCGGAGGAGTGGCCTGAATTGGGAGGCTATTGGTTGGCAGGCGCGGGTCAATTTCGTTTCCTTTTTGAACTCTTGAATAGGGTTCGGCCCAAGGATCATCTCGATGTGCTGAGACGGGGGCTGCCTTCACGCTATTCGCCGTTGCAGGATTCAGGGAACGGAATTCAAACGCTATATTTGACCGAGGTACCACAGCCTCTTGCGGAAGTGCTCATCGGCTGGATTGGCAGGGAGGCGGCGCAGATGAACGAGCGGGCTCCATAGACGACCCATTCTGCCTGCCGGAGGGGTGCAAGATAAGCCGAGAAGGCAGCAGAGTCCTGAAGTTGATGGAGCGAAGAAAAGAAATGCAGTTGGTGGTGGTCGAAGGCCTTTTGCAAGAACTCCAGAAATAAGCGGCGGACGAGGCGCGAGAGCACGCGCACGGGCAGGAAGAAGCCCGAGCGGCAGGAGACCCAACGATCGCCGTCCGGGGGGAGAGCCCGCCGCCAGGAACAACACAATGGAGATGGGGATGAAAAAGCAGGTTTTGTCCCCAACTGTGCAGTACGGCGAAGAAGCCGATCTCGGCGCCCAGATGTTTGGGATCGGCGGCAATGGTGCGTAAGGTTTCGGAGGTGGCCCGGAAGAGAATGCCGTACCCCAGTTCTTTGTTTTGGTATGCGATGGCGGCAATCCTTCCGGCAGGGTGAAGACGACGTGGAAGTATTGGGTATCGAGGAGTTCAGCTTGACGATCCTCGATCCATTGAGCGCGCGCCAGGCACGGGCGCTTTGTGCAATACCGATTTCGGCACGAGTCGTAACCAGTGCATTCGTAGGGGCATTGATCGCAATGTTCCCGGTGACTGCCGAGAGCGGCAGTCCGGCACAGTTCGATGGCACTCATGACCCGGTGCTGCGTCGTAGACAGAGAAGCGGCATGCTGTTCCCGACAGGCTTCGCCATAGCGGCGCAACACGTCGGCGACTTTCAGCTTGGGACGATCCATGGGCCAGTCCCCAGAAGCACGGCACCCACGGAGAGTTCTTGTCTCAACGGGCCAGCAATGCCCGGTCAGCCAACTTCTCAGTCTCTACCCGACACCTCAGCGCGACGCTTCTCCCCTCGATCTCATCCGGCAAACGGTTCAGTGGACCCGATGGATCCATTCAAATCCCATAGACATTAGTCGGGGAGGCTTCCTTCAAGTCGCTGTATCTGAAGCGCCCGTCCGAAGTCATGCACCTGACGACCGGTTGTGCAGCGGGCGCTCCAGACACAGCCCTGAGACTTCTCACTACTAATCTCGTGATGGCGGGACCGGGCTACTTCCGGCTGGCCGACTGTTCAAGAGTTATTGGCATCGTGACTGGGACCGAGATGCGCTAGCTTCGCTCTTGGCCTTAAGTTTGTCCCATTTCCGCTGACGTGGGACAATTCGTAAATTTCCGAATCTGGGCGTTATTTCTTTAATCCAACTGTTAAGATGTGAAACCTCACAGGCCTTTCTTCCCGCAAGATTCTACAGCGGCAGCACGCGGTAGGAGGTGACCCAGTAGGAGGTGACCCAGGATGACCGAAAAGGCAAGTTCCAAGGCAATCCGAGACCTGCCTCAAGAAGACGTTCCCAAAGCCGTCTCTAGGCGCAACTTCATCAAAGGCGTCATCACCAGCGGTGTGGCAGTGTCTTCGGCGAGCTATCTGTTTCGCGCCTCCTCTGTTCTGTATGGCCAGCAGTCGGCGGCGGGTGTCGGCGAGCGGCTGATTACGCTGAACGTCAACGGTCAGCAGCGGCGCGTCGATGTCATGAAGCAAGAGACGTTGGCTTGGACGCTCCGCTACAAACTGGGCTTAACTGGCACCAAACTCGGATGCGACCGCGCTGAATGCGGATCTTGCACCGTCCTTGTAGACGATATTCCCCTCTATTCGTGTTCGCTGCTTACACACAGCGTGCGTGGCCGGAAAGTGATGACCATCGAAGGCCTGGCAAGCGCCGACGGAACCTTGCACCCCGTACAACAGGGTGTCATCGACGAGCAGGGATTTCAGTGCGCGTTCTGCATGTCCGGCTTCATTATGACCACCGTGGGATACCTGAAAACCAATCCCAATCCCACGCGCCAGGAACTGGCGCACGGGATCTCGGGAAATCTGTGCCGCTGCCAGGACTACGACAAGATTTTGACCGCGTTGATGCGCGGCGCCGACAATATGCGGAGGTCTACGCTTGGATAACAAAAAGGTCGTTGATACCACCAAAGCTGCTGAGCGCGAGTACGGAGTCGGGTACAAGCTGATTGGCAAGAACTACGAAACCGCCGATCTCTATGCAAAAGTCACGGGCAAGGCAAAGTACGCTGAAGATTTTCGCGCGGACGGCATGCTATTCTGCAAACTGCTACTCAGCCCAATGCCGCATGCGCGGGTAACGCGCATCGATGCGAAGGCAGCGCTCGCCCTGCCCGGCGTCAAAGCCATTCTCACAGCAAACGACCTTCCCGCCCCGGCCGATACCCTGACCGACAATGGAACGGTGATCAAGGCCAGCAAGTGGGGCGAACGCGGTCTCACCATGGAGCCGGTTTATCAGGGCGAACCGATTCTTGCGGTGGCCGCAGTCGACGAACTCACCGCCGCCGAAGCCATTGAGAAAATTCAAATCGATTTTGAACCGCTTCCCTTCGCGGTCGATCCGCTCGACACCCTGCGACCGGGCGGTCCTAACCCGCGAACCGATGGCAACGTCTGGACCCGGCCTGCGACAACTGCTTCGAAACCTGCCTCGCCCCAAGGCCCGGCTGCGCCTGTGGTCACCGAACTCAAGTGGACCAAGACTGACTTCGAGGAGGAAAAGCACGGCCGTCTTCCGAGGGGCAAGACTCCCGACGAATGGACGTATGGCGATCTCGATTCAGGTTTCAAGAATGCGGCACTCGTTCTTGACGAGACGTTCGTCACTCCGGACACGAGCCATCAGACCCTTGAGACCCGCAGCGCAATGGCTTACTGGCAGAACGGCAAAGTCTACATCTACACGGGTACTCAAAGCACCGCGCAAACGCTACCCGCGATCGCACGTTGGTTGAACATCGATCCAGACAAAGTTGTTTTCGTCAGCGAATACACTGGAGGCGGGTTCGGCAGCAAGATCACCGGCGGGGTGACGATGATCATCCCTGCGCTTCTGGCGAAAAAAACGAATGCTCCGGTGATGATGCGCATCAGCCGCGAGGAGGAGACCTTCATCGGACGCGGGCGTCCGAGTTTTCAAGGGCGAATGAAAGTCGGCTTCTCCAAACAGGGACGGATTACAGCCCTCGACATGTTCGTTATCTGCGACAACGGTCCCTACGACGCTGTGGGTGATTCCCCTTCATCGGGACGCATCGTCTCTCTGTTGTACCAGCCACAAGCCATGCGCTGGCGGGGGTTAACGGTGTTGACGAACACGCCGCCCCGCAGTGCGCAGAGTTCCCCGGGCGGGCTGCAGGGGATTGTCATCATCGAGCCGATCATCGCGAAAGCGGCGCGTAAGCTCGGAATCGACCAAGTGGCGATCCGCCGCATTAACTGCCCCGAGGGTAAAGCCCCATTCGGACCGCTGGCACAGGGGAAAATGCAGTACGCCACAAGCGCATTCCTCAAAGAAGCGCTCGACCGCGGTGCGGAGCAATTCAAATGGAGCGAGCGAGTTGCGCGCACTCCGAAGAGGATAGGCACGAAAGTGCGCGGCGTCGGCGTCTCGCTAAGCTGTTACGTCGGCGGCACCATCGGGTTCGACGGTCTTCTCGTCATCAAGCCCGATGGCCGGATCAACTTCCAGTCTGGAATCGGCAACCTGGGAACCGAGTCGGTGATCGACGTACATCGCGCGGGGGCGGAGGTTCTGGGCGTGCCGTGGGAAAAATGTGACGTAACGTGGGGCAACACGTCACAGAATCTTCCTTTCACCTGCGTCTCCGGTGGTAGCCAGACAACGCACGCGATGACGCGGGCGGCGTATGCCACCGCAATGGACGCAAAGAAGAAGCTTCAGGAAATCGCCTCGAAGAAACTCGGCGGCAAACCCGAGCAGTACGAGGTCAAAAACGAACGTGTTTTCCGCAAGGGCGGCGGAGCCGGGATGACGTTGGCGCAGGCCGCGCAACACGCGATTGAACTGGGTGGCATTTACGATGGCCACGAGGCGTCCCCCGATCTCCACAAATTGACGAAGGCGTCGGTCGCGGCATTGGCGGGCCAGGGCTTGGTGGCGGCAGCCAAGGACACTTATCCTCGCGACGGCTCCACGTTTTCCTATGTCGCCAGCTTCGCCGAAGTTGAAGTCGATGTCGAAACCGGCAAGTACTACATCGTGGATTTCCTCGCCTCCGCCGATGTCGGCACCGTGATTCATCCCCGAGCGCTTGGGGGCCAGGTGCTCGGCCGTTCGACGCTCGGCATCGGGCATGCGATTGGCCAGAAATGGGTGTTCGATCCGCACTACGGCGAGATGCTTTCCAAGCGTTTCTACCACAGCAAACCGCCGACGATTCTGGATGTTCCCGTTAATATGCAATGGACGGCGTTGGACATTCCGGACCCGGAGACGCCTGTGGGCGCTCGCGGTGTCGGCGAGCCACCGGTTGGAGGTGGGTGTGCTTCCATCCTGAACGCGCTCTCGGATGCACTCGGGGACGAGATTTTCCAGCGGGCACCGGTGAACGCCGACACTATTCTGACGTCGCTCGAAGCGGGCAGACCGATGCAGCATCCGCTCATGGCCCATATTTGATATGGATTTGAAGGAGAGTTATGGCTGTCATACGAGACGTAATGGCCGCGTTCGAACTGTTTCAGCCCACTTCCGTCGCTGACGCGCAGAAGCTTCTCGCACAGCACGGAGGAGACGCCTGGGTGCTGGCGGGAGGGCTCGACAGCTTCGACTGGCTGAAGGATCGAATCAGAAAGCCGAAGGTGGTGGTCGATCTGAGCGGAATCGAGGAACTGCGAGGAGTTCGCACGAGCGGCGATGGTATCGAAATCGGCGCGATGACCACGCTCACCGAAGTAGTGAATCATCCCATCATCAAGCAGAAGTATGATCTGCTGGCGCAGGCTGCGGAATTGGTGGCGTCACCGCAGATCCGCAACCAGGGAACCATCGGCGGGAATGTTTCGCAGGATACGCGTTGCTGGTATTACCGCGGCGGTTGGCCCTGCTATCGTGCCGGCGGCAACATCTGCTATGCCGATACGCCGGAGGGCCGCAACCGTGAGCATGCCATTCTGCACGCGGACCGCTGCGTGGCGGTGAATCCCTCCGACACCGCCCCGGCCCTGATTGCGCTGGACGCCAAGTTCGTCCTGCGCACGCCCAAGGGTGAGCGTGTGGTGGATGCCGAGGATTACTTCATCGGTCCTGAGATCGATATTACGCGGCTGCACATCTTGCAGCCCGGCGATCTGCTTACTGCCATTCGTATCCCGTCCACCTGGGCGGGCGCGCAATTCTATTTTGAGAAAGTGCGGGACCGCAACGTTTGGGACTTCCCGCTGCTGAACGTGGCCTCGGCCATGGTCCTATCCGGCAGCATGATCGGGCGCATGCGAATCGCGGTGAACGGCGCCGCCGCTAGACCGTTAAGGCTGAAGGCAGTCGAAGATGCTGTTCGTGGCCAGCCGCGGAACCCGGCGACTGGCGAGATGGCGGGAAAGCTCTCCGTGCAAGGAGCGGTTCCATTGCAGTTCAATACCTACAAGATTCCGCTGATGAGAAATCTAGTGAAACGCGCCATCAGTGGAGTCGAGGAGGCCACATGGACGTCTTAGAGTGGGCCACGAGTCCCTGGGGGCAGAGCGTCCCCATCCATATTGCTTGGTTCCTGATCTGGGTTGCGGTGATCGCGGGGTTGCTCTTCCTGGTCGTTCACGCCATCTACGTCATGTATTTCGCCAAGGCAAGAGAGTTTGCGGACGATGCTTCTCCCCAAGTCGTTGCGCGGATACCCAAGCGCGTTCCCCGGCACTCGCTGGTCGCTCGGACGTTTCACTGGATTATGGCAGCCTCCATGTTCACGCTGCTGTTTACCGCCTTCCTTCCGAAGGTAGGCGCCCAGTTTCCCTGGGTGACCTATCATTGGATCGCCGGCACCGTGTTAACCGTTTCCATCGTTTTTCACATCATTCATGCCTCCTTCTGGCTGGATTTCTGGTCGATTTGGCCCGACAGAGTCGATCTGGACGATGCCTGGAAAAGAATTCGCCGGTTTCTCGGAATGCCCGCGCCGCCGCCGCGAAAGTTTGCCAAGTATCCCCTGGAAAACAAGCTCTTCCACGGTGTCATTATCTTGTGCGGTCTGTCGGTAATCCTTACCGGCGTTTTCATGATGTCTCGCGTGCGTACGATCTTTTTCCCGCGGAATCCGTATCTATTCAGCGACATGACCTGGGGCCTGATGTACGTGTTGCACGGATTGGCAGGCGTGGGCCTGATTGCGCTAGTCATGATGCACGTCTACTTCGGGCTCCGGCCGGAGAAACGCGCGATCACGAAATCGATGATCTTCGGCTGGATGGACCGCGACTTCTATCTGGAAGAGCACGATCCCGAGCGATGGAAGGTCGAGACTCCTTCTTCGTCACCGACATCCAACCGGGCCGAAGGTCGAGGACTAACGGATGCTGGCTGAGATCTGCGATCGTTGTGACGCAGTGGAAGAATGCTACGAGTTCCTGCTGGCATACGCAGCCCAGGGGCTACCGAGTGACCAGGGCAGCCAGTCGGGTGGACAAGTCCGTGAGTTCCTACATCGCGCCGTGGAAGCCTTGACGGGGCTGCCGGAAGCTTGTGCGATGGCAGTCAAACAGGAAGGCCTTGAGCCCGCCGGCAAATACCTGGCGTTCGTTGCGGTACTCGATCGCGACTCTCGTGACTCTCTTGTTGCCCTGGAAGTGGTTCTCGCTCAACCCGCGATCAGTTCCCAGTTGATTGACAATCTGAACGCTTCCATCCACCTGCGAGCGCTCCTCACCGACTTATTTCTGCTGGGTGAGATTCTGAGAAAAAAAAGCAAACCGGCAGTGGAGGTAGTCACGGGCGACGGCGCTTGAAGAAATGGGCCCCCCGGGCCCGGCTGAATACAATTTGCCTTAGCCCGCCGAGGATTGAACCCAGATCCGCGCGGTGAGGACCGCGGGATGGATGGTTCAAAATGCTGCCCATTAGGCTTCCAGTGGAGGAAATGTGGGCTACACGCTCGCCATGGTGGGCTGGGTCTAAACTGTCTTCACGTACGGCTTCATAGACTGAGCCGGCATCAGCCCTACCTCGTACTGAAACGCGCTAATGCTGACTCAACCCCCCATAAGCGTCAGACTAAGACACGGTTGACGGTTGAGCCCGCAGCCAGCGTCAAAACGATGTGGCGGTCTTAAGGTCTGAGGGGACCAGGCCGTCGCGATTTCACCAGAAATTCTCCAGCGGCGCAACGCCTGATTTCGCCGATTATCCCCATCCAGCCGTTGGCAAAACCAGCTTTCGTCCGGGGCGGATTACTACCGGTTGCCCATCATTCTAGAGGAATCGCGCAAAGGTTCCGAATCTTGAACAATGCCGCACACGACAAGCTTAATATTCGGGCGGCAACCTAATTTTTTCCCCGAGCGCCCGATAGCGCGCATCGAAGTCTCCGGGTTTGTGCAAGGGCGAATTCAAAACAATACTCAGTACGCTGGCGTCAGACCGATCTTTTTTACGAGTGCACGATAACGTTCGTCTGAATGCAGGAAGTCGAAGACGGGTTCGCTTTGCAGAAACACGAGGTCCACCGCGTGCTCGCGATAAGCATCCTTGAGTTGTTGGAGCGTTTCGTCCTTCATTCCAAGGGCCGCATAGGCTTCCGCCAGGTCAGAGGGCGAGACATACTCTTTGCGGCTGCGAGTCTTAAGATCGTTCAGCTGTAGTTGCAAAACTGCTTTTCTGCCGCCGCGTTCATAGGCGTGCTGGATCTCGGCTGCGGCTTTCTCGCCGCGGTTAAGCCGCGTGTCCAGTTCGAGTTCCTGCACGGATTCCTTCTCCCTGCCCTTGAACCCGTAAACTCTGGAAAGGAAATAATGAACCCATTGCGCTGCCGAACCCGCCTGGGCGCGCATGCGAAATTCTTCAAGCGCGGCGTCGTACTGCCGCACTTTGTAGTAAGCCCTGCCCAGGGCCCAAGGCCTCAGAAAGGGATCAATCTCGGTAGCTCGCTTTTGTTCCTGTAGCGCCTCGTGCGGGCGGTTCATGGCGAAGAGAATGTAGGAACGGAGGTGGTGAGCTTCGGAAAAGTTGGGATCAAGTTCCAGCGAACGCCGCGATTCCGCGTCTGCGCGCTGCCAATCCCACTTGTCAAAGAAGTACACTGCCGCCATGCTGTGGTGAGCGTCCGCCGAGGAGTCATCCAATTCCACCGCTTTGCGGGCGGCGGCCTCCTGTTGATCCATGACCTCGCGCGCGGTGGCCACACCTACTCCGCTGGGCCCTGCCTGTCCTATGCTATCGGCGATACCGGCCCAGGCCGCGGCATAGTCAGGTTGCAGCTGGATCGCTTGCTCAAAATATTTCCGGCTCTCGCTATTATTTCCGGCAACCCACAAATAACGCCCTCTTAGATAAGCATCGTGCGCCTCAGGATTGACATAGCGCCGGGGCCGATCCGGAGCGAACGCCACCTTCGCTTCGCTGACGATGACTTGCGAGATTTCCTGGGGAAGGGACACCGCGCCACTCAAATCGCTTTCATAGCCCTCGGCCCAGATGTGCGTATCTGTAGGCGCATAGATCAGTTGCAGATTTACATGTACGTGGTTTCCGGAACGATTCACCGAACCTTCCAGAATTCCGTCGACTCCAAGCGCCTGCGCGATCTCCCGCAGCGGCCGGCTGACGCCTTTGTACTGCATGGCGGAAGTCCGGGAAACTACCCGCAGAGAACGGTTTTTCGCAAGCGCGGTGATCAGTTCGTCAGTCATGCCATCGGCGTAGTAATCCTGGGAGGCATCGCCAGAAAGATTCGCCAGAGGAAGCACAGCGATGGAGTGAATTGGGCCAATGCTGTTGTTCGCAAAGACCCGGTCGCGCAGCCCCGCGACATTAAGCGCCAAAGTCGCTCCTGCCACCACGAGCAAAGCAACCGCCGCCCAGGACCACTTCCGTGATGCCAAGCCTTCACTGGTCCTGATCGGGCCAGCTTCCATGCTCGCTGGCGTTAAGACTTCATTCGCGGGAACCGAGATTTTCGCGGACGCAGCAGTTCCATTCGCGTTCGCGCCCACCGCGTCAGGTACAAACCTATAGCCCTTGCCCGAAACCGTCTGTATGAACCGCGGCCGCTCTACGTCTTCCCGCAGCGCCGTCCGAATCTTGCAAATGGCAGTATTGATGCCGTGCTCGGTATCCAGGAAAACATCTTTGCCCCACAGTCGCTCGATAATCTCCTGACGGCTCACCACCTGCCCATTTTCTTCCAACAGCAGGATGAGCAATTCCATGGGAATGCGTTCGAGCTTCAGCCGGCGATCATGGCATCGCAATTGAAAACGGGAGCTATCCAGTTCAAAATCGCCGAACTTGTAGGTGGGCGCGGGCACGACACTCCAACGATTTGGCCAAAGATTGTACCATTGATCGGCAAGCGAAAGGATACCCGACCTGTCAAATCAGCAGCTTACAGCTTCACCTTTCTTTACCTCAATTCATTCGCCCAGTCATTGCGTCGTCGCGCCGTTTAGGTCAGGATTCGCTCCCGCAGCTGAAAGCGTTCAGCGCGGCTCGATTGTTCAAAAAGGAGATCACATGAAACCAGCACTTAGCAAATTCACTCTGGGCCTGGGAATCATTCTGATGGGAGCGCTTCTCAGCGGCAGTGCCTTCGCAGGTTGCGGAGACCAGGGCAAATCAAAACACGGCGCCTCTTTGTTGCCGCAATCGTGGAATGGTCAGTTTGGTTCCTTCTTGCCCATTTCCGCCAACTCCTCGGACGATCCGATCGTCGGAATGTGGCACGTCACCTTCACAGCCGAAGGCAACGAAGCAGGACCACCGGACAATACTCCGATAGACAACTCTCTGGTCTTGTGGCATAGCGACCACACGGAAATCATGGCGTCCTCGCGGCCTGCACAGGATGGGGATATCTGCCTGGGCGTTTGGGAGAGGACAGGGAGATCCAAATACAAGCTCAATCATTTACCTTGGCTTGGGGGCAACGATACCACCAACGCGCCAAGCGGGATCGGGAACCCTACTGGCCCGACTCGCCTCTTTGAAGAGGTCACCTTGAGTCCGGACGGGAAGCATTATTGCGGGAGGTTTACGCTCGATGCATTCGATACCGCAGGAAACCTGACTGCCCACATTATCGGTGTAGTCACCGCAACACGCGTCACCGTGAATACTACGGTGCAGGATTTGCTCTGAGGGAAAGCTGATTCAGAGTTGGTAGGGCGGCGGGAATCGAGTGCCTGCCGCTCTGTCGTTTTTTGAGCGACATCGGCCGAGTGTTTCACTCGGTGCAGAGTTCTCTCGGGTTCCTCGCATGTCGGTGACTCCGGCGGCCAGATAGATCCGTATGGCTGGACCCAATACAAACACGGCTTATACGCCTGGTGACCGCACTGGGTCCCGAAACGAGAGAAACGGGCTTGCCAGTCGTGTGAGGAACTTGCAGCCCGAGACAGCTTAAGCTTCCCTAAGAGTACGAGACCTCTCGCGAATTTGCCTACTGCACCAGCTCTGCAGTCATCACAGCTCCGCCCATGGAAGCCAGAACCGAGGTGGCCTTCACTACTTTGTGGTTGTCGTCGGCAATCCAGACGGTCTTTTTATCCGCGCCTCCATCCGCAGAGGAGATCTCGACCCGAAATGCATTGAACGTGCCGGCAGGCACTTGAACTTTTTCCTTTCCGGCGACGGACAGTTGCAGCAATTTCACCTTCTGCGTTTGGACATCGAAGTTGCGGAAGGTCGTACTGTAGCCCTCCGACAGTGGCAGGCAGGCAATGACTTGATCCGAACCAGCAGCATCCGCAAAAAGTGGGCCGCCCAGATCCACCGCTATGGGACGGTCTTGGCCGTTCATGCTCATCTTGCCCGCAGCTTTATTCCCTGCAAAATTGAGGTCGAAGGCGACCGGGCCCTGCTTGACGCTTCGTTTCAGCAGCAGCAAGCTTCCTTTCTCCAGCGTCGAAGTGTCGGTGGCGGCGCCTTGTGGCGTATCCATCTGATCGATTGCGGTCCAGGAGCCAGCGCCGTCCTGCACGGTAGTGGAGAGCTTCATATTCATCTGCTGGCCGCCCATTTCGATCTTCACCTGGTAGTTGTAAGTGCCTGCCTGCAAATCCATGGCAGGCTTAGGAGCGCTGATGCTCCCGGCATCGATCTTCCTCACCAGGACTACCGTCTTCGGATCCACGGTGATTTCCTTCAGGCGCGCTACCTCCTCGCTGGTGCCGCCCTCTTGATACTTTCCTCCCAGGTGCTGGGCAAAGAATTTTTCCGACGCCATGAACAGCGCGAGATTATTGATCGGTCGGGCAAAACCGTGCCCTTCGTCCGGTGCGAGGATGTACTCCACCGGGAAACCGCGGTCGCGTAACGCAATCACGATCTGTTCAGCCTCACGCCGGTTTACTCGGGGATCATTGGCTCCCTGGGCCACAAGCAGAGGCGTCTTGATCTTGTCGGCGGAGTTCAAGGGCGATTCTTCCATCAGCAGCGCTTTGCCTTGCGGCGTACTCGGGTCGCCCATACGTTGGTAAAACATCTTGCGAATGGATTCCCAATAAGGCGGAATCGAATCCAGCAGCGTGATCAGATTCGAAGGCCCCACGATGTCGACCGCCGCGCCATATAGATCAGGAGTGAAGGCAACGCCCGCCAAGGTGGCGTAGCCGCCATACGAACCGCCGATAATGCCCACCCGTTTGGGATCGGCGATGCCCTCTGCAACCACATACTTCACACCCCAGGTCAAATCGTCCTGCATTTTGCGGCCCCACTCCCGGTTGCCGGCGTCCAGAAATTTCCTGCCATAACCGGTCGATCCGCGGAAGTTGGGTTGCAGTACGGCGTAGCCTCGATTGGCGAAGAACTGCGTCAACGAGTTGTACCCCCACGGGTCGCGACCCCACGGGCCGCCGTGTGGAAGGATAAGAGTGGGCAGATTCTTTGCCGGGGCCCCTTTCGGAACCGTGAGATAGGCCGGAATCTCCAAACCGTCGGAAGATGGATAGGTGACGGGCTTCATCTGGGCCAGGTCCGCACGCGGGAGTTTCTCGCGGACTTTATATTGCGGCGTTAGGACATGCGTCTTGCGCTCGAAGAGCATCGTCTCGCCGGGCTCTATGTCGCTTACTGCCGTGACCAGCCAGACTTGCTCGTCCTTCGTGCGCGAAACCACCAAGATTTCATGTTCCGGGAACTTGTGCTCAATCCAGTGCACGTCATCGCCGAACGTCTTGTTTTTGTAGTAAGTCTTTGCGCGGGCAGCGATGTACCAGGTTTCCACCAGTTCGTCGGTCGCTTCGGAGAACAGCGCTCCGCCGAAATCGACTTTCCCCAGCGGATCCGATTCCACCATCTCCGTTTTGCCGGTCTGCGGGTCCAACAATTCCAGCGAGGTCAAATCCGTGCCCTTGTTGGTTTCGATGTAGACGCGCTGGTCTCCGGGCTGAAATTGCAGAGGGTTGCATGACTCAAACACCGAGCAGGAATAAATCTTAGTGAACGCATCCGCATCGACCCGAAGCACCTCAGTGTCGCCGTTTTCTGCGCTGCGCGTGGCCATGCGCAACTGTCCCTTGAGGTCGAACACCCAGCCGGTAATGCGCTCGGTGTTTTTGCGCACCAGTTCTTTTGTTCCCGTGGAAATCTTCAGACGGTAAAGATCATGCCAAGCCTTGTCGCGATCATTCAGCCCGATGTAGACAACATCCGGATCGCTCTTCGGCACCTCGAATATCTCCACCCGCACACCTTTCAGTCCGGTCAGATCACGCGAGGGCGGCGCTTCCGCTCCTGCGGCGGGTTTCGCGGAAGGATCGACCGCGTAAACATTGAAGTTCTCATCTCCGTCGTTATCCTTGGCATAAAGGACGTACTTGCTGTCTCGCGTCCAGAAATATCCAGCCACCGGTCGTTTGGTCTCCGTGGTAAGCAGGCGCGCAGCGCTGAACGGCTCATCCACTGCCTTCACATAAACATTGCGAGTGTCTTTCCAAGGTTTTAGAAAGGCGATGTACTTGCCATCGGGAGAAAGCTGCGCGGCTGCAATTTCTGGGTTGCCGAAGATTACATCGCGATCAATGAGCTGCGGCGGGCCATTCGTTTTGTCTGCCTTTGCGGTGGCGAGGGACGCGAGCAAGAAAATAGACACCCAGATGAATCGGAGTTTCATATACGGCACTTCCTTTCTGGTGACATCGGAACGCGAGTGGACGATGAAAAAAGGACAGCGACATTCTCCTCCAGGCTGGTCGGAGGTGCAAGCGAGTGTCGGGACATTGCAGACCTTGCCCGGCGAAGACTCTGCTCAAGGAGGGCAAAGGCGAAGGCCGCGCCTCGTACTGTGGGGTTTGTCCCTGAAATTGAAGATCCACTTCAGTGATTTGATCCGCAGGCCGTAGCGACCTGGTTGCGATGGATGTAGCACCCGGCGGGATGTGTTCGACCATGTTCGTCTACGTTCTTATCACTGACGAGTCCAATGGGAATGGCCGAGCTGACAATTATTATCTTGCGAAGTGGCAAGAGAGAGCGTGCGACAAGTCGCTTTTCGGAGACGCAACGCCAAGTTACGGAAAACAACCTCTCGGCGTATTTCGCTGGACTCCATGGAGCCACTATGGGAAGGGGAGCGGACGGCGGTCGAGAGCCGACTGCGCGCGGCGATTGCGGGTTCGAATGTAACCGAAAAGGCGGGCTGGAAAAGCTGGCGGGTGATACGGGAACCGACGAGGTCATCGTTGTAACCGACACCGATGAGCGTGAGGACAGGTTGCAGTCGTATCGGCGAGTCGCGGAGATTGCGACCGTGATCGAGGCCAGGCCCATCATGGTTGTGTAGGTAAGGTGAAGAATGGACGGCCCCGTTCGTAGCGGTCGGTAGAATAGACTGAAATGGCTGTCTCAATCGAACTGCATAATACTGGTGATCCAAGCATCGGGGCCGAAATTCAGGCGCTAGTTGAGCACTACCTCAGCGACAGGCCGGGAGATTGGCGCGTGTCGATCGTTGGTTCTCGCGAGAATGATGGTTGGGAAATGAAGGTCTGGGGGCCGAATGGGTTTGAGAGGTCATACACATTGGTGGGAAGTGCGGGAGAGCACCAGCCTATGGTGATCGCTAACCTGATTCTGAGGTTGCTGCCCGCGAAGACGCCGAACGGGTGAAGCGGCGGACCGCTCTCATCGCTGGATCATCGAGCGCGTTAGCGGAGCGGGAGCCGCCGTGACCTTAAAACCTACCTCAGCCTCGCTGAGGTTCTGCATGGGCAACTTCGCAGCCTCTTCTAGTGGCTCTACATTCATAACGCGTAGAAACGCGAGCCAATGGCTCACGCCGCACAAGATATTTTCTTGCCGCGACCGTGAAGCGATTCGCCGGGGAGGACGGACAAAGAGCTATTTCGGAGCGCTCCGAACTCGTCACCAATCCGTCACCAAAACGGGGCGGTTCTAGGGGCATTTGGGTGTTTCGAAAAACCAGAAAAGCAAGGGAGCTAAAGGGCTTAAGGGGGTGTCCCCTCAAAATGGACACCTTCGAGCTCAGCAGTTCGAGTCTCCTTGTGCCAACCATTTCTTTCAACAAGGTAACAAAACTCGCCATCGATCTGAGACAAAACCCCGATTCCTCGATCTGAGGAAGATCAGGGCAAGATCTTCGAACGCTTCTTCCGCATCGACCAATCGCGCGGGGAGGAGCGGGCCTGGGTCTTGCCATTGCCGAGAGCATTGTCCTCGAGCACCGCGGCCGGCAACTGTGCCGTTTTCCGGGTGGAGTTGCCGATGGTCGCGGCGCAGGTTCAGGGCCGGCTCCCCGCTTAACCGTTTGAGGTTACAGTGATGCTCGTGCAGGCGGGAATGCGCGCTTCCACTGTCTCGAACGTGCGTCACTGCGTCAGTTCGGCTTGCAGTCCTAATTGCGACGCTTCAGTGAGCCTTAAGGTTCGTCGTCTAGTCTCCCGCCATGGGCTGGATGTACCGAAATCCGGTTAGCTTTGCTGGGGGTATATTTGCATTCCTTATAGCCTCCGGCTTCGCTGGCCCATCCGTCGCTCAGCAAGCTCAGCCGAACGGCGCGGTAGTCATCTCTCTTTCCGACGCCATTCATCGGGCGCAGCAAAACGAGCCGAGTTTCGCGAGCGCCCTGGCCGCGGAGAAATCGGCTGCCATCGATCGTTACCTCGCGAAAGCTGCCCTGCTGCCTTCGGTGGTCGCTCACAATCAGATGCTCTACACGCAACCCAACGGACAGATTAACCGCAACGTCCAGGTTGGGGCCCAGGCATCGCCAATATTTATCGCGAACAATGCCGTTCACGAGTACGTCAGTCAAGCCTCGATCAATGAGACGGTCGGCTTGAAGCAGTTCGCGGATGCGCAAGTTGCCGCCGCCAATGCAGCCCGTTTCTCGGCGGAGTTGGAGGTCGCGCGACGGGGACTGGTCTCGATCGTAGTAAGCCTGTACTACTCGATCTCAGCCTTGGAGACCAAGCAGCATCTTCTTGAGCAGGCCTTTCGTGAGGCGCAGTCGTTCACCGATCTGACACAGAAGCGCGAGGAGGCCCGGGAAGTCGCTCACGCCGATATGGTGAAGGCCCAACTGCAGCAGCAGCAGCGTCAACGGGACCTGAGCGATGGAACGCTGGCGGCCGATAAGGCGCGGCTGGAACTCGCCGTGCTCCTGTTTCCTGATCCACGGACACCCTACTCCACCGAAGCGGTAGCATCGCCAAAAGCGCTTCCGACGCGAGAGGAGGTAGACAGACTCGCGGCAACTAAAAATCCCGAGATACGGAGCGCATTGGCCGAAGTCCGGGCCAACAACGCAGAAGTTGCTTCAGCCAGGGCTGCCTATCTACCTGATCTCGCATTGAACTTCAACTACGGTATCGACGCACCACAGTTTGCCAAGCGCGGACCCGACGACGTGCGCAATCTGGGATACTCCATCAGCGGAACGCTCGACATTCCAGTGTGGGACTGGTTCTCAACACAGAAGCGAGTCAAGCAGAGCGAGATCCGGCGCGATGCGGCAAAAGTATCGCTGACGGCCGCTCAGAGGAGACTCATCGCATCCTTGGAGGAGGGGTATCGAGAGGCGTCTGCGGCGCGAGACCAGATGGACCTGCTCGATCAAAGCGTCCGCACGGCAGAGGAGAGCCTACGCTTGACAAAGCTTCGCTACTCGGCTGGTGAAGGCACGGTGCTTGAAGTTGTGGACGCCCAGACTGCCTATCTTTCGGCAGAAACTGCACAGGTGGATGGAGTGGTACGCTATCAGGCCGCGTTGGCAGCCTTGCAGATATTGACGGGAACGTTGTGAGGGCAAACCTGAACTTTGTTCGACAAGCAAGATGCGGCCCCAGCATGCGCCTGGCCAGCCTTAGCCGGGCAAGCATTCGCGTGGCAATGATGCTTCTCTGTTTCGGGCTTCTGCAGGCTTGCAAGAAAGCAAACGACGACACGGCTGCGATCGTGACGGTGCAGGCGGATCATCCAGAGGTGGGGGAGATTGCGGAACACATCATGGCGGATGCGACGCTCTCTCCGGTTGCACAGGCCGCGATTTCTCCAAAGATCACAGCTCCGGTTCGTGCTTTCTATGTACAGCGAGGCTCTAAGGTGAAGGCGGGCCAGCTTCTCGCGCAGCTTGAGAACCGCGACCTCAGCGCCCAGGCGCTCGATAACCAGGGTCAGTACACAGCGGCGCAGGCTTCCTTTGACATGCAGACGAAGGCCCAGGTGGCGGAAGACTACCATAAGGCCGAGTTGGATGTGGCGCAGGCAAAGGCGCAGTTTGAGTTGCAGCAGCAGATTGTTGCGGCACGGCAGAAGCTTCTCACGGAAGGCGCAATTCCCGGAAGAGATTACGACACGGCCGCCGCCGCTCTGGTGCAGGCGCAGGCCGCGTATGATGTGGCGCGAAACCACCTGGATGCGCTGAAGGAGGTGAGTCGGGCAGCCACGATCCAGCAGGCGAAGGGACAGCTGTCCTCCGCCAAAGGAAAATACCTCGCGGCCGAGGCCCAAGTCTCGTACTCCGAGATTCGAAGTCCGATCACTGGAATCGTGACGGACCGTCCTCTCTTCCCGGGCGAGACCGCGAACTCTGGAAGCACGCTGATCACCGTGATGGACACGTCACGGCTCTTCGCCAAGGTTCATCTGTCGCAGACGGCTGCACAACGGTTGAAGGTGGGCGATGATGCTTCGGTTGTGGTTCCCGGCGTGGATAAGCCCGTGCCGGCGAAGATTTTTCTGGTGAGTCCGGCACTTGATCCTGGCAGCACCACCGTGGAAGTGTGGCTTCGGTTGGATAACCGGGCTGGGAAGTACAAAGCTGGGACTCCGGTACGAACTTCCATTGTGGCAAGGACGGTTGCGAAGGCGGTCAAAGTGCCGCTGTCCGCGGTGCTTACCGGACAGGACGACTCGAAGTCCGTCATGGTGGTCGGTGCGGATGGAGCTGCTCACAAGACCGCTGTGGAACTGGGTATTAGTGACGGCGAAGACGTTCAGGTAACGAAAGGACTCGACGCGTCTGAGACCGTGATCACCACTGGAGCCTACGGCCTGGACGATGGCACGAAGGTGAAAATCGGCAAGGCTGGCGAAGAGGAGAAACCAACGGGCGGAGAGGCGAAGTGATGGAGCGGTCTTTCCCGTCTCGCCCCGAGGATACCTTTTGGCTCGTCCGCTATCGAGGTCCAATCTTCTTCTTTCTCATCGTGTTCTCGCTCGCAGGTATTTATGCGGCCGAGCAGGTTCCCATCTCAGTCTTCCCCGAGACCAATTTTCCACGCGTGGTGATCGGCGTCGACAACGGTGTGATGCCGGTCGAGCAGATGCAGGTGACCATCACCAAGCCGATCGAAGATGCGGTCAACTCGGTTCCGGGTTTGGTGACGGTCCGTTCCACGACGAGCCGGGGCTCGGCCGAAGTCAGCCTGCTCTTCGACTGGAGCGTCGATATGTACCGAACGCTTCAATTGGTGGACGCGGCGATTAGCCGGGCACGACAGGCACTTCCGAACACCGCGGTCATTACTACAAATCGCCTCACGTTTGCCACTTTTCCCATTCTCGGCTACAGCCTCACCTCCGACCGGCTTTCTCAGACTCAACTTTGGGACTTGGCGACGTACCAATTGAGGCCGCCACTAAACCGGGTAGCGGGCGTGAGCACGGTAACGGTGCAGGGTGGCAAGGTGCCGGAGTTTCATGTTGTTCCGAACATGGCGCGAATGCAAACCGCGGGCGTGACCATACTCGACCTGGTCAACGCCGTACAGGCGTCGAACATCATCGATTCGCCGGGGCTCTACGAAGCAAATCATCAGTTGATTCTCGGTCTCGTGGGGGCGCAGGCGCATGATGCCGACCAGCTTGGCCATCTGGTGGTGAAGACAACAACGGGCGGAGTGGCGGTTCGTGTCTCCGATGTAGCCGAGGTGCAGACCGGAGTGTTGCCCGTCTACACCGCGGTCACAGCAAATGATCATGCGGCGGTTCTCCTGAACGTTGCCCGTCAGCCTTCCAGCAATACCGTAGCCGTCGCCGACGCTGTCGCCACGCAAATTCAGCAACTCCGAAAGACCTTGCCTGCAGGGGTACAGCTCGAACCCTATTACGATCAATCCGAGCTGGTGCGCGAAAGCATTCGCAGCGTTCGTGACGCGATCCTGATCGGGCTGGTTTTGGCATGCATCATTCTGTTTCTTTTCCTCAGTGACTGGACTTCGTCCCTGGTTGCTGGCCTGGTCATTCCCGTAACCGTTGCGATCACCATCCTTTTCATGTGGGCCATCGGGGAGAGCTTCAATCTGATGACGCTCGGCGGACTGGCGGCTGCGATTGGATTGGTGATCGACGACGCGATTGTGGTGGTCGAGAATATCGTGTCGCATCGAGACCGCGGTGAGACCCGCGCAGACGCAGCTCGCCTGGCGCTACACGAGATCGCTGTTCCGCTGGTCGGATCGACGATCACGCCAGTTGTCGTCTTCCTGCCGCTGGTTTCGGTCACAGGCGTGACCGGAAGTTTTTTCCGGGCGCTGGCGATCACCATGACGGTGGCGCTGCTTACGTCGCTGCTTCTGGCGGTTACCTGGACTCCCGCACTCAGCCTTGTATTCCTGCGGGAGCGGCGAGTGGGCGGTGATAAGACCGACGATGAGCACGGCCGCAGGATGCGCAGAGTTCTGCAATGGCATGAGCGCGGACTCGGGTGGTCACTCAGCCGTCCCTTCACGCTTCTTGGACTGTGCGCGATTCTGGCCGTCGGCAGTTTCTTTTGCTATCGAGCCCTGGGGTCCGATCTGTTGCCTGAGATGGATGAAGGCGGATTCATTCTTGACTACATCATGCCCGCGGGCAGCTCGCTTTCCGAGACAAACCGAGTATTGGAGCATGTGGATCGAATTGTGCACGCCATGCCGGAGGTCGAAAGCACATCACGGCGCACCGGCCTTCAGATGGGGCTGGCCGCGGTCACTGAGGCCAATACCGGCGACATCACGGTGAAGCTAAAGAGCAAGCGCGACCGAGGAATCGACGAGGTGATCGCTGATGCGCGCGCTCAGATCAAGCAGACCGAACCGGAGCTGGATGTGGAGTTTACCCAGGTTCTACAGGACATGATAGGCGATCTATCGAACGCGCCAGAGCCGATCCAGATCAAGGTCTTCGCCAGCGATCCCGCGCTGCTGGCGAATCTGGGCCCTCGCATCGGTGATGCCATCGGCAAGATTGGCGGCGTCGTGGACGTCCAGAACGGAATCGACAATACCATCAGCGGTCCCGCGACGAACTTCCAAATCGATCCTACGGTTGCCGCGCGAATGGGCTTCACGCCGGTGGAAATTGCCGAAGACGCGACTTCCATCCTGGACGGCGTGACCACGACCGATCCCCTGATCGCGAACGGAAAGCCTTACACGGTTCGCGTGCGCTTGGGAGATGAGACCCGTCAATCGCTGGACACCATCCAGAATACGATCTTCAACAGTGCGACGTCCAAATTAGCGACTCTGGGATCGCTGGCTCAGGTGACAGAACTGCCTCCGCAAAACGAAATTAAACGGGAGAACCTGCAGCAGCTCATCAACGTGACCGCCAGGCTTGAGGGCTCCGATCTTGGAACCGCGATTGCGAAAGTTCAGAGCACGGTTAACGCGATGCACCTGCCTGCAACGGTGCGCGTTGAATATGGCGGAACCTATCAGGAACAACAACAATCTTTCCACGAACTGGTGCGTGTTCTCGTCCTATCGTTGGCGCTCGTGTTCGGGGTCTTGCTGGCTGAGTTCCGCAATTTTTCTGCGCCGATTGCGATCCTCACTTCGTCGGTATTTTCCCTTGCCGGCGTAGTGCTCGCTTTGCTGGTCACGCACACGTCCTTCAACGTTGCGTCGTTTATGGGCCTTATCATGGTCATCGGGATTGTGGCGAAGAACGGCATCCTGCTTCTCGATGCAGATGAACGCTATCGTGGCGAAGGAGTGTCAGCGCGCGAAGCCATGGTTCACGCAGCACAACGCCGTCTGCGACCCATTCTCATGACTGCATCGGCTGCCATCTGCGGCATGCTGCCGCTCGCGTTTGCGCTCGGCTCTGGATCGCAGATGCTTCAACCGCTCGCCATCGCCGTCATCGGAGGGCTGGTGATCTCGATGGTGTTAAGCCTGATCGTAACGCCGGTGGTTTACTACCTGCTGACACGATCCCACTCTCAGGCGGTGAGCTAGGAAAGGCCCGCGATGGTGATCGCAGGCCTAGGTTGGGCCCAAGGTTTGAATGGGGAACGCTCACCGCTCATCCGGTTGCTTACCGCCGCTATCGCTCGACCACGATGATCTCGAAACTATCGGGCACCACACTGCGGCGCGGATGTGGCATGGCATCGGTGGCTGCCGGTGCCGCTCCGAACTGCGCGGTCACCAAGTAAATGCGCCCTGTCGAAGCGTCCAGCGCCATGGTTCGTGCTCCCATTTCCGTCTTCACCGTTTGGAGCAAGGGAAAGCCGGGCTTTTCGGCCTCCACAATGGTGAGTGTGCCGTCCCCTCCATTCGAGGAGAACGCCAGTCCATGTTTCGGATCGAAGCCAGCCGCATCGGGCGAGTCGCCGATGGAAGCCAGGCCTAGAACTTTGCCTGACTGATAGTCGACAATGGCCATCTTTCCCCCGTCACAGACGGAGAAAATCCGCTGTTTGCCCCGGTCAATCGCCATGCCGGAAGGCGATTCGCAGCCGGGCAGCGGCCATGTGGCGGTGGCTTTGCGACTTGCCGCATCCAGTTTCACGATTTCATTCTTGTCCTCGATGTTTACGAACACCGATCCCTGCCCGTCTGCCTGGGGAAACTCCGGCTTGCCGGGCAGCGGCACTGTGGCTACGATGGTGTTCGACGCACTGTCCAGCACCGAGATATTGTTGCTGCGTCCGTTGAACGCCCAAACCGTTTTCGTCGCCGGCTCGAAGGTGATGCCGTCGGGATTCGTGCCAGCCGCAACCGTAGCCCGGATCGAGAGGTCTGCACGGTTGAATACGACAATTGCATTTCCCGCGCCGTCGCTAATGTAGCCCGTCTTCCCGTCGGTATTGAGCGCCACACCATGCGTGCTCTTCAGGCCGGTAACGGCGCCCACGGGCTTACCAGTAATGCTGTCCACGACTTCGACTCGTGAGTTGTGCGTGAGGTAGAGCCGGTGGGCTGCATCGTCGCTCAGCAGGTAGTCCCAACCACCCTGCCCCCCAATTTTCCAGTGGTCAGCGACGTGATAGTTCTGGGCAGCGGACGTCGCTGCAAGGGAGAGAACAGCCGCAGCGACTGCGGCTGGATAAAGGCGCATGGTGAAAACTCCTGCAGGAGAGACTCGGCAGTTCTGCCGGCCTTCGGATCGTAGCTACTGTACCTTAACCGAAGCTGAAGATATTGAAACAGGTTCCAGCGGTTCGGCAGGGAGATTCACGGTAACCAAAGCTCCGCCAGCGGGGTTGTTCACCATCTCGATCGAACCCCCGGCCTTCTCACAGATTGCTTTGCAAATGGAAAGGCCTAAGCCGGTGCCTCCGCTCTTTCGGCTGCGCGATGGGTCACCGCGATAAAACGGTTCAAAGATGTAAGCTCGGTCTTCTTCCGAGATGCCCTCTCCCTGGTCCTCAACCTTAAGCCGAGCAGTTTCTTGCGTACCTTCCATAGCGATCCGGACCGTAGCTCCGTTTGGACTATGTTGAAGAGCATTCAACAGGATGTTCGAGCACAACAGCAGCGCATCGTGGCTATTGATCGGTACCCTGGCCTCGGCGTTGAAGTCGAAGCTCACAGCAATCGCTTTCAACTCAGCCAAAGGCTTGCTCTGATGAACCGCATCCTCGATAACATCGCGGAGAGAACAGGACTCTAGCAGTTTTTCTCGGTCGTCAGGTGTTGGTTGTTCCAGTCGCGCCAAGGTGAGCATTTTCTGCACGGTGGATTCCAAGCGGGTGAAGTCATCCAGGCTGACTACTAAGCCGCGAATATACTCCTCCACGGTACGCTGGCGCATCGACAGTAATTGCAGTGAGGACTTGACGATTGCCACATCCGTCTTTAGTTCGTGAGCAGCATCGTTGGTGAAGCGCTTTTGTTGCTCAAACGAGCGTTGCAGACGTGCGAGCGCTACCTCCAGAGCGATGGCCAGCGGGCGCAACTCTGCCGTCTTTTTGGCGCTGATCGGAGCTTTGAAATGCCAGTCGCTCGGATTGATGAGCTCGGCTTCGCGAGCCAGTTCATAGACCGGCGACAATCCCTTCCGCACCAGCCACGCCATGACTGCCGCGGTGATACCCAGAAGGATGGCGGTCGCCATCGCGAAGAAGCGAACCGCCTCAAAGACCTCGTGCCAGACGTGACCATCGGGAATTCCGTAGACCAGCGTGATGCGGTGGCGAATTCCGCCGTTCGGTTTGCCGGGATCCACGATGCGAAGGGCCTGAAGGACGAGAAATCGATAACGGCGACTACCTACATCTACCTCGCGGAAGGTAGGGGCTTCAGACGACGGCATTTCAAAACGTGGCGGCTCACCCGCCGAACCCAGAAGCCTGCCGCGCTCATCCTCGACGCGAAAGGCGGCATCCTGGGCAACCTGCACTCCGCGCATGTCGAGCATTACGTTGTCGCCTTCATCCTCTGTATCCTGCACCGCGCCCATCAGCGACTCAGCCGTGGCTACCAGAGATGCATCGAAAGCTTTCAACTGCACGTGCCGCTCGTGAACGGTGATGGCGACAATCAGAGCGACCGCAGATATCAGTTCAAGAACAAGCACGGTCACGACAAGTCGCCGCGTGATGGAGACCGATCCGGTCATGAGGCGGGCAGATCCTTGCGAAGCCGGTATCCCCGATGACGTAAGGTCTCAATCAGCGGCTCCGCACCTGCGAGGTTCAGCTTTCTTCGCAGATTCGAGATATGCGCTTCGATCACGTTGGAATGATGCTCCCAATCGAAATCGTAGAGATGTTCCAGCAACTCCTGCTGTGAAACCACCGCACGAGGCCGATGCATGAGGTATTCAAGAATCCGGTATTCGGTGGGGGAAAGATCGAGAAACTGGCCGCGGCGACGGACAGTTTGCTGGACAGTATCCAGTTCCAGATCCGATATGGCTAACACTGGAGTGGAGACACCCTTCGCGCGCCGTATGAGAGCTTTGATCCTGGCGAGCAGTTCTCCCAGGTCGAACGGTTTGCCGAGATAGTCATCAGCTCCTGCATTCAGCAGGTTTACGACCGACTCTTTGCCTTCTTGCGCCGTGAGAATGAGCACAGGAGTGTGAAATTTGTCTCTACGCAAGTCCTGGAGAACACGCAGTCCGCTCTTGCGAGGAAGCATCAGGTCGAGCACGATTGCGTCATAAACGCCCTGCTCAGCGAAGTGCGAGCCTGCTTCTCCGTCGGCCGCATGATCCACTGCCAGTCCGGATTCGCGCAAAGCAGCAACCATGTTCTCAGCCAGTCGCTGCTCGTCTTCGATCAGGAGTACGCGCACAATATAGCCTCAAGAATATTGTCTCAAAGCTTGCTTAAGTGTGGCTGAATCGCTTGGTTACCGCAACGATTCACTCCAGAAGCGTGAAGCCCTTTGACGCTTCGCGCTCGGCCGGCGATGAAAAATGAACACGCCGACTGCTCTCGACCCTTGTTTTGTTGCGGGAATCTCGTTTTTTGACTGTCTAGGACGGTTTCGCTTGCTATTCGGCGGCTCGCGGTTTGGCGGCGGAGAGAGAGATTGACGCAGTGCAGAATCGGTAGAGTCGAACGGCGCTTGGCGAAAACAAGCGCTCAAAGGCAGACCGGCCCGCTTTCGCCGCTGTAGCAATCGCTACTGCGGCTTCGGGGTTGCGGTCGTTGCGGCCTGAATCGGTTCGACCGATGGTGTTTCAGGAGACACACTCGCTTGCCTCTGCTTATTCGGAGGGATTTCCGTCCCGGCGGGGTAGATGAGGATCTGCAACGTACCCCAGGCGGCATTCGAACTCGAGTCTGCCTGCTTGCCCATTCCCAAGGTTTTGAGTTGACTATCGTCGAATCCGAAGTTCTCCACCAGGTACTCACGTACAACCATGGCGCGGGCTTGGGTCAGCACTAGATCCTTTTGGGTATCGCCCTCCATTCCCGTGGATGCGACGATCACCGCAAATGCGAACTGGTTATTCGCTAGGAACTCGCCGCCGCTGTTGAGAGATTTCTGGTTCTTCAGCTTGGCCGAGTCCTGCTTGTCGAAAATCGTCTTCGCCGGGTAGGTAAATTCCTTTGCCGGTGCGCTTTGTGGCAATCGTCCAATTTCGTTCTTGGCCAGCTCGGCCGAATCCTCGTAGCCGCGACTTTTGAAATACCCGCGCACGAAGAAGCTATGCTTCAGAGCTTCCATGTTTTCCTGGAAGTCAGTAGCCCCGGCTTGCGCCTGGACCATGGTGTCGTGCATCGCGCTCGTAGTCTGTTCGAGGTTGGTATAGAGTTGTTTGTCGTTGACCAGGGCTCCTGCCGTACCCTGTCCGCCATTGATTTTGGCGCTGATTGAGTTCAGATTTGCGGTCGCGCGCGTGGCGTTCTGAATTGCCTGCTGACTGCTATCGAGGATGTCGCTGGTCTTTGCGAGCAGGTCCGACATTTCAAGCGGTGGCTGGCTGGCGAGCGTATCGCCATCCCGCACATTCGACGATGCGGCGGAGCCAAACGAGATCGCCAGATATTGATTGCCCAGCAAACCCTCGGTTTCGATAGTAACCAGCGAGTCTTGTTTGATGATCTCGTGGGTCGACTTGCCCAGATCCATGACGACCGTTACCTTTTCGCCCGGCTTATGGGGCAACACGATGTCACGGACAGTTCCGCTGTGGACTCCTCCCAGCCGCACATCGGCGCCGGCATCCAGGCCCTCCACGTTGTCGAATTGCGCTCTTAGTTGATACGTAGAGCTGAAAAGATACTGCTTGCCACCGATCACAAAGATGCCGGCCACCAGGATCGCCAGGGTCACAACGATGAAAGCTCCTAACCGCGCCACTCTCGACATGATGTTCTCCTACGAATGCTTCAGAAATTCCCGAACAAACTCGATGTCACTGTTCTGCAGTTCTTCAAAATCGCCTTGCACTACCACGTCGCCCTCATTGAGCAGAGCTAGATGGTCAGCAATTGTCTTCGCGCTGTGCAGATCGTGGGTCACGACGATGGATGCCATGTGATGTTCCTCTTGGAGCTTGAGGAGCAAATCATCGATCTCGCCAGAACTGATCGGGTCCAGACCAGCGGTAGGCTCGTCGAGTAGCAGAATATCCGGCTCCAAAGCCAGCGCGCGTGCCAGCCCCACTCTCTTCTGCATGCCCCCGGAGATGTCGGAAGGCATTTTGGCAACAGCGCCTTCCATGCCCACTTCCGCAAGCAGTCCCCTGACGCGGTCGGCCCGCTCAGACTTCGACATCTTCTTCTGGTGGTGTTGCAGTGGAAACGCTACGTTCTGTTCGACGGTCAGCGAATCGTAGAGCGCGGCGTGCTGAAACAGAAAGCCCATCTTCTTTCTGATTTCGCCCATCTGGTCCAGGGCTAATCCGGCAATGTCAACTCCATGAATACGAACCGATCCCGAGTCTGGTTTCGTCAATCCGATGATGAGCCGCAGCAACACGCTCTTACCCGTGCCGCTGCGTCCCAAGACTGCCAGGGTCTCGCCACGCTTCACCTTCAGGCTGATCCCGTTCAAAACCTTTTGGCTGCCGAAAGACTTATGCAAGCCGGCGACGGCGATAACGGTCGCGCGGCCGTCTTGCTCGGCCTCCGTCCGCTTGATCGCGATTTGAATCGGAATTTGATCGATGCTGTTCATCTCTATTTCGGGAGTCATGTGGTTCTTTGTCCGTCCCAACGAAAACCTAAAAGATAGTCACGGGAAAAATATGATGATGAGTTTCACGAGCACGACATCGGCCAGGATCACGAACAGCGAAGACAAGACAACCGAACTGGTGGCCGCACGGCCGACGCCGGCTGCGCCTCCCTGAGTCCTCATTCCCTGAAAACACGCGATCAGCCCAATGATCAGCCCAAACACTGCGGTCTTAAGAGTGGGCGGCAGAAAATCATTGAAGTCGGCGCCGTTGAAGCCGCTATTGATGAACTGGTGCAGCGACACGGGCTCCACCAGGGCTTGCGAAACCCATCCCATGAACAAGGCGCAAGCGTCCGATGCGAGGGTCAGCAAAGGCATCATTAGAATGCAGGCCAGTATGCGGGTCGCCGCCAGCAGTCGGTAGGGGTTCACCGCGGATGCCTCAATGGCGTCGATCTGCTCGGTCACTTTCATCGACGCCAACTCTGCGCCAATGCCAGCGCCCACTCGGCCGCTTACCACCAGACCGGTGATGATTGGTCCGGTTTCGTGAATAACTGAGAACACGATAGCGGCAGGCAACAGCGACTTGGCGCCGAATCGCGTCAGGCTATAACGGGCTTCTAGAGAAAGAACAACTCCGGTAGCCGCGCCCGCCAGGGCGACCAACGGCAGCGACTTTGAACCGATCTCGTCGAGTTGGCGAAACAGTTCTCGGAATTCAAATGGCGGCGTCGCCGCGGCTCGCGCTACGCGCCAGAAAAATATTCCGAGATCCCCAAACCATTCCAGAAACGGATTGATCGGGCCCTTGGTTGCAACGGTGGAAGACCCAGGCAGCGTTAGGGGCGCCGGAAGGGGAGTGGCCCTATCTGCGGCCGCACTCAGTCTAGGGGCGATCATCGGTTCGATCCCGAACTCGGCGCCTCGCGGCCGTTACTAAGGTGCATGCGACGAAGCAAAGAGTTCGGACCTCGGTAAAGAAATTCCATCGCGATGTTCCCGCCCACATATCCCAGAATGGTGTAGTTGCCCATCCGGAGTGCGTCCTGGCCGTTGTACCTGCCGGGATACCACGCATAGACGGCAGTCATGGTACCCGCATACGGCACAATGAGTGCGGGAAACGAAAAGATGCGGTGGCCATCCTCGCCGCTGCGTGAGGTAAGAGTCGAGATCACGGCATGACCCAATCGCGGACCTAGACCTCGGCACTCACAGCGGTAGTACAGTGTGTCTTCCTGGAAGGCATCGGCCAAGCCGTAGAGCGTGGTAGTGCTGACTGCTGCGATGCCGAAGGCGGACCCGATTCGCTCGCCATACCCTTCCGCAGCTTGCCGCCACTCCGGCGGAGTGTTGTACGCTTGGCCGATGCCCGCTGCAAACGCCGCCGCAGCGAGGGGATAAGGGCCAAATGCGTCGAAAACATAATTGCGAAGTTTCGTCTTTTGCGTCGGACGGGTGTAGGTTACGTCCACGTGCGCCGGGCTTGTGGTGGCAATCGTGCCTGGGGACTCTCTCGGTTCGATCAGCATTTGTGCGGTTGCAAGAACCGGCAGAGCTGTAAAGACCGCGATTATCAAGAGCCCGATCCGACGCATCTTCATAGAACGAGAATCTCCCAGGTCAAGCCGGCGGCTCCCAACCAAAGGTAGCGTTCTTTACACCGTAAGCGGACAAGGTCCGTGGTCACACTGGCACGCAATCTCTACGTCCTTGGATCCCGCTTCCTTACAAGCTGGTGAGCAGAACTTGTCACCCGCTGGCACCGAACACCGGCATGGTAGATGTGCACACTTGGCCTGCTCATCCGTCTTCATTAGGGTTCTCCTTTTCCAACTTTTTCTCTTTTTCTTTGCCAAAGTTCGTGTAGCGATGGCGGCAGCACGCTATTCCCATTGCTGCATAAATCTTCGTCGTCTTACGTGTTCGGGTTTATCTTCGGCTTCATCGTTCAGGGTAATGAATCATCGCCGTTCTCGGATCTTCCCTGGTTGCTTTGGTGCTGCTGTTAAACCTGGTGAATACCAGTATCAGAGTTTGGGCTTTGGAATACTGATCAGAATTAACCATGTTGCTAAATCATTGAATCGTTCATTCGCCACTCGCTGCCGGGCCTGCCCCAGGCCGAGAACTACAAGATGAGTGATTCCGAACGAAGAGCAGCATCGAGTCCGTGAAGGACCGGGCCCGGGATTCGGGGATTTTGGCTTCGATAGAGCGGGCGCCGGAGTCGGAGATCCCGGAGTCGGAGATCAAGGGCCACCGTGTCCCCGACCAGTACACCGCCCTGGACAATGGCTCCGACACCGCCTTCGCCAAGATCGAGACGGATGCCCCGGAACGTCCGAACGCCACCGCGGCATAAATGACGGACGCTGATGGGCAGGCTCAACAAATTTCGGTTATGTCGCCGAACAGGTGCATTCGCATGGTGAGGCGTGAGGCTCGATTGCGGGACGAATAGGGGTCGACACAGCAAGTGCCTCCTGGGTCCATCCGGACACGCGGTTGGGGGCACCCGTCGCGGGGATGGCTCTGCGCCCTTGGAATCGCTAACTTTGCCATCGGCCAGTCTTGTTGAAACTTAGGGAAAAGGGCGTCTGTCACGTCCGGACGACATAGTCACTTGTGGCCCATCGCCGCTGTCGTCGATTTTTTCGGCGATGTCCTTCCGGAGCAGCGCCCTGGCCGTGCCCATCGATCGGTCATCTTTAAGTCTTCCCACCGAACGTGCTGTGACCTTGGCCTGGCGAGAATAGGAAAACCACTAGCGCTCGCGCCGGTAATCGACGCGAAAGGCGAGGATCTCGAAGGGATGAACGGGCACAGTCAGTTGATTGCCGGTGACGGTCAGCGGCGATCCCTGCGGCTGTTCGAGAAGGTTGGTTAGAACCGCGCCGGTGGCTCCCTCAGGGATCGTGAACGTTACCTGGCCCGACTTGCCCGCCCACTCATAGGCGTGAAAGATGAGACTGTCGCTGTCCTCCGCCTTCTTCATCGCCGTGAGCACAACATTCTCTGCTTGAACGGAAGCGAAGGACTGTTCCAGAGGCTGCGAACCGCCGTGCGCGCCAACTTGCATAGCTTGCAACTGATAGTTGTACTCATAGCCATGCTGCACGGTGAGAGCCTGCTTCCAATCGCCCGCGTGTGGGTAGAGGGCATAGCTGAAGTGGTGGTGCCCGCGATCGGCTTCCGGATCCGGCCAGACCGGCGAACGCAGCAGCGTGAGACGCAGCACATTGCCCTGATCGTCGTATCCAAACTTAGACTCATTGATCAAGCTGAATCCGTGCTGTCCGTCACCCAGGTCTGCCCAGCGCTGGGCGGGAACCTCGAACTGTGCGCGTTCCCAACTGTTGTTCCGCGTAGTGGCACGTTCAATGCTGCCGAAAGGAATCTCATAGGTGGCATGGCTGTTGGTTGCGGCCAGCGGGAAGGCGGCCTTCAGCAGAACGTGCGTCTCATGCCAGTCGATGTCGTTCACCACATCGACTTGATCGGCTCCGGCATACAGCGCGATATCCTGCACAAACTTTGAGCTTTGCCAGGCGCGCGATACGCGAATCAAGGCACGTAACGGACCCTTTTCGATCAGCTCCACCGAATTCACGGCGTCGATCGGAGTCATGTGATCGAGCGTGCCCGGATCGATGTTCCACGCGTCGTAATCTTTGGGAGTGTCCTTAAAAGTCTGCAGTTGATTCCCGCAGGCGCCGCTGGCCAGCGACTCGAAGTTGGAGCGCTTGTCGAACAGACTGGTAATACAGCCCGTTTTGGGATCGACTGTGACCCGGAGGTTCGAATTCTCCATGGTCAGTCCGCTGACTTTCAGATCGGTGACTGCCGGCTTGGCGTCGGCAATGACATGAAGAATCGTGTATCCCATGGAAGGCACGTTCTTAACCTCAACCAGCATTCGGTAGGTATGGGTTGCCGGGTCCGTGCCAAGAATCTCGGAGGGAAGTACGTGCCCCTGGGCATCGACCACCGAGGGTGCAACCGCAATCGCGGAAGGCATCTCGACTTCGAGCGTGGCCAAGCCCGAGCGCCGCCACGCCAGAGGATTAACCACGAACACCGGAATCCCACCAGCCGCGCTGGTATTCACATGTGCCGCAAGGGTATTCAGTGCGTTGCTGGAGATTTCATTCGTCGCCCATCGCACCTGGTCATAATCGCGCTGCGCATCTTTGTAAATGACGCCGATGCCCGATCCCGCGGCCAAGTCGTGAAAATCGTTGAAGGTGATCTTCTTCCATGCCTCGGTCAATTCATCGGCGGGGTAGCGCTTTCCATCCAGCCATGCCAGGGAGGCGTATTTCTCGGCATTGAGGGCCCACATGGAACTCTGGCGCATGTTGCGTTTGTGATTGGCTTGCGTCGTCATTACGCCGCGGTGGTATTCGAAATAGAGTTCGCTCTTCCATGTGGGAATGCTGATCATTCCGGCCGTGGCCGCAGGCGGTTCGGTATAGCCCTTCGCTATCGACGCATAATCCCACTCCGGGGAGTTGCTATCGACCTTGCCGGCGACATCATGAAAGTAGGCGGCAGCCGTGCCGAACCGCATGGGCGGGACAATTTTGTCAGGCTGCATCCAGTGAATACCTTCGTCGAGGATGGCGCGCGTCGGTCCACCACCGTGGTCGCCAACGCCGTAGAGGTCCATCATCTCGGTCAATCCGGGGGCCTGCTTGCGCGCAATGGCCAGATCATTCGCCAACCGGACAGGATTCAGATCGGTGTGAACATAGTCATGGGGAAAGTAAGTGAGGACCTTGCTGCCGTCTGGCGATTCCCACCAGAACAGCTTGAAAGGCAGAGGATTGGTGTCATTCCAGGTCATCTTCTGGGTGACAAAATAATCGATGCCGGATTTCTTATAGATCTGTGGTAACTGCCAGTTATAGCCAAACGAGTCCGGGTTCCAGCCAATGTGGACATCCACTCCGTACTCTTTCTTGAACCAGCGCTTGCCGATCAACAACGAACGCGCCGTGGACTCATCGTCAGGGATGTTCAAGTCGGGCTCAACCCACATCCCGCCGACAATCTCCCAGCGCCCTTCTTTGATCCGCCGTTTGATATCAGCATTCATCTCGGGATATTTTTCGGCGATCCATTCGTTGTAAGCAGCCGCCGACTGCGTGTAGGTATAGTCGGGATACTCGTTCATCAGTTGCAGGGCCGTGCCGAATGTTCGCCTGACGACGTCGACAGTTTCGGTCCACGGCCAGAGCCACGCAGCATCGATATGCGCGTTGCCGGTAAGGTGCATGGTGGCTCGCTGGAGCGTTGGCTTCAGCATCTCGAGCAGTTCCTGTGCACGTCGCAACGAGGTGTCAAAGGCTCGTTGGTCGGCCGCGTCGAGCGCTTTAAGATTTACTGCCCCAATGGCCTTTTCGAGCGCGGCAACATCGGCCGAGACATTCCCGGACAGACTCGGAAGCAGGATGGCGGAGGTCAGAAATTCGATTCGCAGGTCGTCAGGATTGGGCCGGCTCTCGGAAAACTCGATTTTCTGCTGCGTCCCCCCAAAAAGCTTTTTGTCGACCGTGGGAAGCAGTTTGACCGCGACCAGCACCTGGTCGCCCGGCGTTGCGTGATCGAACAGAACGATGGGCTCAAGGTCGTCGCCCATGGCCACGCGACGGCCATTCAAGTAGATGATCTCCGGCATGGGCCCGTTCGCCGAGGCGTGAAAGCTGAACCAGATTCTGGTGCCCGTCAGATCGTATCCTTTGAGGGTGGGGGGCACGCTGATGGAGCGGCGATACCAGACTGCATTGGTTCCAGCCTCGGCGTTAGCATGGACGGCTGGCCAACTCGAGTCATCCAGATCGAGGGCCTCTCCATGCGCAAGATCGCCCTCATGCGTCTTCCATCCTTCTGCCGGCAGGGCATCGAGGGCCGACAGTCGCTGGATTGCCGCCTGGGACGGGCTGGAGAGCGTGCTTGCAGCGCGTGCGGATTCCTCGGCGGACTGGGCACGGGCCGGGAGTGCGAAGGGAAGAAGAAATGTAAAGATGGCCACCGCAGAAAAGCCACATTGGGCATAGCGTCGCACCCCAAACACCCACCCTCGTCGTGTCATTACGAATCCCCTTCTTAACCGCTAAAATAGCCGCGAAAACGACCGCCGAGTATACACCCTGTTCGCCCTATTCGCGACATCGTGAAAATGATTTTCGTCGGGCGTGTTCGATACGGTCTGCAATCGGCACGCTGGAATGGTGAAGGGAGTGCCACCGCTCGGTGTCCGGATCGCTGCCGCCGTCCGGTTTCAGAGTAGCGCTCTTCACAGTTACGGGCAAAGGTTATTGGCAAAGGTGTGATCGGCTGGACCCGTTTCTATCGCAAGGATTTGAATTGCCGCCGCACCCGCGAGTAAGATTCGTTTCCCGTACCGAAATGCGCCAGTCCGGAAAGGTGACACGATGAAGACCCTCGCCCTCTTGCTGCTATCCCTGATGTTCATCGCCGTTTTCAAGGAAAATGTGGCCGCACAATCCAGCTATGACCTGCGCTCGCCCGACGGACGAATCGAAATCAGAATTCGCTCCGCTGAACAGCTCCGCTACGACGTCGTGCTGAAAGGCCGGGCGGTGCTGGAGAATTGCACGATTTCTCTTGACGTGGAGCACAAGAAACTGGGGGTGCAGCCGAAGTTAATCGATGCCAAACAGCGTTCTTTCGATCAGATCGTGGAACCTGTGGTGCGCCAGAAGTTCGCCAGAATCCGCGAGAACTACAACGAACTGAAGATGAACATGGAAGGCGGATACGCCGTCGTGTTCCGTGCCTACAACGAAGGTGCCGCGTATCGATTCGAGACCTCGATGCCGCAGCAGCAAATAAGGATCTACGGGGAAGAGTCGGCGTTTAATTTCCCCTCGAATTTCATGGTTTATTATCCCCAGGAAGATAGCTTCTTCTCGCACAATGAGCGCAAATACCTGCCTCAGCATTTGAGCGAAATTGCGCCGGAATTCCTGGCGACGCTGCCTGCCGTCGTTGATGTAGGGGGCGGCGCAAAGGTCGCGATCGCGGAATCAGACCTGGAGTCTTACCCCGGCCTCTGGCTGAAAGGTACTGGCGGACATGGCCTGGCGGCGACGTTTCCACCGTACCCGCTCAAGCAAAGTCTCACCGGAGATCGTGACTATAGAGTGGTTGAGAGCGCCGACTACATTGCCGTCACTGCCGGGACACGCAGTTTTCCCTGGCGCGTGATTGGCATCGCCGACCGGGACGGCGACCTGCTCACCAACCAAATTGTCTATCTTCTGGAAAAACCCTCGCAGGTCCAGGACACTTCGTGGATCAAACCCGGGAAAGTGGCTTGGGACTGGTGGAACGCCAACAATGTTTACGGGGTGGACTTCAAAGCGGGAATCAACACGGAAACGTATAAGTACTACATCGACTTTGCCGCGAAGTACGGTATTGCTTACATCATTCTGGACGAAGGCTGGTACAAGCTGGGGAACGTGCTGGAGGTCGTCCCCGAAATCAATATGGAGAAACTGACCGCCTACGCGAAACAGAAAAATGTCGGGATCATTCTATGGGTAGTGTGGAAAACGTTGGACGACCAACTGGTTCCCGCTCTCGATCAATTTCAAAAGTGGGGTGTGAAAGGAATCAAAGTTGATTTCATGCAGCGCAGCGATCAGATCCTGATCGACTATTACCACAGAGTCAGCAGGGAGTGCGCCAAGCGCAAAATGCTCGTCGACTTCCACGGAGACCAGAAACCCGCGACCATGACTCGCACCTGGCCCAACCTGATCAGCACGGAGGGTGTGCGGGGGATGGAGTGGAGCAAATGGGGCGCCGAAACTGAACCCAAGCACAACGTGACGCTCCCCTTTACACGAATGTTTCTCGGCCCGATGGATTACACACCGGGGGCAATGCGCAACGCAACCAAAGCGACCTTCGCGCCTATTTTTAGCCAGCCTATGGCGCTGGGAACGCGCTGCCACCAACTGGCCATGTATGTAGTTTTCGAAAGTCCGCTGCAGATGTTGTCCGACAGCCCGTCAAACTACATGCGCGAGCCAGAAATCATGGAGTTTCTCGCACCAGTTCCAACGGAGTGGGATGAAACCAAGGTGCTCGATGCGCGCATCGCCGACTACGTGATTGTCGCCCGAAGAAACGGCCGCGACTGGTATGTGGGGGCTATGACCGATTGGACGCCCCGCAACCTCGAAATTGATCTGTCCTTCTTGCCTGAAGGAAACTTCTCCATGGATGCATACCAGGACGGCGTGAACGCTGAGCGCAATGCGAGCGACTATAAAAAGACAACCATTCCGGTAAACAGAACCACCAAGGTGAAACTGCAGCTCGCAAGCGGTGGGGGGTGGGCTGCAAGAATCCATCAGTAAGTCAGCCGGCCTGGGGCAACGCAATGGGTGGGCCGGTGGCAATTTCGTCGTCTACCCCAGCGCGCTGTCTGCAGGTCAGCTCGCCGATTGTGTTGACTCGGGCCCGACCATCCCGCTGCCCTCGCGGATTGTGAGAATCTGGTTCGCCTTTACCTGAGTGAATCGCTCGATCTTCTGGGTCGTCGGCCACTTCACCTCGATCAGATTGATCGTGAGTGCCTTGCCCAACCCGAAGTGCAGGCGCAAGTCACTTTGCGACATCACGCTTGATCCGCTGCGGACTTCGTCCATCTGGGCGTGATTGCCCGTGACGACGCGTACCCGAGCGCCAATTGCGGTGCGATTGCACTTGGCTCCGATCAGTTTAATCTTGATCCAATTCTGCTTGTTGCCGCCATCGTTGCGCAGCAGGGAGGGCAGATCGTTCATGTTCAAAATCAATGCGTCGACGTCACCATCGTTATCATAGTCGCCAAAAGCAGCGCCTCGACTGGAAAAGCGCTCGTTGATACCAGGGCCCATCGCGGAGGAAACATCCTTGAATTGCCCGTTGCCCAGATTCTTGTACACGAGTCTGGGATTCTTGAAAGTCTGGCCAATCTCGTGACCACCGATCTCCGGATAAACATGTCCGTTGACCTGGAGGATGTCCGGCCAACCGTCGTTGTCATAGTCGACGAATCCGCATCCCCACGCGACGTACTGGTTGTTGATGCCAATTCCTGAGGCGAAAGTCACGTCACTGAATGTGCCATCTCCGTTGTTGTGATAGAGGTTGCAAGTATCGTCGGCAAAATTAGTTTTGAAGATGTCGAACCATCCATCGCAGTCGTAATCGCCGACCGCGACCCCCATCCCGGCTTGTTCATGGCCATTCTCGCTGTAAGCGCACCCGGCCATCACCGCCACGTCGGTGAATGTACCGTCGTGGTTGTTGCGAAACAGAATGCTGGGCTCGGAGTCCACGGCGACATAAATATCTGGCCAGCCATCGTTATCAAAATCACTAGCAACCGCAGTGATGGAATATCGCGGACCCGGTTTGAGGATGCCAGCCTTCGCCGAGACATCGGCAAAAGTGCCGTCGCCATTGTTGTGGAAAAGGACGTTGGTGTCGCCGGTAAGGCCGCGCGGGCCGCACATCACCGGGATCCCTTTCCACTGACAAGCCGCGGGATCGCCAGGCGCGGCGGTCTTCGCCGGGTCAAGCTGGATGTAATTGCACACGAAAAGATCCAGGTGGCCATCGCGGTCATAATCGAGGAAAGTGCAGCCCGCGCCCCAGCGGACGCGCTCGTCGTGAAGGCCGGACTTGTGAGTGACATCGGTAAAAGTGCCGTCGCCGTTGTTGTGAAAAAGAATGTTGTGTCCCCAGAAGCAACAGAACAGATCGTCCCATCCATCGTTGTCGTAGTCTCCAATGCAGACGCCGGTTTGCCAGCCGGTGCGGGCAAGTCCGGATTTGTCGGTTACGTCGGTGAACGTTCCGTCGCGGTTGTTCTTGTACAGATGCGACCTGGGGGCCTGCCCGGCGGGCCAGTTTTCGCCGAGGCGCGTTCCATTCGTGAAATAAACATCGAGCCAGCCGTCGTGGTCGTAATCGAAGAACGCGATCCCGCTGCCCTTGGCTTCGATGATGTAGCGCTTGTGATCGATGGCGCCCCAGACATTGGGAATGTTGAGTCCGGCTTCGCCGGCTACGTCTACGAATTGCACGAGAGACGTCGAATTCGCGGACGGGGCGGATTGAAGAGTGAGGCTGTGCTTCCACTTCCACAGTGGCGTGGTGAGTGCGTCGAGCAGCGTGCCGGCGAGAACGACAAGAGAAGAGCCGAGAAAACGTCGCCGGGGACAATTCATTTCGGGCTCGGGATCTTTGGAAACTGCCGCGGGATCACGCCTACGCCTTCTTTTACTGCGATGATCTGATCGATAGAAAGGTTTGTCAATCGATCCACCTGCCCACTCGGCCAGGTAATTTCAAGTGAATCGATTGTGGTGCGTTTGCCTAAGCCGAAGTGAATCCGAGGATCGCTGGCGGACATGTAACTCATGCCGCCTTTGGCCTGTTCGATGTGCACGAAGCCCTGGGAGGTGAGCTTGAGGGAAGCGCCGATGCCGTCGCGATTCGATTTTGTTCCGATCAACTGGACGGTCAGCCAGTGATTGGCATTTCCTCCGTCATTGCGCAGAAGCGAGGGATAGTCGCCGCGATTGTTGGTGACGATGTCTATATCACCGTCGTTATCGTAATCAGCAGTTGCCAGGCCGCGTCCGACGATCGGACGCACGAAATCAGGGCCGAGGGACTCTGAGACTTTGTCGAACCGGCCTTTGCCGAGATTGCGGAACATGAGCAACGGCTCTTTGTAGGACACTTCGGCGTGATAGAGGGAAACATTGTCGAGCATGGCGCCGTTGAGTTGCAGGATATCGTTCCAACCGTCGTTGTCGTAATCCAGAAATTTCATAGATACGCCACTCAGCAGCACTGCTTTATTTCCGATGCCCGAGTTGAATGTGTCATCGGTGAATGTTCCATCGTGGTTGTTGTGATAGAGCCGATTCAGTTCGAAGTCGAGATGAGTGATGTAAACGTCCTGCCATCCGTCGCCGTCCACGTCGGCCGCATCGATGCCCATGCCGGCCTCGTAGCGCCCATCCTCGCTGGCGGCGATTCCCGACACCAGGGAGACGTCTTCGAAGGTTCCGTTGTGCCGGTTGATAAAAAGAAAATTAGGCCAAGAGTCGTTGGCGACGGCAATGTCGGGCCAGCCGTCATTGTTGAAGTCAGCCAAAACTACGCCCATGCCTTTTGCTTCGGGCTTGCCGACTCCCGATGCGTCGCTCACGTCGGTGAAAGTTCCGTCGTGATTGTTGTGGTAGAGTTTGATGCGCTGGCCCTTGTAGTTGCCCGGATGGCAGTAAGAGCGGTAACCGGGTCGGCGCTCGCCGCACCACATGTTGTTCTTCGGACTCCAGTCGATGTAATTCGTGACCACCAGATCGAGCCAGCCGTCTTTGTCGTAATCAAACCATCCTGCACTGGTCGACCATCCACCTTCGTCTGCGACGCCGGACTTTGCCGTCACATCCGTGAACGTTCCGTTGCCATTGTTGTGATAGAGAATGGCGCGACCGTAACCGGTCACATATAAGTCGGGGTAGCCGTCGTTATCGAAGTCGCCGACGGCTACGCCTTGCCCGTAGTGGCCTTCGCCTCCTACACCGGCTTTCTCCGTGACGTCAGTGAAGGTTCCGTCGCCGTTATTGTGATAGAGAGCGCTGCGCAAAGGATGCGGCGGTTTGTACGCGTCAGTCGCGCCGGATTGGACAAAATAAAGATCCATCAGGCCATCCTGATCGTAGTCGATCCATGCGACGCCGGTGCCCATGGTTTCCAGGTAATACTTTTCGTCGGTCTGCGTGGAATCTTGCTGGAAAGTGATTTTCGAACTTTCGCGGACGTCGGTGTAGCGGACTGGAATGGCGGGCTCGGCCTTGGTTGAAGTCTGTGCGGCGAAGAGTTTGCCGTGGATGGAAGCGCCAATCGCAACGGCGAGCGCAAGCATCGCGCCGCACTGGAAACGGCGAAGAAGTCTTCCCCTCGGCGCTACTCTGTGCTTTGCCATTCTGAACTAGTGTAATGGGACGCTGTTCAAACGCAATGGATCAGACGCTTTCCCTTGCCCGCGATTCTCACAAACTGCGATCCGCAATCAGCAGCGCGAACTGGAGCATTTGTTGGCGGGCGGCCATTGGGATGGTTGGTCCGGTCGTTGCGGCGTTCGGCGGAGCCTGGGAGAGAGCTTCCTCGATGCGCGCAACATCCAAGCCGCCGGTGTTGCTTCCTTTGAAGCGGTCAAGCACTTCGCGAGCTTTTTCCAGTTGTCCCGTCTGGTAGTAGAAGACACCGAGAGTGGAGTAACTGCCGGCCCACTCCGGCAGCAAGTCGACGGCATGCTCCAGGTGCTCGGCGGCTTGCGGAGCATTTCCCCGTAGCACCGAGGCCAACCCCAGGCCCCATGCCAGTTTTCCGGAGGCAGGAATACGCACCAGCCCCTTTTGCAGTGTCTGCTCCGCGCTGGCGAGATCATTGTCACGAAGTTGGACCAGCGCGAGCGACAGGTAGTACTGGTCGTTGTCCGGATTTCGGCGGATCGCGTCGCGAAAAATCTCGATGGCCTTGGTGGTGTCGCCCGAATGGGCCTCGATGTCTCCCAGCAAAGCGAGAAAAGCGTCATCG
>Ga0182015_10000788_pt1 | contig 44278 bp, 39 predicted proteins | sample 712P3MmetaG_FD_120478 | JGI IMG/M metagenome (GOLD analysis project Ga0182015, IMG submission 120478) | Permafrost microbial communities from Stordalen Mire, Sweden - 712P3M metaG | ecosystem: Environmental > Terrestrial > Soil > Wetlands > Permafrost | place: Sweden: Stordalen | collected...
AGCAGCCATTTCTTCACGCCCGAGCACTCCATGGACGTGCAGATCGCTCTCGGTGCCGACATTGCCATGGCCTTCGACGAGTGCACGGAATACCCCGCTGACCGCAGCCGCGCAGAAGAGAGCCTGCGGCTCACCATGGCCTGGGCACGCCGATCGCTCGATCATTTTCGTGCGCATCGCGACGAAGTTCCGTGGCGCGATGAATTCGTAGGCCGCAATCAAAGCTTGTTTGGAATCGTGCAGGGCGGCATGTACAAAGATCTGCGTCGCGAAAGTGCGGAGCGCCTCATCGAGATGGACTTTGACGGCTATGCCATCGGCGGCTTGAGCGTGGGCGAGCCCCGCGACTTGACCACGGAGATGATCTCCGAAGTGTTGCCACTGCTGCCCGCCGACAAGCCGCGCTACGTGATGGGCGTCGGGTACCCGGACGAGATTGAGCAGTATGCCCGCATGGGCGTGGACATGATGGATTGCGTGTTGCCCACACGGGCCGCGCGCCACGGGCTGCTCTTCACCAGCGAAGGGCGCCTGAACATCAAGGGCAAGAGATATGCGGAGGATCAAGGACCACCCGATCCCGGCTGCGAGTGTATGGTTTGTCGTCGCTACTCGCGCGCCTACCTGCGCCACCTGATGCATGCCGGTGAGGCGCTTTCAGGCACGCTCAACTCAATCCACAACCTCGCCTACTACCTGGGAATCATGGAGCGCGTTCGCACGAGCCTTCATCCTGACGGCTGGGTGCCTTGAAAGGGCACGACTAGGTCTTTGACCGCTTGTTGTTGTACCAAAATTGGGTGCCCCACCCTCGGCGCGCCTCTGTTTTTGCGCCTAGGGTGGGATACCACTGCACTCAATCGCAACGCACGAAATCACGCGGTCAGAGAACTAGATCGAATTCCGAGCCCCTCTTGATTGGATTTGGAAAGGAATCACTTACCAAGAAATTGCGAAGGTCTTGTAACAGGGCATGACTTCAGTCGTGCCGAACAAGCTCCAAAATTGACTTTGGGCTTTAGCCCCTGCGTGAATTCGCCATCCGCAAGTCTGAAAGCACCCTATGCTGTGGCTTGCCCGGGAGCCACACCCGCCGCAGCTTTCAATCCGGTAGCCAACGAAACCACCGCGCTTGCCCACAGAATGATTCCGGTTCCCAATGCCGCGGTTCCTTGCATCTCGTTCACAGGCACGAATACCGCACTGGCCAAGGCCCAACCCACCAGCACAGTCCCCGTCACATAATGCTGGGCGTAGTGAAACAACTTGGCCAACGGAAACATGTGCAGCCCGACGATCAACGTAATGGCGGATGGAATGTAGGCGTCGAAATGCAGCCTGCCCAGCGTGAATGCGGTGACAGCGACAGCGATCCACTGGATTGCATTGACCCAACCGAATGCGCGCCCAATCGCAGGATCGTCGGGCACCCGTGGCCAGCGCTTTGCCTGGCGCATCAGGTAAGCCGCCGTGAGCAGCAGCGCCAGCATGCCCGAAACCGTTCCAGCCACGGTGGCTGGTTTGATGAGCTGCTTTGCCGTGAGGGCCATGAAAATCCAGCCCGTTCCAAAGCAGGCGACGAAGATTACGCCGATCGCCCTGCCGCTGAGTTGATTTACAGTGGGGAAATTCTTCATCACGTTTCTCCTTATTGTTGCTATGCGTTGATCGCGCCGCCCAGCAGCCGTTTCAGCGCCTGAATGTATTCGGTCAACGCCTCACGTCCAACTTCGGTCATGCGATAGAGGGTCTGCGGTTTGCGCTGGACGAACTTCTTTTCCACGGCGATGTAGCCGGCTTCTTCCAGCTTGAGGAGTTGCGCGCCCAGGTTGCCGTCCGTCGACCCGGTCTTGGAGCGAAGCCAGGTGAATTCCGCTTCCTCCACTCCAGACAGCAGTGACAACAATGCCAGACGCAGCTTCCCGTGAATAACAGGATTCAGCTCCGGCAACTCAGCCATGGGAGGCATCCTGTTTGCGTCCGCGCGCCTCGCACATCATTCCATACGCGCCAAAGACAATCTGACAGAAAAAGATGGCGACGAGAAAAGCGATCGACGTTCCAGTGTCAGAGGTAAAACAGGAAACGACGGCCGCCGCCCACCACACCACCGCACACCCGAACTGCATTCTCCATTTCAAAATCATGCTCGACGTTGCATTTGCTGTGCCAAGCATGGCCCCGATGATGGCCACGAACACGTGCAGGTTGTATCTGCCGCTCGCGCCGAGTGAACATAGAAGGGTAAACATCGAGATGCCCATCGCAATCCAGATCGCGCGCATGGCTCGGACACTTGTGGTCATGGGGCGGCTCCGTACCTTGCGTGTGATAAGAACCATCATCAGGACACAGGTAGCGATCATGGTCACCGGCCAGGCCAGCGGGCTTTCGCTGATTGCGGACCAGGCAATCGCGACGTAATAGGCCACACCCCAAAGAAGGAACGTCCAACCCCAGCTTTCAGTCGTGCGGCGGCCTTCAGCAATCATGCTTTCTATCAGGCTCAGCCTGTCCTTCAGTTCCAGTTCTTCGGTTTCTTCTGTCAAGATGGTTCTCCTCGTAGTAAGTGGAAGTCGTGTTTACGCGTATTCCCAACGGCGGGCGATCCTGCGGGCGATGGCGAACAGCACGATGCCAATGGCCAGCAGCACGGCGACCTGCGGCCAAAGTGCGCTCACGGGCAAGTCGCGCCAGAAGACTTTTGTGAATCCGTCAATGGCCCACGCGTTGATGGTCCACAATCCAGCCTTCTGCATTGCTTCCGGCATCAGAAAGCGGGGAAACATGCTGCCACCGATCGCGGACATGACAAGAATCGCCAGCGTGGAAAGAGCGCCCAGTTGAGCGCGTGTGTGGCAGATGCTGGCCAGCAACATGCCAAAGGCCGCGACGGCAAACGCAGTGCACAGGCCCATCACGATAAAGCCAGGAATGTGGCTGAAGAAATCCAGCTTGAAGACGGACCACGCCCAGAGAAACATCACGGTCAATTGTGTGAAAGCGAGCAGGATGTTGAACACCAGCTTGCCCGCCAGCAGCCCCGTCATACTGATTCGGGAACTGAGCACGCGGTCAAGAGCGCCGCTCTCGGCTTCATCCAGCAGTGCGCCGGCCGAGCCGCTCGCTGTGAAAAGCAAAAACATCACGCCGATGGCGGCAGCATAGAAGGCCACCATCGGATTCTTCTTGTTCTCGCCAACTACCGATCGGTTATGAACGGCGATGAGCCCGCCACCGGAGGCGGAGGATGCCGGACTCGCCCCGTCGGCGGCTTGCTTACTCTCAATCTTTCGCAGTTGATCGAGGTTGGCCTCCATCAACTTGCGCTGTTCCGGGGTGAATCCGCCGATGTATTGGTCCGTATATTTCATTCCCTGCTCGGCCATCGCCTCGGGCATGGCGGTCATGGCTGCCTTCTGCAACAGACCCCCGACCATCTGCGGAGCAATCATGTCGCTGGCATCGTTAAGCAGTTCGATGGCTGGCCCGGACTCATTGGTCGATTTCCCGCCGAAGGAGAAAGGATGGTCGCCGAAACCATGCGGAACGATGAGGGCAACCGAGACATCGCCAGCCTTGACTGCAGCTTCAGCAGTCTCCGCCGTGTAGTTGAAAGGCGCGGGTTGATCCTTTGTCGGCGCGGGCTTGGTATTCACGACCAAAGAGCCGTCGCTCACAAGGCCTTGGACAAGCTTTTGCGATGCGCGGCTCTGGTCCTGATCGACCACAACGACCTTGATCTTCGATACCGAGTCGTGTTGGCCACCAAAGATGACGGCAAAGATCGAGAAGAAGGCAATGGGAACAACAAAGCTGAGCACCAGCGAGACCCGATCGCGGCGCAGAGCAACCATGGCGGTACGTACGATAGGGAAGATCAATCGCGTAACTCCCTTCCAGTAAGGTGCAGAAACACTGACTCAAGGTTTGGACGGCGCAGCGACAGGTCAACCAGTTCAAGGCCGGCTGCGTTTGCGCCATCAAGCAGACTCGCAATTTCATTCGGATGCTCGATGGTGAATTGAGCCGTTCCCTCCACCAGGCGCCCGCCTCGCTCGGTCACCCATGCAGTGACTTGAGCCTCCGGGCCTTCAAGGCGTGCCAGCACCTGGCTGCGCGAAGCAAAGGCGCTATGCACAAGAGCTTCCTTGGTATCGAGCGCAATAATCCGGCCGTGATCGACGATTGCGATTCGATCGCACAGCCGTTCCGCTTCTTCCATGTAGTGTGTTGTGTAGATGATGGTCATTCCCTTGGCGCGGAGGGCCTCAATCATCTCGAAAATGCGATTGCGCGATTGCGGATCGACACCCACCGTTGGCTCATCCATCAGCACCAAACGAGGCTGATGAATAAGCCCGGCCGCCATGTTGAGCCGCCGCTTCATCCCCCCGGAGAGATTCCGCGTCAGCGCGCTTGCCCGGTCCTGCAGTGCGGCCCAGTCAAGGCTCCATGCAACTGCATCTTCGAGCTTTTTGCCGGCGAGACCGTAATAGCTCCCAAACGCGCGCAGATTCTCTGCGGCGGTCAATCGAGGATAAAGGGCCAGCTCCTGCGGAACCCATCCCAGGGCCGCACGGGCCGCGGCGGATCCTGCCGCCGCGCCAAAGACTTCAATCCGTCCGGCATCTGGAATCACCCGGCCTGCAATAGCGCGAATCAACGTGCTCTTGCCTGCACCGTTTGGTCCCAGCAGTCCCAGACATTCGCCGCTCTGGAGCTTCAGGGAAATGCCATCGACACCGATCACTTGACCAAAATGCTTGACCAGTGAATCAACCTCGAGCGGCAACACAGCTACCGGTGCGGGACGGTCTGACGAGAGGTTAGCGTTCATGCGTGCTCCGTTGCCTTTCTCCCGAATTGTCGCGGGAAGTTGATTCTTGCGGTGCGTTGCCGAGCCAGCTTAACTACGCGAACCACGAACACAGAGAACTCTATTTTATAGAGTTAAAGAAGTCAAGAGTTATTTTCCTGCCATTTTTTGGCGGCTTTGCGCAGGATGCGCTTGCTCTTACTTGCCCAGTTGTTTCACAAAAAAATCGGCCATGATGTGGTTGGCCTCTTGTGCTTCCGGCAGCAGAGGGTCGTACCAGAATGCGTGTGTGAGAGCGTCGAAGACGACCAGGCGGGCGTCGACTCCTGCGTTCACATAGGCACGGTGCAGGTTGACGGTGCCGCTGAGCAGCATGTCTCGCGTGCTGGTGACGAACAGCGAAGGCGGCAGGCCATGAAGATCGCTGTAAATGGGCGAGAGGATGGGGTCTCTGGCGTCAGTTCCGCCCACATAGTAGCCGTCGTGCGGTTGCGATGTTGGCGGATCGAGTGGTCCGGAGAAACCGCGCAGTCCATAGAGGGCTATCGAGTCGCCGTTGCGGGCAAAATCGCCCATGCCGCTGAAAATGCCGAGCGCTGCAGGCATGGGCAGGGCAAGCTGCTTGATCCTCGCGGCCACCTCGGCGGTTAGGTCGGCGCCCGCGGAAGTCCCGTAGATGACAATGTGATCGGGCTTGTAGGTTTTGAGCAACTCCTTATAGACGGCTACCGAATCGTCGACTGCCGCGGGGAAGGGGTGTTCGGGGGCCAGTCGGTAGAGCACGGCAACGACCGTGATCTTGGTGAATCCGGCGATCGGAATCGACTCTGTATACGATCCCGAGTCCGAGTTGAAGCCGCCGCCGTGGAGGTTGAGCAGCACCTTGTCGCGATTGGCCTCAGGCTCACCCGCAGGCGTGATAATACGCACCGGCACTCCGGCGATCTTGTCTTCCACAAGCTGGTTGGGGCATAGCCTGTCCCAGGCCTTTCGGACTAGGGCGGTGTATTCATCGGTGAGCCTGCGCCGCTCCTCGAGCGATTGCGGCGGAGCTTGATCGGGGACGGCGCGCCCCAGCATCAACTGCGCCTGGGTGCTGATGGTTGCAGGCACCGGGACCACGCGCGTCACGTGCGCCGTGCCCTGCTCATCGATGTAGCTGGTGTCGCGATTGGGAGCTTCAGCGGCAGTCGTTGGCTGCGGAGCGGTTGCGGGGGTGGGGGCGGGCTGCTGCGCAATAAGTGCTGCCGATGTAAACAGGAGAAGTAAAGCGGCGTGACGAGACAATGGGGACATCGAGTCAGTTCCTCATTTTTGAACCGTGATTGATTGACGCACGTTCCGGCATCGATCCACGGAACCCGTCCACGATATCAGAGGACGGAGGGAGAGCGCCGACTGCACGCTCCCCCATCGCCCACTTCCCTTCTCTCATATTGATATCAGTGCGGAATCACCAGCAACCTCGTCTCCAGCGGCATCTCCGTCAGCCGGTCAATCGCCCGACGCAGCTTGTAGCTGAGGACGCGGACACTCATCCCAGCAACACGGCCGCCTCAGGGTAGGTGTTCTCCTGCTGCACCACCCGGCTCAGCATCTGGCGGTCCAGCGATCCGAGCCGGCCCTGACACTTTTCCATGTCGAGAACGAAGATGACGGCGTCCTCGAAGGCGCGAACGGGGCGGCTGGAACACCCCCTGGTCAATCGGTTCACCCGGAATCGCGCACTAAAGACGAAGCAACCTCCGGATCGGCAACAAACTGAAGAATCGTTCAGAACGCCACCCACGGTAAACTCATCGATACGGGGAGAAGGGATGGCCGAAAGTGCTAGCGTTGCCAAGTGGCAGACAGTCGTGCTGTGGGCCGCTCTGTCGCTCTATGCACTGGGCCGCGTGTTGCAACCTTACCCGGAAACATTTTCGATCCTCCTGATCGTCTTACTTCAGGTAGTATCTCCAGCCGTCTTCGCCCTGGTTCACGGAAGCATTCTTTATCGCGTCAGGGGCATGATTGCCTTCACGGTGTGCTGCCTTGGAGTGGGAGCCATTTCTGAAAGTCTCAGCCTGCGCACCGGCTTTCCGTTCGGGCACTACTACTTCACTGATCTGATGGGGCCCAAGGTATTTGATTTGCCGATCCTGCTGGTCCTGGCTTACCTGGGCATCGGCTACTGCGCCTGGGTGTTAAGTCTCCTCATCCTGGGCTATCGCGACAAGCCTCTCACCGCGAAACGCGTCTTTGCGCTGCCATTGTTGGCCAGTTTCATCATGGTTCTGTGGGATCTCTCGATGGACCCGATATGGGGAACTCTTGACCGTGCCTGGATCTGGCGTGACGGAGGCCCGTTCTTCGGCGTACCGATTAGCAACTTCCTCGGCTGGTACTTGACGGCTTTTCTCTTCTATCTGGCATTCGCGCTGTATTGCAGGGCGAATCCCGGCGGACCGGTTCCCTCGTCGAGCTGCTACTGGCGTTCCGCAATTCTTTGTTATGGGGTGTGCGCCTTGGGAAATCTCTTCATCTTCAGGGCGGGGTTGTTTCCACGCACGGCAATCGACGCTTCAGGCAGGCAGTGGTTGACCATGGACATTCTCATCGCCTGTACGCCGATCTCCGTTTTCGCGATGGTGCCCATGGCTCTGCTGGCATGGTCCAGGCTGAACGTTCAGTCAAAATCAGGTTGACTCGCTCACCTCATGGAATGTTTGCCAGGGAATGCCCGAAATTGCCAATTCGTCCGACGTTGAAATCGTTTCTCTCCATCCGTTGCAGCGCCGCCTTTCAACATTGCGATTCCTCTACGTCCGCACGCTGAAGCGGCACCTGCGCATCAAAGCCTTCTACGGGACCAGCGAGAATGCGGTGAAGGGCCAGGTGAAGAAACAGTCACTCCTGATCGACTTATGGTCGAACAGGAGTGAATTCAGGTACTCATACGATTTTATGGAATGCCGTTGGGCAACAACCGCGGAGACGACAGGCCATTTGTAATGGCTCCGAAGATCTGGTTGAGTTGAGTGACGCTTCCGTTATCTGCCGACACGCAGCCATCACCGTCATCGGAATAGACATACTGCAATCCGGAAGCCATGGCAGCCAACGCCTGGCACGGACCCAACCGTCGCGCTATAGGTCTTATCCGTGGTGCATCCCGATGTTTCAGAGCCGTAGCCGATGGTTTCTACTTTGGTTCCGGCTGCCGCGGCGGCCTGGGCAGCTACCACTGCCTGCCCGCACTCACCGAGGGCGGAAGGATACGTGTAGGAGGTGGGGCTGCAATTGTTTGCAGAGGTGCAGCCAAATGCGGCTGAGGTACCGTTGCAGCCGCCCACGCCCGAGTCGCCGACTGCGACCACGATGTCAGAATTCGGATTCAACGCATTCGCCCCGACGGAGGAGCGGTAATCCGTAGACCAGTTCGTGATCTGGTATGCGTATAGGGGGATTCCCGTAGAAGAATTTACAGGCGGATTGAAATTCGGATTGGCCGCCGTTGTATTTTGGAACGTGTACGGTTCGATCGTAGGGTTTGTTGTGGGGCAGAAATAGTCATTTGACTTAGTCGCGCTAGATACAGCTGGGAAGACAAACAGGCTGACGGTATTCACAGGCAAGCTGCCGGAGGTGCAGGTGGTGCCCGAAGAGCAGGGGTTCAACTCTCCCAGCAGTTTCTGGGCGCCCAGCAACGCGCAGGCAATTTGTGACTTGTTACTGCAGGCAGTCTGCGTGCCGGGATCATTGGACGACATCGAATTCGTTGTATCGACGAGGATTGCAATGTTATCCGGCGTGTATTGACCGCCAGCCATGGTCGCGGTAGCCGTTGCTGTAATGGTGAAGTTTTGCAAGCCGAACATGCCTGCGATCCACGTCGGCAGGTGTGCCGTTTGCGGGACCGTCATGACGTTGGCGCCGCTCGAAGTATTGTTGCCATTGTTGTCCTGGCAGGGCGTCCCCCACCCGGACACGGTGCTCGAGCACTAGAAGGAAGTGGCAAGCCGAGTCGGCTGTACACTCAAGATCCCGTTGGCGTTCTTATCTGTTTCGATTGAGCTGTAATTGCTCGCATAGGTGGTCGCATTTGCCTGGTTGGGCATGGCTGTCGCTCCCGCCAACGCAGCTGCATTCGTCGATGCCCTGAGCATTTCCACGGCATAGTAGCCATGGCCGACCTCAATTGAAATCCCGGCGAATCCCAAAAATGCGGGAAGGCCGAACATGATCACAGGCAATGCCTGACCACGGTCTTCCATCAGAAACTTGCAGATAGAAGACCCTTTGAGCAATTTCATTGGACAACTCCACTATTCAATCTCAATTGATTAGCACGGCCCCTTGTGATACCAGATTTCCTGATAGGTGCGCCCTCGAGAAGCAAAAGCAGAATGCTGATGTGAGTGCATTCATAAAGCCCAGGCTCAATCCCTCGAGTGCAATATGCGGCATTCACGAATCCACCTGCACCAACGGCAACTTGTGTAGTCGGAACGTTTGGGCAGCTTCTTCACAATCATTCCCTTGAGCTCACGTGCCAGAGATCAAGTGGGAGTGCGCCTTTCACTTCAATTCCCCTGCGTTCTTCCGCAACTTGGGGATAGCTCTCCCTTAGCCCTCATCCCGGCACTTTTGCGGTTGGGCACGAACCTATGTTCCCAGCCTCATTGCGATATGAAGAACACTCTATGACTCCTATCACGCATGCAGACATCTGGTGTGACCTTGGTAACTATTCCAACGCGAGAAAGAAGAGCGGGCTCAATGTTGTTGCTTCACAACACGGCGCTACCCTCCTATGCGGCATCTGCTTCTTGTTGGTTTGAGGACATCGGTAGTGATGTCCAGGTCGATCCTGACTGAGAAACTGAGTCGTCGCGGATTTCATCTTTCCCGCGAGTACGGCGTTGATCCTCTCGAGACGTCAGCGTTGCAGAGGTAATGACCGAGCTGTCGGTCACTGGCGGAGACTGGGAAGTTCGGAACCAGCCAGAGGCGTTCCCGGAAGATCTTGCCTATACCGACTAGATCTGCCGTGCGATCGCCGAGGAGATGGTTACTTCCGGAGTGGCGAGCTTGCCCTTATTGGATCGAGCGACCGGGACAATCTGTTGACGTATTAGCGCGCATGAGCTGCTGGTGGGGCGAAGACGAGCTGTTCAGCGGGAATCAGATCGGAACGGGTCGGTCGCAACTCTCTCGAATTCGGCCGCGTGCGCGCAGATGGCTCGCTTCCGCGTGAGCCATCTGCCGCCGGCGCGACAGCGCTTATCGTCTCGCTCGGTATCATCTCTCAGCCCAGAGAACTCGTCATCATCGAGGTTGCGGGAGTCCTGCTTACAGCGCAAGCTTTCGTGATCTGAGACGTAGATCCCCTGCTTTCACCAAACACAAAAATAGAAGTCTTGAGATGGCTTTGCTCTACCTTTCACTTCAGTCCGCGTGCGTCGTATCCGGATTGGAAAAGCGCGTGAAGCGGGAGATAAAGTGTAGGTGAACTATGCCCGTGGGGCCGTTGCGCTGTTTGGCGAGAATGATCTCCGACTTGGCCTTTTCGTCTTCTGACATCTCTTCCGTGCGGTTGTAGTACGACTCGCGATGGATGAAGGCCACCACGTCCGCATCCTGCTCAATGGAGCCCGACTCGCGCAAATCGCTCAGCATTGGGCGCTTGTCATCGCCGCGGCGCTCACTGGCGCGAGACAGCTGCGAAAGTGCAACCACCGGAACATTCAGCTCTTTTGACAGAGCCTTCAAGCCACGGGAAATCGCCGAGACTTCTTGCGTGCGGTTCTCATAGTGCTTGCCTCCCGCGGTCGACAGGGTAGCAGACATGAGCTGAAGATAGTCCACCACGATCAGATCGAGCCCACCTGCGTTCTGCTTCAGGCGCCGGGCCTTGGCGCGCATTTCAGTCAGGGAGATGCCAGCCGTGTCGTCAATGAACATGCGGGACTCGACCAGCTGGCCCAATGCATTTTGCAGCTTTCCCTGATCTTCTCTGCCAAGGAAGCCGGTTTGCAGGTTGCGCTGGTCGACGCCTGCCTGCGACGCCAACATGCGGCGCAGCAGCGATTCTTTGCTCATTTCAAGGCTGAAGACGGCGACCGTGGCGTTGTGGCTGACGGCCGCGTTCTGGGCGATGTTGATGGCCAGGGCCGTCTTGCCCATCGAAGGGCGTGCGGCAATGATGATGAGCTCGCCTTTTTGCAGGCCGCTGGTCATGCGGTCAAACTCAATAAAGTCCGTAGCCAGGCCGGTAACTTCCCGGCTCTGCTTGTACAGGTTGTCGATTGTCCCAAAGGAGTGCTGAACAATCTGGTCCAGCGACTGCAAGCCTTGGGTGATGCCCTTTTCCGTGACCTCCATCAACTGCGCTTCAGCGGCGCCCAGAACATCCAACGCGCTCTCGCCCTGGTCGGCGGCGCGGGCAATCGCCATGGAGCAAATGCCCATGAGCTTGCGCAGCAGGCTCTTGTCTTTGACGATCCGGATGTACTCTTCAATGACCGGGCGGCGGGGTAAACCCTCGGTCAGGCTGGCAAGGTAGGCAACACCGCCAACGGACTCAACTTCCTTGTAGCGGGCCAGCTCGTTGGCCAGGGTCACGATGTCGACGGCGCGCTGGCCATCCATCAACTCCGTCATGCGCAAGAAGATACGGCGATGGGAGTCTAGGGAAAAGTCGTCGGATTGGAGCTTTTCTGCAGCCTCGGCGTGGGCCGCATTATCAAGCAGGATAGCGCCGAGGATCGTCTTTTCTGCGTCGATATTTGCCGGCAGCCCAGCGTCTAATCTCAGGTCGGGAATCGTTGCCATATCAGGAAAGTTTAGGCCGAATCCTGTTCCCGGAAAAGCACGGAAAAGTCGGAAATGAGGAAAACGGGACCGGAATAGGAACCGCCGCCCGCTACTGCGAGGGGCGCCAGCGAAGAATCGGCTTTCTGGCCGCTTGCACCTCGTCAAGCCGCCCAACGCGCGTGGAATGTGGCGCGGTCTTCACCAGCTCCGGCGTCTCGTCGACTTCCTTCGCAATGGAGCGCATGGCATCGACAAACAGATCCAGCTCTTCAAGCGACTCGCTCTCGGTCGGCTCGATCATCAGGGCGCCGTGGACAATCATCGGGAAGCTCACCGTGTAGGGATGAAACCCGTAGTCGATCAGGCGCTTGGCGATGTCGCCGGTCCTGACGCCCTTCGCCGCCTGCCGCTTGTCGCTGAACACCACCTCGTGCATCGACGCAGTTTTGTAAGGCAGCTCGTAGAGGTCTTCAAGTTTGGCGCGGATGTAGTTGGCGTTGAGGACAGCGTCTTCAGTGGTCTGGCGAAGTCCGTCGGGGCCGTTGGCCAGAATGTAGGCCAGCGCGCGGATAAACATGCCGGTATTGCCATAGAACGCCCGCACGCGCCCCACTGTTTGCGGCCTGTCATAGTTCCAGTGCAGTTGTCCCGTTGTCTCTGGTACCTGACCGGCTAGCCCCGTAGTCCCTGGTCCCTCAGTCCTTGCCGTCCGCACCAGCACTGGCGTCGGCAAGAAGGGCTCGAGGAAAGCCTTGCAAGCCACAGGACCAGAGCCCGGGCCGCCGCCGCCGTGCGGCGTGGAGAAGGTCTTGTGCAGGTTCAGGTGCATGACGTCAACGCCGAAGTCGCCGGGGCGAGCTTTGCCCACCAGCGCATTCATATTGGCGCCGTCCATATAAAGCAGGGCGCCCTTGGCGTGGAGAATGTCAGCGATCTTGTGGATCTGGCTCTCGAAGACTCCTATCGTCGAGGGGTTGGTGAGCATCAGCGCAGCAGTCTCTTCGTCCACCTGCCGCGCCAGGGCTTCAAGATCGATGCCGCCTTCCGCATTGGACTTGAGGTTCTCCACCTGGTATCCGCAGATGGCCGCGGTCGCGGGATTGGTGCCGTGCGCCGAGTCGGGGATGAGGATCTTGCGGCGCGCATTCCCCTGCGACTCATGCCACGCGCGCACAAGAAGAATGCCGGTGAATTCGCCATGTGCCCCGGCCGCCGGCTGAAGGGTGATCGCGTCCATGCCCGTGATTTCGATCAGGCAGCGCTGCAACAGCTCGATCACTTCAAGAATCCCCTGTGCCAGCGCGTCCGGCCGATAGGGATGCGCCTCCGCCAGCCCCTCGATTCGCGCAACCGCCTCGTTCACCCGCGGGTTGTACTTCATGGTGCAGGAGCCCAGCGGATACATCCCCAGATCGATGGCGTAGTTCCACGTCGAGAGTCGCGTAAAGTGCCGGATGATCTCGATCTCGCTTAATTCCGGGAGCTGCGCGCTCTCCGAACGATGGGCTTCGCCCAACACGACGGCTGGATCAACAATAGGCACATCCAGCGGCGGCATCTTGTAAGCCCGCTTGCCGGGCGACGACTTCTCAAACACCAGCGCCTCGTTCTGCGTCTGGTGCGGGCGGGTCTTGCCGAGGGTTTTGGGGGCGGTTCCGTTGTTCGTCATTTATGCCTCCACAAGCCCGGCGGCCAGTACTTTGGCGGCGGTATCGATCTGCTCGCGCGTAACCATCTCCGTAGCGCACCACAATGTCGCATTCCCCAACTCCGGATACCACTTGCCCAGATCGAGGCCGCCAACAATCTTTTCATCCATCAGCCGCTTGCTCCACAATGCCGGCTCCTCGCTCGTTTGCAAAACAAATTCATGAAACCGCGGCGCGCCCCTAAACAACTGCGTTGCGCCCTGGACCTGGGAAAGTGTGCGCGCTGTATAATCGGCCTTTGCCAGGTTATGCTCCGCCAGCTCGCGAATCCCTTCCTTCCCGTAGACGGTGAGAAAGATAGTCGCCATCAGCGCGACTAATGCCTGGTTCGTACAGATGTTGGAGGTAGCTTTCTCGCGGCGGATGTGCTGCTCGCGCGTCGAAAGCGTCAGCACAAACCCTCGGTAGCCCGTCGAGTCAACAGTCTGCCCAACCAGCCGCCCCGGCATCTGCCGCAGGTACTGCTCCTTCGCTGCAATGACTCCGCAGAACGGGCCGCCGTAACTCAGCGCCACACCAAACGACTGCGCTTCCATGCTGACGATGTCGGCCTCGACCGGAGGCCGAACGACGCCAAGCGAGACTGCTTCAGCAATCGACACGATGAGCAAAGCGCCCTTCGCGTGCGCAATCGCAGCAATCGACGGAATGTCCTCAATCGTTCCAAAGAAGTTGGGACTTTGCACCAGAACAGCCGCTGTCTCTTCCGTGACGGCCGCATCAAGGGCAGCCAGATCGACACGCCCCGTCTCGCTGTCATAACCAACCAAAGTGGCGGGCAGGCCCTGATGTTTCGCATACGTCGCCAGCACTTCGCGGTATTCAGGATGAACGGTAGAGGCGACAACAGCCCTGTGGCGCCCGGTCACACGGACAGCCATCATCACAGCCTCCGCCGCACCTGTCGAACCGTCGTACATGCTCGCGTTGGCCACGTCCATGCCGGTTAACTCGGCAATCATGGTCTGAAACTCGAAAATAGCCTGTAGCGTGCCTTGCGTGATCTCCGCCTGGTAGGGCGTGTAGCTGGTGAGGAACTCGCCGCGCTGCACAAGAGAATCGATAATCACCGGCCGGTAGTGGCGATAGGCGCCGGCGCCGAGAAAGCTGGCATAGTCGGTGGCGTTCTTCTGACCGGCGGCGCGAAAGTAGCTGACGATTTCGCTCTCGGCGTGTTGGCGCGGAACGTCAAGATCGCGGTCCAGGCGATACTCCGCGGGGATGACGGCGAAAAGGTCGTCGATGGATGCTGCGCCGATTTCGGCCAGCATTTGTTGCCGTTCGGCTGGCGATTTAGGTAGGTAGCGCATTTTCAGCTTTTAGCCTCTAGCTTCTAGCCCCTAGCTAAAAGCCCGTTGGGCAGCGGGTGTTCACGCTGCCGGAACAAATCCTGAATCGTCAATACCGCTTCGAGCTCCGAAATAAAACTAGGAGCTAGAAGGCTAGCAGCTCGCATCTAGCTCCTAGCTTCCCGTCTCTTCCGAGATGAATGCCTCGTAGGCCGCGGCGTCGAGCAGGACGTTGAACTGCGCTGGGTCCGCAAGCTCGACCTTGATGATCCAGGTGTCGTGCGGCGCTTCGTTAATCTTGTCGGGCGAGGACTTGAGCTCTTCGTTGGTCGCGGTGACGGTGCCGGTGACCGGCGAATAGAGGTCGCTGACGGCCTTCACGCTCTCCACCGATCCGAAGGTGGCGTTGGCCGTGACCGGCTCGCCGACTTTGGGCACATCGACATACACAATGTCGCCAAGGGAGTTCTGCGCATAGTCTGTAATGCCAATCGATCCGATGTTGCCATCGAGCACGATCCATTCGTGTTCGCGAGTGTAACGGTAGTTGGCGGGATAGGCCATGGCGTCGTCTCCTTGAAGAAGTAGTTTACTGCAGAGATCAGGGGTGAGTGATCTCGAAAGGAAGCGCAAAACCCCTCCGCAGGTCCTCCCGCTGCGCTAATATGTTTGATACTTCCCAAGAGGAGATCGATTCCATGCCCAAGTTTGTGATTGAGAGAGAGATACCTGAAGTCGGCAAGCTTTCCCCGGAGCAATTGAAGGCAGTATCTCAGACGTCTTGCGGCGTTCTGCGCGAATTGGGCCCCCAGATTCAGTGGCTTCACAGCTACGTAACCGACGACAAGATTTACTGCGTCTACATCGCGCCGGATGAAGATACGGTGCGCAAACACGCCACCATGGGCGGCTTCCCGGCCAACAAGGTCTCGCAGGTTCGAACGACAATCGACCCAACGACGGCTGAATAATCGTTCAGGGCTCTCAGCTTCCCTGCGGGCCCGCTACTTGTCAAAGAACTCTCCGTGGCCGCCATTGGCCCATGGGTCATACTGTGCCGCGAAGTTGGCGCGGCTTTGCGTTGAAGGGTGGCTATACGTCCAACACTCAAGAAACGGGCTGGGATTGGGATCCTCCAGCCAGGCCTCGCCAAGCGCATTGAAGGCGGCAACGGCGGTCTTCTGTGGGTCTGTGACGATGCCGTGGATCGCCTCCTGGCCGTAGACGTCGGCCTGGTGTTCGAAGTAGCGGCTCACTAAGTTGTCTATCGGGGCCAGCACAAAGCCTGCAACCGAAATGGTGAAAAGCAGCACCACAAAGCCGGACCGACTTGAAAGCGCAGCCACGGAACGCAGCGTAATCCCCTCTTGCGCGAGCCCCCAACGCACGCCGAAGCCGCGTGCCAGCCAGGCCGCAAATCTTGCGCAACCCCAATAGACAAAGAACAGGGCGACGGCAGAGAGCGCGAGCCCCTTGGCGATGTGGTTGAGGACGTAGTGCCCGGTCTCGTGGCCCAGCAGAAAGAGAACTTGATCGTCGGGAATGCGGTCGGCAGTGGTGTCCCACACAACAATGCGCTTGGTGGAGCCGAGGCCGCTTACATAAGCGTTGAGACCGTTGGTTTTTTGAGCGGCCTTCATCAGGAACATGCGCTCCGGCGGGATGCTTGTCCCCGTGCGGGCGACGACCTTCTGGAGCTCGCCCACAAGGACGGGATGATTTTTGGCTAGGGGCTCGTACCGGTTGAAGATGGGCTCGAAGAGCGGCGCGATGAAGACAGAAACCACCATCAGCGGGATTGTGGCCATCCAGGAGTAGAGCCAGTAGCGCCGCGGCCATCGGCGAACAATCCAGTTGAAAGCCAGCAGAATGGGCGGGACAAAAAGGATGGAGAGGCCAAGACCTTTTGACAGGTCAAGGAGCCAATCGCCCCAGCCCGCCACGCTGATTCCATAGGAGCGGCTGACGTGGTGGGCGTAAACATCCAGGGGCAGGTCGGCCAGCGCGGTGATCAGCAGGAATATCGCGAAAAAGAACAGACCCTGAAGCCAGCGCCGCGGGGTGATGCGCTGCGACCAGCTTTCGATGGCGGCTGAGGCGCGGGTGGCCAGCAGCAGCCAGAGAACAGCCAGATCCAAGAGGGAACCGGCCAGATCGACGATGTTGCGGATCCGGCCAAGGGCGATGGCTTTGGCCAGCTTGTCGGGCGGCAGCTTATAGGCCTGAGGGGGTTTAGCGGGAGTGCTGGCGGATGAGGACTCGGCTGGCGGGGAGGCGGATGGATTCACAACATTGCGGGGTGCGGTGTGGGGAGCAGGCCCAAGGCGAGGTGCGACGGCGGTGAGTTGGAAGGGGAGATGGAGGGCCACGCAACCGGCGAGCATCGCGCAGCGGGCAAAATTCATGAGATATTCCCTTGACCCTAGCCTACTCTGCGACAATCGATGCTACAGATGCGCTGCCCTCGGATTCTCAGATCAATGCCCAAAAATTCATCAGTCTTCTCTGTGAGGGCTGCCCTGCAGGGCGGCCTCTGCGTCGCTGTTTCCGCAATCACAATGGCCTGGCCCGCAATGGCGGGAGCACAGAAGCAAGCGACTCCCCCGTTGCTCGATGCAATGACAACCGAACTGCATCGGGCCTTCACTTCGCTGGGCAAGCAGGGCTCCGCCAACCCCGCCGCTGAGAAGCAGCTTCCTCCCTATTTTCTTAGCTACTCAGTCAGTGAAGCCGGCTTTGTCGGCATCCGTGCGCAGTTTGGTGCGCTGGTTGATAGCTCAGAAAACCGCGTTCGTGTGGCAGACGTGCAAGTGCGGCTTGGCGATCCCAAGCTGGACAACACGCACGGGACACATCGCGGCTCGGCGGTCAACAGCATGCAGTTGCCGCTGACTGACGACCGTGAGGCGCTTGAACGCACCTTGTGGCTAGCCACCAACACTGGCTACGGCAATGCAATGGACAACTATTTGCGGGTCAAGACCGAGGCGCAGGTTAGAGCCAAGGAAGAGGACACATCGCCCGATTTCAGCCAGGAGACGTCCCAGGTATCCATCAGCAAACCGGCCCCGCCCGTAGTTGTGGACAAAGCGGCATGGGAGTACCGGGTCAGCGCACTCTCAAAGATTTTCCGCGAATTTCCTGACGTAGACCAGAACGTAGTGATGCTGACCGTACAAAACGAGACCGACTACTTCGCTTCGTCTGAGGGCTCGCAGATTGTGACGGGCCACCAGGCTGCGCGACTGGTTGTGTTTGCGGTAACGCGTGCCGACGATGGCATGGACCTGTTCCGTGCGCAGACCTTTGAAGCTGAGACCGTGGACGGACTGCCCGCGCAGGCGGAGCTCGAGACGGCAATGCGCGACTTGGGCAAGAGCCTCGAAGCTCTGCGCGTTGCCCCGCTGACAGAGCCTTTTGATGGACCGGCAATCCTGTCGGGGCGCGCTGCTGCGGTGTTCTTTCACGAGGTGCTCGGCCACCGCCTTGAAGGGCAGCGGCAACGCGGCGACGAGGAAGGCCAGACCTTCACCAAAGATATTGGCAAAGAGGTGCTGCCCACGTTTCTTTCGGTAGCCGACGATCCCACGCTGACCACCTTTGGCAATACCTGGCTGAGCGGCAACTATGAATACGACGATGAGGGGCAGAAGGCACGGCGGGTGGAGCTGATCAACGATGGGGTGCTGAAGACGTTCTTGATGTCGCGCCTCCCCATCGCGAGCTTTTCTGAATCCAACGGGCACGGACGCGCGCAGACCGGGCGCGTTCCGACGGGCCGTCAAGGCAACCTCATTGTGACGTCAACCAAGACTGAGCCGGAGGCTGAACTCCGCAAGCAGTTGATAGAAGAGGCAAAGAAACAGGGCAAGCCCTACGGACTGTATTTCGAGGACATTTCTTCAGGCTTTGCGGTCACGACGCGGAGTTCGCCACAGGCATTTCAGGTGATTCCGCTGGTCGTTTACCGGGTGTATGTGGATGGCCGTCCCGATGAGCTGGTGCGCGGCGTGAGTATTGTGGGCACACCACAGGCCGCGTTGAAGCGAATATTGGCGACGGGTGACAAGAGTGAAGTCTTCAACGGGGAGTGCGGTGCGGAATCGGGCACGGTGCCGGTGAGCGCGGTGGCCCCGGCGATGCTAGTGAGCGAGATGGAGACGCAAAAGCAGGCTCAGGGAACCGCGAGGCCGCCAATTCTGCCGATTCCGGGAGCAGTGGTCGCGACGCCCGCAAAGAAGGAGGCGCAATGAACTCGATTCCTCCCGTTGCATGGATAGCCGGAGCCGCGATCGTTGCCGTCTGCCTGTTTACCCCGTATTTGCGCGCGGCACAGCCGACACGCGCCGATGCCGAGAAGGACCCTGTGCTGAAGGCGATGCTCGAAGAACTAGACCGGAGCATGAGCCAGTTGCAGCTGAAGGGATTCGAGAGGCCGTTCTTTATCCAATACAAAATTGAAGGTGTGGACGATTTCCAGACCAAGGCCGAGTTTGGGGCGAGCGAGGACTCCATCCATTCCCACCAGCGCATAGCGCGCATCACGGTGCGCGTAGGCGACTACAAAACTGACAGTTCAGGCGGTCGCGGAGACGGCGCGCTGGAGTTGTCTTCCCTCGACGACGATCCCATTGCCATTCGCTCCGCCCTGTGGGCAGGCACGGATCAGGCTTACAAGGCTGCCCTCGCGGCATATGCGCAGAAGCAGGCAGCTCTGAAGCAGGTGGAGACGCCTCCACAGGCTGACGACTTCAGCAAGGAGACGCCGGTGATCTCGCTGGCGGCGCCGATAAAGTTGAGTCTGGATGAAGCGCCCTGGGTAGATCGCGTGGCCAGAGCGAGTGGACTCTACAGAACGGACGCCTCAGTCAAAGCCAGCCAGGGTGACGTGGAATACGCCACGGCGCAGTTCCAGGCGCAGGCGACCACCACGTGGCTGGTGACGAGCGAGGGAACCATCGTCCGCAAGGCAGCGTCGGAGTATCAAGAGACTTTTGGCGTGGGCACGCAGGCCGCCGACGGCATGAGGTTGGACCGATCATATGGATCGGTTGGCGTTGCCCTGAAGGACCTGGATGCGCCCGATGTCTTTGAGAAGCATGCAATCGGATTGATCGCCTCGCTCAGCGAGTTGCGCAAGGCTCCGCTCGTGGAAGAGGAGTATCACGGTCCGGTGCTTTTGAGTTCCGACGCGGGAGCCGACACGTTGCATTCGCTGTTAGGCGCTGGAGTCACGGCGACGCGGCCCAAGCTTGGAACCGAGGCTCGCACCAATGGGCCGTTCGCATCGAGCCTGCATGCGCGCGTGTTGCCCGAATTTCTGGATGTCTTAGAGGATCCCAGCTTGAAGAGCTACGCAGGCAAGGGTCTTGTGGGCGCGTACGTCCTAGACGATGACGGCGTTCCGGCCCAGGCTGTGACGCTTGTAACCGATGGCAAATTGGAGAATTATGTGATTGGCCGCGAGCCGATTCGCGACTTTCCGCAGTCGAATGGCCACGCGCGCGGCGGAATTATGGGGGCACCAAGGCCCGCGATCGGTGTGCTGAAAGTGACGGCCAGGGATGGGCAGTCCAATGACGATCTGAACCGCAAGCTGCTGGACCTGGCAAAGGATCGCGGTTTGAAGAGCGTGTATTTTGTTGAGACGCTCGGTGGGGAGTCAATCCCCCGCTTGCTCTATCGCATAGGTTTGGATGGCAAGCGCGAGTTGGTGCGTGGAGCAGCGTTGGACGATTTGGACCAGCGGGCTCTGCGCTCGAACATTGAGGCCGCCGGCAAGGACTTGTTTGTGGCCAACTTCTTCGGTGAGGTTCCGCAAACAGTGCTTGCGCCGGCCCTGCTGTTGGACGATGTGACGATTCGCCGTGCCAACGAGAAGAATGAGAAGCTGCCGTTCTATCCGCCGCCGCATTAAGACGGCGGATCAAGAAGGCAACTTCTTTTTCCATGCGCCTACGATGGCGCCCTTGAGAATCATCCAGAGCAGCCAAAATCCACAATTGATTCCCAGCAGGCTCAGCGAGTCAGTCGAGGCGCGTAAGAAAGGCCGCACCCTCCGCGGGCTGTAGGTGAGCGGCGATGAACTCTGCCTGCTCGCGGTCGTCACCCTGTGGACGGATGCGCACCCAGTAGCTATCTTGGCCGGCAAACTCGATGACGTTGGAGCCCGGGTAGTCGCGCAAAAGCTGTTGCTTCAAATTCAACGCAGCATCCTCGTCTTTAAACGCGCCAATCTGGACGCACCATCGCCCGCCGGTCTCAATCGGCTTCGGTGTGCTGTACACATCAACCTGCACCTGCGCCAGCCCGGCTCGGTAGACGCCTGTGGACTTGGCAGAGGCAATGCTGAGGTCGATAATTCGCCCCTCGACAAACGGCCCGCGATCGCTGATCCGCATGGCGCTAGCCTGCCGGGTTTTCAGGTTGGTCACAACAATCAACGAGCCCATCGGCAGCGTGCGATGTGCTGCCGTCAAATCGTTGTCGTCGAACACCTGCCCGTTGGCTGCCTTCTTCCCCTTGTAGGGCGCGGTGTACCATGTGGCAAGCCCAACCTCAGTCAGGATCGGCCTGTGTGTATTGATAAAGTCGAGGTCTTCGTCGCTGACCCCGCCAGGCGGCACCGGTGTGACAGGAATGCGCGCAGTAGGTGGGTTGCGCGGCGCAGGGGGATACTCCTCAGGCGCAGGCGGCGCGGCCTGGGGCGCGGGCAATTGGGAAGGTGTTTTGTGATGTCCACATCCGGACGCGCACAGCAGCGCAAACGCCAATACTGCCAAGCTGGCCGCTCGGCGAGCGCTTTGGCTGTGGATTGAAGCAACCATCAAACGTTGGGTGGCCTTGGTGGTTGAGAGGTCTGCTCGTCAAGCCGGTCAGCAAACTTGCGCAGCGCGTCGGCCACAGTCCGCAAGCCGGAGATGGACTCGGCGCGCACCTGCGGGATCACCGCGTCGTTGACGTAGGCCGCGGCATGCCGCAACTCCATCTCGATCAGTTCGACAGCTTCTTCAATGCGGCGTCCCACGCTGCTCGGTCCAGAACCGTATGGGGGATTAGTGCTCATGGGGATTAGCCTCCTGGTGAAAACTCTTGGCAAGTCACCCCACTTCAAGTCTGCGGGGTTCGGCCCCGCGCGTCAATGGGGCATCGCGCGACTGTGCCGCAATCATCAATACGCATTTCCGTTGCGAGAGTTCCTTCATTAGTTTTGAAACTTTGGCGATGATCTGGCGATAAAGACCATCATTCTGGCGCAAATCTGCTTTAGACTCTCATCGCAGGGGGCAAGCACGCTTCTCCAGCTCGGATTTCGATTCAGCCGTCTGGGGCGCGCTTGAGTTGTGCGGGGCGAGAATGCAGCAAATTTCAAAAGCATTGCAGGGTGGACGTATTGATGGCCCTCAGGCCCGCAGCGCGCACCAGGAATCGCGGCTTGCCAAGAGGGTGATTCTGTTCGCGGCGGCTCTCCTGCTCGCCAGCCCCGTGTGCAGGCCTCAGACCTCGCCCACGAGTGTAAGCACAACGCCGACCGAGGTGCCTGTGTCTCAACTCCCTGCACACAGCGGAGCAGTTCCGCCCCAGCCTTGCGCGGTGGAAAGGTCCGACGCAGGCTCGGCAGTGAGGGTGGCGGCCAGAGGCGCGCTGGAATCCGCTGTAGCAAAGGCTGACTCCAATCCACAGCCGGCAGTGACCGTGCCCCTCTGCCCACCGCCTCCGCCTCCCACAAACTGGTTTGCGCGTTTCATCGATGGCCCGCAGGTAAGACGAATGACGCCCATGGAAAAAGCGTGGCTGGCCGTTCGCGATGTTGCCGATCCGTTCAACTCCTTGACTATTCTGGCCAGCTCGGCCCTTACCATCGGCACCGATTCCCACACCCCCTACGGACCGGGAATGGCCGGCTTCGGCCGCTACGTGGGCGTGAGCTACACACAGGACATGACCGGCGAATTCTTCGGGACGTTCCTCATTCCTTCCATCGCCCACCAGGACCCGCACTATCACCGCTGGCCCCATGCCACATTGAAGGTCCGCATTGCGCACGCCGCGTATCAAGTGCTGTGGACGCAGGGCGACAACGGCAGGGAGATGATCAACTACGCCAACGTGGTGGGCTTTGCCGCCGAAGACGAGATCGCCAATCTCTACGTGCCCGGCCGCCAAACCAACCTGCCCGCCAGCGCCAAGCGTTACGGATATGCCTTGCTCAGCGCGCCCATCAATAACTACATAACCGAGTTCCTTCCCGACATCGCCCGCCACATCCACATCCGCGTAGTCGCAATCCAGCGCATCATTAATCAGGTGGCGAAGACGGGTGGCCCGCAGTAAAAGTGCGTTGCTCAATAGCTAAAAACGTCATGGATTGCTTGGGTTTACCCACGAGTTCAAGACCCTGGCCCCCCACCATTAAACATTTCAGCCTGCTTTGCGCATTGTCCACGTCCATGATCGTGATTTCACGAAGGTTACGCGCCAAACCGTTCGCTGTGCAGTAATGACCATTCAGCTGCAGATTCCGCCGTTCGCTGCTCCGGCTTTGGGTTGACCGCTGGGGCCGGTTACCTTAGAAGTGCACTTTCAGGTTCCGGGTTTTCGCCGGGAACAACGAGCAAGGGCTGGGCCAGCGAACCTCGCCGGCAACAACTTAAAAAATCTTGAGGAGAAAGCAACAAATGCCTAAAGCGATCAAATACGTCGAGAAGGCTGCCGTCTACGCCGCCAAGGGCGCGTGGGTGGTTTACGAGCGTCTTAACCGCATCAGCCCCAATGCCTCGTTTACGCCCAAGTGGAGCGAAAAGCCACTGCAGAAGAGCTGGCAGAAGGAAAAGCCGCCCCTCGGCTGGCCGCGCACCACTGACTCGCTTTGCCCCAAGTGCGTTCCCGAAATCCGCCAGCAGATTCTCGACGGCAAGCTGCCCCACGAAGTTCTGCTGAACGAGAAGGTCGGCGAGATCAAGGCGCAGATTATCGAGCGCGACGGCAAGATCCTCATGGTCAAGGACTGCCCCAAGCACGGCCACTTTGAAGACGTCATGTCCATTGACACCGCCTTCTTCAAGCACCTTGAAGAGAGCTTCCCCGGCCGCGACATCCGCGCCCACGGCAAGGGCGATGAAGCGCTGCACCATCACGGCACGTCGACCGTCACCCACGGACGCGGCTCGGTGCTCACCATCGACCTCACCAACCGCAGCAACATGATGTGCGATCCCTGCTACATGGACGCCAACCAGGTTGGCTTCCTCCACGAGCTAACGTGGGACGAGATCAAGACGATGCTCGACAACGCCAACACCATCAAGCCCAAGCGGCAGATGAGCGTTCAGTTCAGCGGTGGCGAGCCAACGCTTTCGCCTTACTTTCTTGACGCCGTAGCCTACAGCCGCAAGGTTGGCTACAACAGCGTGCAGGCCGCGTCCAACGGAATTGAATTCGCCAAGTCCAAGGAGCTTTGCCGCGCCGCTGCTGAAGCCGGCCTCCGCTACGTCTACCTCCAGTTCGACGGCATCGGCAACGCAGCCAACTCGCACCGCAAGGTCGGCAACCTCTTCGACGTAAAGCTGCAGGCCATTAACAATCTGCACGAAGCCGGCGTTGAAATCGTTCCCGTCACCACCATCATCAACGGCATCAACAACGAGCAGGTTGGCCGCATCATCGAGTTCGCCCTAGACAACCCCAAGAAGATCAGCTTCCTCAGCTTCCAGCCAGTCAGCTTCACCGGCCGCGACGAGGACATTACAGAAGAGCGCCGCATGGCCCAGCGCTATACCCTCAGCCACATGGCCCACGACGTCAAGAATCAAGTGGGCATCGGCGAGCCAAAGCGCGACTGGTTCCCCATCAGCTTCATGAGCACCTTCTCTGACTGGGCCGATCTCATTCACGGGCCCGGCGCCGAGTGGGGCCAGCTCAGCTGCGGATGCCATCCCAACTGCGGCATCGGCATGGCTTTGATGATTGACAAGGAAACCAAAGAAGCCGCTCCCGTAACCGCCTTCCTCAATATGGACAAGGTGGCCAAGGATTTGGCCAAGGTCAACGACGCCGCCCGCGGCAAGACCCTTTCCCTCATCGGATTCGGCCTCGCCCTGCTCCGCAACTACGATCCCTTCCAGGCCCCGACTCATTTCAAAATCACCGACATGATGAAGAAGATGGACAAGACCTTCAACGCCACCGGCAAGAACTACGGCAGCGTCAAGGGCGACCGCACTCTTGAGGACATCAAGAAGCGCCGCCAGGACCGCTGGAACTTCCTCTTCATCGCCGGCATGTGGTTCCAGGACCTGTTCAACTACGACTTCCGCCGCACCGAGCAGTGCATCATTCCCTACGCCACGCAGGAAGGCGAGATCAGCTTCTGCGCGTACAACACCGGCGTGGGCTGGCGCAACATCATTGAGAAGATGCACATGACCTCCACCCTCACCAAGTGGTATGAGGAGCACGGCCGCCACGAGATCTTTGCCGGCGGCAAGAAGGTGGGCATGTCGCAGGTGGGCCACGAGCTCAAACTGAACATGGAGCACGTCAACTCTGAAGCCAACCACACGCTCGACAACCTGGGCATTGCCAAAAACGCCCGCGAAGAAAAGATTCGCGCGCGCGACACCAAGCTGAAGGACGATGCCGAGAACGCCCGCATGGCCAAGCTCTATCGCGAGCATGTCCTTGGCGAGAAGCCCGTCGAAGGCCTGGTAAGACTCGACTCCATCAAGCCGGCTTCAAACAACGCCACCTCGCCCATTAACCGCCGCCAGGAAACCGAACCCGTCGCCGGCGACTGATTCTTTCAACCTTGGTTCACTCAACAGCAAAGGCCGTTCCCCTCGGGGAACGGCCTTTGCGCTTCCGCAATCGGATTCCCACTCTATGCATTCAGATCACCGCCTTGTGCAATCGCATTGCCGCCTTGTAACAGGGCACGACTTTAGTCGTGCCGCAGACAGCCCCCAAAATAACCCCGGGGCTTTAGCCCCTTAAGGGATGCCGTTGCGCCCTGCTGAGTCGATCGGATGCCCTGGGCGGATCCGAAAGCCTGCCCGCCGTGGCGGGGGCCTGCATTCTCGCAGAAATACTGGCTCCTAAGGCATCATGTTGGTGGATTTGCTCGCCCGCCAAGTCAGCATTTTTCGGTTCTTCAATTCATTCCGCATCGTTGCCCTGTAGGTCTATGATTGAGAGTTGAATCCGGGAGGCTCTTATGAGTGATAAGCAACCTATTGGCGGCAAGCATGGCCGCCGCGAATTTCTCAAAGCCGGCGGAGCCGTAACGGCTGCGCTGCTCGCGCCCTCGGCACTGGCGGCAGAGGCAAGCAAAACGATGCCGGGCTTGCCCGTGAATCCACTCACGCCATCGTCGATGCCGACGCGCAACCTGGGCAAGACCGGGTACAAGGTGGGCATCTTTTCGCTCGGCGGACAGGCAGCGCTGGAGCACGCCAACAATTTCGACGCCGCTGTGCCGATCATCGAGCGCGCGCTGGACGTGGGCGTGAACTACATCGACACGTCGTCAATCTACGGCGGACCGGAGCGCTGGAGCGAGCAGTACGTGGGCAGGGTGATGGCCCACCGGCGCAACGAGGCTTTCCTGGCCACAAAGACAAAGGAACGCACCCGCGACGACTCCATGCGAATGATCGAGAAGTCGCTGGAACTGCTGAAGACTGACCACGTCGACCTGTGGCAGTTGCACGACATCGGCACCATGACCGACGTGAATGCGGTGTTTGCCAAAGGCGGCGCAATGGAAGCGCTGATCGAGATGCAGCAGCAGAAGGTGGTGCGCTACCTTGGGCTGACGGGCCACTATCGCCCAGAATCGCTGATGGAAGGCATCCGGCGCTTTCCCTTCGACACGGTGTTGATGGCCATGAACGCTGCGGATCCTCACCACTACAGCTTCAATGAAGGTTTGCTTCCGTTGGCGGTCGAGAAGCAGATGGGCATCATCGGGATGAAGATTCCGGGGCGCAGCCGCCTGCTTGCTTCGTGGACGCCGCCTTCGATTGAAGAACAGAAGCACTCCTGGGAAGGCATGACGATCCAGACGGATCGGTCAGGTACGCTCACCATGCGCGAGGCGATGTATTACACGCTCTCGCGGCCGGTAAGCACCGTAATCGTGGGGTGCGACAACATCGCGCAACTTGAGGAGAACGTGCATCTCGCCCGCGAGTTTACCCCGCTCAGCGACAGCCAGACACAGCAGCTTGTGGCCAAGGCCGAGCCCGTTGCCAAGCCTTCGTTGTTCTTCCGGTTCTACGACAGGCCGTAGCGCAATTCATTTTGGTATTTCGGGTCGTATTCCCAGGCCTCGTTCAGACCGAGGCTTTGAGGCTGCTTTTAGGAATCGACCTGCAGGTAGAGCCGATAGCTCTCATCCTGGATAGACGCGAACGGCCGCAGGGTCAGATTGCCCGCGTCCGTTTTCGCCTGCCAGTCGGTTGAACCAGCTGCGATCTGTTTGGCATTCACAAGGTCTTTGACGCCCACCTTTGGCGGAATCTCTCCCACGGCAAACAGGGCAAGCGGGCCGTGAACCGTAGCCATTAAATTGGGGTGCTGGGGGTCAACGGATTCAAGCAGAGTCGGTATATCGAATTCAACTTCAATCCGGTCCCCATTCCTCCAAGTCCTATCAACCCGCGCAAACTGCCCCGGCGCGGGGCTGGCAATGGCATGCTTACCGTTGACCGCTATGACAGTTCTAGGACCGGCCCAGGCAGGCATGCGGATAAACACCGGGAACGCAGCTGGCTTATCGGTGGAGATGGTCATTTGCGTGATGGGTTGGTGAGGATAGTTGGTCTGTTGCGTTAATGAGATGCGTTCCTTGCCCTGCGACCAGGTTACATGCGATGGGACGAATAAGTTGACGTAAAGGCCATCGGAATCATGGAAATAGGAACTTATCCCGTAGTCCGCGGTGACCTGTGCAAAAGTTCCGCTGCAGCACGTCCATTTATTCGGATGATAGAACTTTGAACCTAAGTTGTTGTAATCAGAGTAGTAGAAGCCGTGCCCATCCTTCTGAATCGGCTTAGCTCCAAGGATGGTATTGTAGAGGACCTTTTCCATGCTGTCGCCGTAACGGCTGTCGCGCGTAACGCGCAGCAAGTAGCGCGTGATCTTGAAGTGAGCGTAGGAGCCGCAGGGAGTCTCAAAGCTGGAATGGGTCTTGGTGAGGCTGTCGCCGATTTCGCCGCTTGAAGGATCACGGAAGGTTTCGTTGGGTCCCCATCCGCCTGTGGCAAAGCTCTGTGTCGTGCGAAGAAAATTGAAGCCATTTTGAGCGGCACGCAAGTGCTTCTCGCTGCCCAGCACAAGCCAGGCCTGCACGGCGCTGCTCATCGCATTGACGTGGCTGTACGCGTGCTTTCCGGGAAGAACATTTTGACCTGCTGCAAGTGGATCAAAATACCAGTCATCGGCGAGGAAGCGCTTGGCCAGATCACGGTAGCGGTCGCCGGCGCCTCGAATGTAGGCGAGGAAGAAATTCTCCGGCAGCGTGTAGAACTCATCCCAGCAGAAGGATTCATCAGTGTGGGGCCGGGCGTATTGTTCCGCGCGTGAAAGAGCCTTGGATGGCAGGAAGGGAAGGACGGCATCGACCGCCGCATCGAGAACGTGAAGCGCGGTGGAGTCGCCGGCAAACTCGTGAGCGTCGAGCAGGCCGATGGAGACCTTGTCATAGATATAGCCGGGAAAGCGGTTGCCCTCATAGAACCTGGGTGCGATGGCTGCCGCGTATCCGTGCACCAGCCGGTGAATCTTCTCTTGAGTAGGCTTGGATCCGGTGGCCGCGTAGTCGCGGGAAAGCCCGGAGAGATACTGGCCGAAGCTGTGGCCGGGACAAAAGCCGTGCATGTTTTGAAGGGTGAAATCGGAAGACCAGTCGTACCATCCGCCCATATCTTCACCGGGGGCGCGGAGGCCGGCACGTTCGCGGAAGGGCTTGAGCAGGCTGTCTTCATCGATGGAAGAGTAAAACACGTGATTGGTCTGAAATTGTTGGCGAAGGGGGCCATCGAGGAGTTCGACATCGCCATAGCCAAACTGGGTGAGGACAGGCGAGGTGACCGGGGCTGCGAAGGCATAACGCGGACGAACCAGGCAAGCAGCGGCAACGGCAGCGCCTGATTTGAGGAAACTTCTGCGAGATTGGGTCATTGCAGACCACCTCCGGGCGTGCACAGAACAGCATAAATGCACTGGGATCCTTTCGGCTGAAGCTCAGTCGGCAGCGCGTCAGAGGTGATTGATGAGCGAGGCGATGCAGGCGGCGCCGAAACCGTTGTCGATGTTGACCACGGAGACGTTGGGCGAACAGGTGTTCAACATTCCGAGGAGCGCGGCCACGCCGCCAAACGATGCGCCATAGCCCACACTGGTGGGTACGGCGAGCACCGGGGCGTTGACGAGACCGCCAACGACGGTGGGCAGAGCGCCTTCCATGCCGGCGCAGACAATAAGCACTCGGGCGGACTGAAGGCCTTGCTTCTGGGCGAGAAGGCGGTGAATACCGGCGACGCCTACGTCCGCGATGAGTTCGACGGTGTTTCCCATGAGGCGTGCGGTTACCGTAGCTTCTTCGGCCACAGCCAGATCGCTGGTGCCTGCACAGACGACGGCGATCGTTCCCTTGCCTGGAACGGCGGGTGTCTGGGTGAGGGTGACGGCGCGGGCGGCTTCATGAAACTCGGCGCGCGGCTCGGCGGCAATCACAGCGTCAAACATCTCGCGTGAAGCACGGGTAGCTAGGACATTGCCTCCGGCTTGAGCCATTCGGCCGAAGATGGTTGCTACCTGCGCTGCGGTCTTGCCGGCGGCAAAGATCACTTCAGGCATGCCGGTGCGGAGGGAGCGGTGATGATCGACTTTGGCAAAGCCAAGGTCCTCAAAGGGGAGGTCGCGGAGACGCTCGAGGGCTTGGCTGACAGGTGTCCGGCCCTCGCGGACGTCATTGAGGAGCAATTCGATGCTGAGGCGATCCATCAGTAGCCTGCCTTGATGACGTCGATCAAGATGCGGGCAGAATGGGTTTGTGCGGTGATTGGCATCCTGGACGGGATCATTTCGCGGGCTCCTGGTGATGGCTGCATTTGAAAGAATCGTCGCGTGTCCAACTTGTCACATCCACAGCGACGCCTTGCATGCAGGTGCTGGGACCGTCATGCGGCGTGCCCGTGAATTCAATTCCCTCCCCGATGTTGGGCCTTGGGTCCTTGATGAGCACGTTGTACAGTGTGCCCGTCTTTCTGTCTTTGACGATGAGGCAGCGATTCTCGACGCCTGCGTCAACGCAGCCTTGTGCATGAATGCTTTTAGGTTGCTGAGCGGGTGCTGCGCTTGACGGTGCAGTGAGACACGTAAGCGCCAATGCCGCTGTTGCAAAAGCGGCAATTTTCATGGGCGTTCTCCTTTGGCTAATGCAAGGTATGCCTGCATTGCCTCCGCAATAACTTGCTTGAGCGGAACAGAGTGCAGCGTGGCGAGCAAACGGCAATCCTCATACTCCGGTGCAGCGTTTGTGACGTTGCCGTTGGGCCAGCGGGCAATCTTGATGCGGACTTCACCGCGAGAGGTTTGCACGGTGAGGAATTCGCGGGCAAGGGCCAGCTTGTTTTCGAGTCTCCAGCGGAGTCCAATGGTGGTGGTCTCGCGAAAGAGAATGTCGCGCATGCGGGGCATCAAACTGGGGTTACAGAGCACGATGATCTGCACGCCGGTGCGGCCTTTCTTCATTTGCACTGAGGCGCGGTAGACATCCCAGGCGCCAGCGTCGAGCAGCAACTCACTCGCATAGGCGAGGACCTGCGGGTTGCAATCGTCGATGACGGTTTCAATGACGGCGATGGATTCTGCATCATCGGGTTGGGCAGGGTCTTGCTCGCCAACGAGGAGACGGAGCAGGTTGGGCTCGCCCATGGTTTCGCGACCGCCCGCCCCGTAGCCGGAAGCTTTGATGCGCATGGAGGGAAGCGGCGCATAGCGCGCATCGAGCATGCGCAAGACGGCCGCACCAGTGGGAGTGACGCGCTCCATGGGCTCGCCCGCAGCGTAGACGGGCGCATCGCCGAGAAGAGCCAGGGTGGCGGGAGCGGGAACGGGAAGTGTTCCGTGCTGACAGACAACAGTTCCGCTGCCGACGTTGAGTGGTGAGGCAAGCCATTGATCAACGCCAAGCGACTCCGCCCCGGCGGCAGCGCAGACAATGTCAATAATCGTGTCGAGTGCGCCGACTTCGTGGAAATGCACGTTTTCAATCGGGATGGAGTGAATGGCGGCTTCAGCCTCGCCGAGAAGTTGAAAGGCGCGGCTGGACCGGTCTTTGACGGCCTCTGATACTGAGGCGGAGCGAATGATGTTCAGAATTGCGGACAATGAACGGTGAGTGGGATGGGCATGCGCATCATGGGAATGCAATGCGTGACCATGGTGGGAGCGCCCCCCATCGGTTAGGGGTTGGTCCGGAGCGAGGACATCGACCTTGATGGCGGCCAATCCGCCTCGGCTAACCTTGCGCATCTCAAGGCGGGCATCGATATTGAGCGCGCCAGCTGCTTGCTGAAGGCAGTCGAAGGCAACGCCCGCATCAACAAGCGCGCCGAGCAGCATGTCGCCGCTGATGCCGGAAAAGCACTCTAAATATCCAATGCGCATGGCTTTGTGATTCTAAACCGTTGGCTGCCGGTGGTGCTTATGCGCCTCGACGGGCCAAGACATCAGCGGACAAAAGTGCATTCAGTGAGCCGGATCGAAAGCCTGCGCAGTCGAGCGTGACGTATTGGTACCCGGCCTGTTTGAGGGCTGAGGAGATGGCGTCAAGCATGTCAATGGCAAGGGCGCGGGGCAGTTCGGCGCGCGCAATCTCAACGCGAGCCAGGTCACCGTGATGGCGAACGCGCAGTTCGCGGAAGCCCAATTGGCGCAGGCTGTCCTCGGCTCTTTCTACCTGCTCGAGGACTTCGCGGGTTACGGTGCGACCGTACTCGACACGCGATGACAGGCATGGGGAGGCGGGACGATCCCAGAGCGGGTAACCGGCAGCCTTGGAGAGAGCGCGGATTTCCGCTTTGTTGAGCCCAACCTCAGCGAGGGGAGCGAGCACGGAATGCTGCTCGGCAGCGCGCTGGCCGGGGCGGAAGTCCCGAGTGTCGTCAGCATTCATGCCGTAGGCGATACGGGCAAAGCCGAGCTTCGGGCCCAGAGCTTCCATTGTGGCAAAGAGTTCATCCTTGCAGTGAAAGCACCGGTTGGCATCATTGCGCTGGTACTCAGGGCGCTCCAACTCCTTGGTTTCAATGACCTTGAGCGGCATTCCCTGCACGTTGGCAAAGCTGCATGCCTGCTCGAGGTCACGTCGTGCCAGGCTCGGCGAGTCGGCCAGAACAGCTAGCATGGCGGCGCCCAGGACACGGTACGCAGTGGCTGCCAGGAATGCGGAGTCGACGCCGCCTGAATAGGCGACCATGACGCTACCCAATCGCCGGAGTCGCGCTTCCAGGGCGAGCAGCTTGGAGGTAGCGTCTTCCGGGCCGGCAAGTGCGCTTTCCGCGACATTCGGGGCCTGATCGAGTTCCGGTAGATTCGTGGGTGCGCTCGCAGCCATACCGGGAATTATAGCTCTGTAGTGTTCAACCAGGGACGCCGTTGTCACGGAGTTGCCGAGCCCCGAGTTGGGACGGTCCAATTTCAAACAGGGAATCGGCAAATGCTTTGGGACCAACCCTCTGGCATTTGGAAGGCGTCCACTGACCGCAGATCAATTCCGTCGTTGCGCGGGCCTGGCCATCTCATTCAATGAGATTGAATACAATAGCTACCAGGGCACAGATAGTTATTTGATAAATCGAGGGGCTTGCTGTTTGATTGGGAGCCGGCGCCCGGTCGGTCTCTCGTCAAATTCAGGTGATCGCGTCAAAACTCACGATTGCTAGAAGGGCTAAGCAATTTCTGTTCAAATTTCGATGGATAAACGAACCCTTCACCTCTGGTTGGCTAATCCGAACGATGTTTTGGCGGAAGGAGTCGCGGAAGAGTGCGACCGGCTGCTGACAGAGGACGAGCGTGCTCGTTTGCAGGCCTTCAGATTTGAAAGGCTCCGACACGAGTATCTGACGACTCGCGCCCTGGTGCGTACCGCGCTGTCGCACTATCATCCGATTTCTCCCGAGGCCTGGCGTTTCACTTTGAACGCATACGGCAAGCCAACTGCTGACGCTGATTGCGCCATGCAGTTCAACTTGTCGAATTGCCCGGAACTTGTGGTTTGTCTGATTAGCCATGGAGCGGAAGTGGGCGTGGACGCGGAGCCATGGGCGCGAGCGAAAGAGATTGCCGAGGTTGCCCATACAGTGTTTTCGCCACTCGAGCTGGAACAACTCGAGACACTTTCCGGGCCGGAAAAAGGGGATCGCGGCGTGTCGTTGTGGACATTGAAGGAGGCCTACATCAAGGCGCGGGGCATGGGAGTTTCACTGCCGTTGAAGAAGATTTCCTTTGTCTTTGGTGGAGCGGAAGGAATTCACCTGGAACTGGATCCGTGTTTGAACGATGAGTCGGAACGTTGGCAATTCTGTCAGCTTGATCACGCGGGGCACCGCATTGCGATGATGGTGGAGAGGACGGCAGGGCCGGAGTTGGAGGTGCTGGAAATGCGACCTCTGCTGGCAGAGTCCACGAAGCTCTCTGATGGCGTGGTGCGATGGTATCCCTACTGCTGAACAGGGGATCATGGATGCGAAGGCGGCCGCGGCGAAAATGTTACGACGGCAGAAGAGGTTTGAGCTGCCTCACAAAGGTCTCGACGTAGGGGTCAAAGAGCATTGACATGTGACCTGTATCGATGTCATGAATCTCCAGGCCGCCTCCCGCAAGTTGACTCCATCCAAGGGTCGGGTCCTCGCGCTTGCCAAGCACCTCAGGACCGCGATCCACTGCCCGCATGAGCGTGATCTTGCCTCCGTAAGGATGGAAGGTGAGCGGGTCAAGGCTTGCTTGTGAGCCTCCTCCATTTGGAAATAATGAAGGTGAACAGGGAGTTGACGACGCACGAGCCGATGCGATGCGCAAGCTAGGAGCCTAAATTGGCGAAGCAGATTGTCGCCCCAGTACACTCTCTTGACCGCGGTCTTTTTCTTGAGAAAGGCAATTCCTTGTCTTCGCAGGCCGGCGAGGAAGCCCGCAGCCCGCTCTATGGCATCTACGCGCTGTTCGTTGCCAGGAATTGCGGTGTCAAATAATACAAGCAATCTTGGCTCCGCGCCTCGCGCATAAAGCTGCCTCGCCATCTCAAATGCAACGAGTCCACCAAAGGATGCTCCTCCGATGAGATAAGGGCCTTGAGGAAAGAAGGACTGCATTTCTTTGACGTACGTGGATGCAAGTTCCTCGATGCTGGTTTGGCGAATATCCGTCTGAGAGATAAGTGGAGATTGGAACGCGTAGAAAGGTTGGTTGGATCCGAGAGCCCTGGCTAACTGCTCATAGCAGATGACGTCTCCCCCTACTGCATGGACGCAGAAGAGAGGCGTGCGGGAACCGTTCGGTTGAATGGGTACAAGGGTGGACCACGCTTTCGGTTCCGAGGTTGCCGGCAGCTTTGACTTACGAACAACTTCAGCAAGTTTACTAACGGTGCGCGCCTCAAAGAACCTGTCCAGAAACTAAGGGGATCGGCGCAGGAGCATGTGGGCGAATGCGATATGGATCATGGATTCTGTCGAGGTATGACGAAGTTCGTAGTCTTTGCTGAGACGGCGTGACCAGTTGAGCCATGCGAAGGTGCGTTCGACGATCCAGCGCTTGGGCAGCACTCGAAACAGGTGTTGTTCGTTGCGTTTTACGATTTCGACGGAGTAGCCGAACATATCTTTGGCCCAGTCGATCAGCTTGCCTGTGTAGCCGCCATCAGCCAAGACAGTGGTGATCGAGTCGAAGCGGCAGAACAGGCGCATCAGCACGGCACGGGGCGCCACACGGTCCTGGATTCCTGCTGAATGCACGATCACCGCCAGCAAGTTGCCTTGCGTGTCTACTGCGATGTGCCGCTTGCGCCCCTTGATTTTCTTCCCCGCGTCGTAACCGCGCCGCCCCCTTTTAGGGTCGTCTTGGCCGACTGCGAATCGATAATCGCCACGGTGGGCGTGGCGTTTCGTCCGCCTGCCTTGCGGCCCTGTTCGCGAAGCGTCTGTCCTATGTGCTCCCACACGCCGCTGTCGCGCCAGGCACGAAAATGTTCATGAACTGTCTTTCAGGGAGGAAAATCGCTCGCTAGCTGACGCCCCTGACAACCGGTCTTCACCACATACAGCAGTGCATCCACCACCCTGCGCTGCTCATACTTAGCCGCTCGGCCTCCAGCGTGACGCTCACCTCGCGGTTCGTTCAGCAACGGCCATAACCTGGACCACTGCCTATCCGTCAAATCGCTCGGATACATGACATTACGCTATCGCCCGCAGAGCTCTCCGCATATTCCTTCCATGTTCCTTGGCTAGTTTCTGGACAGGTTCTTAGAGAATTCTCCGCTATGAGCGCGGCGGTTGTACCGGAGTTTCAGGGCCAGGATTGCAAGAGCGAAGGCGAGTGTGACGACATTCGCCGCGATGATGGGCACGGAACCGATACCGAGGCCATAGATGAGCCAAGAGGCCACCCCAAAGCTGAAGAGCAGAAAGGTGGACAGAGAGATGTCGTTGGCACTTTTGCGACGCCATACGCGGATCAGTTGCGGCAGAAAGGCGATGGTGGTGCCTGCGGCGCCGATGGAACCGAAGACGTTAATGATCCAAGGGGGAAAGAAGCTGAAGGCATGCATTTTATCGATTGCTCCAAAAGAACCAGGCGGCCATGGAAAAGCCGATAAAGATGACAAGGCCTCGAAGAACGGCCTGGGGAACGATGCGGGCGAAGCGCGCAGACGTGTAGCCCCCGACAGCGCAGGTGATCATGGCCAACAGGCAATAACGCCAGACGACCTGGCCATTGACCACAAAGAGGATGAAGGCAATGCCGTTTGCCATTGTGGTGGAAACTACTTTGAGAGCGTTGATCTCATTCAGGTTCTCGTAGCCAAAGAGCGAGAGCAAGGTGATCATGAGAAAGCCGGCGCCGGCGCCGAAGTAGCCGATGTAGAAGCAAACAAAGACGGTAGCAATGAAGACAGGCAGGCGACGTGGTGGATGGGCGAGGCCTCCTGCGATGGTTCCCTTGCGGCGTTCGAGCCAGCGGGAGACTGGGCCGCTGGCGGCAAAGATGGTGGCAGCCACCAACAGCAGCCACGGAACCATGTGGAGAAAGGTCAACTGTGGCGTGTGAAGGAGGACCAGGGCGCCGGCTGTCCCGCCGAGCAGGCCGGCGAGGCCCATGGGCAAGGCGAGACGCATGTTTTTCCTGATGTCGTCGCGGTATGCGGCGATTGAGGTGAGCTGGCCCGGCCACAAGGCGACGGTGTTGGTGGCATTGGCCTGCACAGGCAACATCTTCATGTTCAACATTGCGGGAAAAAGGAGAAAGGAGCCGCCGCCGGCCACGGCGTTGAGCACACCGGCGATAAATGCCGCTACAGTGAGCCAGAGCCAATGCCAATCCATATATGTCGGGAGGCCGGAGAGATGGATCATCTGTCTCCAATTGTAGAAGGACGCTCCATGAGCCGACCGAAGAGGAGTGTCAGGAGTTGACTTAGAAGGATTCGGAGCGAGATTTTACGTTACTATAATCAGCCTCTGAACGAAGGCAGACGATTCTGTGCCATGCTGCCGAAGACAGCCAGAATCTGGTGCACGGCTGGAGAGGCTGGAGGTTTGCCGATGACAGAACACGCGAACACAAAACGTGAAGATCTTGCCCAAGCTGATTTTCTCTTCCCCCGAACCCGGCGTCATTTGATTGAATATGCGATACACACCCGCGATGCACGAGCAACCACAATGGGCACACCTGAACACAACGCGCTGATTGAGGCCATGAGGGAAAACTTTCCGGAGGTCTACGACTGGGACAGAAGACATCCGGCGAATGGTGCCCAGATTGGTGACCAGGCCGCTGGGAGTATGTGACCGGTGATGATGTAGTTCGGACAATCAGAGGTACCTGCCGCGCGATCGTCTGTGTTGGGCCCATGCAGCCCTAGTCTCCCCGTCCGGCGGTCAAGCCGCTGAAGTACAACATTTGAGCCAACCCACCCAAGAAGCCCCGGAACCTCAGCCGCCAGACAATGAGGCGGAGCTCTCGCTTAGATCAAGCTACATCCTCGTCAACGGCGACAGGCGAAGTCTGCGGAAAGTGATTCCGAGTTTAGGTTCATACATTTGTAAGTTATTGAAACTAAAATATATATATTAATGGCTAAAATATGAGCGCAAACGGCGCAGATTTTATGAATCATTTATGCTATAGTGTCATCAGAATATTTGAGCGGCCGGGACTTACCGTCCTGGCCCACATTTCAGAATCTATTAGGAGGAACACAATCATGGCAATCACTCGTTGGGACCCATTTCGAGAGGTTGTTGCATTGCAGAATCGAGTCAACTTCCTTTTCCGTGACCTGAACGACGGAGGCGACCCGGTGACTGCTGCCAGTTTTGTGCCGGCGGTCGACATCTATGAAGATGCGCAGAAGGTCGTGCTGAAGCTTGAAGTTCCGGGTATCGACGAAAAGGACCTGGATGTCCGCGTGGAAAACCACACATTGACAGTTAAGGGCGAGCGCAAGTTCGAGGCCGAGGAGAAGGAGCAAAACTTCCATCGCATTGAGCGGCGGTATGGGAGCTTCTTCCGCGCCTTCACGCTGCCGACGACGGTTGACACGGAAAACGTTGCAGCGAGCTACAATTCTGGGGTGCTGAAGTTGGAGCTGACGAAGAAGCCGGAAGCCCAGCCAAAGCAGATCAAGATCAATGTAGAGAAGGCGGCATAAGAAAAGCGGCCCCTAGCCTCTAGCTTCCAGCTTTTCCGGGACTGGTGGGGCGAAACGCAGTAGTTGGTTATGCCGGGCGGCGGGTCTAAATCTGCTCGCCCGGCGTTGTTCTTGTGCACCATTCAAGAAAAATACAAATCAGTCTAATCGAGTGCTGCAATGAGGCGACTGGCGAGAGCATGCTAGGAGCTAGAGGCTAGCAGCCAGGAGCTTGAAAACATGGCAATTCGCTGGGAAAAACTTACTGTCAAGTCGCAGCAGGCGATGGCGCAGGCGCAGGGGCGGGCCGTAGAGCTTGGTAACCCCGAGGTTCAACCTGTGCATTTGCTACTGGCGCTGATTGAGGATCGCGAAGGCGTTATCCCCTCAGTGTTGGGAAAGATCGGTGTGCCCACGGAGCGGCTGGAGCACGAACTGCACGCGATCGAGGAGAAACTGCCTCGTGTTGCGGGATCTGCGAGCCAGCCGGGAGTGAGCCAGGCGCTGAACAAGGTGCTCGACCAGGCGTTTCGCGAAGCTGTGAACTTCAAGGATGAGTATGTTTCAACCGAGCACTTGCTGCTGGGCGCGGCGCGTTTGAAGAGCGACGGGTCACGCGACGCACTGGTGGCGCTCGGCGCAACCTACGAGGCGATTCTGCAGGCGCTGACGGCGGTTCGCGGATCGCAGCGGGTAACGGACCAGAATCCCGAAGGGAAGTTCCAGGCACTGGAGAAGTACGCCAAGGACTTGACGGAGCTGGCGCGGCGCGGCAAGCTGGACCCGGTGATCGGCCGCGACGAGGAGATTCGTCGCGTGATCCAGGTGCTGAGCCGGCGAACAAAGAACAATCCTGTGCTGATTGGCGAGCCGGGCGTGGGCAAGACGGCCATTGTGGAGGGGCTCGCGCGGCGCATTGTCTCGGGTGACGTGCCGGAGAGCTTGCGTGACAAGCGAGTAATTTCTCTGGATCTTGGATCGATGCTTGCTGGTGCGAAGTATCGCGGCGAGTTTGAGGACAGGCTCAAGGCGGTGCTGAAGGAAATTGAAGAATCGAACGGCGCAGTTGTGCTGTTTATCGATGAATTGCACACGCTTGTTGGCGCGGGTGCTGCCGAAGGCGCGATTGACGCCAGCAACATGCTGAAGCCGGCTCTGGCACGGGGAGAGTTGCGCGCGATTGGCGCCACTACATTGAATGAGTACCGCAAGTACATTGAGAAGGACGCGGCGCTGGAGCGGCGTTTCCAGATCGTCTACGTCGGGGAGCCGAACGTTGAGGATACAATCGCGATTCTGCGCGGGCTGAAGGATCGCTACGAGGCGCATCACAACGTGCGCATCAAGGACTCGGCGATTGTGGCGGCGGCAACGCTGTCGCATCGCTATATCAGCGACAGATTTCTGCCAGACAAGGCTATCGACCTGGTGGATGAGGCTGCGGCTTCGCTGGCGATTCAGATTGGCTCGGTGCCGACGGAGATCGATCAGTTGGAGCGTGAGAAGACGTCGCTCGATATTGAGCGCGAAGCTCTGAAGCGCGAGACTGATGCGAACAGCGTTGCGCGCCGAGACGAAGTGGAACGCGAGGCAGCTGCACTGACTGAAAAGATCACTGCGCTGCGTGCGCGCTGGACGAAAGAGCGTGAGGCGATCAGCCGGATAAGCGAATTGAAGAAAAAGATCGAGGCGCTGCGCTTTGAGGCGGAGGAACAGACGCGTAAGGGACAGCTGGAACGCGCCGCGCAAATCCAATATGGCGAACTGCCGAAGCTTGACGCGGAACTGATCAAGTTGAGCGCCGCGCAAGACGGGAACGCGGGCGTTGCACGCATGTTGAAGGAAGAGGTTGACGAGGAGGACATTGCCAGGATCGTGAGCAAGTGGACGGGGATTCCCGTTTCGCGGATGCTGGAGGGCGAGGTCAAGAAGCTGGTAGAGATGGAGACACGGCTTCGTGAGCGTGTGGTTGGGCAGGATGCGGCGCTGACCGTAGTGGCCAATGCGATTCGGCGCTCCAGAGCGGGATTGAGCGATCCACGACGGCCGATCGGTTCGTTCATCTTTCTGGGACCGACAGGCGTTGGAAAGACGGAAACAGCACGCGCGCTGGCAGAGTTTCTGTTTGACGATGAACAGGCGATGGTTCGCATCGACATGAGCGAGTACATGGAGAAGCACGCCGTTGCACGACTGATTGGCGCGCCGCCAGGGTACGTGGGTTACGACGAGGGTGGGCAGTTGACCGAGGCGGTGCATCGCAGGCCATACGCAGTTATTCTGTTCGACGAGATCGAGAAAGCCCACCCGGATGTGTTCAACATTTTGTTGCAGGTAATGGACGACGGGCGGTTGACCGATGCGAAGGGCAGGACTGTTGATTTCAAGAACACAGTGCTGATCATGACGTCGAATTTGGGCGCTGCGCTGCTGACTGGCGACACGCTGAAGACCGAGCATGATTACGACATGGCTCGTGAGTCAGTAATGCGGGTGTTGCGAGAACACTTCAGGCCGGAGTTTCTGAACCGCGTGGACGACACGGTGATTTTCCATTCGCTGGGACATGCGCAGATGGCGCACATCCTTGAACTCAGGCTGAACGAGGTGCGCAAGCTGCTGGAAGACCGGCAGATTTCTCTGGAACTGACGGAGCCGGCGCGGCAATTGATTCTGACCTCAGGATCGGATGCGGCATATGGTGCGCGTCCGTTAAAGAGGGCGCTGCAACGAATGGTGCAGGACCCGCTGGCCATCAAAATTTTGAATGGCGAGGTGCTGCATGGGGCGCATGTGCGGATCGATGTGGATCGTAAATCCAATCAGCTGCACTTTGAGCCGATGGGCCGAGAGGCGATGGCTTAACCACCTGCATTGGGGCAGACGGCGCGTACATGGCAAGGTGAAGAGGCTCCGCGATGCGGGGCTTTTTCATTCTGGGGGTTAGCAACAAAATTTCTACGGAATGAAGAATACCGGTGTCAACCCACTGAAGCGGCAGGAGCGATCGCAGCGGGCGCCGGATCCTTCTGGCGCAGGAAATACGCGAGAAGCAGCGATCCGCCGAGGAAGCCGACCACGGCATCGATTGCGGGCAAACCCCGTGTTCCCCAACGTCCGTAGCCGATGCCGTCGACCGCAATCATGTAGACGACGGGAACATTGCCCATGGAATTGATGATCGAGTAGCGCGCGCTGCCGCTCTTTCCCGAGTCCCCAAGAAACTCGAGCACGACAGCAGTGAACATGGCATAGCATGTGCCGATGGTGAACAGGTAAAGTGTGGCTCCGATGAAGTAAGTTGACGGCCGCAGGGACCCAAGCCATAAAACGGCGAGCGTGAGTTCGTTAATCAGGCATACCAAAATATATCCGACCGAGGCTCGCACCCTTATCGGGATCAGATTGGCGGCGAGTGCGCCGAGAGCGGTGAGAGCCGAACCGGCAAGTCCGTTCATCCACGCCACCTGTTGTCCACTGACGTGGTAATCCGTCGCCAAACCGGGCAACAACCCGATGGCTGCGCCACTGCCCATGGGGAACAATACGACCAACGTATACGGCAACGCCTTCCAACAGAAGAAGGTGCCTCTAAATTCACGACCGATACGCTTGAAGACCTCGCCCGCGGTTTCTGCTGTCAGCACATCCTGTTTTGGCGCGGCGAGAGCGACGAGCGAAGGCAAAGCGATCATGGCTGCGATCACCCATCCGAGATGTCCGAGATTCATGCGCTCCGCGAGGGTTGCCACGACGTATATTCCCGCTGCCCCGAAGGCCAGCGATCCGCCTTGGTAGAAGGTACTGGCACGCCGCCGGACTGCCTCACTGCGCAAAGAGCCCATGATGCCGCCGCAGGATGCCACAACCAACTGCGCAAAGCATGCGCTGAGAAAGAGTAGAGAGACTGCGGTTGGCGAAGCGAGGCTTCGGATCTGGAACACGATGACCAAGCCAATTGCAGCAGCGGTGGCAGCCAGCATCAACCAGGTGCGCCGGCGTATCCAGAAGTCCGTGACCGGGCTCCAGAGAAAATAGATGGTCTGCGGCAAGTTGAGCAGTGAAATGATGCTGGCGCTTCGGGCCATGTCGACGCCCTGCTTGGACAGCAGGAACGACAGGCCTCCACTGATGACGCCGTTCGAGAGCACGGCCATCGGGATGATCAGCAGCGCGAAGACCCAGGGCCGCTCCTTGGTGGTGCCGGGAAACTTCAAAAAGCCCGCCAAATAAATCCCCCCCTGGTAGGTTGTATGCCGGAAAGTGCTAGTGTAGCGCAGGAAACGCGGGCCCGTGCTTTTCTTCCAGTGCTGATTTCGGCAATGGAGACTACTGACGCAACTCAACAAGTGTTGCGCCCTGGCCGCCTTCATTTTGTGGGGCCTCAGTGAGCGTGGCTACGTGAGGATGGCTCTTCAGGAACTCGCGGACGCCGCGGCGGAGGATACCGGCGCCGTGTCCGTGGATGACGCGGACACGGGGCAGGCCGGCGAGGAAGGCCCGGTCCAAATACTTTTCCAGCTCACTCGTGGCTTCGTCGACTGTACGACCGATGAGGTTGATCTCCATGCGCATGTCGTCGGTGTTGGCGCTGGAGACGGTGACATGAACATTCTTCTGACTGCGGGCGGCAGCCAAAGGGTCGGCTCTTTCAATAGGGCGAATCTCCGCTGGGCGCAGGACTTCTGCGATGTCGTCGCGTTTGACGCGCATTTTGATGGGGCCGAGGGCGACTTCAAAGAGATCCTTTTCCACTTCACGCTGGATCGTCGCAACTTTGTGCAGCGACTTGAGGCGCACCTGATCGCCTTCGGCGACATGGCGGACAATATGGGGCTGCGCATTTGTGTCGCCTTGATCCGCGCCGGTGCGATGGGCAACGACGGTCTGGTTGAAGCTCTCCTGAAACTCGCGGCGCAGGCGAGCCATGCGGCGCTCGGCTTCCTTAGACAGCTTTTGTTGGGCGGCGCGATCTTCGATGGCGCGGACAGTCTCACGCATCTGGAATTCGAAGTCTTTGAGGAGCGAGGCCAGCTTTGATTCAAGGTCGCGGGTGCGGTTGCGCAACTCGACGTCGCCCTCGCGGGCGAGCTTGGCGCGCTCCTGGTTAAGCGCGTATTGCTGCTCGCGAGCAGCTTTGCGGTCGGCCTCGAGCTGGGTCAGCTCGTTATGGAGGCGGTCAAGGAAACGGGCGATATCGACCTGCTGCGAACCGAGACGCTGGCGGGCAGCGGCGACGATGCTGGCATTGAGGCCTAGGCGCTCCGCGGTCTGAATGCCTGCTGACGCGCCGGGAACCCCGAGCCTGAGTTGGTAATTCGGCGCGAGCGTGACTTCATCCATGCCTGCGGCGGCGTTGAGAACGCCGGGAGTGTTGGCGGCATACACCTTGAGTGAGGTGTGATGAGTGGAGATGAGGGACCAGGCGCCCGCCGTGAGAAAGTGGCTGGCGATGGCCACAGCGAGTGCCGAACCTTCCTCGGGATCTGTGGAGGAGCCAAGTTCGTCAAGGAGCACGAGGGACTGCTTGCCGGCAAGGCGAGAAAGGCGGTCGAGATTGGTGATGTGCGCGGAGAAAGTGGAGAGAGCAGCCTCAATGGATTGCGCGTCGCCGATGTCGGCCAGGAAGGCCGTGAAGACAGGAAAGGTGGCTGCCGTGGATGATACGGGCAGACCGGCCTGGGCCATCATGGCAAGCAGTGCGGTGGTTTTGAGCGTGACGGTTTTGCCGCCGGTGTTGGGGCCACTGATGATCAGTTGGCGGGCTTCGGCAGTGAGCTCAAGAGTGAGCGGGACGATGTGGCCCCCGGTGGTGCGAAGGCGCTTTTCGAGTAGCGGGTGGCGAGCGGCTTCAAGGCGGACGAGATCGGGAGCGATGGTTGGGGCGACACAATCGTAATCCCGTGCAAAGCGCGCGCGCGCTTGCAAGCTATCGACGAGTGCAAGAACGCGCGCGCCTTCGACGAGGGCTTGAGCATAGTCGCCAACCATGTTGGTTAGCGTGACAAAGATGCGGTGAATTTCAGCTTGCTCTTCTTCAATGAGGCGAACCAGCTCGTTGTTCTTCTCAATGGTTTCGAGCGGTTCGACGAAGACTGTCTGGCCGGAGGAACTGGCGCCGTGGACAACGCCTGAGACACGCCGCTTCAACTCCGAGCGGACAGGAATCACGAATCGGTCGCCACGGATGGTGATGAGGTCTTCCTGGGTAGAGCCGTCGGAAGAGAGCTTGCGGAGGGCAGCGCGCAGGCTTTCTTCGATGAGGCGCTGCTGACGCTCCTGCTCGCGGCGAATGCGGCCAAGTTCGGGAGAGGCGTCATCAGCAAGAGTACCGTCAGGCTGAATCTTGCGCTCGATGGATTCTGCTAACGGGCGAAGACTGGTTGTGAGGGCCACGGATAGCGTTGAGAGGCCTGAGAGCTTGCCGGCAAGACGGGCGGGCGGCGATTGGAGCAGGGATTGCCAGGAGGCTACGTCGTTGGCGAGCCGTGCGACGGCCTGGAGTTCGTTGGCTTCGAGCGCGGCGCCGGGAATTTGCGCTTTGGCGGCCAACTGGGTGGGGTCGAAGAGGCCACCGAGCAGGATGGAGACCTGCTCGGCAAGAATGAGGCGGAGTTCTGCAGTGAGCCGATGCTGGTGGGTGATCCAAGCCTCGTCGGTGGACGGGCGGAGGTCGAGAATTGCGTGCCGGCCGACCGGAGATGAGGAAAAGCCGGCGATGAGGGTCAGCAGCGGCTCCCAC
>Ga0182015_10000789_pt1 | contig 44263 bp, 45 predicted proteins | sample 712P3MmetaG_FD_120478 | JGI IMG/M metagenome (GOLD analysis project Ga0182015, IMG submission 120478) | Permafrost microbial communities from Stordalen Mire, Sweden - 712P3M metaG | ecosystem: Environmental > Terrestrial > Soil > Wetlands > Permafrost | place: Sweden: Stordalen | collected...
AGGCGAGTTAAGAAGAAAAACCCATGTTCGTTTCGCAGCTTCCTCTGAGCGCCGGCGCGAGCTTTAAGCCCGAGCATTTCGCCGCCATTTCCGCCGCGCCGCAGCCGCTCGGCTTTTTCGAGTTTCATGCCGAAAATTATATGGGCGGCGGGGGCACCCCCCATGCGCAGCTGAGATTTCTGCGGGAACATTACGCGCTTTCCGTGCATGGCGTCGGGCTCAACATCGGTTCAACGGAGCCGCTCGATCGCGCGCATCTTGCTCGGCTGACAGAGCTTTGCAACCTCTATCAGCCGGAATGTTTTTCAGGGCATTTGGCGTGGTCCTCACACGCCGGAATTTTTTTCAACGATCTCCTTCCGCTGCCTTATACCGAGCGAAATTTGCGTTTGGTGATCGACCATGTCGACGAAGCGCAGAACGCGCTCCGGCGCCGTCTGCTTCTTGAAAACCCCGCGACCTATGTGCGCTTCGAGCAGAGCACGATCCCGGAGACGGAGTTTTTGGCGGCGATCGCGCGCAAGGCCGGTTGCGGGCTGCTGCTGGACGTCAACAACGTTTTCGTTTCGGCGCGCAATCACGCAACGAGCGCGAGCGCCTATCTCGAAGCTTTTCCTCTCGGCCTCGTCGGGGAGATTCATCTTGCCGGTCATTTCGAAACCATCGACGGCGAAGGATCGCCGCTGTGTATCGATGCGCACGGGACGCCCGTCGCCGGGAAAGTTTTCGCTCTATTCGACAGCGTGATCGCCCGCACGGGGCCGTTGCCGACATTGATCGAATGGGACAATGACGTGCCGGAGTGGCCGGTGCTTCGCGCCGAGGTGCTTGCCGCGCAAGAGCGCCTTGAATGCGCGCGGCTTGTCCGTGCCGCACCGTCCGCGGCTTGAAGGAGCCCCGCGACGCCATGCAAACCTGGCAAGGCGATGTCGCCCGCGCGCTGCGCGACCCGGATTTGGTTGTTCCCCGAGGCGTGACCGCGCATAATTCGGATGCGCCGGAAGAGCGTTTCGCGATCTACCGCAACAATGTCGTGGTGGGCCTCGTTAGTGCATTGGAATTCCGCTTTCCGGCGACGTGCAACATCGTCGGCGCGGATTTTTTCAAAGGCGCCGCGAAATTGTTCGCCGCCGCGCGCCCGCCGCGCTCGCCTCTGATGATGTTTTATGGCGACGAGTTTCCCGCTTTCTTGGCGGCTTTTGAGCCGGCGCGGGACGTTCCTTATCTCGCTGATGTCGCCCGCCTCGAAGCCGCGCGAACGCGCGCGTACCACGCCGCCGACGCAAAGCCTTTGACGCCCGCCGCGCTCTCCGGCAGCTCCCCGGACGCCCTGGCGGACATGCGATTTATTTTGCACCCCTCGGTTGAAATCGTCGCGTCGGAGTATCCTGTCGTGACAATCTGGGCGATGAACTCCGGCGAAATCGAGCCTGTGCCCATAACCGACTGGCGTGGCGAGGATGCGCTTGTTTCGCGTGCCCTGTTCGAAGTCGAGGTTCGCTGCCTGCCGCCCGGCGGCAAGACTTTTTTGCAAAACCTCGCCGCTAGAAATCCGCTTGGAGAGGCGGCCGCCGCGGCGTCCGCCGGCAACCCACGCTTCGATCTTGCCGCCAATCTCGCGGCGTTATTCGCGGGGCTCGCGATCGAAATGACCAATCAACCCAACGAGGCTCCCTTGCCATGATGCGATCGCTTTTGGACAAAATTCCAAACTCCCTGATTTCGCTCGCGGCGCGGATTTTTCCGGCCGCCGTGTTTTGGCGGTCGGGTCAGACCAAAGTCGAAGGGTTTCATGTGACGGACAGTGCTATTGCGTTGTTTCGCGATGAATATAAGCTTCCATGGATCGATCCCGCGCTGGCCGCGAACATCGCTGCCTTCAGCGAGCATTTTTTTCCGGCGCTGCTGGTTATAGGGCTCGCCAGCCGCCTGTCCGCGCTCGCCCTCCTCGGCATGACTGCGGTCATTGAGATTTTCGTCTATCCCGATGCCTGGCCGGAACAAGGCGTCTGGGCGACCTGCTTTCTCGTCGTTATCGCGCGCGGGCCGGGAGTTTTCTCCCTCGACCATCTTATTGCCCGGCGTTTTGCCGCGCGTGGCAATAGCCGTACCCGATAGCATTTGTAGGGCGTTTACAAAAGTTGAAGAATAAAAGCTCCCGCCGGACTTTTTGGCGGGATCGATTGATCTTGAAAATTGTTATCTGGGAACAAAGGTATTTTAGATCAAAAAAACGGCCGCCGGTAACAGCGGATCGGTCATGAGGGAGAGTTACAATGCTCAAGTTTTTTGCGGCTGCGTCGTTATTTTTTGCCTTCACCTTTGGCATGACAGCAATGGCGGTTGCCCAGGCGATGCCGCCTCCCAATCCACCCAACATCCGTTACATCCTGCCGGATGCGGTGGCCGGCTACCCAGCCGATCGCCTTTGGGAGGGCCGCTCCATTTACCGGAGCGAGGCTCCCGGCACGTTCTATTACGGAACGGACGAACGGGGCTATCCGAGCGGCGAGCCGCAAAATTCGCGAACGGGCGACTAATCAAGTTCAGGCCTAATCCGCGACGCCAACGAGTCGAGCACGGCCGCCGAGCCGGATCGGCGATTGCCGGCGCGGTCTCTGGCGTCGGGAAGTTCCGGCAGGGCGCAAACTTCGGTCGATGCCAACGCCTCATCCAGCATCGTGAGTTCCAAATAGCGGAAAGCATTGCTTAGTTTCAGCTATATATTTGGTCTTGATGGATAACGGCTTGTGAGAGTTCCCCTTTTATATGGCACCCTTATCTGCGGCATGACTGGCGTGGCATCCGCGCAGTCTGTGCCTTTCTACCCGACAGCGCGTCAAACTCATTACGCTGTCGGAATCCCGGGGACCTACGACCACGTCTCGGCCAGCGGCCGTCCTGAGTATAATTTGAATACGGACTAGCAACCCGGCACAGCGCCGGTCGCAACGAAGACAGGTCAGCACGGTTGCGGCATGCGCTGCTCATATCCCGACTTTGGATCAATCGCTAAGACCGCACCGGCCGGGGGCTGAACCGCCCCTTACGGAGAATGCGAAACAAGTTCCAAAAGGAAGGGCGCAAAAAGCAATCGGTTTCATGATTCAAGCATGGAAGGGCTTCCATCTTCCTAGTTCTCGAAATCGAGTCCGATGTCGAGAACGGCGGCGCTGTGGGTCAGCCAGCCGATAGAGATCAGATCGACGCCGGTCGCGGCGATCGCCGGCGCCGATTTTGGCGTGACCCGCCCCGAGACTTCGGTCATCGCGCGGCCATCGACGATTGCGACCGCCTCGGCGAGCCTATCCAAGCTCATGTTGTCGAGAAGCACGGCATCGGCGCCTGCGCCGAGCGCCTCCTTGAGCTGGTCCAAGTTATCGATTTCGACTTCGATTTTGACGAGATGACCGGCAGCCACGCGGGCGCGCCGCAACGCCTGCGCGACCCCCCCGGCGATGGCGATATGATTGTCCTTGACGAGAATGGCGTCGTCGAGCCCAAAGCGGTGATTGGCGCCGCCGCCCGCGCGCACCGCGTATTTCTCGACCGCGCGAAGACCCGGCGTGGTCTTGCGTGTGCAGACGATCGTGGCCTTTGTGCCGCGCACCGCCGCGACGATGGAAGCCGTTGCGGTCGCTATTCCACTTAGATGCCCGAGAAAATTGAGGGCGGTTCGCTCGGCCGTCAAAATCCCGCGGGCCGGCCCACTCACCCTGGCAATGACCCCGCCGGTCGGGACCGTCGCGCCGTCGTCTATTTCAACCTGCATCGCAATATTCGGATCGATGAGCGCGAAGGCGAGTTTCGCCAAATCTAGCCCGGCGACGACGCCTGTTTCACGTGCAACCATCGCGGTTCGCGCCGCGAGCCCAGCTGGAACGATCGCGTCCGTGGTGAGATCCCCCGCGCCGCCGAGATCTTCGAGAAGCGCGGCGCGAACCAAAGGCTCGACCATTATCCGCGCGAGGGGCACAGGCGTCATCGCGCGGCTTTCAGTCATATAAGTATATTTTTGATAGTCTTTTCAAGACGCATTCGTAGCGCAGCCAACTTTCCAGTGTCATATAGTAAGTATCGGCGGGCGCTAATATCGAACGGAACATCTTTAGCGTTCTGAGTAATCACGACGCACTCTTTTTCGAGCGTGTGGGCGATCCCAAGTTCGTAGAACGCGTTTGCGTTTCGTCCGGTCACATCGGCGATTACTAATCTACAAGCACATATAGAGTCCCAAATATCTTCCATAATGTCACGGTTCCCAAATATTTCGCCTGCATGAACTCCACGAAGGCCTGCTGACTCGAGAGCTGGAAGTATCGCCTCGTCATAATTGAGAAAGAATGGATCAGAGAACGGCATCAGCACAAAGCAGAGGCTTGTGTCTATTTGAAACTTTCGTCCTTTCCAAATCGGATCGGTTGGAACGATCCTCTGAAGTTTTGCCTTGTAGAAATCAACCGTCTCTTGAAGCAGCGTCGCTTCATCGCGCAAGCGTTTATTTTCGAGCGACAGAGCTGGATGTTCAATGAGGGCCTGAGTCGCTTCTTTCATAGGGCGATTGAGTACAGCGATGGCTAGCGTCAATTTTTGGGCAAGATCAGCGGGCGAAGTAAATCTAACGGCAAGATTTTGGTCTTGAACGCGCTTCTTAAGAGCCTTGAGCTTAGTGGCCCCCTCACCTGTTTCTATGTGCTTAGGCGAGACGGGGTAATCATCACTTATGATGAAACAAAATATGGGAATACTGACATCAACCGCTGCTTCGTATTCTAGCTCGACAACGGACTTGTCATTATCTTCGGGAACGTAGCCGTAGCGCCACCCAAGAATGAGGACAAAATAATCTGCTTCACTGACTTGACGGACCCACGCGTCCAGGGTTGAGGCCTTGCCTTGCGTTGCTTCTGGATCGAAGAATTCATAATCTACGTGGCTAGATTTACTGATTTGGGCAAAATCACGGAAGGCCGCAATTGCCGCGCGACGATGCTCTGTCAAATCTGCGAAGGTACTGCAAAAATAGAAGTCCAAAGCCACAGCGCGTCTCCGGTTATTGTCCCGTCTTCAATTGCTTAGCTCCACTCCGCCCTCTTTTCAGGCGACGGTTTCGGGGACAATTTCCCGCGCGGCGCCAAGTGCCTCGTTGAGGTGCAGCATACTTCTTCGCGCATGCGCGGCGCGGCTTGGAAAATCGGTTCGCGCATGGGCGCCCCGGCTTTCCCGCCGGCGCAAGGCCGCGATCACGATCATCAGGGCGACGCAGGCCGGATCGCTCGCCTCCCCGCGATTTAGCGCGAGCGGCAGCAGCTCGGCCGCCGCCGGCTCCAAACCATCGCGATTGCGTAGAACGCCCGCCGCGCGAGAGATAATTTTACGAACCGCCGAAGGATTGGCGGAAACCAGCGCCCGCGCATCGGCACGTGGCATTCCCCGGTGGTGAAGCGTGGTCCCGGCTATGCTCTCGGCGACAAGATGGCCGCAGACGGCCGCTTCGAGCAGGGAATTGCTGGCAAGGCGATTGGCGCCGTGGAGGCCCGTGCACGCGGCCTCGCCGCAAACCCAAAGACCCTCCACCGATGTACGCCCGCTAAGATCGACCGCGATGCCGCCCATGTGATAATGCGCGGCCGGGCGGATTGGAATTGGCTCTGTGACCGGATCGATTCCGGTGGTGCGGCAAAAGCCAGTGATAGCCGGAAACCGGCGCGCAAAATCGAGGCCCGGCACATCCCGCGCGTCGAGAAAAACCCGGTGGCCCTCCGCCAGGTGCCGCCAGACCGCGCGGGCGACAACATCGCGCGGCGCAAGCTCGGCGCCGGGCACGCCGGCCATGAAGCGATGGCCAGTCTCGTCGACGAGAACCGCGCCTTCGCCGCGCACGGTCTCGCTGATCAACTTAAGCGGAAACGACGCGCTGTCTAGCGCGGTCGGATGAAACTGGATGAATTCGAGATCGGCCATGGCCGCGCCCGCCTTCGCCGCGAGGGCCAGCCCTTCACCCCACGATCCAGCTGGATTGGTGCCATGCTGGAACAGGCCGCCGATGCCGCCGGTCGCGATGACGGCGCGCTCAGTCGCGAAAACCACCTGTCCGCGGGTGCTTTCGGCGACAACTCCTGCCAGGGTGTTATCTTCGACGAGCAGCCGCCGCGCCACGAAACCCTCGATCAGGGTGACGGAGGGCGTTTCGCGCGCAAGGCGGGTCAAGGGCCGCATGATTTCGCGACCGCTGGAATCGCCGCCGGCATGAACGATCCGCCGGCGCGAATGCGCGGCTTCGAGGCCAAGCGCAAGTTGGCCCTCGCCGTTGCGATCGAAACGCACGCCACGCCCGATCAATTCGTCGATCGCGGCCGGCGCGGCTTTGAGGATCGCGCGGGCAACGGACTCATCGCAGAGTCCGTCGCCGGCCTTGAGCGTATCGGCGAGATGCAGCGAAAAATCGTCGTCCGGTCCAAGGCTCGCGGCGATCCCGCCTTGGGCGAGGACGCTCGATGACTCAAATCCGAGCGGAGCCTTGCTGAGGAGGAGTACCGGCCGGGGCGCTAGGGAAAGAGCGGCGGTCAGTCCAGCGAGCCCGCCGCCAATAATGACGCATGCCCCTGACGTGTCGATCACCTCCATCATTGCACCGCCAACATGCGCTCGACGGCCCGGCGCGCGGGAACAGCGATCTCGGGACGGATATGCACCTCGTGCTGTATCGTCTCCAGCGCCCGCCTGATGTTGCGAAGCGTGATCTTCTTCATGTGCGGGCAGAGATTGCAGGGCCGGATGAATTCGAGCTCGGGATATTGGACTGCAACATTGTCGCTCATCGAGCATTCGGTCAAAAGCACCACGCGCGGGGGTCGATTCTTGCTCACATAAGACGACATGGCGGCGGTCGAGCCGGAAAAATCAGCTTCCGCGACAACGTCCGGCGGGCATTCCGGATGCGCCAAGATGATCACGCCGGGGTAATCCTCGCGTAATTGCCGCACCTCCGCGGCGTTGAAACGCTCATGCACCTCGCAATGTCCCGACCAGGCTATGACTTTCACATTTGTCTCGGCCGCGACGTTGCGGGCCAAAAATTCGTCTGGCAGCATGATGACACGCTCGACGCCAAGTGATTCGATCACAGCCCTTGCGTTGCCAGACGTGCAGCAAATGTCCGACAAGGCCTTCACGGCGGCCGAGGTGTTCACATACGTGACGATGGGAACTCCCGGATAGGTTTGCCGCAATAGCCGCACATCCTCGGGCCGGATCGACTCGGCAAGCGAACAGCCGGCACCGAGGTCCGGGATGAGAACGGTTTTTTCCGGGTTCAACAATTTCGCGGTCTCGGCCATGAAATGAACGCCGGCCAAAACAATGACGTCCGCATCGGCCGTCATCGCCTCCCGCGCGAGAGCAAGACTGTCCCCGACACAATCAGCAACGCAGTGAAAAATCTCGGGCGTCTGATAATTGTGCGCAAGCACCACCGCGTTCCTGGTCCGCTTTAACGTCATGATGGCGTCAATGTCCTGCGCATGGACTGGCCACTCGATCGCCGGGATCGCGTGGCGCACCTTCGCGTAGAGATTCTCCGCGTAAGGATTTTTCGAACGGGCGGTTTCCGATCCCAGCAACGCCATCGCCTTATACTCCAAGGGAGCATTATAGGAGCATATACTTATATTGAGCATAAGATTTGTCAAGCCCTCGAGATGGGCAACTTGGTTCCGGTAACGGCGCGCTGCGCAAAGACCTCCCGGCGGAACCGGAACAGTTTCGCCGGGCGCCCACCTGTATCTGGAGTGGTTTTCCCGGTTTCCTCCACGAGTTCCTGCTGTTCGATCAGGCGGCGGAAATTCTGCTTGTGCACCAGCCTGCCCGCCAAGGCTTCGACAGAGCGCTGCAACCGCAGGAGGGTGAACGTTTCCGGCATCAATTCGAACACCACCGGACGATATTTAATTTTAGCCCGGAGCCTAGCTATACCCGTGGCGAGAATGCGGCGATGATCGAGAATCATCGGCTGGCCCGTGCTCGGCAACCCGCCGGCTGCGGCATCCTGACGAAGGGTCCCCGGCGAACTTCCGCGTAGCGCTTCCGGGATGAGGCCCGCCTCGTAGAGAAGTTCGTAGCGCTGCAGGACAAGCTCCTCGTTCCAAGCGCGACCGCCGCGGCCGAAGGTGATCGCGACGCGTTGGCGGCGGTCTGGCCGTAAGCCCGGATTTTGCGGCGCGCTGGCCCAGGCCTCAAGCTTAGGCAAAAGCACGGTTTCGATCATTGAGGGGGCGCCGGCGCGATGGTCTTCCCACGGGAAGTAATAATACCAACTGCGCCAGCTCGCCTCATGCTCGCCCGAAGCGCGCTGCTCGCGGGTGAGCCCGAGATAGCTGATCGAGATGAATTGTTGTCCGCCGCCGCCGCGATCCCGGTCGGCGAAAGTATAGAGCTGCTCGACATAGCCCGGCGGCAGCCCGGTTTGCCGCTCGACCCAGGCGCGCAGCCCCGCCTGCAGCGAACGATGGGCGAGTTCGAACGGACCGGACGGCAGCGCGGATCGATCCTGAATGGTCAAGACGCGCGGATCGCTCGAGGTCACGGCGACCAGCACCGCGATAAGATCGGCTGCAATCACATTCTTGGCGGCAACCGGCGCGGTCGGCGCGCTTGCCTCGGCAATGCCAACTTCACGAAACGTACCCATTAGCCGGCGCCGTCACCGGGTTCCATGGAACCTATCCGATCAAAAAGAATTCCACAACGGTACCTCGATTCGGTGAGAAATAGCCCTATCCGTTTGGCCGCGAACTCGCAGCGGGGCTCATGAAAGTCGGCACCCGTAGTTTGAACGCTAGCGAAGCCGGCCGCCGTGATCAAATTTTTGTGATGGGCTTTTTTTTGCCAGGCAAAGGAAATTATGTATCATAGGTTGTAGTGTTATATGCGGTTGTGGCGTTATAACCACGCGGCGGTTGCTGCGCCCGCGTTCGCATGGCATTAAGAACCGAACCACCCTTACCTAAGGAGGTCGGGTAGAAAGGAGGGTAAAATGTTACTCTGTTCAACTGAAACGGTCAACTGAAACCGTCAATTGAGAGTATGTGAGTTCCTCCTGGACTTTTGAAAGGTCGTTTTGTAAACTCCCCCCATTGGTAAATGGGGGGAGTTTTTTGTGACAAAATCGACGTTGGTTTCAATAATAAATGTCGCGTTGATACTAGGGACAATAATTGGGATATTGCAACCAGCCTTCTCGACGAATATTGGGCTTACGCAGATCATATTATCTTTGTTCTATCCGGAGTGGACACAAGAGTTCCTGATGCGGTGGTTGCTCGTTATTGTATTAATCGCAAGTTGCTATTCGTTTTTGGTTAGAATGATCTTTAGAAAAACTCCGTTGTCGGTTATATGGACGGAAGCAGCTATAAAATTTCAAAAAAGAGATGGATCTGAAGTTATTAGCTACAAGGAGCAGTTACTTAGGGCAAACCAGCCGAGCGTTACAGCCTTTTTCAATAGCTATACTGTTGGTAGTACAAAGGGCAAACTTCCTCACAACCGGATCGAATCATCAGCTTATTGTGCGGGCGATAATATAGATCATTATTTGGATATTTCTGGAAAGGAGACAGGAACAACGGAAATAATACATATCTTTAAAAATTCACTCCCATATATTTGGTATATGCCACTAATTCCAAAACTGGGTTATAAATAGACCCTACAATAGGATACCGAAATTTATAAAAAAATATTTGGTACTCAGGACTATGACTGTAGTATATGAAAACGAATACAATGTAAAAAAACCAGTAATCAGCATGAAATCCGCTTCTGAAACATATAAACACTTCAATTTGAGTGTAACACTAAATTTTGGGGATGGGGCCATCCCCAGTGACTTAATTGTGCGGCGACTAAATAAGTGTAGCGTAATCGATGTTCCATTTGAGAAGAGACCAGCCGAGCGTTGTGCTATCATTCGGTTGGATAAAATGACCATCGAAACACTGAGGATAACTTGGACACCAATGTCCTGCGACCATCTTCCAACATGAGCCTGGAAGACACCATGGATGCAACCTCGTGCATGGCTATTTCAGCTTTGCTAATTGTGATTAGTTTGGCCTAGCTATAGGCGAACGATTAGATTGCCAAGCTTCATTTGATGATGCAGGGCATATTCAGACCGCCGCGAATCGTGGCATTGCGGCTGCGCGCGAGATTTTCGAGACATGTGCACGACCCGATCATACGGCTATCCCAGATCCAGTTCGAATGCCGCGATCTCGTGCCGCGGCCAGCGCCAGGGCGCGATGTAGACGGCGTCGCCGCGCCACGTCAAAGGCGCCGCCCAAGGGTTCGAAGCGAGCCAGGTTTTCGCCGCGCGGGAGATGCGGCGACGTTTGCCGAAGTCGATCGCGGTCCTAGCCTCATCGAGAGTTGGCCGTACCTTCACTTCGACAAATGCGACCGTGTCGCCGCGCCGTGCCACGATATCGATCTCGCCACCTTGAACACGGTAACGGCAAGCCAGGATCCGATAGCCCTTGAGGCGCAAGATCAAGACAGCAGCACGTTCGGCGAAAATACCTAGGCCATGCGCCTTTTTGCGGTCGCGCGCGCCTCTCGCCTTCATCGCTGGCGCGTCGAAAGTTCGATCGCCCGGGCATAGACTTTGCGGCGCGGCAGACCCGTCTCGGCCGAAACCACGGCCGCGGCGTCCTTGACCGAATGGGCATCCAACGCCTTCCCGAGCCTGGCATCGAGGTCTGGTTGGACCGGCGGCTTCTCTCCCGGCGGCCCGACGAGGACGACGATCTCGCCCTTGGGCGGCGGCTCGGCGGAAATAATGGACGCTAGATCAGGCAAACGTCCGCGGCAAACAGTCTCGAAATATTTTGTGAGCTCGCGGGCAATCGCCGCATCGCGTGGTCCAAGAACAGCGGCCAAATCAGTCAATGTCGCCGCGACGCGGCGTGGCGACTCGAAAAACACGAGCGTTCCGGGAATCGCCGAAAGTTCTGCGATGCGGCCACGCCTCGCGGCGCTTTTCGGCGGCAGAAATCCTTCAAAAAAGAACCTGTCCGTCGGCAGTCCGGCAACCACCAGGGCAGCAAGCACGGCGGACGCGCCCGGAACCGAAACCACCTCGATATTTTCCGCAAGCGCATCCGCAACGAGTTTGAATCCCGGATCGGAAATCAACGGCGTGCCCGCATCCGAGACTAGAGCCAGCGCCGCCCCCCCAGTCAACCGGGCAAGAAGATGCGGCCGCATGACCGCGGCGTTATGCTCGTGATAGGCGACAAGCGGCGTCGCTATGCCATAATGGGCGAGCAATGTCTTGGTGACCCGCGTGTCCTCGGCGACGATCGCGTCGGCGGCGGCGAGAGTGGCCAGCGCCCGGAATGAGATATCGCCAAGATTGCCGATCGGCGTGGCGACCACATGGAGGCCGGGCCGGATCGGTTCCGCCTCGGCCCTGAGGCCGAAGGCGGTAAATGCGCCGGGCTTCTCGCCCTCGGGGGTTTTTGCGCGCGCAAGGGTCTTGCCGCGCTGGGGAGCCGCGCCTTGCAGGGCCCGTTGATCGAATCCGTCCGCATTGCCCGCGTTCATGTTGTCCAGCCCGCCGGGGAATGCCCGGCTATCTCGGGAAAATTGGTTGTTCTACAAATCGTTCTCCGGCTCTATTTATCGAACGATGGCGCTTTTTTTGCAAGCAAGCGCGATGACAAGTGCCGTTTCTGTTGCCGCCGGCCTGATTTTATGACTGATAAAGATATGGAGAATTCCATGCTATCCAAATTGTCCGCCTTTCGGCGCCCGGCCAAAGCATTTCATAATGCGCGAACTGGAGAGTCGCACGCATGATCTATCTCCCACGCAAGAAAGGCGGGTTTGGGGCTTTATGGCCTTTCGGCAAGTGTCGCGCCGGAGCCGTTCGGGCAATATGGGTATTTGGACTTTGCTTGTCGCTAGCAGCCTGCGGCTCGTTGAACGGGATGCTCGGGCGTGGCGGGCTCGGCGGGCCTGGCGCGCCGAGCCCGCAGGCGCAGACCGTGCCGCCGCCCTATCGGAGCGAGCAAATTGGCTCCGGACCGGCGCGCGTGGCGCTTATCCTCCCGATGACTCAGCTGTCGGGACCAAGCGTCGTCGGCACTTCCCTACGCAATGCCGCCGAGCTGGCTTGGGCGGAGGCCGGCAACAACGATGTTACCTTGCTCGTCAAGGACGATCGTTCGACCCCCGAAGGCGCGCGCGCGGCGGCCGAAGCGGCCCTGTCGGAAGGGGCCGAGCTGATCATCGGTCCGCTGTTTGCTTCGAGTGTGCGCGAAGTGGGCCAGGTGGCGCGTGGCGGCGGAAAGCCGGTCATCGCATTTTCCACCGATACGTCGACCGCCGGCCCGGAGCTATTTCTGCTTTCCTTCCTGATCGAAAGTTACGTCGACCGGATTGTCGATTTCGCCGCCTCCAAGGGCGAAAAGTCGATCGCCGCCCTCATTCCGGAAAATGACTACGGACGCGTGGCGGAAGGCGAATTCCAGCAGGCCGCCGCGCGCGACAACATAAGAGTCATGACGATCGAACATTACCAGCCGCGAACGATGGCCGAGGCCGTGCAAAAAATCGCCGCGCTTCATGATCAAATCGATTCGCTTTTCATTCCTGAGCAGGCCGACGCTATGCAAGCGATGTCGCAGGCGTTGGCCGCTGCCGGAATCAACGGGAAACATGTGCAGATCCTCGGCACCGGTCTTTGGAACGACGCGCGCGTCCTAAAGCTTGCCGGGTTGCAAGGAGCATGGTTCGCGGCGCCAGAAAATGGCGGGTTCAATGCCTTCGCGGCGCGTTATCGCGCCAAATATCAATCCGATCCAACCCGCATCGCGACACTTGCCTACGATGCCGTGTCCCTTGCCGCCGCGCTCGCTCATACCCAAGGCTCGCGGCGTTATTCGCCAAACGTCCTCACCAACCGGTCCGGCTTCAACGGTGCCGATGGCGTGTTTCGCTTCCGCTCCGATGGAACCAACGAGCGCGGTCTCGCGGTCCTGCAAATCAATAATGGCGCCGCGGTGGCGATCAGTTCGGCGCCGCATTCGTTCTCGGGCGCCGCTTCGGCGACTTGAATTTGAGGCGGGCCTTGAGAGCATGCCTTTTTCAGACCACTCTCTAGCAGAATTGTTTTTATCATGGAGACCGTCAAGCGAATGTGAGCGCCATTATTACTTGCGTATCCCAACCAGTTTTTGAGACATCGCTTTGTTCACCAAACAGTGCGTTCCGTCGGTCGGATCTTCGGTGCGCAGTGGCCGCTTTTCTTGACACTCGACCGGATCCGCCGGATTCTTTACCCCGTAGAAGGCATTTATGATGGCTTGTTCTTGCTCATGATTAAATGCGTTGGTCTGGCCAAACATCACATATTGGAATATCCGCGATTGTGTTTTGGTTACAAAGGCAAATTTTGCCGACCAAGATAAGCTCCCTGTTGCACAGCCTTGGTAAGCTCCAAGTCTTGAATATTTTACACCATTTGAAGTTCGTATTCCTGCCGGTGCAAATGTATAATACATCCTAGGTGTTAACATCTTGCAGTAATAATGGAGTGTAATATCAGACCAATGCGTTGGGGCAAGGGGTCTTCAGACAGTCTAACATTAGCTTATAGCCGATAGCGGTATGCTTGGGTTGCCCGGCCGGCCGGCTCCCATAGTTGTCCGCACTACTATTCATAGCCGCCAATATCGCCGCGCCAGGAAGATCCAGATTCGCTACAGGCGCGTCCGGCCGATAGTCAGCATACGGGAAGCGGGGATCACTGGCCGGATTGGCAACGAGCTTATCCAACTGTTCCTGGGTTGGAACTGGTATCCAGTCCGCGACTGCATTGACCTTATCGACGGAAGTCCCGATCCCTAACTTTACCAGAGTCGCGCTGTCAAGGGTTCCGATCTCCGGCAGCCCAGATTGTTTTTGAAATGCCTTGATGGCAGCGATCGTATCACCACTCAAATCCCCCGTCGAAGGCTCCTGGGTTGAGGCCAATGTCGCAAGCTTCGACTGAGCTTGCTGGGTGACTGGATTGTACGCAGCGGCTCGACTTGCGGGAGACATTCCGAGTCCAGCCGTAATTAGCAGAACGAAGATTGCCCTTTGTCCTATTTTTTTCTTCATGCTCCCGCCCCCATGAACCATTGTTGTTAATTGTGCGCCATTTGCTACAGTTGCTTATCGCGCTATTTGGCCTCGCTGGCAAGGTAGAGCAAGACCTCCGGAACACAGAGTCTTCTTGCAATTAGATCACGCGAGAAGACAAACGGAAGGAGGCCAAGAGCCATTCATCTTGAATCGATCGTAGTTCAGAAACATTCCCGCTCAGGCGGATGCGCATGATCGAAATGGAATTGCGCAAATTCAAAGGGTTGAAGTATTCCGGAATCGGAAACGCCGATAAGCTGCTTTAAGCAATTACGATTGGCACCCAACGCGGTCCGCGAACTGCTGCTATTTGTCGAACAAATCTCCCTGGGTTTCCCCTTGCACACGCGCCAACCGAACGCGTCGCGCAGTTGCCGGGCTGAACGTTGGCCAGCCACCGGGACAATAAGGCTACTGCCGACCTTCGCTGGCGGGAGAAAGGGGCTTGGCCGCTTCGGACCGTTGCGGAAACAGCGGCGCCGCCGCGCCGGACCGGAGGATCAGACCGCGCACGTCCGGGCTAAACGCCAGATCGTCCCAGGAGCCGCCGACATCGAATCGAAATTTTGGGATTTCCTTCCCAGGATTGGCCTCGCCGATGGTGGGCATGGCGACGGCACGCAGATCGAGCCCGCGTTCGCCGAAATCCACGGTGCCTCCAAACCCGACTCTGAGGCTCGGGTTTTCGAGCGTGCCGTCCTCGATGCCGGCCACGCCCTTAACGAAGCGCAAACCGAAACCGGCACGCGCGAAAGCGGTCCGGCCGCGATGAATACCGGCAAGGAGCGCGAGCGGGCTTTTGTCGATCCGGTGCAAGACGGAATCAAGATCGATCCCTCCGAGTTGACCTTGCACGACGCTTATTTGCGCCGCCCCATCGAGGTTGCGCATAAGCTCGCTTATGCTAGCCCCGGCGCCTTCGAGATTAGCCATGCCGGTCAAGGCCCCGTAAAATTCCGGCCATCCGAAGGCATCGACCGACAAGGTGGCGAGGTCGGCGCCGGAAATGGCGCCGCTGGCGTGCATGCCAACGCCGTTGTCGCGCACATCGAATGTTGCGCGGCCCTTGATTGCGCCTTGATACGCCTTGGCTCCGGCAAGCATCAATTCCGCCCGGTTGCCGTTGCGCAATAGCGAGAAGGCGGCATCCTCGATCTCAAAACGCGAAAAAAGCAGGCGCGACGCCGATATGCGGAAATCAAGATCGGCCGAGCCATATTCCTTTAAATCGAATGGGTCGCGATTCCATTGGCCGTCGCGCCCAGTGGCGGGCGAAAGGCTTGCAAGAAATGGCCGGAGCGACAGCCGGTTTGTCGCAAGTGTCCCGGAAAGGATCGGAGCCCCGTCCCGCGCGCGAAATGCCGCGGTTCCTTCGAAATCATTCCCATCGAACTGCAAATGCAGGCCTGAAAGGACCGTGCTCGACGCCGTGATGGCGGCCTCGCAATTTGCGGCAAAATCATCGAAGGGCCCAGGCAATGGGAGAGAATATCCAGCTTGTTCCAGAAGCGGTCGCAGCGAGGCCGCGGCGGCGTGAATGTGGCCGTTGAATTGCCACCTCGGCATGCTTGCAAGACCGCCGTCAGCCGCCAACGAGAACGAGGGGGCGTCGATCTTGAAGCTCAGGGGGGATTGCTGGCCACGCAACAACTCAGCCGGGCTCGCAATCCAACCGGCTATTGCGGCGTTCTCTCCGCGGATGCGGGCTTGCCCCGTCACGATCGCCGCCGCGCCTGGTGTGCGCCAGTCCAGGGTCATGTTGATGGCGTCGATCGACAGATCTTGCGAGAGTTGCTTGCTAATCAAGTGCGCGCGGCCATCGACAAGGGTAACGGCCCCAAGTCTCGCCGCGTCTGCCGATGCGGCCTCGGCGGTTGCCGGCGTTGCGTCCGCGGCACGGCCGATCACATTGTCCGGCCGCATCGGCCGGCCGTCGAGATCGATATGCATGTCCGGCCGACCGAGGGTCGCCGACGCGATCTCGATCCGGCCGGCGAAGAGTGGTGCTAGTCGGACGTATCCTTTAAAATAACGAGCGTCGATACGAAGCGCACCGGAAGGGTCTGCGAAGTTGACGCCCTCAATGCTGATATGGGGCTTCGGCAGGACAACAAAGACCACGCGGCCCCGCCAAGTCGCGGCAAGTCCGGTCACGTGGCGGATTCGCGCCGCGATCTCGTTGCGCAAAGCTGTATTTGAAAAGGCCCAAGGGGCCGCGGCCGCCGTGATCGCGACAAGAAGGGCTAGTCCCGCGAGAACGTAGATTATTGACGACAGAAGCTTGCGGAACGGCGCGGAGGAGCGAGATTCAACCGTTGCCGATTCGACCATGGCTCTCAGGCTCTGGCTGCCCCTGTTGCGGTTGCGCAAAGCTAAAACATTGTCGCGCGAACGCGATGCCTAGTCTGTTCAGGAAACACAGAGACTAAAAAAAGGCGAGTTTTGGCACGCATCCCTGAAGCATGAAACGGCCCTCGCCAAAAAACCGATGTGGTCTTCGACTATGTCGCGATCAAGGCGGAAACGAGCGATCTTACGCGCGAACGGGCTCGCCGCGCCGATTTCAATGACGAAGACCGTTCGATCTTATCGTGGGCAAGTAGCGCTTCAGTCCGCGCGGCACAAGAAACCTCGCGGCCACCAAGCGCCGAAGGCTTCACGGGCCCGGATTTCGAATACTGGTCGTGCGGCGTGCCGGCAGCCGACGATCGCCACGCGAAAGCGTGCCGTCCGCTTCGGAGCCGCGCCGGTCATCAACCGGGGAACCGAACTCCGCGCGCAAGAGCGAACAGAGTTGCTCCCAGCCGAACGGCTTTTGTAGCACGGCGCGTCCCGCGTGCCGGGCGGGAATGCCCGAAATGCCATACCCCGTCGTGAAAAAAAATGGACAAGCACGCGCGGCGAGTATGTCGGCGACAGGACCGATCTTTTGTGAGCCAAGGTTCACGTCGAGGATTGCGCCGTCGATCTGTTCGCGGCCAATCAATTCCAGGGCGACGGAAAGTTGCGCGGCGGAACCGGCCACATCGAAGCCGAGTTCCAAAAGCATCGCTTCCAGGGCGAGCGCGATGAACGGCTCGTCCTCGACGATCAAGATGCGCTGTTTCTTAGGCGCGGCCTCTGTGTCGGCAACCATGATAATACAGCTTGATCACTTGGATGCGGAAACATTTTGCTCCGTCCGGCAGTCAAAGTCCAGAAAATTAATCATTCATCAATATCTTGATCCGGCTTGCCGCCGCGAGATTGGCGCATGACGATCAAGGCCGCCACCGTCACAAAAGCCCAGCCAAAAATAAGAAGCGTTCCGCCGACCGGGGCGGCCATGGGAAACAGTCTTGTCCCGGCAAAGACGCGCGCCGAGAGATCGCCGCCAAACAACAGGCTGCCGGACAGGAATAAGGCCGCCGCGCCGAGAAACCAGATACCGCGTCGCGGTACGGCCAGGGCAAGGCCGCAAACGGCGAGCGTGGCGGTCGCGTGGAGCATCAAAAGATTGGCGGCCGTTTGAAGCCTGGCGTCGGGCACGCCATGCGCCGCGGCAGCCGCCAAAATTATTCCGCCCAACCCGGTCAGCCCGGCCGCCGCGGCCGCCGCGCACGCCCATTTGCGCATCGCAAGACCTTTGGTTTACCGGTCAATGCTGAAACCTTATTCCTTTGTTACTGACTGCGATAGCGCCTTCGCGCTTAGCCTCGGTCCGGCGCGCATTACGCCGCGCCGCGGACGCGGCTTGCAAATTGCGAAAAGCGCGTTACCCTTTTTTGCTCTTTGGAGCTTAACCTTTAAAGACTTTCCGGCAGGGAGAACCGCGGATGCGTCCACGGCTTGTTTGGTTGGCCGCCATGCTGGCCTCGGCCGGCATCGGCGGCGGGGCTTTCGCGCAAGAAAAGGGCTCGCTCGAACCAATCCCGCTGCCGCCGCTCGCTCATCCGGAGGATCCCTCAACTCCGGCGAAACAATTGTTCGGGCGTCAAGTCGTGCCGGCGGCATTGGCCGCGCGCACCATCGGATTTTATTCGCGCGGCTGCCTCGCGGGCGGGCAGGCGCTGCCTGTCAACGGCCCCGCTTGGGAAGTGATGCGGCTTTCGCGCAACCGCAACTGGGGGCATCCGGCTCTACTTGCCTTTCTCGAACGTTTTGCGCGCAAAGTGCCGACCGTCAGCCATTGGCCCGGAATTCTTATCGGCGACATGTCGCAGCCACGCGGCGGGCCGATGCTCACCGGGCACGCCTCGCATCAGATCGGTCTCGACGCCGATATTTGGCTGACGCCGATGCCAAACCGCGATCTGTCGCGCTTGGAGCGTGAGGAAATGTCGGCGGCTAACATGGTGCGGCCAGACCGGCTTGATGTCGATCCGGCGAAATGGACGCCGGATCATCTCGCAGTCATCAGGGCGGCAGCGCAAGATCCGGAGGTGCAGCGCATTTTCGTCAACGCGGCGATCAAGAAAGCGCTGTGCCGCGAGGCCACGGGCAATCGGTCATGGCTCGGCAAGGTCCGCCCATATTACGGACATGACTATCATTTTCATGTCCGCCTCGCTTGTCCGGCAGGGGAAGAGGCCTGCCGGGATCAAGATCCGGTGCCGCCGGGAGATGGCTGCGACGCCTCGCTCGCCTGGTGGTTTTCGGACGCAGTTCTGCATCCACGGCCGGGTCCCGAAAAGCCAAAGCAGCCCTTGACGATGGCGCAACTGCCGCCGGAATGCAAAAGCGTCCTCACCGCGCGCTGAGAAATATTTGACTGCGCCAGTTGCCGGCCGCGGTTTCGAATACGAGACCAAATTAGCGCGAATTATCCGCGGGGACCGGGGTTTCGATCGATTCCGGCGGCTTGATTTTTATGTGATGCAGCTTGGTCTTGCGATGGTCGCTCACGCTGCGCCCCATGACGATGGGCGCCTGCGACATGGCGTGCCGGGCGCTGGCCGGCACGCTCGTCGGGAGAGGGGAATCTCTCTTAATGCCAGCTCCCTTGGGAATGCCCCCGGCGAGGGTGGAGCCCGTCGCGGCGAGGCTTGAAAAAATGAGGATTCCAATGATTCGTCCAAGTGTCATCACGTAACTCCAACAAGCGGGCATCGTTTCAGTCGAGCTCCGCATAACTCGTAACGCGCGAGATGGCAAAAATGTTGCGCAAATGGTTGCCCGCAGCTGGGTTTTCCGCCGGATTATTTCGATGCGAAGTCATGTCTGCTTCAAGTAAAAATTTGGTTACGCCGCGGGTTGGCGCAGCCATGCCTCCATGGCGGAAGAAATCAGTTGCCGCTTGCGCAGCTATGACGGCGAGAGTCAGATCGGGCAAGAAACGCCAGTGCCGCCGAGACCGCAATAGCCCCGTGGATTTTGCGCGAGATATTGCTGGTGGTAGGCTTCGGCGTAATAAAAATCCGGCCGCTCGCGGATCTCCGTCGTAATTGCGGGAAGGCCGCGCGCCGCCAGCGCTCTCGAGAAGGCCATTTTGCTGGCTTCAGCCGCCGCACGCTGGGCCGCGTTTGCGACGTAGATGGCGGAGCGATATTGCGTTCCAACATCGTTGCCCTGCCGCATCCCTTGGGTCGGATCATGGCTTTCCCAAAAGGTCCTTAACAACCTTTCATAGGAAAGTTTTGCCGGATCGAAAGCGACCAACACGACTTCGTTGTGGCCGGTCGCCCCGGAGCAGACTTCCTCGTAAGTGGGGTTCTGGGTAAAGCCGCCCGCATATCCGGCCGCCGTTACGTGGATCCCGTCGCCGAGCTCCCAGAACTTGCGCTCGGCGCCCCAGAAACAACCCATGCCGAACAACGCGGTCTCGATCCCCGGCGGGAACGGAGGCTCCAGTCCGTGCCCGGTCACAAAATGGGTTGCGGCAGTCAAAATCGGGTCCCGCCGTCCGGGCAGAGCCTCGGCGGCGGTGGGTAGGGAAGCGCGTTTGCGGAACGACAACATAGCCGGCATCCTTCTGAAAAGTATTCCATCCACCCCCAAAATGGATCGTACCCAGCAAGCACGCAATAGAATGCTGGCGCGACCAACGCAGACGCCAGCGTTCAACGGCTGGAATAACCGAATTTAGGCGCCGGTTTGCGGCCAAGCCGGATGGCCAAACATCCGATGGCGCCAACGGCGAGCCAAACCGGCAAACGCATTAGATCGACCATAACGGGGTCCCAAATGAAATGACGAACCTGACGTTCAACGAAGGCCTGAGCCAAGGCCATCTTGCCCGGGGCGAGTGCCATGAGCCACTCGCCGAGTGGCGTAACATATAGTCTTGAGCCCGCGACGGAGCGCGTGACATCGCCGAGGAGCGCAACGAAGGCGGTCGCCAGCAAGCACAGGCCTAAAAAACGCAAAAGCAGCCGCAACATAATTTACGCGAAGCTCCTTTCGCCAGCTTGGCCGAGGCCGCAAACCCCGGTCCTCATGTGGGCTCCGCGATGGAACCCGCAATGGCGCCGGCCAATATTTACGGCCGAGGGACCGGCCCGGCTTTACCGGCGCGCCGCCTTCCTCCCGCGCAATTTCCCTACGGTCACTGCGCCATTCGCATTGCGTTTGAAGATGCCGGCGTCTATATAACGGCGCGATTTTCTCCTCGGATATTTTGTTTAGCTTCGCTGGCGGTATCCGCGACCAACGCGGGGTTCTCCGTGTCCGAGCGCATAGGAGACATAGATGAGCAATGCGCCATTGATGCCAAAGGCTACCGCCGTCTGGCTGGTCGAGAACACTTCGCTCACATTCGAACAGATCGCAAATTTTTGCAAACTTCATCCGCTGGAAGTGAAAGGGATCGCGGACGGTGAAGTGGCGTCCGGGATCAAGGGACATGACCCTATCACGTCCGGCCAGTTGACCCGCGAGGAAATCGCGGCAGCCGAAGCAGAGGAGAAGCACCAGTTGCAGCTCGCGGTATCAAAGGTGCGGCTGCCGGGGCAAAGCCGCAAGCGCGGCGCCCGCTACACGCCGCTGTCGCGGCGGCAGGATCGTCCGAATGCCATTCTCTGGCTGGTCCGCAATCACCCGGAGCTGAAGGATGCGCAGATTATGCGCCTCGCCGGTACCACGAAGTCGACGCTGCAAGCGATCCGCGACCGCACGCATTGGAATTCGGCGGCGTTGACGACGATCGACCCCGTCACGCTCGGGCTTTGTTCGCAAACAGATCTCGATTTGGAAGTCAACCGCGCCGCCAAGGATCGTCCGCCGCCCGAGGAAGACCGTGGTCAGACCCTCGTGCCAAGCGAAGTTACGACGCGCGAAACCCATAACGAACCAGTGAGCGAAGCCGGTGTTTTTGGCAGTTCTGGCATCGAAAAGGCCGAACCGGAAGCCGGTATCGACGTCAATTCAGTTTTTGCCAAGCTTAAGGACCTCAAGGTCAAGGAATAGCAGTGTGACCTTTGCATCGCGGATAGCGAGACCGGCCAGATTCCCTTCCACGGTTCTTCGGCGCGCTTGAGCGCTATCAGCCCAGTGCGGCTTTCGCGGACGAGGCCGAATTCCTTTGAGTCAGGATATATCCCCGACCGCGGTCTCACCTTTCGCGAGCGAAAATCGCCGATCGGGAGTACACCACACGATTGGATTCGGCATACGCTCTTTCTCGCGATTGCAATCGGCCCGGCCGATTCCGTGCTTGCGTAATTTTTGGGCTTATGTTAGCGATTATGATCAAACGTTAGTTAATCCTTTCCGAGTCCCGGCCGGCGCGATCTGGGACAAGGCGCCATCCGTGGGACGTCTCTCGCGCCGTCGTTACCGTTTTGGGTGAGAAGGATCGTGCCAACGCGCGCTTTTAGAAATTCGCTGGAACACACGGTAAGATTTGTTCACGATCTCGACCGCGCCCGTAACATCGGGGACATATCGGCGCAGGTCTTGCGTCACACCTCGGAGATAGGGGCCGAACACGTCATAGCTGGGACTTTCCCAGGAGCGGGGCCCCGGCGCCAACAGCTTAGCCACGCTTTGTTCGCGGAGTGGCCATTGGAGTGGATGAACCGCTATGCGTCGCGGGGATATTTGCTGAAAGATGCAATTATCCTCCAGGCAAAATCGAGGGCTGCCCCTTTCTTTTGGAACGAATTAGCTCCTATTATTAAAGCCAATCCAGCGTCGCGCCTCGTAATGGAGGAGGCTCGCGAGTTTAGTCTCGTTGAGGGATTCACGGCCGCAATACCAACGCTCGATGGACAAACGGTGGGATTTTCCATCAGCGGGCGACATTTCGAGACTGATCCCGACAGGCGCGGTGTACTAACACTTATCGCGAGCTACGCCACGGCGCGCGCAATTGCATTGCAGCAAGAATCGTCGAACCAAAGCAAGAAGATCACCTTGTCCCCGCGCGAGCGCGAGGCTTTGCAGTGGGCGGCCGAGGGCAAGGGCGATTGGGAAATCGGCGAGGTCATGAATATTTCCGAACATGGAGCGGACAAACATTTGCGGTCGATCCGCGCGAAGCTCGGAGCGATCAACCGCACGCAGGCGGTCGCCGAAGGAATCCGCCGGGGGTTGATCGCGTAAAGGTACGCGAGCGCGTACTATCGACATACATTTTTCTTTGGCATTTTCCAAACAGGATCGATTTGGAAAATGACCAAGGGGCACGATGCGACCGGCATTTTCCAGAGAACGTGACCTGGAGAATGTCAGTGATTCATATTGTAACCCCCGAAAACGACTATCTTTATCGCGACGAAATGGACCAAGCCTATCGCTTGCGTCATCAGGTTTTCGTCGAGGAAATGGGCTGGCACAATCTCGCCAAGCCCGACGGACGCGAGATCGATCAATTCGATAACAAGCATACCGTGCATATGCTCTACATCGAGCACGGCATGGTGTTGGGGTACCAGCGTCTATTACCTACCACTCGGCCGCACCTGCTCTCCGAGATCATGCCGGAGCTTTGCGAGGTCGAGCGCCCGGTTGGCGCCCATATTTGGGAGATTTCGCGCCATTGCGTCGCGCCAGGCCATCGGAACGGCGGACGCTACGCGAGCCGGATTGCCAACGCCCTGGGGTCGGGCTTGCTCGAATGGGCCCTTGAATGCGGAGTTTCAAAGTTCATCATCGAGATTGAACCGATGGGGCTACTTCCCCTGGTCCAGCTTCATTTCCAACCGTTACCGCTCGGCTTGCCGAGCAAAGTCAACGGACGAGAGGTGCTTGCGGTGACGCTCACTTTCGATGGGCGAACGCTTGAGCGCTTTCGGGAAATCCGCGGCAACCGGCGCCGGGTCCTCGCCGAATCCTTCGAAAGACCCGCCCTGCTGCATGCCTGAGGCAAGCGCCGTTTACTTTTAGCTCGGGTGGGAGGCGTTGGCGGCCGCGGGTTTCAATACTAATCATTAAAGTACGTCTCCGGGGAAAATCCCGGCCGCCGATATGCCAAGGGCCGCTTTTGCGCTATAAGGAGCCATGACGCCATCGAATTGTTCCGGCATCCCGGCATTCCTGCTTCTGGCGGCTGCGGCGGAGGCGTGGCGGTTGGTACGGAATACGTGAAAAAAATACCCAATCCGATCGACCGGCACGTGGGCGGCCGCGTCCGCATGCGGCGGCTCATGCTTGGCATGAGCCAGGAAAAATTGGGTGACGCCTTGGGTCTGACGTTTCAACAGGTGCAAAAATACGAAAAAGGCACCAACAGGATCGGCGCGAGCAGGCTCCAGCAGATTTCGCGGACGCTCGATGTTCCGCCCGCGTTCTTTTTTGAAGGAGCGCCCTCCTTCGAATCAATCGCCAATTCCGAATCGCGGCAGATGGGCGTCGCGGAAGATTCGAGCGCCCCCTATGTCGCGGATTTTTTATCGACCGCCGAGGGCCTCCATTTGAACATGGCCTTTGCCCGGATTCACGATCCAAAAATCCGCAAACGGATCGTCGATCTCGTGTCCTCGCTCGCCGGCGAAGAGCCAGGACCGGGCGCGCGGGAAAACCAAAACCCCGGTGAAGACACCGCGGGATGAAGGGAACGCGGCTGCTTACCCAAACGCGATGGCGCGAATGGCTTGACAAAACGAGCGGCTTACCAAAAGCGTTGCCGCTACAATCTGTTCTTTCCTTTGGAGATAACCTTTGGCTCGCGAAAATTACGAATTTACGAGTGAATCCGTCGCGGAAGGCCATCCGGACAAGGTATGCGACCGGATATCCGACGAGATTGTCGATCTCTTCTTCCGCGAAGGCGCGAAGGCGGGTTTGGATCCCTATCAGACCCGGGTGGCCTGCGAGACCTTGGCGACGACCAACCGGGTCGTCATCGCGGGCGAAGTGCGTGGCGCGCCGATCGGTCAGGACGCGATCGAGGCCGCGGCGCGCGGCGCGATCAAAAACATCGGCTATGAGCAGGAGGGTTTCCACTGGCAAACCGCCGACGTCGAAATTCTGCTCCATGCCCAATCCGCCGACATCGCCCAAGGAGTCGACGCCGCCGGCAACAGGGACGAGGGAGCTGGCGATCAAGGGATCATGTTCGGCTATGCCTGCCGGGAAACTCCGGAACTCATGCCGGCGCCGATTTACTACGCCCATAAAATTCTCGAGGTGCTCGCCCGCGAACGCAAGGCAGGCTATGGCGCCGCCGCCAAGCTCGGTCCGGACGCCAAGAGCCAGGTGACGGTCAAATACCTACGTGGCAAGCCGGTCGGCGTGACGCAAATCGTGCTTTCGACGCAGCATCTGGACAAAGATCTGAGCTCTGAAGATGTGCGCGATATTGTCGAGCCCTATATACGGAAAACCTTGCCGGAAGGCTGGATCGCGCCCGACACGGTTTGGCACGTCAATCCAACCGGCAAATTCGTGATCGGTGGCCCCGACGGCGATTGCGGTCTGACCGGCCGCAAAATCATCGTCGACACCTATGGCGGGGCGGCGCCGCACGGAGGCGGTGCATTTTCCGGCAAGGATCCGACGAAGGTCGATCGCTCGGCAGCTTATGCCGCCCGTTACCTCGCGAAAAACATCGTTGCCGCGGGTCTTGCCGATCGCTGCACGATCCAGCTTTCCTACGCGATCGGCGTCGTCGAGCCGCTGTCGATCTATGTCGATACCCACCTCACGGGCCAAGTTCCGGAAGAAAGGCTCGAGGCAACTCTCTTCGAAGTCATGCGCCTTTCAACGCGCGGTATCAGGGAACATCTCAAGCTTAATCAGCCGATTTACGCGCGCACGGCCGCTTACGGCCATTTTGGCCGTCCGCCCGACCTGGACGGCGGTTTTTCCTGGGAAAAGACCGATTTGGCGGAGGAGCTGAAAGGTCGCCTCGCTTGATTTGTGGCATTAGGGCGCAATCGCTATGAGCTGTCTACGGCCGACGAAGCCGATACTCAGCCGACGAGTAAATCCGCATTGTGCTGGACGGTCTGCGGGCCGAGATCGAAGAAGTTCCTGGAGGCCGGCAAACGGCGCCTTGCGGGCGGACCGCGAAGGACCGCTTAGGGTCAACCTGAGAAGAGCGACCAAGTCAGCGGCAAGTCCGCTCTTCATCGAAATCCGGAAGCATTTGTGCACACCAAGGAGCGGGGGAGGCCGTGTCCCAGAGGGCGTGGCGTTTAGTAATCCGCGAACCGGACCAGCGTGTCCCCCAACACAAGCATATCCATCCTCGTTCTGAGGAAACAATCGAGCGCTTCCTCCGGCTTGCACACGACGGGCTCGTTCTCGTTGAACGACGTGTTCAAGACCATCGGCACCCCCGTCAAAGCCCGGAACGCCTCGATCAGGCAATGAAAGCGCGGGTTCGTCTCGCGATGCACAGTCTGCAGTCGGCCCGATCCATCGACATGAGTCACGGCCGGAATGAGCGGCCGCTTTTCTGGTTTGATCTGCAATACTTGCATCATGAACGGAACGTCGTCTTCCGCTTCGAACCATTCGCCGACATGCTCGCGCAGGATCGCGGGCGCAAAAGGACGAAATCTCTCGCGCCGTTTGATCTTGCGGTTCAAGATGTCCTTCATGTCCGCGCGGCGCGGATCGCAGACGATCGAGCGGTTTCCGAGCGCTCGCGGGCCCCACTCCATGCGGCCTTGAAACCAGCCGATAACGTCGCCGCGGGTAACCGCCTCCGCGGTGCGCCGGCAGAGCTCGCCTTCCTCCGGAATCGTCTCCGCCCTGCACCCGTTCGCCGAGAGCTCCTGAGATCGCGCCGCAAGCAGGCCGCCAATCGCGACCGCATCGCAGCCCGGGCCGAGATAAGCGTGGTCCATCACGAAGCGGCCATCGCGCTTGTCCGCCGCGCGCGCGCTGGAGCCTCGCAGGGGCTGGACGCGGCCATTTCCGGCAAGCGTCTGCCAGATCTGGATCGCCGCCCCGATGGCGCCGCCAGCATCGCCCGGAGCCGGCTGGATGTAGATGCGCTTGAACGGGCTCAGCCGCCTCACCTTGCCGTTGGCGACGGAGTTCATGGCGCAGCCGCCCGCAAGCGCGAGGCTGTCGAGGCCATAGCGGGCATGGAGCGCGCCGAGCAGGTGGAAGAAGGCTTCCTCATACATAGCTTGTGCCGAGCTGGCGATGGCGCGATGGCGCTGATCGAGTGGCTCGCTTGCGCCGCGCGCGGGCCCAAGCGCCTCTTCGAGCGCCGGCGAAAAGAGCGTGCCTACGTGCGGCTCTCCCCCGGTCCACCGATAGGCAATTATCTCCTTGTGGTGACGAAAATAGGACAAATCGAGCGCGAACGACCCGTCGTCGCGCAGACGGACGATGCGGCGCATCTCGGCAAGGAACAGTGGCTCGCCATAAGCCGCAAGGCCCATCACCTTGTATTCGTCGCCGTAGCGCGGGAAACCCAGATATTGCGTGATTGCCTGGTAGAAAGCGCCAAGCGAATGCGGGAACCACACATGCCCATCCATGGTGATCGACGTGCTGCGGCCAACGCCCCAGGCCGCGCTGGCGAAATCACCGAAGCCGTCGACCGAAACAGCGACTGCCTCATGGAACGGCGACACCAGGAATGAGGAAGCAAGATGCGCAAGGTGATGCTCAACGCGGTGGATTTTGCCGCGAAAGCGCGCACCGGGAAACGCCATTTCGAGCCCGGATTCCACCGCCGATCGCTTGTTCTTATTGCGGACGCGGTCGATCACGAACCGCGGATCCGGCCGCCGCAAGACGGCATAGCCCGCCCATCGGAGGATGTTCGCCCTGGGATTGCTGTTGAGCGCGATGTGAGACACATCGGCGAGGGAAACCTTCGCCTCGGCGAGGCAGTATTTTATTGCCTCGGAGGGAAATCCCGCCCAGTGCTTGATGCGCCGGAAGCGTTCCTCCTCAGCGGCGGCAACAATCTCGCCGTCGCGCACGAGGCAAGCCGACGCGTCGCCGTGGTAGGCGTTGAGTCCGAGAATCAACAAGGAGGATTTCCTATCATCGATCGGTCATGCTTTTTGGGCCAAGACCATCGTTGGCTTGGCAAGGAATTGCATGCAGCATCAGCCAAACCGCAACTCGCTTCGAATGGGTCGCTCCTTGATGAACCGCGCCGAACGCTTTTCCCATGACGGCCAACGATTCCTGGCTTCAACTCATCCGGCCCATGCGATCTGCTCGCGCACCCCGAATTCGCGTCGCGGACTTCGCAAAACTCTCTTTATTGTCGTCTTGATGTCGCGCGGCTCTCGATAAAGCCGCGAGTCATGGGCAGTTTTTCAATTATTTCAAGCGGTTCCGAGCCGCATCGGCCAAAATGGCCGCAACCATTTTTACAACGGGCGGCTCCGATCTAGCGACATTGGCCGACAGTGCCCGCGCGCGCTCAATCGCCGCCCATAGTTCTGCGCTATGCGCGAGCACCACAACGCGGCCAGTAAGCGCGAGTTCGCGGGCAAATTCGACCTGATGATCGTCCACATGTTCGCCGAGCTCCGCTCGTCTCGCCATGATGACCGGCGCCTTGCCCGCGCCAAGAGCATGGATCAAGGAACCGGCGCCAGCGTGGAGAATGACGACCTCGGCTTCGCTGACAGCTGATTCGAAAGCCCGCATGTCAAGAAACGCGACGCCTCGGCATTCAACGCTGTCGAACGGGGTGTGTCCATGTTGAACCACCACTGGCTGGGACAATGCGGGGGCAATCGAGGTTACGGCATGGATCAGCCGAGTGAATGGCTGATAAGCGTTCCCGACAGAGACGAACGTGCTCAAATGCTCGGGCCCCCATATCTGCCCTTCGGAAAGTGACGGTCAAGGCCCGGCCAATGATAGAAGAAGTCGTGGGCTAGGTAGTACATGAGACGTCCCGTGAGGGAGGGCCGCTTGACGCGGGCGATGGTCTCGACGAAAACGATTCGGGTTCCAAAGAAGAACCTGCCAGCGATTGCAAAAGGAATTACGGGACCTGCCCCCGTGCTGAGGATGACGTCAGGCCGTTGTCGACGAAGAATACGGTAGCATTCCCACAAGTTGAGAAACACTTTCCAATCTCGTTCGGAGTGAGTGATGAAGGTGGTGTTGTCCCGCATGTCCTCAGGCAGCAGCACTTGCTTGTTGAGCACATAGAAATGAGGATAGGGCCCGTAGGCCGCTCTCAGCATCCGCACTTCCGTAAGATGGCCTCCGCTAGAGGAAACGATGCAGACTTTCATTATCCTCCGGCCGCCCGCTTTTGGAACATGAAGACGTGCACGTTTTGAAGCGAGGGATCATAGAAGGTCAACTCAAGTCCCGCATTGTCACCCCAAGCCTCCACCTCCTCGCGCGTATGAAACGTGGCCTGCGGCGTGATGATGTAGTCGTAGAAAAAGTTGTTCGCTCCCGCCCATGTTCGCCGGCCTCGCGACTTAACTAGGTGGGCGAGGTAATAAAAAGGAATTAGCGTCATATTGAGCAGAAAACGTCCTGGTATAGAGCGCTCGATCCGACGGATTAGCGGTCCAACGTATGTGTAGATGTAATAGTAGTAACGCCGCCGCTTATAAGCGCTTAAATAGAGGAAACCGCCGTCTCGCAGAATGCGCACATTCTCGCGGACGGAGCGGTAGGCGTCCGGAGTGTGATGAATCACGCCGTCCGAGATGACGGCATCAAACGACCCGTCTTCGAACGGCAGGGCGAGATTGGTGGCGCGAACGAAATGCGCGGCGGGAGCGCGCTTGCTGGCTCGTACAAGCGAAGCTTCGCTGATGTCCACCGCGATGACGTCGAGACCGAGCTTGGCGAGATACATCGTGCCACGGCCTGGACCGCATCCAATCTCCGCCACCGACATTTTAGACGACAGGCTGCGGTCACAGAAATCCAGGAAAGGCTTTGGCTGGACGCGCCTGGGGTCGCGCTCGTCCTCAAGCGTGAGCGCATCGAACGGATGGGCGTCGTAGTGCCGCTGCGTTCTGTTCTGGAGCGCCGGCGCCTCGGTCATGGCGTCCGTATGTTTTTGCGCGGCGTTGCGTCGAACGCCGCCGAGCCTGCAGCCGTTGTGAGCAGCGCAAGGGTCTGCTCCGCGGCGCGTTCCCACGAGAAGTGCTGGGCCCGCTCCAAAGCCGCCGCGGCCTTGTGTTGGCGCAGTGACGTGTCGTCGATGATCTGGCCCAGCATTGTTGCGAGTGCGTCCGAATCGAACGGAGAAAAATACGAACCAGCATTCCCCGCAACTTCGCGGTTGCTGGCAGTATCGGCAGCCACGATCGGCAACCCCTTCGCGATTGCTTCGACGAGCGGAAAACCGAACGACTCCACGAGGGAGGGAAACGCGAAAATGTCGAGCGAGTCATAAAGGGCGGAGATGAAAGCCGCATCCTTGTTCCCCACGTTCTCGATCACCGGAGTTAGGCCCATCGCCTCCGCTCGCGCCAAAAGCCGCACGTTTTCAGCCAGATTTGGATCGAGCGTCAATACGAGCCGCACGTCACGCCCCACCGCCGTCCATCGCGCAATGGCCGCGAACAAGACATCGAAGTTCTTCTGCACGCCCCATTTCGCGATGTATCCGATACGCACTGGCCGGTCGTTCATTTTTGGCCGTTGCGGCGGCGGCTCGTTGGCGAGCCCAGGTCCGTGAGGGGTGACGTGAATTGTAGCGCGTGAACGGCCGGTCCGCGCGGCGATCGCGTCGGCCAGGGCGGCCGTTTGCACCATCACTTCCGTCGCCACGCGAACCGAACGCTGGACCCACCGCGTTTTCAGCCGCCAAGCCGCGATACGATCGGTGCGCCTCAGATGCAGGCGCTGAAGTCTGTCGAAGACATCGGAGAAGTGTCCGGCATGCTGCACGAGGAGTACCGTCGGGCACGATAGCCTGCGGATTGGCAGATAGTTCGTCATCGAGAAGACGACATTCGCGCCCAGGCGCGCGACCGCAGAGGGAAGGCCCTGCTCATACCAACGCGGCGCGCCGAAGCAGCCGCGATCAATGTCGCCAGTGTCGACGCAGACGAAATTTTTCGGCGGATTTCGCGAGAAACGCAAGCTTCCATGCGCCGCAAGCGCCCAATCGATGTCGGGCCGCAGCCGCGCCATCGACTCGAGTAGATACTCGAGGACGACCAGCGAGCCACCCTCTTTGACCGAAGGCGCGTTCACGAATACCCTCACGACAGCGCTGTCCTGGCCCGCGCGATCCAGCCGAGATAGTCCCAGTCACCCCGGACGATGGCGGCCAGATCGTCCAGCGTGTATTCCTTCGCAACATTCATCCGAGGGATCGCGAACCGATCGGATCGAAGATTTACTGCCGAGTGGCCGCCGGCAAGAGCATAGCGATATCCCGAGCACCGCACCGCTTCGCGCAGCCGTCCGTTATGGCGTCCCCAGGTGTATGCGAAGACGTTGCACGCGGCGCCCGTCCTCTCCTCGATGGCCTGTTTGGATATTGAAAGTTCGTCGCGCCGAGTCTCCGCCGATGCAACAGTCAAGTCAACGTGACCAACGCCGTGAGAGCCAATGCCCCAACCCGCGCTAACCAAACTCTTGACATCGCGCCAACTGAGAAATCGTTCTCCGGGATAATAGCCGCATTCCTCCCGGGAAGGGCGTCGCTCCTGGTCGCCCATCTCCCCAGTATTAAGAAACACGGCGGCCGTAAGACCGAAGTCCGCGAGAATTTGGTGCGCATTGTCTCTTAGGCAGGCATAGCCGTCATCGAAGGTTATCGACATAGCGACGCCAGCCGGTGCCGGGCGCGTGAGTAAGTCGCCGAGCGGCAGAATAGCCGCCGCCCTATTCAGAAGCCCGATCTGGTTTGCAAAGCAATGCTTCTGGATGGCCCCCGGGCCGTCGCCGATCGCATGGTACAAGAGCACAAGCTTCTTTTGCTCATCGCGCGCGCGCATGAGCGTCCATAATCGGCCTAGTCGCCTCTTCCAGGCGATGTTCTCCAAAGCGCTCATTACCTTTCGGAGACTGTGTGGATGTTGGCTTCCAGCACTTGGCGAGGTTGCCAGTTCGGGCTCTTTCGCCGTTGTCTTGTCTTTGCCGCAACGCGCCCCATACCTAGAGCAATGCCGACAAGCCCCCAGAAATAGGAGCATTCAGGAGATCCCGGCGCGACCCACCAGGCTTCGAACACGGAGTTCACGATCATGCCTAGAATCGCACCTGTCACGATTCCAAAGGCAACTTTGTCGTCGCGCGTCTGAAACTGCCTGAACGTGCGCGCCAAATGCCCAAAAAGACTGGCGAGCAGCAGACCGTACAGCCAAAGACCAATAAGCCCCAACTCCTCCATTATCGCGAGCTGCGTGTTTCCCTTTTCCCTCCCGTAACCAAAGGCTGTGAGACCAAAGCCAAAGCCCGTTTCGCCAATGGTGACCCCATAGCCGCCGCCAAACCATCCTCCCTTGCGTGCCTGCTCATATGAAACTTCCCAAAGGCTCCGGCGCGAAAAGAAGATGTCTGCATTTGGGTTGCCCTTATCGGCAAAGCGCCAGAAGTTGTCGTGGATTGAGTCTGGTGCAGCCAGAACGGCGACGACGGCGACCATGATGATCGCCAAAACATAGCTGGCCTGCCGCCTCTTTTGCTGCGCCAAAAGATAAAGGATCAATATGCAGCTCATGATGAGGAAGCTTGCGCGCGACATGCTGGTGAGTTCGATGAGCACGAGCGCGGCCAGCAGGCCAATTGAGACGAAGTACACGCGGCGCGGCCCGCCGTGGCGCCCGGACGAATAAAAGTGCCAAACGGCGTACGGAAGTCCCATTGCCGCCAGCATGCCAAGCATGTTTGGGTTTCCCGTGAGGCCTCGATACAAGCTCACGCCAACGCCGGCGTCGACGCTGGCGCCGGGCGTCGAGTAACCGAAAAATCCAGCGAATATGGCCAAGAGGGTGAATGGGAAAAGCCCGGCGATCAGAGAGTTCCCCGCACGAGTGCGCGCCCATTCAATGCCGCCGCTGGTGACGGCCAAGGTAACCACGGCGAACGCAATGGCCTTAGCGCCTGTCAGTTCGGGAACGTCCGACCAGCTCCACGTCAAAAAGCACCACAGGATGTTGGCGAATAACATCAGCCCGAACCCGCCATTTAGACAACAAAACAGCTTGCTCGTCAGCAGCAGGTATATGAACAAGCAAGCGAGAACGAGCCATCGCGTTTCGGTGTTGAACACGGAATTAACGTAAAGAACCCCCGGTCCGGCAAACGCGATAAGCACAAGCGGAAACAGGTGACTGGGCTCTCTCAGCAAGCGGGGCATCGCGCGTTCCAGCAATCCACCAGGATCGCAGCCTCGTTTTGCAGCGTCCACGGCGTGATCCTGCGCATTGCCGCAGCTCCCATTTCTTCGCGCAGGCGGTCGTTCGAGGCCAACAACTCAAGCGCATCGGCGAGTGCGCGCGGCGCTTCTGCTGGAACAATGAAGCCGGTCTCTCCATGGGTCACGAGATCGTCGACACAACCGACGCGATCCGTCGCGACAACCGGCCGGCCGCACGCCATCGCCTCATTAATGACAAGGCCCCATGGCTCGAAACGAGACGGCGCGACGACGATGTCGCTGGCGGCAAAGGCGTCCAGCACCGCGGTTCCAGTCAGCCGTCCAAGATAAGAGATCTGCGGATTGACGGCAGCCGCGTCTCTCACCGAGGAGTCTAAGCTGCCGCTACCCGCGATCATCAAGCGAACATCTCCTCGCCGCAAGGCGATGTCGGCGAACGCGTCGAGAAGATCAGCCACGCCTTTGCTAGGCTCCAGTCGACTCAGATATAGCACGGCCACGGCGTCGTTGGCGTATCCCAATCGAGCCCTCAAAGCGTCTCGCGTCGCGTTGTCCGCTGCCGCGAAATATCGCATGATTGACGTGACATCGACGGTCATTTGGGCAGTCGTGGTTTTTGTGCTTGGCACGCCGTAAGAGCTGAGATAGGCGGCCTGCCGCCTGCCGCCGGGGAGGAAGTGATCTGGCAAGCGAAATAGGGTCGGGTAGATGACACGTTTGACGAAGTTTTTCATGCCGCCGACCGCTTGTCCAGTTGAAGTGTCGCTTTCGATAAAAACACGCAGGCCGCGCAGCTTGCCCATGAGGAGCGCGACAACAAGGAGAGGATGGCCCCAACCCGCCAAGTGAACAACGTCGCCTCGGCAGAGCCGGCCGAGCGATCGCCAAAGCTGGATGATCGCGTGCCTGCGATTAACGGGCAAGATCGTTCCGCCCGAAAACTTCGCGTCGATTTTCCAGTCCTGCGATTGATCTTCGGCGATGTAACAGACGTCCAAATCTCCGGACCACTCGCGGTGAATTTCCTTGATAAGCCCTTCGACATAGGGCGTGGGCTCGACATAGAGCAGGAATGCGCGTGGTTTTCTCACCTTTTTGCCTCGCGGAGCGCATCTTCATACACCGCGGTCAAGCGGCGGGCGTGAACGTCCCAAGAATATTCTTCAATCGCCGTGCGCATTCCCATTATGGCGACCAACCGCAACACCCTGCGATCCGCCGTCAAAACCTCGCCGAGTAGATTAATCAGCGCTTGCGTCGAATTTGGCCCGACGAGATACCCATTGACGCCGTGCTCGATGAACATCGAGGGGCCCTGCCCGCGCACTCCAATCGCGACGAGGCCGCAACCCATGGCCTCCAAATAGGCGATGCCGAAGGCCTCGCGGTACGATGGCAACACGAACAGATCCGCGCCTGAGAGATGCTTGAAGACCTCGCGATGCGGCCGCGCTCCAACAAATTCCACCTGGCCCGATATGTTTGAAGACGCGACATAAGAGCGCAACGAGGCCGCGAGCGGGCCGTCGCCGATGATCTTGTAGCTCCAGTTCCGCATGCCCCTGGCATGCAGCGCTTCGAGCGCCTCGATTGTTAGCTTCACTCCCTTCTCATCATTCAGATTGGAAACGCTGATCATCCGAACATCACGGCCATCCGGGAAAACCGACGTGTCTTTACGATGATCCGACTGTCCGGCGCCATTGGGCACAACAACAAAGTTGTCGCTTCGGCCGGCAATGCTGGAAAAGAACTCGACTAGCGGTTCGCCGACGAGAACCACTTTGTCGATGAGCTTGAGCAGCTCGCCGAGCGCGTGTTTCCGCCGCACATTCCGGGGCTCGAGCAGCCGCGTATCAAGCCCATGCACCGTTAGAATGAGCGGGACGCCGTAGGTTTTTGCCACTTTTAGTCCGGCAGTGAGCAACCCCTCGGTGTGAACATGAATCAACTTGGGCAAACGTCGCCCGCGTCTTGACGCGAACGCCTTCTTGATCAAGCTGTCTCTGAGAGGTTGCCAAATGTTGATGAAACGGTCGCGAGGCAAAGCTGGATAGCGTGAGACGCTGACATCGAGCCGCGGCGGGAAGGCGCTCGCGACAACATCGCCGCAATCCATATTGCTTGCCGCCTGTCTCGTGAACGGGGGAATAGTCCGTCTCGCGACGATCACATCGGCGCTCCAACCACGGTGCACGACGGCGGCGCAGGAATCGTGAACGAATGAGCCTGGCCAGTCTCCGGGCCTATTCGGAAACCATGGCGTGATTACTGAAACGGAACCGGTCATAAGGCACTACGCTCAGGACTATCGTCCAGTGATGCTCTGTGATCGCGGATCACTGGAGAGTTTGGAATTTTGTGCGCGCTAAGTTATTCTCGAATCGAATTCGGCAGTCCGTATCCTATAATCGTCAAACAATTCGCGATTCTGCGCGGAGACCGTCGCCTTCGACAAGAACGCCGCCCAAAGCGAGAAGGTCGAAGCCGACAAAACTATATGAGCGGCTTCGGACATTTTGAGCATGTCGACGAGCGCGTTGGTTGGGGCGACAACGGAAGCTCCTTCAAGCGACGCAAGATTTCGAATTCCAGGGCACTCCCGATCGTCCGTGTATAGTCTTGTCGGCAGATCGCGGTACAGCTCTTGGACGCGCTGAATTTCAGATTCGTACCACGCGATATCGACGCGCGTATTTCTCGAGTAGATCTGATTTGCGCCGGCTGGGGCAGCGACAAAATCGCTCAATCTGACATGAACCGCGATGTGCGCCGGCGCCTGAGCGACGGGAATTCTCGATTCCTGTCGCAAGGCTCTCCTTATCAGATCTTCATGTCCGGCAAGGTTGGAAAAATAACCTTCCATCCCTTCAAAAACAACGCGCGTTGGTTCCGGCACAGGCGATTCCTTATTTCCGGTACCGATAAAGGCGTAATATTCGTGCTCGCTGATTTCGCGGAGGCGGCGGGCCTTTATCATGAGGTCCTGGAGCCATTTCGTGAGCGGGCGATGTTTGAACACGTCCCCATAAGTGCGCTTATCGGCTTCTCCTCTTAGCCATGGTCCCAATTTCATGTTCCGCCATGTCGGACTGATCAAATGGCCGCCAAAATTCGCATGACAAATCACCGCGCGCGCCCAGGGAAACAACAAATTCCCCAAACCTGGTCCTGGGCTACGAAAGAGATGGAAATCGTATTTGCTCAAGCGCGCGTAAAAGATCACGGTCATCAGGAGTCATTGGCTTCGACAACACGAAAATTATAATCCGTCCAAGATTGCCAGGACAACGTTGGGCTCCTAGTCATGCTTAATCCATCTCGCCTCGTAAGCAGGGCCAGAGCGCCGCTACGGCCGTTCAAGCATGGCGCCTATCAAACATAATTGGCGGCCAAGCCGCGGCTGATCCGGTTGCCGGCGAAAGACCGGATTTCGCCCGGCGCCGCCTACCACGATCAGCGTCGCCGCCAAGCGACCGCCTTGCGGCCAATGCTCGCAAGTTGCCCGATGCAGCTTATCGGAAAATGCTTATGGCCATGAAGCGTCACTTCCTCGCCCCCAAGACGCCTCTTGAATTGGTAGACAGAAGGATTGTTGATGGGATCGATTCCTTCCAGATCATAGCGCGTGCAGCCTTGCGCCAACGCCCATTCAATTACCGCCCATTGGCAGGCCTCGCCGACATGGTCTTGGCGGAAATCGCGGTCGAGGCCACCCCAGATCTGATGCAGGCTCCGGCCAACGCGCATGACAAAAAGACCAGAGCCGAGCTTGCGATCCTTGCAAGATACGAATTGCGCAGCTTTCACATTTTCGCTGCAGGATGAAAGACTTAACAGAGCGTGGATCATTGCTGGCGTAACCCGAGGCTGAAACCCCTTGCGGTCGCCGATGCTGACGCATAGGTCAACAAAGTCGCGTATTCTTGCGGCGTCGGAAGTTGCTTTTACGACGACTCCGCCGCGCGCCGCCCGGCGCACGCCCCAGCGCATCAACTTATGAAAGCCTTGAAAAATTGCATTCGCGCCAAGCGATAGATCGAGCCAGATCGTTCTTGGCCTCGTGCCGCCAATGTCATCGGGCGAGCGGGCGGCTCCTCCGTTCACCTTTATCCACGGATCGGTGATGAGCAGGGAAAATCCTTCGGCGCGCAGGCGCTCCGGAAAACCCGGAGGTGTCGAAAGACTGAGTTCCGCCGTTTCTGATGCCGGCCCGCGAGGCGCCCAAGCGATCTTGGCGATTGGACCGATTTTGCGCTCCTCAACGCGAATCATCCACACCGGCTCGCCACCGCGCCGCAAGAGCCAGCGATGCTCGGCAACGCCATGCACCATTGTGCGCGCCCGGCCCCATACCGAAGACTGCAACGGGTGACCACGCAATGCGGCGAGGGCGTAATCCCATTCGGCCGCGGGCGGGTCTTTGCTCCAGACCAACCCGTCGCCCGCCCATTCCGCGCGTGCTGTTCTCGAATCCATCATTCCAGTTTGCGGGGCTAAAGCTTGTATCGCCGGCATCGCGCCCGAAACTCATTCGCATAGGACGCACCCGCCTCTTGCTCGCTTACAGTCATTGTCGCTTTGCAGCGAAATATGCCAGGGCGCCTCACAACACTCCGCTATCGTGACCCTGCGCGCGTCAATGCGGCGCTTGATTGGGGGGACTAAGGACGGACGTCAGCCCAAGCCTCATCATCAACGCATCAAGCACCGCGCGATCATCATCGCTCATGCCTTGCAATAGATTGCCGGCGACGAAACTGCCGTATGCCGTCGCGAGGCCGACCCCTAGCCAAGCGAACGACATGTCGCCATCCCATCGAAGCGCCGCGCGAAGAGAAAGCAACGTCGCCAATGTGAGGCCGCCGGAAATAGGCCAAGTCGCGTATCGCATACTCCACCATTGCAACGCCAGACGCCGCCGCATGACTTTAAGAGCCGAGAGATTGACGAATAGGGTCGACGCGATCAAGGCGCCGCCGACGCCCGCCAGCCCCGCGAGCGGAATGGTTAAGGCGTAGAGTGTGACCAGAAGAGCGCTGCCTTGCACCGAAATGCGCAGCAGCGGCGCTTCCAGACCCGACATGGTCATAAGGCTCCCCGTCGGCCCCGACGCGATGGTTATCGAGACCGCCACCAGACAGAGCAACAGAAGAGGCGTTCCGTTGACGCGGAACTCCGCGCCATAAAGGTGCAGCAAGGAATCGCCGAAGACGGCCAGGAAGAGGATCAGAGGCAACGCGAGGCGCATGACCCAATCGGTTGTCAGGTGATAGAGTGTCTGGCGGCGCGACGCGGCGTCCGTTCCATTGGCGGCCGCAAACATCGGCGCTACCACGGCAAGAAACATCTGATGAAATGTGGTTGGCAATTGCTGGAGTTGGCGCACGACCATGAGTGTTGCAACCGCTTCCGCGCCAATCGTCGCGCCGAGGATGAACCGATCGAGGTGCATGACAATGTTCGAGGTTTGGCCCGTGGCGTAGCTGATCGACGCATAGCGAGCCCACTGGCCGAGCGGCGCGGTTGCCGCCGTCATGGGCCGGTCGAGGCGAAAGATCAGGCGCATCGCGCCCGCGACCATGAACGCCAGCGCCGCGACTCCGCCACCCACGACCGCGAAGGCGTAGCCCCGCACCCCATAACCGCCTTCGAACAGCGTTACGGCGAGTACGATCTTGACCATCAGCGCGACGAAAGACGTGCCGACGATCATGATGATGATTGCTTGAAACCCTCGCAAAATTTGCTGATAGAGGAATGTGAGCAATCCGATTGGCGCAGTGAGCGCCATGACGCTGACCAATTTGGCTTCCGCCGGCTCGATTCCAAACCACGCCATCACCGGCGCGGAAAGCAGGACGATGCAGCTCGACATGACCACTCCAGTCGCGGTCAACGACAGCGTCGCCAGCAGCGCCAATTTGCGGATGTGTTCGTGCTCGCCCTTCGCGAGATATTCGGGAATGAAGCGCAAGGCGGTTTGAGCGATCCCGAAGCTGACGAAACCCGACAATGTCACAACCGCTGCTTCCACGAGTCCAAAGAGGCCGAGCTGGTTCACGCCCAGCGCGCGCGCGACATAAATTTGAAACGGAAGGCCCGCAACAAGCGTGAAAACATTGCCGGCGAGCACGACAATCGTCTGGCCGGCGACGGTAATCCCCATTCGTGAGCTCGATGTCATTTGAGACCAAACTTTCCTGCATTGTTTTTTTTGGCAATGAAAAAGATGAATGGGCCGGCAAATCGGTTCGGAATATTATCGACGCCTGCAAGTCTCAAACCCTTCGTAATGGCTCGACCGCACCAGGTGAACCACAGCGGCGTCGGGTAGAACGGTCGAAATGCTGTTATGGAGTTGCAAAAAAGCACTTCCATCTCTTTGCTCCGCGCATAGGCACGAAGGAGCGGAAGCGACATCGGATGCGTTCGATGCACGTCGAGAACGACTTTGCAGAAAATGCCCATGAAAATCCGGTGGAGATATCGTGTATTTGGCATGCCGATAAATATGAGACCACCAGGACGCAGCATCTGATGATGCTTGTTTAGGATCGCGATCGGATCATCGAAATGTTCGACCAGGACGCTGGAGAAAACCAGATCAAAGTCACTTTGTAGGTCCACGCTGAGAATTTCTAGTCTCCACGTCGGTGGCCTATAACTCGCAGGATTTCTTCCTCCCACTGCTTCGCCAGCACGACCCAATCCCATGTCTTTGCAAGCTCGGAGCTTCGCTCTCCCATCGCTTGTCGCCCCTCGCTGTCGCCGAGCAGCTGATTCAGCCGCAACTCAAATTCGTCGTCGCTCCAAACGCGGTAGCCGTTTTCGCCGTCGATAACGGTGGGCGGCTCATAATAGCCGAAAGCGATGATCGGTAGGCCACACGCGGCGGCCTCCCCGGTGACTTTCGGGACGCCCTCGGATCTCGATGGCATGGCAAAAATGTCCGCGGCCTTTAGCTCCTCAATCACACCGTCATGTGGGAGTCCGCCCGGAAATGACAGATTGCGCAGGCCCCGCTTGTTCGCGTCCGCGATGAGCGCCTTTCGCTGCCGCCCCTCGCCGATCCAGCGGAAACGCACAGCGGGAAATTGCTCCGCCAATTTTAGGAACATCTCCGGTCGCTTGTGGTCATCCACACGTCCGGCGCCAATGACAGTGCAGACATCCGGCGCGGTAGCGGCCTTTGACGCCGGCAATGCCGCCGCGATGCGTTTCATATCGATCCCGAGAGGAAGCACCGAAAATTTGTCGCCGTATAATTGCGAGCCAATCTTTGCGACAAAAGGGCTGATCGCGATAATATGATCGGCTTGATGAAGCATGCGATCGATACGCGCGACGACTTTTGCCGCGACGCGATGACAAAATACGGGGTGGCCTGCCCATTTGCTCAGGGTAGCCTCCCGCAGGGCGTCTCCGGGAAATCCTTCCAATATCGCGATGATGGGCGCGCGCCGTCGAAATCGATGACGCAGCTCCAACGCACGATCGTCGAACCACTCCATGCCCGGATAAAATATCGCGTCGACGCCGCGCAGATACAAAATCATCATATGCCACGGCCACAGGCGCCCGCGCAAAAGTCGCGTCAGGGTTACTAGGCGATTGTTGGCAACGTCTTGAAGAGGATCGCCATAGTGCACGGTCATCCATTGACAGGACGGATCGCTGAATCGGGACAGAAGCGCCTTTGCATTCAGATTTTGCGGATTGGTCTGCGTAGCGTCGACGAGTCGCGGCACAAAAATTCGGACCGGAGTCACGCGCATGATTTGGCGAATGACCTTGCCATCGGTTTCAAGCAGCACCGCAGTCCCTGCCGCAATTCGCCAGCCGGGGTGCTCGCGAGAAACGGCTCGATGTCACCAGCGAACGGCGGTAGATCGCCATCAATCGCGCGTTGAACGATTCGCCTTAGTTCGGCAAGGCTCGCCGCGAAATGAAACACTCCATGCTCCTCGAGCTGACGCCAGAAGCTGAAGTCGTGCCAGCGGAAGCTGACGACCGGCACGCGATGCCGCAGGCAATCCAGAAAGGCGGTCGATGCGAAAGTCACGGCGACGGCCGAACGCTCCAATATGGGATCGAGGCTCGTCCCCTGACTGAATGTGACCTTGGCAAGGGTTGCCGATACCGCGCCTATTTCTCGCACCGTGGCTTTATAGGCGCAAAGCGATTCCAACGGATGCACGCGGATGATTAATTCGGCATTCGTTTCAAATGTCGCTTGCAGAAGGGTTCGCAAAATGTCGTCGAGATCGGTGGTCGGCCAGAACTCTTGCATGCTGAAAGGGGCGGTTAGGAAGAGGATCGCACACCGATCGGCGCTGGCGGCCAATCGCGCAACGGCAGGCTCTGCAGGGTTCAATATTTTGGCCTTCGCCGCCGCCGCTCCTGAAAGAAACTCTCGCCAAAACCAGCCGCGAACGATGCAATGATCTGCTGGCGGATCGACGAACTGGCAAAAGTCTCCGAGTATCCCGTGCTGCAATAGGACGGTCGGGATCGACTGCTTTCTGGCGGCGTGCAAGGCGTAGCCTTCGAACACCGGATTTCCAACGACAAGAGCGGCGGGCCGAACGCGTTCGGTCCAGTTATCGAACAGCGCGGTAGAATAAAGCCCCTGAGCCAGCATTCTATCAAAAAATTCAGCGACGAAATGGCTGTCAAGAAAAAGGTCGCGCGCGAGGCTATCGCGCCCCTGAAGGGTTGCTTGCGCCAAATGACCGCGAAGGGCGGCTTTTGCGGCCGCGAGCTCGCCGGACCTTGGAATAAATTCGGGCAAGCCGAATTCATATATCGACGAATAGGCGCGGCTTTGCTCCTGAAGCGGCACGCCGCCAGTCGCGGGATTTTCCACAAGATAGCGAAAAGGCTCGGGACAATGCGGCTCGTACAACCGGCCAATCTTGGTGAACGTGAAGGCCGTCGAATAAAACCAGGTTTCGCCCGGACGCCAGCTTCCTTGCGCTGTGCGCCATAGCCGAAATGTATGAAACGGATCAATCTTCTCGCCGACAAGTCGCAGGTTTCGCCAGATTTCTTCCCGCGATTGGCCGGCCTCCATCAAACGACGCAAGATTCGTTTGAGACTCTGAACGATCGCCGACCCTGCAACGCGCGGCACGTGGACGGTGATTTCGGACCCAGTTAGTGCGCATAGCGACGACAACAGGGTTGCGTAACGCGACGGCTCTAAGAATGCGCAGGATCCGATCCCAAGCGCTCTGACCGTTTCGTGCAGATTGATGGCGTGGAAGATGTGCTGCAACTCACGGACAACGATTTCTTCAAAAATGCGGAGCTGCTGAACGCCGCGAAGCGGCGGCTCGTCCGCAAGGAGTCTTGCGGCAAGATCGTTTGCTCGTTCTTTCGTTTCGGCGAAATCGCCGAGAAGCTCGTGAATGGTTATAGCTAGCGGATAACGCATCGCCAGTGTCCCGTCGGGCGCCGTCTCGCATAAAAAACCTATTCGGCCCTCGACGCCTCGAAGGTCCGATTGGGCCGCAATGAGGGTAATGCGCGTTATTCCCTCTCCTCGAGGTCCGTCCAGGCGAGAGGATGTCCGCGTTGCAAATCGCGCGCCGCGCGTCTGCCGATCACATTGCCGATGTGCTTCGGCGAAAGTCCGCGTCCCGGCCGAATGGAGCGTACATTGCGCTCGGTCAATTTCTCGCCCGCCGCCACATCGGCGACGACATAGAGCGACCGCCTAAAGACGAGGCTCGCTTTCTCGGAGCCTTCGAGATCATAGTGAACGTGTCCGAGCGCCTTCCACGCGTCCCTGCAGTTTGCGACCAATTGCTTGAACTCGCGAGGTTCGAGGCTGAATGCCGCGTCGGGGCCGCCATCCGCGCGCGACAGCGTGAAATGCTTTTCGACCACGCAGCCGCCCAACGCCACCGAGGCCACCGCGGCGGCGACGCCCGGCGTGTGATCGGATAGGCCGGAGACGACGCCGAACGCCTCGGCCAGGTGCGGCACGGTGCGTAGGTTTAAGTCTTCCACCGGCGCAGGGTAGGACGACACACAATGCAGAAGCGCGATCCCGTCAGCGCCATTGCTGCGGGAAGTTGCAACCGCCTCCTCTATTTCGCCGAGACTGGCCATTCCCGTCGAAATGATCATCGGCTTGCCTTGTCGCGCAACGCGCGCGATGAGCGGTAAGTCGATTGCTTCGAACGATGCGATTTTATAGGCTGGCGAGCAAAGGTGCGCGAGCAGCTCGACGGCGGACTCGTCGAAGGGCGTCGAAAAAATCGTCGCTCCGAGATCGCGCGCGCATTTGAACAATGCGGGATGCCACTCATAGGGCGTCGAAGCTTGCCGATAGAGGCCGTGCAAGCTATGGCCGTCCCACAGCCCACCCTTGATCTGGAATTCTGACCTGTCGCATTCGATGGTCAGGCTGTCGGCGGTGTAAGTCTGGATCTTGATCGCGTCCGCGCCCGTCTCAGCCGCGGCCTCGATCATTTTAATCGCGCGCTCCAAGCTGCCATTGTGGTTGGCGGAGATTTCGCAAATGACATAGGGCAAATGCGAAGGGCCGATCCTGCGGCCGTCGATCGAGATTTCGCGCTCGACCATTATTGTCTCTTTCAGTTTATTCGGTAGGGTCAGCTGCTGTCGGCCAGCGTCTTCACATAGGTGTGCAATTCCGCTTGCTCTTGGTCCAGATTCCGATGGAACTCGTTTGCTTCAAAAATGCGTCGTGAAGCGATGTTTTCAATTCGAACCTCCGCGACAATTGTCGCTCCCGCATAGTTTTGGATGAGCCGATCGCATCCCAACCGCAAGATCGCGTGGCCAAGGCCACGGCCGCGAGCTGCCGGCGCTACGGTGATATTGGCGCGGAGGCGATCCTTCTCGATTCGATTGAAACGAATCATACCTATTCGGACTCCGGCCTCGAGAGCGACGAGAATCTGAGTGTCGCAATCTTTCAGCTTTTCGCGATACCACGCGTCGTGATTTGCCCAGGTGACAAAATCCGTGGCGCGAGAGCCTCGACGCGTCTGTTCGTCATTGCGCCACAGCCAGAGATCGCGGCTGTCATCGGCTGTGGCCTTACGCAAAATTAAGCTCACTTCAAAATGTCCGCGCGCACCTCGCGCTTGATGAGCGTGCAGATCGCCTCGGCGACGCGTGTTACGCCACGGCCATCGACGATCATTGCCGCCGCGGCGGCCATCCGGCGTCGAGCGCTCGCATCGTTCGATAGTTCCATAACCTTACGAGTGATCTCGGCAACAAGATCCTCCCTGGCACCAAGCGCGAGCCATACGGCACCGGCCTCGCCGAGTTTTTCGGCAATGACGCGCTGGTTATCCGCGAGGACGGCGAGCACCGTTGGCAGTCCGAGGCAGCAGCGCTCCCAACTGGACGTGCCGCCAGCGCCGATCGCGA